>Ga0207686_10000089_pt1 | contig 74250 bp, 67 predicted proteins | sample KBSM24metaG_FD_184396 | JGI IMG/M metagenome (GOLD analysis project Ga0207686, IMG submission 184396) | Miscanthus rhizosphere microbial communities from Kellogg Biological Station, Michigan, USA - KBS M2-4 metaG (SPAdes) (version 2) | ecosystem: Host-associated > Plants > Roots > Rhizosphere >... | reverse complement strand
CATCGACAACAGCGCGCAGGTGCTGATCCTCGGGTCGACCGCATCCGTGCCGCCACGCCCCGACGAACCGTCGGACCCCGCCGCGCCGCGCAAGGGTCGCGGCAGGCGCAAGGGCTAGGCGACCAGGCCTGAACCACGATGCCGCCTTTCGTCGCCGCCCGCCCCGAAGAGATCCTGCTGCCGGTCCGGCCATGGTTCATCGTGCTGACCTTGCTCGTCGGCCTGGTGGCGAATACGCTGCCAATGTCGGGGATGGCCCTGACGCTGAAGCCCGATTTCCTGGCGCTGGTGCTGCTTTACTGGTGCATCCAGGAGCCGCGGTTGATCGGCGTTGGCGTCGCATGGTGCCTGGGATTGATGATGGATGTCGTCGATGCGACCGTGTTCGGCCAGCATGCGCTGGCGTATGCGGTGCTCGCCTACGGCGCCGGCTATTTTCGCCGGCGCGTGCTGCGATTTCCGCTCTGGCAGCAGGCTGCGCAGGTTGCGGTGCTGCTGTTGCTCAGTTCGGGGCTGGTGCTGGTGGTGCGAATCGCCGGCGGCGCGCCGCCGCCGCGCTGGACCTACGCCGTCGGCTCGCTGACCGGCGCGCTGCTCTGGCCGCTGGTGACGGTGTTGCTGCAATGGCCGCAGCGCCCGCAACGCTCGCCCTCGGAGCGCTAGCGCGACTCGATCATGCGACGCCTGTTCAGCCAACGCGGCAATCGCGCCTTCTCGCCGCCCGAGCTCAAGGATCCAGAGCGCGAAAGCCTGCGCTTCCGCCGCCGGCTGTTGATCGCCGGCGCGCTGATGATCACCGCGTTCGGCGGGCTGTTCGGCCGCTTTTTCTATTTGCAGGTCATCCAGCACGGCCACTACCAGACGCTGGCTGAGAGCAATCGCGTCGCAATCGTCCCGATCGCGCCCAATCGCGGCGTGATCACCGATCGCAACGGCGTCGTGCTGGCGCAAAGCTATTCGGCATACACGCTGGAGATCATGCCTTCGCGCGTGACCAATCTCGAGGCGACGATCGACCAGCTGGCCAAGATAGTCGAGGTCCAGCCGCGGGACCGCAAGCGCTTCAAGCGGCTGCTGGACGAATCGAAGCGGCTGGAGAGCGTGCCGCTGCGCACGCGCCTGACCGACGAGGAAGTCGCGCGCTTCGCAGTCAATCAGTACCGTTTCCCCGGCGTCGACATCAAGGCGCGGCTGTTCCGGCAATATCCGTTCGGCGAGATCGCTTCCCAGCTGATCGGCTATGTGAGCCGAATCAACGACAAAGATCTCGAGCGCATCGACGACTGGAACGAGACCGCCAATTACAAGGGCTCCGACTATATCGGCAAGGTCGGGGTCGAGCTGTCGTACGAGCGCGAGCTGCACGGCGGCACCGGCGTCGAGGAAGTCGAGGTCGATTCCAGCGGTCGCGCCGTGCGCACGCTGTCGCGCACACCGCCGGTATCCGGCAACAACCTGCGACTTGCGCTGGACATCCAGCTGCAGAAAATCGCCGAAGAGGCGTTCGGTACCCGGCGCGGGGCGCTGGTCGCGATCGATCCGGCAACCGGCGAGATCCTCGCCTACGTCTCGCGGCCCGGTTTCGATCCCAACCTGTTCGTCGACGGCATCGATCCGTCGTCCTGGGAACAGTTGAACGATTCGCCCGACAAGCCGCTGCTCAACCGACCGTTGCGCGGTGCTTACCCCCCGGGATCGACGATCAAGCCGTACCTCGCGCTTGCCGCGCTGACCTCGGGCAAGCGGACGGCGACGCAAACGATTTTCGATCCGGGGTATTACCAGATCGCCGGCAGCACCCACCGATTCCGCGACGACAAGCCCGGCGGTCACGGCTATGTCGACATGACCAAGTCGATCGTCGCGTCGTGCGATACCTATTACTACATGCTGGCCGGCGAGACCGACATCGACGACACCTACGCATTCATGTCGCAGTTCGGATTCGGGCAGAAGACCGGCATCGATCTCGAGGGCGAGTTGCCCGGCGTGCTGCCGTCGCGGACCTGGAAGCGCGAGCGCTTCTCCGGGAGCAACTACCGTGAGGAACATCGCAAATGGTACCTGGGCGATTCGATCTCGGCCGGGATCGGCCAGGGATACAACGCCTTCACCCCGCTGCAGCAGGCCCAGGCGATCGCGATCATCGCCAATGACGGTGTCGCGATGCGCCCGCGTGCGGTCAAGGCGATCGAGAACACCCGGACTGGCGCACTGCGCGAATTGCCCTCGGAGCGGACACACGCGCTCGCCGTCAAGCCGCAGGATCTCGCTGTCATCAAGAAGGCGCTGATCGGTGTGCCGCGCGAAGGCACCAGCGCGGCGGCATTCGTCGGCAGCAAGTACATATCCGCGGGCAAAACCGGCACCGCGCAGGTCTATTCGCTCAAAGGCGAGCGTTACTCGGCACGCATCGATGAGCACTTGCGGGATCACGCGTGGTACGCCGCCTACGCGCCGGCCGACAAGCCCAAGATCGCGCTGGCCGTGCTGGTCGAGAACGGCGGATTCGGCGCGCAGGCGGCCGCGCCGATCGCGAGGATCGTGCTCGATTACTACCTGCTCGGGCAGAAGCCGGGCGCGGCTCCCGGCGCTGGCAAGGTCGAGCCGCCGCGCGAGTCCGACGACGAGTCCGACTGATGGAGAAACTCGGCGCATTGCTCGGCAAGGTCTGGCAGTTGATCGTGCGCCGGATCGACAGCTACCTGATGGCCGCGGCGCTTGCGATCGCCGGCGTCGGAATGATCACGCTGGTATCGGCGTCCGACCAGAGCGTCGGCCGCTTGACCAGCCAGGCGCTGTCGCTCGGCTTCGCGCTGGTGCTGATGTGGGCGATCGCCAACATCGCGCCACAGCGATTGGCGCGCGTCGCCCTGCCGTTGTATCTGGTCGCCGTGGCGTTGCTGGTCGCGGTCGCCGTCGGCGGAACGCTGGTCAACGGCTCGCGGCGGTGGCTGAGCATCGGCATCGCGCGCTTCCAGCCTTCCGAGCTGATGAAGATCGCGCTGCCATTGATGCTCGCCTGGTATTTCCAGCGGCGCGAGACGCGGATTCACCTTTTCGACTACGCGCTTGCGCTGGTGCTGATCGCGGTGCCGGTCGTCCTGGTGCGGCGCCAGCCCGATCTCGGCACTGCGCTGATCATCGGGGCGACCGGCTTCTATGTTCTTTATCTGGCGGGCCTGTCATGGAAGGTGATCATCGGGCTGGTGGCGATCGGCGCCGCGGCCGCGCCGCTGATCTGGCCGCATCTGCACGACTATCAACAGGAACGCATACTGACGTTTCTCGATCCGAGCCGGGATCCGCTCGGCGCCGGGTATCACAGCTCGCAGGCGTCGATCGCACTGGGGTCGGGCGGTGTTATCGGCAAGGGCTGGCTGAACGGCACCCAGACACACCTCGATTTCCTGCCGGAGCGGCATACCGACTTCATCTTCGCGGTTTTCGGCGAGGAGTTCGGACTGATCGGCGCCTCGGTCCTGCTGCTGCTCTATGTGCTGCTGATCGGCCGGGCGCTGGCGATCACGATGAATGCGTCCACGATGTTCACGCGGCTGGTTTCGGGTGCGATCACCTTGATGTTCTTCACCTATGCCTTTGTCAACATGGCGATGGTCAGCGGCGTGCTGCCGGTCGTCGGCGTGCCGCTTCCGCTGGTCTCGTTCGGCGGCACTGCGCTGATCAGCCTGTTCATCGGGTTGGGCATCCTGATGAGCGTGCAGGCGAACCGCAAGCTGGTCAGCACCTGACGTTCCGTCGTCGGCCGTCAGGCGTACCAGACGCGATAGGTCGCGATGCCGAGCAGCGCCACCGTCCAGTAGCCGGCCAGCGTCGCGCGCATCAGCGTCTTCCAGCCGCGGATGTGCCACCGCGCCGGAAGGACATCGTTCATCTGCAGCACCAGCCACAGGCCCGCGAGCAGCGTCAGCGTGCCGGCTGCCGCGTGGATGACGATGATCAGGTTGCCGCCGTTGGCGAGATCGGATAGATGGGCGAGCTTGAACGTGCGGATCGACGCAATCATGATCAACGCGACCAGGACTGCATTGACCAGCACCCACGCGGTCTGGTTGACCCGGTGCGCCTCGATACTGCCGCTTCGCGCCAGCATCATGCCGACGGTAAGCCCCGCGACCAGAAGCAGTTCGAGTGCGATGTTGATGTCGGCGAGCAGCGTGCCGGGACCGAAAAAACCGGGTGTGTCCGCCTTGGCGAAGACGCGCAGGGCCAACACCAGCGCCGCTACGGCGCCGGCCAGCACGATGCCGGCAATGAGCGCAGTTTTTTTCACCCCACCTCCCGGTGCAAGAACATTGGGCGACCGCGCGCCCGGCGCGGGGACGCTCGTGGCCGACGTATAATCCGCGACTATATGTCGCCGATTTCGACGGGTCAAAGCGCGCGCGCCGGCCTGCGCGCCGCATCGATCGCGTTGCTGGCCGGCGTAGTGGCGGCGTGCGCGCCCGCGCTCAAGCGCGAGCCTCCGGAGTCGTCGATCGCGGCGCCGGCGGCAGCGGCGCCGTCGATCGCACCACCGCGGCCCGGCGCCTACTATCAGGACGATGGACCGGGGGCCAATCCGCCGGACAATCTCGACGCGATCCCCGATGCGTTGCCGAGGCTCGAACCGCTGCATCGGTTCGCCAACCGGCCGTACACCGTATTCGGCCATGACTACGTTCCGGCAACGAGACTCACCAGCTACCGCGAACGCGGACTCGCGTCGTGGTACGGCCGAAAGTTCCATGCGCAAAAGACAGCCATCGGCGAGCCCTACGACATGTACGCGATGACGGCGGCGCACCCGACCCTGCCGCTTCCGTCGTACGCGCGCGTGACCAATCTGGCCAACGGTAGAAGCGTGGTCGTGCGCGTCAACGATCGCGGCCCGTTTCACCCGGGACGCATTATCGATCTGTCGTATGCGGCGGCTTACCGCCTGGGCATTGCGCAAAAAGGCAGCGGCGAAGTGGAGGTCGAGAGCATTCTGCCCGGCGCGGCGCCGCCGGTGCTCGCCGGCCCGCTGCCGCCGGTGGCCGCGAGCGAGGTCCCGCCGGTGCCCGCGCTGCCGATCGGCCAGGAAGCCGGCGGCTATGTCACTCAGCTCGGCGCATTCGCCAACTATGCGAACGCACAGGAATTTGTCGCCCGGCTGGCGAACCAAACCGGGAGTCTCGGCGTCGAACCAAGAGTCCGGCAGGACGCGGGGCTTTTTCGCGTCTATGTCGGCCCCTATTCGACCAGGGAGGAGGCACGCCGGGCCGCCGACCGGCTGCGCGATGCATTGGGGCTCGATTCGACGGTACGCATTGAACCGCCGGCGCAGTGATGCATTGACCCGGTTGCGTCCACACGTTCGTTATAATTGTTGCGCTGCCCCGACGCTCGACGGGCGGCGCGAGTGCCTGAATCGATCACCGCCGCTGCGGTTCCCCACATGCCAAAGACCTCGACCCCGATGTCCCGATTGCTGATGCGCACCTTGTTCGCGTTCTGCTGTGCGGCGGCGTTCAGCGCCCATGCCCAGCTTACGATCGAAATCATCGGCGGCGGCGCGACGACGATTCCGATCGCGATCGTCCCCTTCGCCGGCGAGTCGAACTATCCTCTGGGTGTCTCGGGGATCGTCGGCGCAGACCTGTCGCGCAGCGGCCTGTTCCGCCTGGTGGATCCGGGCGGGGTCGTCCCGCGGCCGGCGCGCGCCGAAGATGTGCGTTACGGCGATTGGACCGGGCGCGGGGCCGACGCGGTCGTCATCGGCAGCATGACGGCGCTCCCCGATGGCCGCGCCGAGGTCCGCTTTACGCTGCTCGACGCGGTCAAGCAGGCGCAGCTCGCCTCGTTCAGTTACGTTGTGCCGCCGGCGCAGTTCCGCGCCACCGCGCATCGTATTGCCGATGTGATCTATGAAAAACTGACCGGGGACGTCGGCGTATTCAGCACGCGCATCGCCTACGTCGCCAAGCAGGGCACTCGCTACGAATTGCTGGTGGCCGATGCCGATGGCTACAATCCGCAGTCGATCGTAACGTCGAAGGAGCCGCTGCTTTCGCCGGAATGGTCGCCGGACGGCACCCGCATTGCCTACGTCTCGATGGAGAATCGGAAGCCGGTCGTCTACGTGCAGTCGCTGACCACCGGGACGCGGCAGCTGGTCGCCAATTTCCGCGGCAGCAACAGCGCCCCGTCTTGGTCGCCCGACGGCAGCAAGCTCGCGGTGACGCTGTCGAAGGACGGCAGCTCGCAGATCTACCTGATCGGCGCCGATGGCAGCAATGTGCAGCGCCTGTCGACGTCGGCCGGCATCGACACCGAGGCGACGTTCTCGCCCGACGGCCGGTCGATATTGTTCACCTCGGATCGCGGCGGCAGCCCGCAGATCTACCGCCTGACGTTGGGTGGCGGCGCGGTCGAGCGCATGACCTACGACGGCAATTACAACGTGTCGCCGCGTTTTCTGCCCGACGGCAAGGGATTCGTGTTCGTGCGCCGCGACAGTGGCCGGCTCAACGTCGCGCTGCAGGATTTTGCGACGCGGCAGGTCCAGATTCTGACGCAGGGAAGTCTCGACGAATCGCCCAGCGTCGCACCGAACGGCAAGCTGATCCTCTATGCGTCCGAAGTCGGGGGCCGTGGTATATTGGCCGCGGTCTCCAGCGACGGTCGCGTCAAGCAGAGGCTGACCGCAACAGCGAGCGACGTGCGCGAACCCGCGTGGGGTCCGCTGCAAAAGTAGATCGGCTCGCATTCGCAACGACGATAAAGGAGAACCCATGAACAAGACTCTGATCGGTGTACTGGCTGCGCTGGCGCTCGCCGCATGTTCGACGACGCCGAAGCAGGAAGGCGGCGCGCCCGTCGACGAACGCACCCCGGGCGCGACACCGGGCGCGGCGACCTCGGGCGCACAGACCGGATCGGTCGCCGGCGCCAATCAGGGCGCGGGGCAGACCAATCCGCTGAAAGATCCGCGGAACATCCTGTCCAAGCGCAGCGTGTATTTCGATTTCGACGCGTACGCAATCAAGGATGACTACAGGTCTCTGCTCGAGGCGCATGGGAAGTACCTGCAGGCTAATCGCAACGCGCACATGACGGTCGAGGGCAATACCGACGAGCGCGGCAGCCGCGAATACAACATTGCGCTGGGTCAGCGTCGCGCCGACGCCGCCAAGCGGATGATGATGTTGTCCGGTGCGACCGAAGCGCAGATCGACACCGTCAGCTTCGGCAAGGAAAAGCCGAAGAATCCGGGCCACGATGAATCGGCGTGGGCCGAGAACCGGCGCGACGATATCGGCTATCGCGGCGATTAAGTGTCCGGCGACAGCTTCCTCCGGCACAGCCCGCACCCGAGGCGTTGGTCGCTGCGGGCGAGGCTCGCGCCGCTCGCCGTCCTGCTGTTCGCCGCGCAACTCGCTGCGCCGGCGCGCGGCGCGATATTCGATGACGATGAAGCGCGTCGCCGCATCGAGGACCTCAAGAACCGCGTCAACCTGGTCGAGCGTTCGCTGGCGCAGCGGCTCGACGCGCTCGAAGCGAAAAGCGCGGGGATGGCCGATCTGTTTCGCGACGTCGAGCAGATCAAGAGCGATATCGCCAAGCTGCGGGGCCAGTACGAAGTGCTGACCTACGAGCTCGAGCAGGCGCAGAAGCGCCAGCGCGACCTGTACCTCGATCTCGACAGTCGCGTGCGGCGGCTCGAAGCCGGGCCCGGCGCCACGGGCGCACCCCCCGCCTCGGGCGATGCGGGAGCGCCCGCGCCCGCCGGCGCGCCGGCGGATCCCGCGTCCGAGCAAAAGAGCTACGATGCCGCGCTCGAAGCGTTCAAGAGCGGCAATTTCGGGGCTGCGGTCGCGGGATTTCAATCGTTCATCCGCGCCTATCCGAAAAGCCCGCTCGCACCATCGGCGATGTACTGGGCCGGCAACGCGCAGTATGCGCAGCGCGAGTTCCGCGCGGCGATCGCCACGCAGCGGCAACTGATCGCGACCTATCCCGACAGCCAGAAGGTGCCCGACGCGTTGCTCAACATCGCGAGTAGCCAAGTCGAGCTGGGCGATGCGGCGGGGGCCAGGCGCACGTTCCAGGAAGTCGTCGCCAAGTATCCAACCTCGGAAGCGGCAACCAAGGCGCGGCAGCGCTTGTCGGCGCGGTGAGGCGCGGCACGCCGGAGCCGGCGCGCTTCGCCTGACCGTCGTGACGCGCTTCGCGACCGGGCTGATCGCATGGCAGCGGCGCGCCGGACGCCGCGACCTTCCCTGGCAGAACACGCGCGATGCGTATCGGATCTGGCTGTCCGAGGTCATGCTGCAGCAGACGCAGGTCGCGACCGTCATCCCGTATTTCGAACGGTTCATAGCCGCGTTTCCCGACGTGGCGAGCCTTGCCGCGGCACCGGTCGAGCGCGTGCTCGAGCAGTGGAGCGGATTGGGTTACTACCGCCGCGCACACATGCTGCATCGCGCCGCGCAGACGATCGTCGCCGATCATGGCGGCGTCTTTCCGCACGACGCGGCCGCGATTGCGGCCCTGCCAGGTATCGGCCGCTCGACTGCCGCGGCGATCGCGGCCTTCGCGTTCGGCGCGCGCGGCGCGATCCTCGACGGCAACGTGAAGCGCGTGCTGGCGCGCCACGCGGGCATCGACGGCTTGCCTTCCGATCCGGCCGTCGAGCGCGCGCTCTGGGCGCGCGCCGAGGCGCTGTTGCCGGCGCGCGATATCGAAACCTATACGCAGGCCCTGATGGACCTGGGAGCCACCGTGTGCCTGCGCACCCGGCCGCGCTGCGATGTCTGCCCGGTCGCCGCCGATTGCGTCGCCCGCCGCGAGCATCGGATCGCCGAGCTGCCGGGCCGGCGCGCAAAAAAAATCCTGCCGCGGCGCGCGACCACTGTGCTGCTGCTCGAACGGCATGGCGAAGTGTTACTCGAGCGCCGGCCGAACGTCGGCATCTGGGCGGGTCTGTGGAGTCTGCCGGAGCTCGTCACAGGCGCCGACGCGGCTGCGCATTGCCGCGCGCGCTTTGCTGCCGATGTTGTGCCCGGCGCCGCGCTGCCGTCGATCGAGCACGGCTTCACCCACTTCCGCCTGACGCTCGAGCCGCTGCCATGCGCGGTGCACCACTGGCCGCGACGCGCCGAAGAGCCGGGACTGCTATGGCTGTCGCTGGGGGATGCCGGCGGCGCTGCGCTGCCGGCGCCGATCAAGAAGCTGCTGCGCTCGCGCGCGGCGATGCTCTAGCGCGGATCGCTCAAGGCTTCATCGCACGCAGATCGGCGGGAAGCAAGGCGTCCGCGCGCTCCTGATAGCGCGTGCGAAACGCGGCGAGCTCCTTGGCCGCGAGATCGTTCCTGCCCTCGGCCTTCAGGCGGCGGATCAATCGGATCCATTCTTCGACCGTCCGGGGCTGGGCCTCGTCGGTCTCCGCTGTGCTGTCGTGCGTTCGCTTGGCGAGTGCCGGCTCTTCGTTGGATGGGGCGGCCTTTCGGGGCGCCGCGAGCGCCCCTGCGGCAGCGGGTGAGGCCTTGCGCTCGTCTTCCGCGAGCGGGGCCAGCGATTGCTGCGCGCTTGCGCCGGCGTTCGGCGGCGGCGTCTGTTGCCGCAGCTTCGCACTCGCCGGCGCGGCGGTCAGGCGATCGGCGGCGGGCGGTGCGGACGCGTTCATTGCCGGGCTCGCATCGGACGGCGACGCGGGGAACGGCACGCCCGGCTTCGGGGCTTCGCGAGCAGCTGCGGGTTCGCGTTGGCGAGTCGCCTCTGCCGCGGTCCCAGGAGTCGCCTCGGGTGCTGCGGCCGGCGCATCGGCGCGAATCGGCGCTGCGCGCTCGACCTTGCGCGGCGCTTCGATGCGACCGGATGGCGTTGGTTGCGGGACGGCGGCGGACGACGCTGCGCTCTGGTCGCGAGCCGAGTCTTCGCGAGAGCCTGGTTCCGCGGGCGGCGTCGCTTGCGGCGCGGTGGGTGAAATCTCCTTCGGGACGATTTCGTCGGGAGGTGTCATTTCGACGATGCCGATCGCGACGATTGCTACGACCGCCGCGGCGGCGACCGGCCACCAGGCGCGCGGCGCCTGCGGACTCTTCGGCCCGGCCCCGACCGCGCGCCGCGCCGCGGCGGCGATCACCGCGTCGAGCGCCGGCGGCGGCTGGTCGCGATTGGCTGCGCGCCACGCGGCATCGACGTCGGGATCGCGATGGTCGTCGGCAGGATTCATCCGGTGTCCTCGCGCAGCTGCGGGGAGAAGTCGGCAAGCTCGGCACGCAATTTATTGGTCGCGTAGCGCAAGCGGCTCTTGACCGTCTCGGCGCCGACGCCGGTCAGCGTCGCGATTTCCTCGAGCGTCAGTCCCCCTTCCTGCTGCAGCAAAAAGGCGTCGCGCTGTGCAGCCGGAAGCGCCGCCACGGCATCCTTCAACCGCTCGCCGAGCTCGCGGTTGGCCGCGCGCGATTCCGGTTCGGACCGGCGGCTTGCGGGCAGCGCAGCGACGACGTCAGCGTGGCTTTCGTCATCGGTGGAGATCAGCGTAACGCGACCGCTGGCGCGATGGTGGTCGATCAGGCGGTTGTGGGCGAGCGTGTACAGCCAAGTGGTGAATTTGGCGGTGGGCTGGTAGGAAGTGCGCACGCGGATCAGATTCATCCACACGTCCTGGAAAAGCTGCTCGGCGATGCCGGCGTCGCGGCACTGGCGCAGCAGATAGCGATAGACGCCGCCTTTGTGCCGCGCATAGATCGCGTCGAACGCGGCGGCGTCGCCGGCGGCATAGGCGAGCATCAGGTCTTCGTCGCTGGAGTCGGCACCGGCGGGCATCGCGGGGCCAGTATGCCCGCCGCTTGCGCGCGCAACAACCGCTTGCCATCGTCGGAGGCCGCGCGAGACCGGCTGCGCGAGTCTGCATCGCTGGATGCGGCCGCCGCCCGACCGCCGAACCGTGATCGGACGACGGCCGGGGATTTACGAATTCAGTGCGGGTCCGGCGTGAATCGGCCGCGATCGGGAAACGGATCGGGCTGCCAGCGCGCGACGCGCGGAGCACCGACCGGCACACCCTGCGCCAATAGATTCTGATACGAGTCGTAGTAGATCGTAATCGTCTGCTCGGGCACCGTGCTGGCGCGCTCGAACTGGGTGTAGCTCGCGTAAGACGACTCGCTGCGGCCGTGCCCGGTACCGAGACTCGGCTGGGGTGCGGCTGCCGCGTCGGAGTTGAGCGCGCCGGCCGAACTGGGTTTCGCGGTCTTGGCCACCGGCTCGGCGGCGTCGCGCGCGGCTTCGCGGCGCTCCATTTGCTGCTCGACCACCCGGCGTGGACGCTCGCGGAATACGGCGACGCCGATCACGCCGACATTGTCCGGCCTGCCGGTGCGCGCGGCATAGGAATCGGGCAGCGTCGTGAAATAGAACGCCGCGGTGTTCGACATGCTCTTGCGCCATCCGGCGATATCGGCGCTTTCGTACGGCGAAAGCACGTAGCCGGTTTGCGCCGTCGATGCAGTGTCGCCCGAGATCGCGTTGACGCCGTCGACGCTCATCACCGTGAGCACCCGCCCGGCGCTCTGGTTGCGCACGCGGATCGAGTATTCGTTGCCCGGCTTGCCGATGACATAGCGCCGGCCCTGGTGCATGTAGCTCGGCAGCACGCGCCCTTCGGTGCGGTCGTATATCTCGACGGCCGCGGGCTCGGCCGGCCAGTGCGCTTCCACGGCGGCGCAGGCGCCGAGCATCGTCGCGCCAACGGCCGAGACGACCACCGTCGCCAGTACGTTTCCGATTCGCTTCATCGTATCTCCTGTTTGCCGCTTGAACGTAGCGGTCCGGACTGTAAACGCGAGCGGCCGCGAATCGGGGTTAAGCGCCGGGGTTGATCGGATGGCCGCCGCGAACGTGCATGCGATAATCGCCGGCCATGCCGGATTCGAGCCATCTTCCTGCACTCGTCGCCTGGCTCGCCTTCGCGCTGGCGTTTGTCTTCGGCGCCGTCGCCAGCCGGGTCAACTTCTGCACGATGGGCGCGATCACCGACATCGTGCACATCGGCGACTGGCGGCGGATGCGCATGTGGCTGCTGGCGATCGCTGTTGCGATTGCCGGCGCGGCTTTGCTGGAAGCGGCCGGATTCGTCGATTTGTCGAAGACGATCTACACGACGCCGCGGATCGCCTGGCTTTCCTACCTGGTCGGTGGATTCCTGTTCGGCTTCGGCATGACCCTTGCTTCGGGTTGTGGCAGCAAGACGCTGATCCGGCTCGGCGGTGGAAGCCTCAAGTCCCTGGTGGTATTGATCGTGCTGGCGATATCGGCCTACATGACGCTGAAGGGCTTATTCGCCGTCTGGCGCGTCAATGCGCTGGACGTCGTACGCTGGGACGTCGCCCCGCTGGGCATCGCCCACTCCGATCTGGGCAGCTTTGCCGCCCGTCTGGGCGGGGGCGGTGCGGCAACCCGGCTGGGTATCGCGCTGGCGGTCGCCGCGGCAATTGCGGTGTTCGTTTTCGCCAGCCGCGATTTCCGCAGCAGCCGCGAGCTCGCGATCGGCGGCATCGTCATCGGGGCGGTGATCGTCGGCGGTTGGTTTGTATCGGGCCATATCGGCTATGTCGCCGAGGATCCGAGGACGCTGGAAGAAGCCTTTGTCGCCACCAATTCCGGACGCGCCGAATCGTTCAGCTTCGTCGCCCCGGTGGCCTATTCGCTGGAACTATTGCTGTTGTGGAGCGATCAGTCCAAGCTCGTTACCTTCGGCATTGCCGGCGTGCTTGGCATGGCGGCGGGATCGGCCGCCACCGCGCTTGCGACCGGGATGTTCCGATGGGAGGGCTTCGCCTCGACCGAGGACCTTGTCAACCATATCGCCGGCGGAGTGTTAATGGGATTTGGCGGCGTCACCGCGCTCGGATGCACGATCGGGCAGGGACTGACCGGCATTTCGACCTTGGCGCTGGGATCGTTCCTGGCCTTCGGGGCGATCATCGCCGGGTGCGTGGTGGCATCGAAGTACCAGTATTGGCGGGTGGCAATGGACGATGAGCCCCGCCGCATGAAAGCGCTGCAATGATTGTTTACGATTTGATTTGTGCGCGGCAGCATCGGTTCGAGGGCTGGTTTGCCTCGACCGAGGATTACGCGCGCCAGCACGAGCAGACGATGATTCGTTGCCCGGTGTGCGACGACGCCGCGATCGAGCGCCGGCCTTCGGCCAATGTGCAAGTCGGGCGCGCTGCGCTGCCGGCGGCCGAGAGCGAAAGAGAAACCGAAGCGGTAACGTCCGGCGAAGCCGAGGCGCTGAAATTGATGCGTCGTCTGGTGGCCAACGCCGAGAACGTCGGGCGCGCGTTCCCCGAGGAAGCGCGCAAGATCCACTACGACGAAGCGCCGAAGCGCGGCATTCGCGGCCAGGCGTCGCCAGAAGAAGCCGAATCGCTGCGCGACGAAGGCATCGACTTCATGTCGCTACCCGGCTTTTTGACGCGCGATCTGAACTAGCGGCACGCGGTCCTGTTTCGTCCGCGCGAACGGCGCTCGCCTTTGCGGGAGCGCGCCAGATTCGCTATAATCCGCGCCCCTTGGGTCGTTAGCTCAGTTGGTAGAGCAGCGGACTTTTAATCCGTTGGTCACTGGTTCGAGTCCAGTACGGCCTACCAACGAATCAATTGTCTACTTAGCCGGCAGCCTTTGAGGCCGCGCGGAAGTAGACAGCCCGTGGACAATCCAGTCCAACGGATTCGAAGCTCCGCTCCTCCGCTTCATTTTGCTCCGCTGCGGTTTCTGAACGGACATTGAGACGCGACGGCGCTCGGCGAGCGCACAGAGGAGCGCCGCTCAGCGTGCCAAATTAAAGCCGAAGGCCTTATCGTGCACGTACACAAGCTTGCAGCGCTCGATGTACTTCGCGTCGTGAATTCGATTCGCGCGCACGTACCCGACGTCACCCTCGCTCAGAAACAGCCTCTTCCCATCCGGTACGAGGCTCGTCCCCTCCTTCCGGTAGAATTGGAAAGACATCTTTCCCTCGATGACCACGGTCATATCGTCGCCCGGATGCGAGTGGGGCGGCTCCTCCGTGCCGGGCTCCCAGCGCTCGAGCAGCACCTCCACTCCGTTCGGATTGGTTGGGTATGTCGTGCGAACCGTGAAGCCCTCCGGCGTCCCGGCTTTTCGTACGTGACTATCCCATATCGCGCTCGTCGCCGAGGTCACTGCGTCTCTGCTATCGCCATCAACGGACATTGGGTTTCTCCTAGTCAGTTCAATAGGCTCGGCCGGCGCGCCGCGTTCGCCCAGAACGAAGGCGATGCGCACGAGGGGTATGCGTAGGCGCCTCCGAGCGCGTGAACTCGCGACAACATCGCCTGGACCGGTGCGCGAAGCCGTTCGCCGAAGTACGAGTAGGCACTCAACGCGGCGCGGCAGGTTGCGTCCAGATCCTTGGTCAGTGCGACCTCGACGAGGAATGCGCGGGTCGCATCAGCCTCGCGCCCGGTGAGCGCGCTCGCAACGGCGAGCACGCCCCAATCCCCGGCGCGCGCCGAACGTCGCGGGCCGCTGACGACGATTGCATGGAGCGCGAGCGCGCGAGCCGTTTCAGGCTGAACGGGATCTGCGCGCAGATAGAGATAGGCGAGATACGCCGCGATCTCCGGATCGTGCGGGTTGGCGCCGAACGCGCGCAACTCGATGTTCGCGGCCTGCGCCGCCCCGCGTCCTGACGCGAGCGCCTGTCGCGCATTGCTGTGCAGAAGGCGCGCGTAACTGGGGGACAGATCGCTTGCCGAGATCCATTCGTCTTCACTCGTCCATTTGGCATGCGCGAACTCGGCGATCGTCTCCGCCTGCATCGGATGCGGGGGAAGGCCGGCCGTCCGCAGCACAGGGCTGACGTCGTGCTGCGCCTGCGCTGCGACGCGCGGGACGGCATTCGCGAGCATCCGTTTCGCCTCTGCCGTCAACGGATCGGGATCGGCGCGGGCGCTTAACGACGCGTCGGGAGCGGGCCTCGCGGGCATCGGCGGTTCGACGAACGCGTGCTGCGGGGCGGGGACTGCGGGCGGGCTCGCGGGCGCGCGCAACTCGACCCCGGACGAGCTCAAGGCGGCGAGCGATATCGCACCGCTCGGCGGCCCATCGGACGCCGCGCCGCTTCGCAGCCCGGGCGCGGTCGGGTTCGGGCTGACGCCCGGGGGCGCCGCCGCCAGCGCAGGCTGGCGGGAAGGCGGCCTTGGGATCGGATTGGATGCGGCCGCTGCGAGTTGCTGTGGCATCGGGCTCTGCGGCACCACTTGCGAGCGCCGTACATCGCGGTCCTCGACCGGCGCCGCCGGGCGGCCACGCCCCTGCAGCAGGCTCACGACACTGCCGAGGAATCCCTGCCATCCGGTCTTCGCGCTGGATGTCTTTGGAGCAGACTTCGCCGGCGCGGCCGGCAATCGTTGATCCGCGACGGATTCCGGCGCGCGCGGGGTCGCTACATCGGGCGGCGGGGACGCACGCGTATCCTCGATGGCCACGGTAATCGACGCCCCCGCGCCGGCGGAGCCGGGCGTTGCGTCAAGTTGCGCAATGGGAGGCGGATTCTGGCCCGCGGCCTGTGTCGATGACGAAGTGGGCCGCAGCGTCGCTAGATAGGCGTTCACCGACGGGCTTGCCGTCGCAACGCGAACGCGAGATGGTGATGTCGATCGCGCCACGGATGGCGCAGTGGGGCGGGACACCGAGCGGACGCGCGCGCTCGCATGCGCCGATGACGGTCCGCGGCCATGCGGCGTCGGCATCGCATTCGACGGCGACCACGAAGTCACCGGAACGCGCTTGGCCGGCGCAACGGACTTCATGCGTGCTTGCGCTGCACGCGGGGCAGCTTGTTCGCGAGTCGTTGCGTCGGATGAAGAAGAAACTTTGTCGGCGGGCGTCGATACCGGCGCTGGCGCGGGATTGGCGACGATTGCCTGCTCGCGCGGGGCCGCGCTCGCCGGGACCTCGTCGGTAGCAAGGCCGCCGGAGGCGTCGATGCTCGCGGCGGGTTCCGGGGCGTCAGCGACCTGGTCGCGCTGCGAGCGCGCCAGTCGATCGTTGGCGTCGCCGGCGGAATTCGCCGGTTCCGCTTCGGCCGCCGGCGGCGCGGCGGCGCCGTTTACGCTAAAGCTCGAACGCGGAACCTGGACCGGTGAGATCGCATTCCGCTCGCCCGATTCAGGGCTCGCACGCTCAAACAGAGGAGCTGCGGGATTGCCGATGAACGGCGGCGCCGATGCGGCGACGCCCGCGACCAGCGAGAGCAGGAGGAGCTTCGCTCGCCAAGGCGCTTGCACTTCCGGCCGTCGGAGAAGGTGCGGTCCGATCGTGGACGTTTCGTCGCGTACAGCGCGCGGCTTCTTGCGAAGAACGTGAGCGCCCATCGCCGCGATTTCGCCGCGGGCAGCGCTGGGCTCCACAAGCCGGGGAAGCACGATCGGCTCCGGGCTCGCGATGTGCGTGAGCGGCGTAACCGAAGCGGCGCGCCCGAAAGCCGCGATGCGCGTGACAGGTGTGATAGGCGTGATCGGCGTGGCCATGCCCGCCGCGATCTCGCCACGCGCGAGCGTCCATCCTTTCTGCAGCGAAGCGACGAGATCGGGCTCTTCCAGCCGTGCCCCACAGAAATCGATCAGCTCCGCGTGCGGACGCCAGTGCGGCAGGTCGCGGTCATGGGTCTCGCGCAGGCGGAAGATCAGCGACCGAGCATCGTCATAGCGACTCGATGTCCAGCCCATCTCCAAGCCGTCAGCGCCTCGACGATCGGACGGCAGATAGCGCTTAAGCATCGCCGCGAGGCTGTAGAAGTCGCAGCGCCAGTCGAGCACTCTGGTCGGCTCGAGGTCGCCGTTGCGGCCGGCCTCGAGCGCCTTGAGCAGGCGCGGCGATTGATAGTCGTAATCCTTCTGCCAGCCGAGTGGCAGCGGAAGCGCGAGACTCTCGCGACTCACGAGTGAAAAAGCGAAGTCGATGAGCGCGAGCCGCGCAAAGGCTGGATACAGACGACCCTCGGTGCCATCGGGGTCGAAGTCGGCCGGCCCGTATGGAATGCAGATGTTGTCGGCTTTGATATCCAGGTGAACGAGCTCGAGCGCGTGAATCTCGCTCAGCGCGGCAAGACAGTGATGCGCGAGCGACCACCAGTGTGCGCAATCCTCGAAGATATGCCCGCGCACGGCGCCGTCGCGCGCGACGGGGACAAGCGTTGCCCATTGGTCGACGGTGACGCCCGCGTCGCACGTCTGCACGCTGCGCATGCCGCTCTTCGCGCCCGCGTCGAACTGCACGACTTCGGGCACGCAACGGATGCCGTGACCGATGAGGCGCGCGAGGATGCGCCACTCGCGTTCCGTCCACGGCCCGAAGTCGCCGTTCGGCGTCGCGAGAAAGCGCTTGGTGTAGCGTCGAGGCTCGCCGGGAGCGACTGCCTCGCGATATACCTCGACGTGCTCGCCGGTAACCATCTTGAGGCGTTCGCGGCCGAATACGCGATCGATTTGTTGGGGTGTCATGGTTGCACCTTTGGGACATTGACATTCGCCTGCGCGAACAGGCGCGATACCGTATCGTGCGTGGCAAGCCACGCACTCGCTGCCGCGAGAAGCGCGATCACGAGGGCCAGCGAGATTCCGCGTGCGATCCTCGCAGCAGCGCCGCTCGACGGCTGCACGACGAGCACGGTGGCATCGTCGCTGCTCCCTCGCTCCCGAGCGAATTCGACGAGCCGCGCGCAGCGCTCGCCGAGCGACGCGGAGGTGCGAAGAACACGCGCGATATCACCTGCTGCTGCGTGCCGGTGGATGCCGTCGCTGCACAAAACCAGCATCTCGCCGGCCGACAGCTCGATCTTTCGGACGTTCGGTGCATCGACGGCGCCGTTGCCGACCATCCGCGCGGGATCGTCCGGGCACCCGCCGGAAGGCGACCGCTCATTGAGGTGCCGATAGGTGTCGTCGACGGTGAGAAGCTCGGTCCCGTCTCCGCACGACGCACCCAGTCGATACACGCGGCAGTCGCCGACCCACGCGACCAGCCACTGCGAGCGCCGTGCGTTGATCGCGACGCACAGCGCGACCGTCGCTGCGCCGGGCGTGCTGGTCCGCCGCGCGATGCTCCGCGCGATCTCGCGGTCCGCTCCCAGGATCGCTGTCCTGACCGCGGCGGCACCGACGCGGCCGCGGCCGAGCACCGCATGGACGTGCGCGACGAGCTCGCGGCTCGCGCAGGACGCCAACGCGCCCGAGCCCACGCCGTCCGCGACGACGAAGAGACCCGCGTTTCCGTCGAGCGGACTGTGCTCGTCTTCGTTCACGGCATGCTGCCGCCCTCGCGACGACGCGACAGCCGCATGAACGCGAGCCCATCGCGTTGCGGTCACCGCTTCGCGCACACGCGCGGCGCCGCAGGCGCTCGTGCGCGGGGTAGGGGTAGGCGACGGCACACGGATCGCTTCGACGTTTGTCCTCATCCGACGGGGCCTCAGCCGGCGCGTAACAGCGTGAGCTCGCACGCCGCGACCCGATCGGTTCCTTGATCGAGCTTGAGCGTCTCGCCCGGGTGCCAGCGGAACTCGGTGCCGGGCCGGTGCAGCGTTCCGTCGACTGTAACGCCGTTGTCGCCATGCACGAGTGCGGTGGCGCTGCCCTCGTCGAACGACACGATGTCCAGATGGTGCCCTGAGACGTCGCTGTGAGCCCAGTCGACGACGAGCGCCTGGTCGCGCGAGCGGCCGATGCGCAGCGGCAACGCATCCTTGTCGATGTCGATGTTGCGCGAGCCTGACACCATTCGCGCCGTGATCGTCCACACGTGATCGCGCCGTCGCGGCGGGGCGATCGGCGTCACCGGCGTCGCCACCGCTTTCGCGGGCGTTCCCTTGGCCGGCGACTGTTCCAGGTCCGCGGGCAGATGCAGCGACAAGCGCGGATACTGACCAGGCTCACCGCGCATGCGCGCCGAGAGCACGAGCCACGTGCCGAGAGGCAGCTCGATCGCAGCCGGACGCGCGGAGACCGCATCCGAGGGGAGGCGCGCGATGACGCCGCTCGTCGACTCGATACGAATGCCGTTCGTCGAGCCCGTATCGGCCACGCGCCAGACGCCGTTCTCGAGCCAGATTTCGCAATGCCGGCGGCTTGCATAAACGCCGTCGACCACGATGTCGCAGCCTTCGCCCTTGCCCACCGAGTATCGGCGGCCCGCCGCGATCGCCTTGAGGTCGATGCGGTGCGTGCCGGCGGCGTCCTCGATGTCGACCTGGATCGCGCGCGCGGCGAGCGGCGTTCGCTGGGTCTCGGGCGCCGGCGCTCTGTCGTCGCGCGATTGCGCGCGCGCATCGACCTCCGACCAGCGCCCGACCAGCGTCACGCGATACGGGTTAGCCGCGCTGCGCGGCATGGCGGAGGAAAGCTCGGCAATGAGATCGCCGTAGCGCTCCTCCTCGCGCTCGCGGGCGAGGTCGCCGGCGTCGACTTCGGCGTTCAGTCCCGCGAACTGCGACAGGTCGATGGCGCTTGCGTTGCGCAGTCGCGCGATCACTTCCTTGGCGAGATAGCGCTTGATCTGCTCAGGGCGGAACTCGCGGACGAAGCGGCGCAACAGCTCCCGCTCGTGGTCGTTGCCTTCGCATTCCAGCTCGATCGACGTGAGAAGGTAACGGTCTCGCTCTGCGATCGCGAGATGCAGCCGAAGCTGGCTCGTCGCGAACTGCTCGAGCTCGCTGCGTATCGCGCCGATGAGCGTCGTGTAGGGACCCAGGTGCTCGGCTTCGTCGATCGGGCCCGGCCCGTGCTCGAAGACGCCGACACTCGGCTCGCGCAACCGCGCCGCCCCCGGAGCGTCGCCCCGCGCTGCATCGTGCGCGTGCGATGTCCGATCGTGTCGTTCCCCGGCGTTCATCTTTCCCAGCATCCAGCGCTTCACGGCCATGATGTCCTAGCTCCTGTAAGCAATAACGAGGATCGCCAGCGGCCCGTCGTCGCGAAGCGGGCGCACGCGTGCAGTTGCGGGCAGTCCATAGCGTTGCGCGAGGCGGTCGAGGAATTCACCCCAGGCGGGTTGAATCGCGTCGCCCGCATCGACGCGCCGCTTGAGCGCAGGCAGCGACAGCTCGATGAGAACGCTGATCGCCGCGACCTCGCCCAGCTGCACGATCAGCCGTCGCAGCGTGTCCTCCATGTCGGCGATGCAGGTCGCTAACGGACCGTCGAACGTCCAAACGAAGGGCCCGCCGATGGCGGCCGAGGCGCGCCCGGTCGAGCGTCGCGGAATTCTGTGCGACGCGGGCATCACTCGGACGTTCCCGGTATCACGCCCGCGTGGCGTGCGGCGATCTGCATGCCGATCTCGGCCGCGGGATTCGGGCCCAGGTCGCCGGCACCGTGAACGCGCCCCGACCCGACGAACCAGTTGCGTTCGGTCAGCACGCCAACCACCTTGGTCCACCGTGGGTCGTCAGGATTGGTCCGGTATGCCGCGACGTACCATTTGTAGGGCCGCAAGGGGCCGCAAGCATCGCGGTCGCGTCGCGACTTGTGGACAGCCCCGGCGCACAGCCGGGCGAGCTCGGACAGGGAGCGCGTGTCGTTGGGAAACGTGGGCGTGCCGGTTTTGCCGGCGATCCAATCCATGCGCGAGCACGTGCGTGCATCGAAGATCTGTTCGCAGGCGAGGCGCGCGGTCCCTGCGCGATGGCTGAAGGACAGGCCATCGATGATGACCTCGGCTGCTTCGTGCGGAATCCGATTTTGCATCGCGTCGACGAGACTTACGCGCTCGGCGACCGCCCCGGCTCCCCGGCCGTCGGCAGGCGCCACGCCGCGAAGCGCGTCGACCAGGTGCGGCGCCCGCACCTCGGCCTGACCGTTGGCGGCTGCTGCGAGCATGGCCATCATGCCGGCCACGCCGAGCGCGCTCGCCCGCGCCTGGCCCTGGCCCCAGCCCTCCGCGACGATATCGACGACGCTGCTGCGGCACTTCCCCCAGTCATCGCGGCTGAACCGCTTGCCATCGGCACCGGCGGCACATTGCTGCAAGCGTGAGCGATCCAGCGGGGCCTCGGGACGCAGCTTGAAAGGCGCCCCGACCTTGGTCCCGACGGGCTGCGTCAACAGCCGGCCGTACGGGATGTCGAGCGAGAGCGGCCGGACGCCGCCATCGTCCGCGCGCGCGTCGGGAGCGCGCCCGAACAGAAGGTCGTGCTTGCCGCATTGATCACTCGGCTCCGCACACGCATCGTTCCACCCGAAAGCGCGCGCCATCGTCTGGATTTCTCGCGGACGGGGGCAGGGTGCGAACCCGAGATCCGCGCAGAACATGCGATCGAGAAAGCGCGCGGAGTTGGAGCGCGCGAGCTGGCCTCGCAGACTCTCGGCCGACGGAACGGCCGTGGCCGATCGCGTCATGTCGGCACGTTCGCTCGCGAGCCATGCCGGGCCGACCGAGGGGTCGGCGAGGAAAGCCGCCGCCATGATCGGCTTGATCGTCGAGCCGGGCATCGCATCGTGAAAGACGGCCGGATTCAGCAATGCATCCGGCCGATAGCGCGTGGCATACGGCAAGCGCGGGTCGCAACGCGCCGAGCGAGCCGGGCCGTCGTACTCCTGTCGCGTGCAGGGGGAAAGCGCACCGGCGAGCGCTTCGATTCGGCCGCTTTCGACGTCGATCACGGCGACGGCGGCCATGCGCACCAGCGCATGCTCGAGCATTCCGTCACCCACCGCACGCGCGCCGTCGTCCTTGCGCGCAATGCCGAAGGCGCGACAAACATCGGTGCGGCCGGTGTAGCACGAGGCCATCCGCTGGGCGATCTCCTGCAGCGCCGGATCGATCGTGAGATCGATGGAGAAACCCACGTCGACGCCGGCGCCGTCGAGCTCGATGCGGTTCGGCCCGTAACGATGCGCGGTGCGCATGGCCTGAGCGTCGCTCTGCGCCTCGGTATATGCGCGGTACAGCGCGCCGGCCGGCCGATGCAATGCCTCAAGCGGCTGCAATATCGCTCCGAGCGAAGGCGGGATCTTCCATCGCTCATCGTTCACCGCCATGTCCGGAGTCGGCTCTCCGGCGATCGCAAGCGCAGGCGAACGCTGCGCGTTCTCCGCGGAGATGCCCCGCATTTCGGCGCGCGCGCACACGAGGTCTTCGATACCGCGCGCGCCGGCGGCGAAGTACGTCTTGGCATCGCTTGCTGCGGACTGCAATGCGCCGAGGTAGATGCAGCCTGGAATACCGGCCCATGGATTCGTGCGACCGAGGCCGCGCGCAGCGATCTCGACGAACTGTTCGGGGCGCCAGGCGGCGACCACGCGCCCGACTTCCGTCCCCCGCCAGGCGAAGGCGGCAAGGATGCGTCCGTCGGAACGCGCGAGTGCGGCAACTGCAGCGGCAATGTCCTCGCACCTCAGCACGAAGCGCTGGTCGGGATATTCGGCCGTTTCGATCGGTGTGCGCAGCGCGGCGGTAACGGCGTCGAACCAGCGTCCCGCATCGAAGCCGACGACGTCGCTGACGCGGCGATTGTCGATGCTGCTGAAAGCGGCGAGCGCGCGGTCGATCGTTTGCAGCTGCGCAGCGATGCGCGATGCAGGCGATGCTTCCGTCCGCGACTTTCGCGCGAGGAAGGTTCGCACCGCCGCCAGCGCACCCGGATTCGCGTCCCATTGCTTGCGACAGGCGGGAAGTCGCTCGAGCAGCGTCTCCGGCGACGGCAGGTCCGAGGCGACGCGGTCACGACGAACGATCGCGTATTCGAACGTCTTCAGCGCCGCGACCTGCCGGATGCTGACGTGCCGATCGCCGTTGCGCGACGCGGGTCCGGTGTCCTGCCGGGCGGACGCGACGATCAGCAACACGCCGCACAGGACCGGCACGACCGCGGTGGTCGCGACGATCGCAAACTGCAGCAGCGTCGCTCTGCGCAGGTCAGCCATGCGCGTCGCCCGACGTCGCGTTCACGTTGATCGCGAGACCCAGCATCGCTATGTTCGCGACGAGCGACGTCATTCCGAAGCTTACGAAGGGAAATGGCACGCCGGTGAGCGGAATCACCGCGATGTTGCCGGCGACCGTCACCGCGAGCTGGCACATGGTCAGCACGACCCACGCCACGCAGATCCAGCTCAGGAAGGCCTGTTCGTCGCTGCGGATACGCGCTCCCGCGCGAATGAAGCGGGGCTCGCCGCGCGTGGCGCGGGCATGACCTCGAACGATCCAATGAAGCCATACCACGCAACCCAGCGTAAAAGCCCACGCGGCAGCCCAGCCGAACTCGCCGATAAGCGCCGTGAACGTGTAATCGCTCTGGATCTGCACGGGAACGCCGGAGCATGTGCCGCCGGCTCCGAATCCGCACCATGGAACCGTGCCGAGCCTGAAACCGGCCGGCGGCGACGCTCGCTGGAACCAGGTTACGAGCGCGAGCTGATCGCTCGCGGACGCGAGTGGAGCGGCGAGATTTTCGAGACGGGCAGCGCCGACATCGTCGAGCGAGCCCAATCGGAACAGTGCCCCGGTAGTGGCGACGATCCACGCGACGAAGACCGCCACCGCTACCCCGTACGCCACGCCGGCCGCTCCATGGCGCTGATACCACCACATCGCGACGGATGCCGCGATGAAGGCGCCTGCCCCGTAGCCCGCGATGAGGAGCGGTCCCATGTCGTGGGTGACGAGCATTGCGCCGATCAGCACCGCGACCACGAACAGGAGCGGCCATACGTAGCGGACGAGCGAACCGATCGACGTGCCGCTTCGAATCAGCCGCTCGGTGAGCGGTGTGCCGCGCAGAAAGAAGAACCACGCCGCGCCGACGATGAGCCAGAGGCGCCCGAGCTCGGAAGTGAGTTGCCGGACGTTGAGAAGCAGCGATCCGACGAGGCCAATCAGCACGATGAGCAGTGCGAAGAGAACCGCGGCGCCGCCGGCGGCGCCGCAGCGGGCGGCGACACGGCTCGCCGCGCCGTCCAGCATCGACAGCGCCCACGAGAGGGCGCGGCCGATCGGCTGGCGCGCGAAGGCGACGACGCTGAAGGCAAGCATGCCGGCCCAAAGGTGGCCCTGGTGATACAGCGCGAGGTAACGATTGCTCGGATGGCCGTTCGCGGACAGATCGAGCAGGACGAGCCATCCGATGCCGGTCGCGAAGACGAGACCGGGGAGCGCGAATGCGGATGAAGGCCGCTGCGCGCCGGTGGCGAGGGCCCGGGAGGCCCAGCGCGCACAGACCAACAGCAGCGCCCCGGCTGCGGCGAGCGCAAGCACGAACGGAGCGGGCATCGACAACAACGACGTCGACTCGCGGCCCAGCACGAAGGCGTGCTCCGTCGCAAGCGGCAAGGGCACGCGACCGAGCCACGCGGCGGCAGCGGCAACGATCAACGCAGCTCCGATGCCTCGCGCAGCGAGCCCCGCACGGCGGCTCAGCTGCAGCAGCAGGAGTCCGGCGAGCATCCATCCTGCCCATTGCCAGCCGGCGGTGCGCAGCAGCGCGCGCATGGCGGCGTTCTTCGCATCGCTCGTCGCCGCAGCGCGCGCATCGCTTGTCAGCGCGGCGAGCCGCGCCAGCGCATCGCCCGATCCCATTTCGGCGCAGCCACGGCGCGGGGCGGCGTGCTCGATCCCCGTTGTCCTCGCGAGCACAGCCGTCGCGGGATTTCCATCTAGCGCTGCGGCCAATAACATCACCGCGTTCGCGCGCGCGGCGTCGCCGTCGCTGCCGGGGCTGGGCGCGGGCGGGGCAAGCGCGGCACGCGCCCCCTCGAACGCGCACGCGAGAGCGGGCGGCTCGGCGCCTGCGGCAGGCCCGATCGCGAACCGCGTTGCGTAATGCTGGATTTCGGATTCTGCGGCCGCGATCGTCTCGCGCAGCAGATCGGGATCGCCGACACCTTCGCGTTGCGCCTGTCGAAGATCGGCCAAACGTGCATCGGCCGCGACGAGCGGGCCCTGGAGCGCCTGCCGCAGACGCACGCGCACATCGATGAGTGCGCGCGGCAGCGCGTCGATGCGCGCAGCATCGACCGACGATCCCTTCTGGTTACCGCAGAGACGATCGCGAAGGCGCTCGTCGACGCGCGCGGCAAGCGTTGCGCAGACACTCGGCAGCACGGGGCCGGGCAGATGCGAAACCGCGACGATCGCTTCGGCGAAGCGCGCGTCGCGTCCCGACGCGTGCAGCGCAAGCGCTGCGAAGCCGGGTTGCAGCGAGGCGATCGCGATGACGACGAGCAAAGCTTCGATCACGGCCATCCGGACCGTGGTCGATGCGTGGTCGATGGCACCAGCGATCGGCGTGGTGCCGAAGGTCACGGACAGCGCCTTCATTTGCGAGCGGTAACTGCTCCGCTCCTCCTTGCGTTGAATCAGCGATAGGCTGTCCGAAAGCTCTTCGAGCGCGAGCGATAAACTCGCGCGTTCGCTGCGGATGCTCTGCGAGTATATGCCCGCTTTTTTGCGGCCAGCAAGGTCCGCTCGTCTGGAGTGCGGAGCCATCCAGCGTGCGCAGCGTGGAAAGCGGCCCTGACATGAATTGATACAAATATTGATACAAATCGCTTTGCAGTGAAGCGCGCGATTTGCGTGCGCGATGTTTGGCTTGTAGGACGAAATGCGCACCCCTTCTTTTTTGTGCACGGGGATCCGAAGCGATGTGTTGGTCGCCCGCCTGCCGATGCCGTATCAAGGCCGCCGTTGCATCGAACATCCTCGCTCGAACGCTCGGTCGCGCCACCTCCGCAGCCTTGTGATGAAGTCCCACGCCAGGAACGACAGGGCGCGCAAAACGCGCCAAAAACGTGACAAACTCTCGCGAGTCTTGGTGGCGCTAGCCGTTGGAAGACAAGCATGTTGCTGGTAAAACAATGAGTTATAGCCTCTCTGGCCTTTGGTCATAGGCTCGAGTCCCGTACGGCCCACCAACCGATCAGATGAAAACAAGGATCCCGTCGACTGCCTTCGCGCTGTTTGCCGCCGGGCTGCTGCTCGCCGTTTCCGGCTGCCAGCAAGTGGTCCGCCCATCGTCGCCTGCCTCCACATCGTCTCGCGCCGTTGCATGGGACGACTATGTGAGCGCTCTGCTGGAGTCGGAATTCAACGCCAACCCACCGACCGCCGTGTGGGCCGGAAGGCACGAATTCGACGGTCGGCTTCCCGATTGGAGCCGGTCCGGCGTCGACAACGAAATCCGCCGCATGCAGGTCCAGCGCGAGCGCGCGCTTCAATTCGACGACGCTGCTCTCGACGAAGGCCGGCGCTTCGAGCGCGACTATGTGGTGGCGAGGCTCGATGGAGAGCTGTTCTGGCTCGAGTCGGCGCAGTCGCCCTTCAACGACCCCAGTTATTACGGCGGCGGACTCGATCCCAACATCTATGTCGCGCGGGAGTACGCACCGCTCGACGACCGACTGCGCGCGTACATCAAATATGCCGAAGCGGTTCCAGCCGCGGCGGTGCAGATTCGCCAGAACCTCCGTACGCCTATGCCGCGCACGTACGTGCAAGTCGGACGCATCGCGTTCGGCGGGCTGGCGACTTTCTACGAAGAGGAAGTCCCGGGCATTTTCTCGGCGGTGACCGATGCGAAGCTTCAGGCGGACTTGCGCCGAGCCAACGCCGGCGCGATCGCCGCGATGCGCGGCCTCGACGCCTGGCTCGGCACGCTCGAAGCGACCGCCACCGATCGCTTCGCGCTCGGGCCGGAAAAATTCGGCGAGATGCTGCGCAGGACCGAGCTCGTCGGTGTCCCGCTGGCCCAGTTGAAGGACGTGGCCGAGCGCGATCTCGCGCGCAATCTCGCAGCGCTTCGCGCCGCATGCACAACTTACGCGCCCGGGCAAAGCGATGAATCCTGCATCGCCAAAATGCAGGCCGACAAGCCGCAGGGTGCGGCTGTCGCCGGAGCGCAGGCCCAACTCGCACGACTGCGGGCCTTTGTAGAAGAAAACCGCGTCGTGACGATCCCCTCTGCCGACCAGGCGAGCGTGGCCGAAGCACCCGCGTACGAGCGCTACAACCTCGCCTACGTGCGCATCCCCGGACCGTACGAACAGAATCTTCCCGCGACCTATTACATCGCGCCGCCCGACCCCAACTGGACGCGGGCCGAGCAGGATGCCTACGTTCCGGGCAAGGCGAGCTTGCTGTTCATCTCGGTGCACGAAGTCTGGCCCGGTCACTTCCTGCAGTTCCTGCACTCGAATCGGTCGAAGACCCGGATCGGGCAGATATTCGTAAGCTATGCGTTCAATGAGGGCTGGGCTCATTACGCCGAGGAGCTGATGTGGGATGCCGGCCTCGGACAGGGCGACGCGGAAATGCACGTCGGGCAGCTGCTCTGGGCGCTGGTCCGCGACGTGCGCCTGCTGTCGGCCATCGGGCTGCACACAGGGGGGATGACGGTCGCGGAGTCCGAGGCGCTGTTCCGCGACAAGGCGTTCATGGATCCGGGCAATGCCCGACAGCAGGCCGCGCGGGGCACCTTCGATCCGGCGTACGGCAACTACACGCTGGGCAAGCTGATGATCATGAAGTTGCGCAACGACTGGACCGCGACGCGCGGCGGGCGGAACGCATGGAAGGACTTTCACGATAAGTTCTTAAGCTACGGTGCGCCGCCGGTGCCGCTGGTGCGCCGCGCGATGCTGGGCGAGGGCGCAGGGTCGTTGTTCTGAGGCGGCTCCGGTTGCCTTGGGACACTCGGCGCGCGTATAATTTGCTTGCTGGACGAAGCCGAGATTCGATACCAAAAAAAGCTTCGGGCAGCCAAACACACCGGGTCGTTAGCTCAGCTGGTAGAGCAGCGGACTCTTAATCCGTTGGTCGTAGGTTCGATCCCTACACGGCCTACCATCAAATCAAGAGCTTGTTTGGCTTCTCCAGCCAAACAAGCTCTTGTTTCTGTATCTCGCGAACGACTCCTATCGCTTTCTCCGCGAAGTGCCCCCGCGCTTTTGCGTAGGGGTGCTGCTGAACTGGCGCCGGTACCAGCGGGAAAATCCGCTCGGCGCCGAGAAGCCCAGTAGCGACGAGACCTCGGTCAGGCTGCGGTGTTGATCGATCACGTAGCGAGAGGCGAACTCGCGTCGCACGGAATCGACGATGTCGGAGAACGTGCGTCCTTCCTGCGCCAGCTGGCGGTGGATCGTGCGCCGGCTGACGCCCAGGTGCTGCGCAGCGATGTCGATCGTGCATTTTCCGGTGCCGAGAAGCGTCACGACGAGCATGCGCACCTGGGCGGTCGTGTCCGGCTTCGCCAGGTGCGACTCGACGAGGCCTTGCGCGTAGCGCGCCATCATCGGGTCGGCGTTCGGATTGGGAACGTCCAGGTCTTTGCGGGCACAGACGATGCCGTTGAAGTTGTGCCCGAATTCGACCATTCGTCCGAACACCCGCTTGTGGACCGAGCGGTTCGCCGGAGCATCGTGAGCGAAGCACACGCGCCGCGGCTTCCAGCCGGGTCCCAGCAGCGCCTGCAGCACCCTGAAAGCCACGCCTATCGCGAGCTCGGTTGATTGCCGGACGGGGCCCGCCCCACCGACGATCAGCTCTTCGCGCAGCACGACGACCTCGCCGGCATCTTCGATCGTCAGGAACAAGGCCTCGTTGAGCCGATTGGCGTAGTGCGCGAGAGCCTCGGCAGCGAGCCTCAGTGTGGGTTGCTCGCGCACGAGCAGCCCCAGCGGACCAAGACTGGACAGCCGTCGGGTCTCGGCCATCAACAGCCCGAACGCCTCGACGCCGCTTCGCTCGGCGGAAGTCTCGAGCAGGCGCCGCACCGCATCGGCCGGGATCTTGAGCTCGAGCTCCCGCAGGGAACCCTGCGGCAGCCCGAATTCACTCAGCAGACGATGGGGATCGAGGCCGGCCTTGCGGGCGACCTCGGCGTAATTGGTCAGAGTCGCGCTGCGGACCGAACCGCGCATGGCGCCGCCCCGTCCCGAAAAGATAAGTCTATGTCACGTGGGGCCAATCCACAAATGCGCTGTTTCTCGACAATCGGCCCATGACTAACGTGCCCCGATTTCACGCCCTCGCTTTGACCGCGAAGCCATGCATATAACGCCGTCGATGCCGATTTCCGCTGTCGCATACGACCCGGCGGCCAGCCGTCCGGCCCCGCGGCGCTATGCGTGGTCGGTGTTCGCCATTCTTTTCCTGCTGATGATCGTCGATTACATCGACCGCCAGGTCGTGGTGTCGATGTTTCCTCACTTGAAAGCGGAGTGGGACCTTTCCGACAGCAAGCTCGGCGGCCTCGTCTCGATCGTATCGATCACCGTCGCCCTGGGCGCCGTTCCCTTGTCGCTGCTGGCCGACCGGTGGAGCCGTGTGAAGAGCATTTTCATCATGGTGCTCGTCTGGAGCCTGGCGACCATTTCGTGCGCATTCGCGGGCAGCTATGCGAGCTTGCTCGGCGCGCGCAGCGTCGTAGGACTGGGCGAAGCTGCATACGGCACCGTTGGCGCCGCGCTTCTCGCCAGCCTCTTTCCGTTGCGGATGCGCAGCACCGTGCTGGGGGCCTTTCTGGCCGCTGCCATGGTCGGCTCGGTTCTTGGAGTGATGCTTGGCGGCTTCATCGCCGAGCGCTGGGGCTGGCAGGCGGGGTTCGGTGCGGTCGGCATCCCGGGATTGCTGCTGTGTTTCGTCTTTCTCGCGATCGTCCGCGACTACAAGACGGTGCCGCTCCCGCGCAAGGAACGCACCGCGGGCAAGCCGAATACGGCGGCGCGCGCTGTCGTCTCGGAGCTTCTGCGGCCGCGCACGGCGCTGATCACCTGCATCGGCGCCGGGATGAATCTGCTCGTGGTTTCCACGACCTACGCGTGGCTCCCGAGCTACTTCAACCGCTACTACGGTCTCGCGCCGGATCGGGCGGGAGTCAAGACGGCGCTGGTCGTGCTGGTCGGGGGCCTCGGCACCTTGCTGTGGAGCGTGGTCGCCGACCGACTGATGTCGCGTCTGCCTCGCGCGAGACTCCTGGTCGCGGCAGCGACAGCGATCCTGACCGCGGTGTTCATGATCACCGCCTTCGCAGCCTTCCCTCCCGGGAGCACGCAGTTCGCTTTGATTATCGCGGGCGGCCTCTTCATGGCGGGCAGCGTAGGCACGACGGACGCAGTGATCATCGACGTCATCCATCCGAGCGTTCGCGCCACCGCTGTCTCGATTCTTTCGCTGACGCGCAATCTTTTCGGACTTGCTGGCGGCCCTCTGCTCGCCGGCGCACTGTCCGACGCCTATGGCTTGCCATTCGCCCTGTCCGTGATACCGGTGTTCTGTCTGCTCGCAGTCGTGTTGTACCTGTTCGCCGCCCGGACCTACCAAGCCGATTTGAAAAGTGCCGAGGGCGCTGTACCTGCACCGATCCGCGAACTCGACGCTCGGGGAGCGTGACCATGCAAAACAAAAAAAGGTCGGCGATCATCGCCGGCTTCTCGAGTGCAAAGAAGGCCACCGCGCGAAAGCAGGCGAGCGGCAACTGGAATCCCGATTGGGAGCCCTTCGCCAAGCTCGATCCAGCGTGGACCGAGAAGGTGATCGCAATGGCCATCACTCCCACGGTTGGCGACGCCCTCGATGCGAAGACGATCGAGCTCATCGGCATCGCACTCGACGCCTCGTGCACGCATATGTACATGCCCGGCGTTCGCCGGCACATCCAGCGCGCGCTCAAAGCGGGAGCCACGAAGGAGGAAATCACTGCGGTGCTGCAGCTCGCGAGCCTTCAGGGGCTGCACAGCATGTGCCTCGGAGCGCCGATCCTCCTCGAGGAATTGGAAGCCAACGCGCGGCGCAAGGCCGACCCTCATTCAATCCAGGATAGCTAGGAAGACACATGAACTTTCTCGACGGATCGCTGTTCCCCGAAAACCAGGACAAGCTGGTCATCACCGTCGCCCCGTACGGGCCCGAGTGGATGCCTTCCGACTTCCCCGAAGACATCGCGGTGACGATCGACGAGCAGGTGCAGAAGGCGGTCGACTGCTACAACGCCGGCGCCACCGTCCTGCACGTCCACGTGCGCGAGCTCGACGGCAAGGGCTCGAAGCGCCTGTCCAAATTCAACGAGTTGCTCGGACGCCTGCGCGTCGCGGTGCCCGACATGGTCCTGCAGGTGGGCGGCTCGATCTCCTTCGCACCGGAAACGGAAGGTGCCGCCGCCAAGTGGCTGTCCGACGACACGCGCCACATGCTCGCCGAGCTCGATCCGAAGCCCGATCAGGTGACGGTGACGGTAAACACCTCGCAGATGAACGTCGTCGAGCAGATGTGCGAGGCCGACCTCGCCGGCACGACGCTGGCCGAGCCCGCCAACTACAACGCGTACCGCGAGATGACGGTTCCCGGCGGTCCAGGCTGGGCCGAGGAACACGTCCGGCGCCTGAACGCCGCACGCATCCAGAGCGCGTTCCAGTTCTACAACATCAACTCCTTCGAGACCGTCGAGCGGATGATCCGCCGCGGCGTCTACAAGGGACCTCTGGTCATGAACTGGGTGGCCATCGGCGGCGGCATGGACGCGCCCAACATCTACAACCTGGCCAACTTCATCCGCGCCACACCCGACGGAGCCATGCTCACGCTCGAGAGCAGCATGCTCAACACGCTGCCGGTCAACATGATGGCCATTGCGATGGGGCTGCACGTGCGCTGCGGCATCGAGGACAACCTCTGGACTCAGGACCGGAAGGCAAAGATGAGCTCGGTGAAGCAAGTCGAGCAGCTGGTGCGCATCTCGCGCGAATTCGGTCGCGGGGTCGCAACCGGTAAAGAGGCGCGCCAGATCTGCAAGATCGGCACGTTCTACGAAAGCATCGACGAGACACTGGCGAAGAACGGCTTCGCTCCGAACCGCAAGCCGGGTGCGCGCGGTGATTCGCTGCGCGCGGTGGCCTGATGGGATCGACGGAGATGGCGCAAGCGATCCGCGTCCACGCAACGGGTGGCCCCGAAGTACTCCAGCTCGAGGACGTCGTGGTCGGCCGTCCCGGGCCCGGTCAGGCACGGCTCCGCCACGTCGCGGTCGGCCTCAATTTCGCCGACACGTACTTCCGTACCGGACTCTATCCGATGGCGCTGCCTGCAGGCATGGGCGTCGAGGCCTCCGGAGTAGTTGAAGCCGTCGGCGAAGGCGTGAAGCACGTCGCGCCCGGTGACAGGGTGACCTACACGGGGTTTCTCAACACCCTCGGCGCCTACAGCACCGAGCGTGTCATGCCCGCAGCGCCTCTGATCAAGCTGCCGCCGGAGATTTCCTGCGAGAAGGCGGCGGCCATGACGATGCGCGGCCTGACGTCGGCCTACCTGCTGCGCCGCATCCGGCCGCTGCAGGCTGGCGACGCCATCCTCCTGCATGCCGCCGCAGGCGGCGTGGGCCTGATCGTTTCGCAATGGGCGAAGATTCTCGGCCTCACCGTCATCGGGACGGTGTCGACCGAAGCGAAAGCCGAGATCGCGCGCGCGCACGGCTGCGATCACGTCATCCTCTACGGCCGCGAAGACGTAGCCAACCGTGTGCGCGAGCTGACGCACGGCGCCGGTGTGTCGGTCGTCTATGACAGCGTCGGCAAGGATACTTTTGCGAGCTCGCTCGATTCGCTGAAGCGTCGAGGCCTTCTCGTGTGTGTCGGCACGGCGTCCGGACCGATCCCGCCGATCGACGCGATGCAGCTTGCGCTCAAAGGGTCGTTGTTCGTCACGCGGCCGGCGCTCGCAGACTACATCGCCGATCCCGCCGAGAAAGCAGCACTGGCCGAAGAGCTCTTCGGGCACGTTGCGGCCGGGAGAATCAAGATCGAGATCAATCAGCGCTACAGGCTGCAGGACGCAGCGCAGGCGCATCGCGATCTCGAGTCGAGGAAGACCACCGGCTCGTCGATCTTCGTGATCTAGGAGAATGGAATGACCGACACCACGACATTCGCGAAGGCGCCCGCGCAAATCGCCGGGCGCGGCTCGATCAGGGTCGAACCGCTCACGTGCACGATCGGCGCGGAGCTTTCCAATGTTGACCTCGGCGTCGCCTCACGCGACCCGGAGCTCGTCGCCGAGCTCCGCGCGCTTTTGCTTAAGCACAGGGTGCTGTTCTTCCGCGACCAGGACATATCGCGCGCCGAGCACGTCGCGTTCGCCCGGTATTTCGGCGAGCTCGAGGACCATCCGGTGGCCGGCAGCGACCCGGACCACCCGGGCCTCGTGCAGATCTACAAGTCGCCGGACACGCCGAACGATCGCTACGAGAACGCCTGGCACACCGACGCGACGTGGCGCGAGAAGCCTCCGTTCGGCTGCGTATTGCGTTGCATCGAATGCCCGCCGGTCGGCGGCGACACGATGTGGGCAAACATGGTCGAGGCCTATGCCCGGCTGCCCGAGGACATCAAGGCGAGGATCGCGGGCCTCCGCGCACGGCACAGCATCGAAGCGTCCTTTGGCGCCGCGATGCCGATCGAGAAGCGGCTTGCGCTCCGGGCGCAGTTTCCGGATGCCGAGCACCCGGTCGTGCGCACGCACCCCGAGACGGGCGAGAAGGTCCTCTTCGTCAACGCCTTTGCGACGCACTTCACCAACTATCACACGGCCGCGAACGTGCGCTTCGGACAGGACGCGAATCCCGGCGCGAGCCTGCTGCTCAGCTACCTGATCAGCCAGGTGTACATCCCCGAGTTCCAGGTGCGCTTCCGTTGGAAGCCGAACAGCGTGGCGATGTGGGACAACCGGTCGACGCAGCACTACGCCGTGATGGACTACCCGCCGTGCGACCGCAAGATGGAACGTGCGGGAATCATCGGCGACAAGCCCTTTTGATCGGCACCCGAACCGACGCACCGGAGAATCCCATGTATCGCCACCTCTTGGTCCCGCTCGACGACTCCCCCCTCTCGGTGGAGACCGTCAATCAGGCGGTCAAGCTCGCGCGCGCGCTGAACGCGAAGGTGACGTTCTTTCACGCCCAGTCGGATTACGGCGCGTCGAGCATCGGCGCGCTCGAGCGCGTGATGTCCCCGGCTCTATTCAACGAACACGTGGCCGGCGAAGCGCGGGCGATCCTGGCCAAAGCCGAAGTGGTCGCCCGGGCGGCGGGCGTGCCCTACGACTCGGCAGTGATTACGAGCGATCGACCGCACGAAGCGATCCTCACCACGGCCGCGTCGCTTAGCTGCGATCTCATCTTCATCGCATCGCACGGTCGCCGCGGCATCCAGGGACTGATGCTCGGCTCGGAGACTCAAAAAGTGCTGCAACACACCACGATTCCCGTCCTGGTGTCTGCGGTCGAGAGCAATCTGCCGAGGGCGGGGTTTCTGGCACCGCTCGCGATCATCGCCGACGAGCACCGATCGCTCGCTGCGGTGCTTCATGGTTTCGAATTCCTGGTCCGCGAGGCGCGCGATCACGGATCGACACCGTCGTTTCCGCTGCTGATGGCGATGCTGCATTACATCAAGGCATTTCCGGAGACGCTGCACCATCCGAAGGAAGACGCGTATCTGTTCTTCAAGCTTCGTGCGCGAACGGGCGCTTTCGATGCGATCCTGGACGAGTTGGAGCGCCATCACGTCGAGAGCCACGTGTTCATCGACGAGTTGGAACTGAGCATCCGCGCCTACGAGGCGGATCCGAGCGGGGGCTTGGAGCGCTTCGCTTTCGCGGCCGAGCGCTTCGCAACCTCGCAGATGGCGCACATGGCGCTCGAGTCGACGTTGGTGATCCCCGGCGCCCGGAAAGTTCTGACCGATGAGGACTGGGCCGAGATCGGCGCCGCCTTCTCCAGCAACGGCGATCCCCGCTTTTCGGCGGACAACGACGAGGAGTTCCGCCAGCTCTTCGCACGGATCATGAACCTCGCGCCGAATTCGATGTTGGACGCTGCGCAGCGCAGCGCCGATTGACAGGTCCCAAGCGATCACGCAGCAGACAAAACCACTCGGCCAGCCGAGTCCACTTCAGGGAGATCAGAAGATAATGCGATATTCACGGAAGTCAGCCAACGGTATTCACGCCTTCCGGCGGCGTGCGGCAGCGCTTGCGATCGGCTCGCTGCTCGCGTCCGCCGGCACCGCCGGCGCATTCGAGATCGACACCGGCAACCCGGACCTGTCCCTGCGCTGGGACAACACGATCCGCTACAACCTCGGCTATCGCGCCCAGTCGCAGGACCCGGCTATCCTGGGCAATCCGAATTTCGACGACGGCGACCGCAACTTCTCGAACGGATCGATCGTCACGAACCGGATCGATCTGCTGTCCGAGTTCGACTTTGTCTATCAGCGCCGCTTCGGTTTCCGCACGAGCTACGCGGCCTGGGGCGACGCTGCGTACAGCCATCTCGACAACACCAACACCGCGACGGCCAACACGCTGGTCGACGGCCTGCCGGTGGCGGGCACGCTGAGCCGCTACACCAAGCGCTATTCCAAGGGACCCTCCGGAGAATGGCTCGACGCCTTCGCATTCGCGAACTTCGATGCGGGCGACGTGCCCGTGAACGTAAAGGCCGGCCAGCACACAGTCTTCTGGGGCGACAGCCTGCTCCTCGGCGGCGCCGTTCATTCGGTTTCGTACGCCCAGAACGCGCTCGACCTGCAGAAGGGATTCACGACTCCTGGCAGCGAGGCGAAAGAGCTGTTCCGTCCGCGCGGCGGCATCACGCTGCAGGCGCAGCCGACGCGTGAGCTGTCGGTCGCGGCGCAATGGTTCTACAACTGGCAGGCGGTGCGCATTCCCGAATCGGGAAGCTATCTGACCATCAACGACGGGCTCAACTTCGGCGGCAACTCCGCGATCGTCGCGGCGAATCCCCTGTTCGGGACCGTCCCCGGAACACCTGCGCTGCTGCGGGCCTGGAACATGCAATCGATAGCGCCATCGCGTTACAGCGCCAGTCTCGGCGACTTCGGCCTTTCCGCTCGCTGGAGCCCGGCGTGGCTGGACGGCACGCTCGGCTTCTACGGTCGCAATACGACGGACATCCTGCCTCAGGTCCTGCTTACGCCGGGCCTGGCCACGACCTTGCCGGCGACGACATGCACCGCCATAGGCGGCGTTCCGCTGGGTGGAACCAACTGCATCATCAACCAGAACGCGACCACGCCCGCGGATCTGGCGAAATACGGCAAGTTCGGCACCTATCAGACGGCCTACGGCGACAACATCCACATCTTCGGCGTCACGCTGGCCAAGGAAATCGCCGGTGCAAGCGTCGCGGCGGAACTCTCCTATCGCCAGAACATGCCGCTGCAGAGCGCGAACGTGCTCGTCGTGCCGGCGCCGCTAGTGGGCGCGTTCCCGGGGTCGATCGCGACTACCTCCGTGCCCAGTAGTGGCACGCCCGGAGCGTTGGGCGATACCGTCCACGGTCTGGTCAACGTCATACAAGTTCTGCCGCGGACCGCGCTGTTCGACACGGCGACGGTGCAGGGTGAACTGACCTGGATGCAATGGGCGAAGGTCACCCAGAACGAGGCAGTGTTCAAGGGCAACTCGACCTACGCCGGCATCGACCGGGTATCGAAGAATTACGTGGGCCTCGCGGTCAATTTCACGCCGACATGGTTCCAGGTCTGGCCCGGAGTCGATCTCCTGGCACCGATGACCTGGAGTCAGGGTGTATCCGGAAACGCCGCCGTCCAGCTCGGGGGCAACAAGAATGCGGGTAACTGGAGCGCCGGCGTGGCCGCCGACATCTACCAGAAGTACCGTGCGCAGCTGAGCTACAACGGCTACTTCGGAAACTATTCGACGACACCCACCGGTGCGATGAACGTCGCCAACGGGACGTTCGCGGCGCTGTCCGACCGCGGCTGGGTATCGCTCACCTTCAAGACGACTTTTTAAGGAAACCAACATGTTCTACAGAACATTGCTGGCCGCAAGCTTCGCGGCCGTATTCAGCTCCGGCGCATGGGCTGCGGTGTCGGCCGAAGAGGCCAAACAGCTCGGCACGACGCTCACGCCGACCGGCGCCGAAAAAGCGGGCAACAAGGAGGGGACCATTCCGGCCTATACCGGGGGGCTCACCACGATGCCGGCGGGCTATCAGAAGGGCTCCGGCGTGCGGACCGATCCGTTCGCCGACGAAAAGCCCCGGCTCACGATCACCGGCAAAGATGCGGCGGCTCAGGCGGACAAGCTGACCGAGGGTACGAAGGAGCTGCTCAAGCGCTATCCGACGATGCGGGTCGACGTCTACCCGACGCACCGGACCGTCGCCGTTCCGCAGCGAGTGCTCGACAACACGGCGAAGAACGCTGTGGGCGCCAAGACTGTCGACGGTGGCGTCGCGCTGGAGAACGTTCTGCCCGGTTACCCCTTTCCCATCCCGAAGACGGGGTCGGAGGCGATCTGGAACCACCTGCTCCGCTACAGCGGTCTCGGCTACGACGGCTCACGTTACCAGAACTGGAATGTCGATGCGGCGGGCGTGGCGACGCTTGCGGTGGAGGCGGATGCATTCTGGGCGTGGCCGATCTACGATCCGAAGCGTACGGGCGTCATCTCGGCGACGGAGCCTTACTGGTACAACAAGCTGCTCTACGTCGGACCGGCGCGTCGCAACGGTGAAGCGCTGTTGCTTGTCGACGCGGTCAACCCGCTCAAGCAGCCGCGCAAGGCGTGGCAGTACCTGCCTGGGCAACGGCGCGTGAAGCTCGCGCCCGATCTCGCGTACGACACGCCGAACCCCGGCGCCGCAGGAGCGGCAACATACGATGACGTCTCGGTGCTGAACGGCGCGATCGACCGCTTCGAATGGAAGCTTGTGGGCAAGAAAGAGATGTACGTGCCCTACAGCAGCTACCGGCTTACCTATCACAAGACGGCCGCCGACATCACAAAGCCTAACCATCTGAATCCCGACCTCGTGCGCTGGGAGCTGCATCGCGTCTGGGTCGTGGAGGCGACGCTGAAGCCCGAAAAGCGGCACATCTACAGCAAGCGCGTGTTCTTTCTAGACGAGGACAGCTGGACCGCACTCGCGTCGGACCAGTACGATGCGCGCGGCCAGCTCTATCGCTCGAGCTTCGCGTTTCAGTCGTACAGTTACGACGTGCAGGCCCCGTTCGGCGACACGTTCGCGATCTACGATTTCAGCTCGGGCGTGTATAACATCAGCGGCCTGTTCGGCCCGCACAACGGGCTCAAGTACATGGCTGAGCTGCCGCGTGACAGCGCCTGGTCGCCCGAAGCGCTGGCAGGTGCCGGCTTGCGCTGACGCATCGTCGACTCACCATCAGAATCCCGGCTGCGGCATCCGTGCGTCGCAGCCGGGATTCGCATTCCTATACTCGAAACATGAACGCATTCCGGGTTCCAGCCTCTTTGCTTTTGCTCGCGCTTGCCGTGGCAGCGGTTTCCCCCGCCGCCGGCGCCGGTTTCGCCGATGTGCTCGATACACCGGCGCAGATGTCGCCGCTCGCGAGCCGAAGTCTGCTGCAGGCGGTTACCAAGGCGGGGAACCGCCTGGTCGCCGTCGGTCAGCGCGGACACATCATCGTCTCGACCGACAGCGGCGCGAGCTGGAAGCAGTCGCCGGTTCCGGTGAGCTCCGACCTGACCTCCGTGTATTTCGTCGACGACAGGCAAGGCTGGGTCGTCGGGCACGACGGCGTGATCCTGCACAGCCGCGACGGCGGCGACACCTGGCAGGTGCAGCTCGATGGCCGCGCTGCCAACGCGCTGCTGGTCGAGGCGATGAGGCGCAAGGTTTCGGCCGAGCCTGCGTCGGAAGAAGCGACAAAACTCTTGGCAGAGGCGAACCGCTACCAGGCGCAAGGTGCGGACAAGCCGTTTCTCGACGTCTGGTTCGCCGATTCCAGCCACGGCTATGCAGTCGGGGCCTACAGCCTGATCTTCCGAACGGAGGACGGCGGGCGGACCTGGGAGTCGTGGTTCGACCGGATCGACAATCCCAAATTCTTCAACCTCTACGCGATTCGACCGGCGGCCGGAGAGCTCTACGTGGCCGGCGAGGGCGGATTGGTGCTGAAGCTCGATACCACGAAGCGACGTTTCACCGCGCTCGCCATGCCGTACAACGGCAGCTTCTTCGGCATCGCCGATGCGGGCTCCGCGGTGATCGCCTACGGGCTTCGCGGCAACGTGTACCGCAGCGACGATAACGGCACCACGTGGGCCAAGGTCGACGCCGGGCTTGCCGCCTCGGTCGTCGCGTCGGTTCGCACGGGGGAGGGCGCCACGCTCGTTGCCGACGCGGGCGGTCGCATCGCGAGCAGCACCGATGGCGGACGCACGTTCCAAAAGGTGATGCTCCGGCAAGCGATGCCGCTCACGAGCCTTGTCGACGTCGCTCCGGCAGGTCTTGCACTCGCCGGCCCGCGCGGCGTCGTGGTCTCCGGGATCGCGGCTCGCTGAAGGACGCGCGAGGACGATCATCATGACCGCGCTTTCCGCCAATCCCGAAACGATGCCGGTAGTCCGCGGCCTCGCGGACTTCGACTGCAGGTCCGGCAATCGGCTCGAGCGGACGATATTCAACCACAGGCTCTCGGTCGTCGTGGTCTGTGCGCTGCTGACGCTGGTGCTCGGCACGCTCGCAGCGACGAGGCTCGCGCTCAACGCGAGCTTCGAGAAGATGATTCCGCAGAGCCAGCCATACATCAAGAATTATCTCGCGTATCAAAAGGAGCTTCGGGGCCTGGGCAACGCGATCCGGGTCGTCGTCGAGAACGTCGACGGCGACATCTTCGAGCCCCGTTACCTCAACGCGCTCAAGCAAATCAACGACGAGCTGATCCTGACGCCCGGCGTCGACCGCGCGTGGGTCAAGTCGCTGTGGACGCCGGCCGTGCGCTGGACCGAGATCACCGAGGAAGGCTTTCGCGGCGGACCGGTCATGCCGGATTCGTACAACGGATCCGCGCAAGGCGTCGAGCAGCTCAAGCAAAACATCGCACGCTCGGGCATAGTCGGCAGCCTCGTCGCCGACAACTTCAAGTCGAGCATGATCTTCGTACCGCTGCTCGAGAAGGAGCCCGGCAGCGGCAAGCGGATCGACTACCACGACCTGTCGAAAGTGCTCGAGCAGAAGATCCGCGCCAGATTCGAGCTGGCGCCCACCCCCGAAAAGGCGCAGCACGACAAGGGGTCGGCCCGGATCCAGATCCGCGTCGTCGGCTTCGCCAAGGTGATCGGGGATCTGATCGAAGGGCTGATCAAGGTCATGGCGTTCTTCGCCGTCGCGGCGGTGATCACCGCCGCTGCGATTTACGCCTATACGCGCTGCGTGCGCAGTACGTTCCTGGTCGTGGGCTGCTCGCTCATGGCAGTCGTCTGGCAGCTCGGGTTCGTGGCGCTCGCCGGCTTCGAGCTAGACCCGTACTCGATCCTGGTGCCGTTCCTCGTTTTTGCGATCGGCGTGTCGCACGGCGCGCAGAAGATGAACGGCATCATGCAGGACATCGGGCGCGGCACCCACAAGCTGGTTGCGGCCCGCTATACCTTCCGGCGGCTGTTCCTGGCCGGGCTGACGGCGCTCCTCGCCGACGCGGTCGGCTTCGCGGTGCTCATGGTGATCGATATTCCGGTGATCCGGGAACTCGCCATGACTGCGAGCATCGGCGTGGCAGTACTCATTTTCACCAACCTCCTGTTGCTGCCGGTGCTGCTCTCGTACACCGGCGTGAGCCGCGCCGCCGCGGAGCGCAGCCTGCGCGCGGAAAGAGAAGAAAGGCGCAACAAGGGCATCGGCGCGATATGGGGTTGGCTCGATCGCTTGACTACGCGCCGATGGGCGCTCGGCGCCGTCGCCGGGTCGCTCGTGCTCGCGGCGGGCGGACTGGTGGTGAGCCAGAAGCTCAAGATCGGAGACCTCGATCCCGGCGCGCCGGAGCTCCGGGCGGAGTCACGCTACAACCGCGACAACGCGTACATCACCGCGAATTACGCGCTCTCCAGTGATCAGTTCGCCGTGATCGTCAAGACCGGCAAGGAAGGTTGCCTCAAGTACGAAACGCTGGTCGATGCCGACCGCCTCGCGTGGGCACTGCGGCAGGTGCCTGGCGTGCAGACCACAGTGTCGCTCGCCGACGCCGTGCGTCAGATCACCGCCGGCTCGTTCGAGGGCAATCCCAAGTGGCTCACGCTGAACCGCAACCAGGACGTGCTCAACTACGGCGCGCAGCAGGCTTCGGTCAACAACCCTGATCTGTTCAATACCGAGTGCTCGGTGATGCCGGTGATCGCATATCTCGCCGACCACAAGGCCGAGACGCTGGATCGCGTCACCAGGGTTGGCGAAGAGTTCGCCCGGCAGCACGACGGTCCCGACCGGACCTTTCTGCTCGCAGCCGGAAGCGCCGGTATCGAAGCGGGTACCAATATCGTAGTCCGCGAGGCCAATCGCACGATGCTGCTGTACGTCTATGGAGCAGTGATCTTCCTGTGCTTCGTCACCTTTCGCAGCTGGCGAGCCGTCGTGGTCGCCGTCGTGCCCCTTGCGATCACGTCGATCCTGTGCGAGGCGCTGATGGTCGCGCTCGGCATCGGCGTCAAGGTGGCCACGCTGCCCGTCATCGCGCTCGGCGTCGGGATCGGGGTCGACTACGCGCTCTACCTGCTTTCGGTCCAGCTCGCGCAGCAACGCGCGGGTTTGTCGCTGAAGGATGCCTATAAGCGGGCCGTCCAGTTCACCGGCAAGGTCGTGGCGCTGGTGGGCGTCACACTCGCCGCGGGCGTGATCACGTGGACATTTTCACCGATCAAGTTCCAGGCCGACATGGGCATTCTGCTGACCTTCATGTTCGTGTGGAACATGCTCGGGGCCCTGATCCTGATTCCGGCGCTGTCGCACTTCCTGCTTCCGACCTCGGTGGTCCGCGGCACGCGCGCGCGAGCACGATGAGGCGCCAAGGATGACGGATCGCGCTTGACGCGGTCGCCCACGATGGCGCCGCACGATGTCGCCCAAACCCTTTCCACGGAAAATCCCATGAAAGAACACACGATTGCTCGCACACGGTCGGCCGCCGACTCTTCGCTCCTGATCGGGCAGATTCTCGATCAGGGAGTTGTCCAGGCGCCGACGCAGGAAATCGTCTATGGCGATCGCCTGCGCTACACGTACCGGACGCTCGCCGAGCGCGTATCACGCCTTGCCTCCGCGCTTGCCGCGCTTGGGGTAAGGCGCGGCTCGATGGTCGCCATGATGGACTGGGACAGTCATCGCTACCTCGAATGCTTTTTCGCGGTTCCGATGATGGGCGCGGTACTGCACACGGTGAACGTGCGGATCTCGCCGGAGCAGGTCCTCCACACCATCAATCATGCGCGAGACGACGTCATTCTGGTCAATGCGGAGTTCCTCCCGCTGCTCGACGCGATCCGGAGCAAGATCAGGCCGGGCGTTCGCTTCGTGCTGATCAGCGACCAAGCCGCCGCGCCGCAAACCGACGTCAGGTTCGCAGCGGAGTACGAATCGATGCTCGCGGCTGCTGCGCCGTCATTCGACTTCCCTGCGCTGGACGAGAATACTCGCGCCACGACGTTTTATACGACCGGAACGACCGGGCTGCCGAAGGGCGTCTATTACAGCCATCGGCAACTGGTCCTGCACACGCTCGCGGCGGGTCGTGCGCTCGCGCACGCGCCGCACGCGACGTTCGGGGCGGATGACGTGTACATGCCGATCACGCCGATGTTTCATGTCCACGCCTGGGGGTTGCCCTATGTCGCGACGATGCTCGGCGTGAAGCAGGTTTATCCGGGACGGTATGTCCCCGAGACCCTGCTCGGCCTGATTCGGCGCGAGGGCGTGACCTTCTCGCATTGCGTCCCGACGATCCTGCAGATGATGCTCGGCAAGGCCGAATCACGCGAGGTCGACCTGCGCGAGTGGAAAGTCATCATCGGAGGGTCGGCTTTGCCGCTGCCGCTCGCCCGAGCCGCCGCCGAGCGCGGGGTCGACATCATCGCGGGATACGGGATGTCCGAAACCTGTCCGATTCTCACTCTTGCGCACCTGCGGCCCCAGATGTGCGACCTGGAGCTGGAGCGGCGGCTGCCGTACCTGTGCCGGGCCGGGCGGCCGATTCCTTTTGTGGAGCTTCGCATCGTCGATTCGGACATGAACGAGGTGGCGCGCGACGGAGTGAGCCAGGGAGAGGTGGTCGTGCGCGCTCCATGGCTGACGCAGGGCTATCTGCACGAGCCGGAACGCTCGGAAGAGCTGTGGCGCGGCGGATGGCTGCACACCGGCGACGTTGGTGTCATCGACGGCGAGGGCTATCTCAGGATCGTCGACCGCATCAAGGACGTCGTGAAAACCGGCGGTGAGTGGGTCTCGTCGCTCGAGCTCGAAGACATCATCCTGCGCGTTCCCGGAGTGGCCGAGGCTGCCGTCGTCGGCGTGCCCGACGAGAAGTGGGGAGAGCGGCCGGTCGCCCTCGTCGTCCGCAAAGAGGCTCAATCGGCACCGCTGACCGAGGAGGTCATTCGCAAGCACGTCACCGATTTCGTGGACCGCGGTGCGATTTCGCGTTACGCGGTGCCCGATCGAGTTCATTTCGTCGATGCCATTCCCAAGACCAGCGTCGGCAAGCTCGACAAGAAGGTAATCCGGGCGAAGCTCCTCGAACAGGACACGGTCGTTGCCGCGGCCGCGCTGATCCGATGAGCCCGACGATCTTCATCGTCCCCGGGCTCCGCGACCACGTGCCCCAGCACTGGCAGACCCTCCTGGAGCAGGAGCTGCCCGAGGCGAGGTCAGTGCCACGGATGGACCGGGACAAGCTCTCCTGTGCCGCCTGGGTGGCAAACCTCGAGGCGTCACTCGCCGAGATCGAGGGGCCCGTGATTCTGGCGGCCCATAGCGCAGGCTGCATGATCGTGGCTCATTGGGCGATCCGACACCGGCGCCCGATCGAGGGCGCGCTGCTTGCCACCCCGCCGGACTTCGAGCGACCGCTGCCCCAGGGCTACCCCTCGCAGGAAGTCCTGCAACAGAACGGCTGGCTGCCAACGCCCCGTGAACGTCTGCCCTTTCCCAGCATCGTCGCTGCGAGCGCCAACGATCCGCTAGGGCGCCTCGAGCGCGTGGAAGCCTTGGCAGAGGCATGGGGCAGCCGCTTCGTCAATCTGGGGAACGTCGGGCATCTCAATCCCGCTGCGGGATATGGGCGCTGGCCGCAGGCAGAACAGTTCATTCGGGAACTCGCGGAATGAAACCGCGCCGACGCGATCGCCCTAAAGGCCGAACTCGCGCAGGATCGCGGCTTTGAGGGCGATTGCCGCGGGGCTCAAAAGATTCCGTGGATGCGCGAACGGCACCTCGAACTCGGCCTGGATGGTTGCCGGACGGGCGGAAAGAACCAGGATGCGATCCGCCAGATGTATCGCTTCTTCGACGTCATGAGTGATCAGCACACAGGTATGCCGTTCCTCCGCGAGAATTCGTAGCAACTCGATGCGCATCTGAATACTGGTGAGCGCGTCCAGCGCTGAGAGAGGCTCGTCCATGTAGAGAATCTCCGGCTTCACCACCAGCGCCCGCGCCAACTCCACTCTCTTGAGCATTCCGCCCGACAGCTGATGCGGATAGCCTTTCTCGAATCCCTTCAATCCCACCATCGATGCATAGCGATCGGCGAGTTCTTTTTTGTCAGGGTGGTAGCCGTTGAGTCCGAACATCAGGTTCTGTCGCACAGTGAGCCACGGAAAGACCGAGCCTTGCTGGGAGATCACGATGCCCTTGGGACTCGGCCCGTCCCTTGGTTCGCCATCGACGGCGACCTGGCCCTGATCGGGGTGGACGAATCCCGCAATAATATTCAGTAGCGTCGTCTTGCCACAGCCGGAGGGCCCGACGATGGCCACGAACTCGCCGTCATCGACGGTGAAGTTGATGTCCCCGACGACATTCAGCGGGCCCTTGGCGGTCGAATAGCTCTTCGCTATGTCCTTGACGACGATCTTAGCGGGCATACCGCCACCCGACGACCTTCAGAAGTTGCAGGCGGCGCATCATGCCGTCGAGCAACAGGCCGGTGATCCCGATAATGACCATTCCGGCCACCACCAGGTCGTAGCGATTTCCGGCGTTGCGGGAGTCGATGATCAGATACCCCAGCCCGGACCTGAGAGCGATCATTTCGGCTGCGACGACGACGAGCCAGGCCACGCCGAGACTGACCCTCATTCCGACGATGATCTGAGGAAGGACGGCCGGGATGACGACCTGGAGAAAGAGCTTGGCGCGACTGACGCCGAAGTTCTCCGCGGCCCAGATATATTTACGGTCGATCGTATGCACGCCATCGGCGGTCTGCACGATCGTCGGGAATACCGACGAGAGGAAAATAAGAAAAATCGGCGACAGGTCTCCGACACCAAACCAAAGAATCGCCAGGGGAATCCAGGCGATCGGGGAGATCGGCCGAAGTATCTGGACGAGCGGATTCAAGGTCATAAATGCGCCCTTGACCCATCCCATCCAAAGTCCCAGTGGAACGCCGACAAGGACGGCGAGCAGGAAACCGGTTCCGACGCGAAACAGAGACGCGCCTATGTGATCCCACAACGTTCCCTGTTGCACCAGATCCAGGGTGGCAGTCACGACCTGCAGCGGCGTGGGAAAGATGACGCTCTTGGTTTCCACGACTGCGGCCCACCACACGGCGACGAGGAGCGCCGCCATTGCCAGCGCGGGAAGGAGCTGTCTTACCCTACCCACGCCGGATCGCTCCTATAGCCACGCTCCAGGCGTCACGAGGCCGGTCGCACGCCACCGAAGGCGTGGCCAGCCCGGTTCGGGCATCGGCTCGACGACGATGGTCAGCAAACCGCTCGAGTGCAGCGGGCAGGTGAATATGTATTCGGAGGGCCGCTGAAAGGGCAATTGAAACGATTGACCGGGCATGATCAGCACGGGTCCGAACAGCTGCGGCACATCGTCCTCGTTTCTCATCACCAGGACATCCTTGACGCCTATCGTCAATCGGATCCGGGAGGGTATGACGTCGAGATGATGTCCCGCCTGCCTGTGCTCCCATGTCCCCTTTGGGATTACATAGACTTGCTCTCTGGACTCGGAACGGACCGGGGCCAAGGCCGCCCAGGCGAGCGCGCCAACGGCGAAGCTCCCCAGCGGTATCAGGACCCAATAAAGAAGACGACGTCCGATCACCCTGCGGCCATCGTGCATTTGCGCTCGCGGAAAATCGATGTCCGAAACCCGGGTGGTCATCGCAACTACCTGCTCAACAGGGCTTTGGCATCGTGCTCGATGTCGTCGGCGGTTACTCCAAACGGCATCATTGCGCGCAGCTTTCCTTCACGATCGATCAGGTACACAAACGACGAGTGGTCGAGATAGTAAATCCCCTTCGACTTCGAAGAGGCATCGGTGAAAATCTTGTCGGACATGGTGATGCCGTAGACCTTGCGTATCTCGGCCAATTGCCCGGGCGTTCCGGTGCCGCCGACGAACGTCGGGTCAAAGAACGCGACGAATTTCTTCAGATGATCGGCGTCGTCTCTTTCGGGATCTACGGTGACGAAGACGACTTGCAAGTCCTTGGCGCCTGCACCCAGCTTCTTTCTGGCTTCAGCGAGGTATCCGAGCGTGACCGGACACACGCTGGGGCAGTTGGTATAGCCGAAGGCCAGCGCGACCACTTTGCCGCGGTAGCGGCTGAGCTTGAGCTCGGAGCCGTCCGAGCCCCGAAGGGCGAAGTCCGGCGCCAGTCGAGGCGGATTGAAAACGCCTGCCCTTAGTTCGGCGGGGCTCGCCGCCGCGCCGATGGTGACGGCAAGAAGGAAGAGCAGAAGGAGCGCCAGGACACTGCGTTTCATCTCCTTCCCCTCATTCAGAGCGTGATCTGGACCGGCTTGATATTTTTGACAAAGCTCTCGTCCACGTAATTTTCATAGGGACTGTTGTGCTTGATGGTCCCTGCGGCGATGGAAAGCTGCATCAACTCCTCGAACTCCGATCTGATCAGACGCAAATCGCTGTAGGTGACGCGATCGGATGGATTGTCCATCACGAACTGGAGCACTTTCGGGTCCTGGTTGAAGAACTTGGGCCCGGCCGCGATCTGGACGGCCTTTGTGCGATTAGCCGGCGCGACATCCAGCCAGGTGCCTGCGCCCTGGACGTAGTTGACCAGCTGTTGTACCAATGGTCGATTTTCCTTGATCAGCTCGTCGCGCACGGTCAGGACGCAGCAAATGTAGTTCGGCCATTCGTCGCGCGTCATGCTAAGAGGCCTCGCATATCCTGCGCGCTGCGCGACTGCTCCGAAGGGTTCGCCGGTCGCGTATGCGTCGACTGCTTTCGCATACAGCGCGGCGGGCATGTCGGGCGGGGCCATCTCGACGACTTCGACGTCCTTGAGGGTCATGCCTTCCTTAGCCAGCATCTTCCTGAGGAAAAGATAGTCGACGGCGAAGCGGCTGGGTACCGCAACACGCTTGCGCGTGAGGTCCTTGAAACTCTTGTATGGAGAATCGGTCCGCACCATGATCACCGCGCCCGAGCGATGGCCCAGCGACACGACCTTGACAGGTATCGCACTGTCCGCCAGATCCATGATCAACGGCGCCAGCATATAGGCGGCCTTCAGCCGTCCCGACATCAGCGATTCCTTGATCTCGGGCCATCCGCTGTACTTGCTGAACTCGAATATCGGATCGGAGCCCTTGGGCAGGTTGGCATCCATCGACGAAGCCAGGCAGGCGACGGGAAGCGTCAGATTGCACGTAACAGGCAGGCCGCCCACCTGCAAAGACTTTTCTGCTGCCAGCGCACGAGGGCCCATAGCGAAGGAAAGCAGCGCCGCCGACGCTCCCTGCAGCACCTGCCTGCGGCGCAGGAAGTGCCCGCTCGCCTGACTCTCGCCGTTCATTGTTTCCGCCCTTTTCTCGGCCGCCGTCTCGCCCGGGTCGATGACGGCCGGCCAGCCGTGCACATCGCGAGAACGCAACGCCCCCACCTATTATATTCAAAGGAAGAGGTTACTGCGGTAAAGCTTGCGCGCGCAAACCAGTCGCCTTCTCGCCGAGCGCACCGGAATCGGCCTCGGGCAACGAGCAATAGTGGAGGAGATGGTGCCAGGGGATATTCCATGGATACAGTCGCCACTGGGCACGCAGGAAGTCCGCGAACTGCCCGACCAGCGAGTCGACGCGCTCGTCGTGCGGCGACTCCGGTCCGGGGGCGTGAAGCGGTGCTCCGAACTCCAGCACGAAGGATCCGCGCGCCGTAAATCGGTACGCGACCGGGATAACGCGCGCTCCAGTCATCAGCGCGAGCTCGGCGAACCCGGCGGCGATCCGGCGCTTCCGCCCGAAGAATTCCACCGCACGCGAATGGTCGAGGTTCTGGAAGGCGTCGGGGAGGTTGAATACAATGCCGCCGCTTTTGAGAAGCTGCTTGGCTGCGTGCATCTGCCGCGCAAGCTCGAACTGTTTCGCCGCTGGCGTGTTGAATCCCTTCTTCTCGAGCTTGTGGGTCGGGAGGCCGACGTCGAGGCCGTCGTGTCCGCGATGGCGAAGGTACAGTCGGAACAGGGGAGCAAACAGGCCGTGGACCGGCAGGAGGATGAGCCCGGCGCCATTTTGCCGGCATCGATCGAAATGCTCCCACCCGGTGACGCGCGTCAATCTCGCCACGAGCTCGGGTGCTTTCGAGAGATCGGCGAAACACAATGCTCGCCAATGCGGGCCGAACAAGGCGAGGCCGAGGAATTCGCGCGTCTCAGCGGGCGCCAGGCCGAAGGCCGTCGCGAACTGACGAAGGAACGCGACTTCCTCGGGCCAGCACTCCTTTTGTACGGGCGCGCGACTGCAAAGGAACTTGAACCATCGCGCATTCAGGCGATGCACCGTCTCGACGTCTGCGCCGAGCACCTTCTGGTCGACAAACCGCTTCGCGCGATCGAACCGCCGACGACCGGCCTCCGAGGTGAGATGCCGCTTGAGCTGACGCTCGATCGGTCTAATCGGTCTAATCACGTGCGCCATTACGCTGCATCCTGCTCAACGTACGGACTCGGGGTATCGGTTCGTTCGTAGCGCCGCGTCATCGCGGGACCTCCTGATCAGTGCCAAGACGTGAACCACGCGCGATCCACATCCTGATCGGCAGTTACTTGAGCGGAATATCGAGCGGACGCACGCGCTCGGTTGCAGCCCGATGCGCCGCGGGGCTGTCGGCCATCGAGTCGAAGTTGCCGGATCGATCGGTCAGCAATGACGCCGCATACATCAGCGCCTGCGCCTGCATGCTGCTGAATCCCATCGCTTCGCGGGCTTTCGCATGCCCGGCATCGCTCGCCTGGTAGTAGGGCAGCGCGAGCGATCGGCTGAGCTCCAGCCGCGCCTGCACCTGCGACGAGAAAATCGATCGATGCTCGTCGCGCCTGGCGCGCTGGCGAAGACACCGGTCGATCGTATGCGCGGCCGCATAGGCCGAATACATGCCGAACACGACGCCCACCGAGAAAATGGGGTCGACGAATCCGGCGGCGTCTCCGAGCAGAAAGAATCCCGGCCCGGTAACTCGATTGGAACGGTACGAATAGTTTCGTACGAGTCGCACCGAGCCTTCGCAGAACGTCGCGTCGGCCAGCAGCCGCTGCAACAGCGGCAGCGCGCGGCACTGCCTCAGGAACCACGCCTCCCACGACTCGTCGCTTCCTTTGGTTTCGCTCGCCCAGGCCTTGGGGATGACGAGACCGATGCTCGTCGATTCCCGCAGCATGATGTGCCAGAGCCATGCCCATCCGTCCCCCTGCGGCAGCGCGCTGACGTAGGTGGTGGGCGGCACTTCGCGCACCGACTGCGCAGGGTAGATCTGACCGTCGGCCGCCAGATAGCTCGAATTCGTGAAGTACCCCCACACGCTCATGAAGCGGAAGCCCTCGTCGAACACGCGCAGCCCCAGCTGCCTGCCGATGACGCCGGTCTGCCCGCTGGCGTCGACGACGTACCGGCACCGAATCCGCGACGCGCTGCTTTCGCCGACCGGCCGATAGCTGACCGAGACTTCGCTCTCGTCGTCCTCCGCGCGCGAAAGGTCCGCGCCCAGAACCGCGATCTCTTCACCGATCCAGGCGCCGGAGGCGCGCGCGCGCTCGAACAGAATGTGATCGAAGCGGTCGCGCTCGACATGCAGCGCGGGCCTCGTGTACCCGAAGTCGCCGAACGAAAGACGGCGCATCTCGCCGTTCCAGTCGACGCTGCCGCCGGCCTTGCGCAGGAAACCCTCGGCGGCGATCGCGTCGCTTACCCCGGCGGCATCGCAATATTTCCAGACGTCCGGCAGCAGACTCTCCCCCACCTGATACCGCGGATGCTTCTGCCGCTCGAACAGCGCGACGGAGTAACCCTTGCCGGTCAGGTAGGTCGCGGCGAGACTGCCCGCCGGCCCTCCCCCGATCACCGCGACATCGCAGGATTCGGGAACCGCGCTCATGCAGGGAGCTTCTTTACAATCAGATTTCTGACCGCTCGCAATGTCTGGAAGTTTTCGAGAAGGACTTCGTCGGGCGCTATGGTCACTCCAAACGTCTCTTCCACGAATGCGATCAACTTGAAAATCGCCAACGAATCGACCAGGCCTTCGCCGATGATGTCGGTATCGGGCGCGACGGCGATCGCTCCCTGGCCGGTCGCCTCTTGCGCGAAGAATCGTGCGAGCGTGTCGAAGATTTGCTGATCGCTATAGCTCATGTCGCTTAAGATCTCCGCATCGGGATGCTGGCGGCGAATCGAACGCCGGATTCGAAACAGCGTAAGGCTTGCGGAAGTTCGCACTGCGCGTCGACCGTTTCAACCATCGGAAAGCTCCTCACGCAGCCTCATTCTGTCGAGTTTGCCGGTGCTTCCGCGCGGAAGCGACCCACGCACCGCAATCGACAGCGGAATCATATACGCTGGTAGACGTTCGGCGCAAAACGCACGCAACTTGCCGGCATCCAACGCTTGTCCGGTCCCGGCGACCACGGCTGCTCGTATCACGTGGCCGCTCTCTTCGTCGGGGACAGCGATCGCGGCAGCCTCTGCGACTGCCGGATGCTGATGCAACACACTCTCGATTTCACCCAGCTCGATGCGGTAGCCGCGGCTTTTTATCATGCCGTCCCGGCGGCCGAGAAGGTGAAGCAGTCGGGATGCGTCCTCGCGTACGAGGTCTCCGGTTCGATACCAGACGGAGCCGTCGCCGCGAGCGACGAGAGCATGTGCGGTGGCCTCGGGCATGGCCTGGTATCCGCTCATCAAGCTCGGACCGCTGACGTAGAGCTCGCCCGCTTCGCCCGGTGCGCATTCGGCGCCCGCGTCGTTCACGACGAGCAGCTTGCTGTTGGCGCAAGCCGTGCCGATCGCCACCGGCTCCGTCTGGTCGGACGGGAGCACGTCGACCGCGTAGGCGGTGCAGACGTTGGTCTCGGTCGGTCCATACCAGTTCCAGTAGCGCGCGCCGGGGATTTGCTCGCGCAGCCGACGCAAATGCGCGACAGGAAAAACCTCGCCGGCGAAGATGATCTGGCGGAGCCGCGACCAGTCGTGACGCTCGAGCCCGCCCGAGAGCGCGAGTCGCGCTAGCAGCGACGGCACCGAGTACCAGACAGTGATCTCCTGCGCGGCGATCCAGTCCGCAAGGTTGCGGGGGAAGACATTGAGACCCGGGGGCACCAGCGTTACGCAGGCGCCCGCCCGGCAGCTCGCGAAGACGTCGAAGACCGACAGATCGAAATGCAGCGGCGCGTGGCTCGACACGACGTCGGCCGGACCGAGCGCTGCAGTCTCGGCTGCCCAATCGACGAACGAGCGCGCGGCGCGATGGCTGAGCACGACGCCCTTCGGCTGTCCGGTCGAGCCCGACGTGTAGAGGATGTATGCCGGACGGGAAGGATCGTCCCCTCGCGAGCTGGCACCCCGGTCCGCTGCGGGAGCGTGCGAGTCCTTCGGCGTCTCGAAGGTGAACTTCGTCCCGGCCGAGTTCTCGCCCGCGCGACTAAGCCCGACGAAGGCAGGCGGCAATGCGAGCGCGGGGCCGAGCGTCGACCACCGCTTTGACGAGGAGAGGATGCCGCAAAGGTCGCCGTTCTCGACGATACGCGAGACTCTTTTGACAGGCGACGCGACGTCTAGCGGCACGTACGCGGCCCCCGCTCGGAGCACGCCCCAGAGCGCGACGATAGCGTCGAGTGACTTGTCGAGATAAAGGCCGATCCGATTTCCGGGGCCCGCGCCATGCGAGACCAGCTCGCTGGCGAGGAGCGCGGACGAGTCGTTCAGCTCGCGGTAGCTGATCGACTCCGCTCCGTCGATGACCGCCGTCCGATCCGGATACCGGGCGGCGCTTTCGATTAGCAGACGGTCGAGCATCGTTGGATTCGTCAGTGCTCACTCGGCGGTCGGCACATTCGGTGGTCCGAACTCGCCCCCGGATGAAGCGAGGCGTTTGCAGCAAATGGGTGCAATTGCGAGCACATCGCGCAGCGGATTCCCGAGCTTCGGCTCATAGCCCCATTAGCCACTTTGTCGACGACGGGTCGCTAGCTTATCCTAACCGTGGTTCGCATGTCGGATGTGGTCCTACGAGGAAATCAGTTCTTATCTGATGGTCGCCAAGTCGCCTAGTCACCAGACTGTGGGGCGTCCCACGGCTGCGATAGCGGCTTAACTGTTAGGGGAGTCCAATCCATGCGGTACCTGGTCATTGCGCTTGCAATCCTGCTCTGCTCGGCGCTGCCCGCTCGCGCGCAGTTCAGCATCGAGTTTGGAGCTCCGGGGGTCAATATCGGCATCAACATGCCCGTATATCCCACGCTAGTTCGCATACCGGGCTATCCGGTCTATTACGACCCTCAGGTGAATTCGAACTACTTCTTTTACGACGGACTCTACTGGGTCTACTCGGGAGACAACTGGTACGCAAGCGAGTGGTACAACGGCCCGTGGCAATTGGTCGCGCCGGTCTACGTACCCCAGTTCCTGTTGCTCGTTCCGGTGAGGTACTACCGGGCGCCGCCGGTTTATTTTCGCAGCTGGTATCGCGACGGGCCGCCGCGCTGGGGTGAACACTGGGGCCATACCTGGGAGCAGCGTCGCGTCGGATGGGACCGGTGGGATCGCCACTCCGTCCCCGCCGCCGCGCCGCTACCGGTTTACCAGCGGCAATATTCGGGCAACAACTATCCTCGCGCCGTCGAGCAACAGCAGGTAATTCGATCGCAGAATTACCGCTATCAGCCTCGCGAGGCCGTAGCACAACAACATTTTCAGCAGCGCGCTGCCCAGGGCCGGCTTCAGGGGCAACAGGGCCAACAACAAGTCCAACCGCAGGGCAACGCCGCTCGGGCCCGGGCGCAGACGCAACAGCCTGTGCAACAGGGAACGGCGCCGCAAGCGGAACAACAGCAGCGCCAACAGATGAATCGACAGCGGCAGCAACAAGAACAGCTGCACCAGCAGCAACAACAGCAACACCAGCAATCGATGCAAGGGCAGGGACGTCCTCCGCAGCCGCAAGCGCAAGCGCAGGGGCGTCAAAATGCTCCGCAGGAAAGGATACGTCCCCCAAGCCCACCGCAGGCCCAGGGCCCCGAGCCGAGGAGCCCGCCGGCCAGGGCGGCGCAAGCTGCGCCGCAAGGCGGCGGGGAAAATCACGGTCCGCAACAAGCGCGAGGTGGCGAGAACAAGGGCGCGCAGCACGAGGGCAAGGGGGAGGAAAAAGGAGCGCGCAAGGGGCAGGTCAAGCAAGATGAAAACAAGTGAGCAATTCATGTCGACACGCGGATTTCGACTGAGGAGGAAAATATGAGCACTACCGGAGGACGTCGCAATCGCGCGCCGAGGGCGCGGGATGTCCGCGACCAGTTGACGCAAGTCGAATCGATGCTCGGGCAAGCCGCCAGGGAAACCGGTGAGAAGGCGAGTAACTTGTTCTCGCAAGCGGAAGCGAAGCTTCGTTCGGCCACCGACGCGGTGCAGGATCTGCAGGAGCAGGCGATCAGCCGCGCCCGAGCCGCGGGACGCGTTGCCGATGACTATGTCAGCGACAATCCCTGGCAGATGGTCGGTGTCGCCGCTGCTGTGGGTTTCCTGGCGGGAGCGCTGCTGAGTCGTCGTTGAACGTGCGTCGATGAAACTCTTTCAGGCGATGGCTAGTCCGGCCGCAACGCTCGCACTGCTTCGTAGTCAGCGCGCTCGAGGGAACTCTTCATGCTGAAATGGGCGCTGATCTTTTTTCTGATTTCTCTGGTCGCCGGTTTCTTCGGCTACACCGGCGCCGCAGAAAGCTTCCGGGGCGTCGCCAAGATCCTGTTCTTCATCGCGCTTGCCATCTTTCTCGTCGTCCTGATCTTCGGCGTGTTCCTGGGCACGCTGGTGTTCTGAGTTACGTGCTTACCGCCTGCGCTTCACAGCGGGCGCCGCGCAGGACTCCTACATCCGATTCAGAGGCCGTCCTATTTTTTGGAACCGGGGGCTCGGTTAATTTCGGGTTTCACGAGTCCGGGGCCGGCTTTTTGGGAGGCTGCCGAGGACACGCAACGGGGGGCCGATCAAAACGGTCCTTGTTACGACCACTCAGGAGCAACCTCAAAAATGAATTCATGGAAACAGCTTGTCTTGGCAACCACCTGCGCGCTCGGGCTGGCCGCCTGCAATACGATGCAGGGTGCCGGGAAGGACATCGAGCGCGGCGGAGAGAAGATGTCGGACGCCGCTGCGCGCGTGCGTGCCGATTGGCGCGTCGCCCGCGACCGGCATGAGCACGACTACGACGCGGCGCGTACCAGCTGCTCCAATGGCCCCGCAGCGCAGCGCGAGGCTTGCCGCGAGCAGGCGCGCGTGGCGTACAATGCCCGGATGAACGAGGCGCGGGGTACCTATAAGCGCCGCGAAATGCATAGCGCAACGGCAGAGGAACGCGCGGAAGATGCTGCCGAGGCGGCGCGCGACAAGTGCAACGACTTCCGCAACGAAGACGAAGACCGCTGCATAGTTACCGCTCGATCGGCCTACCCGTACCGCCGGTAGGCGGAAACGGGGCGGCGCTGTCGGCCGGCGCGACCAAAGAGGAGCCTCTCATGTTCAAATTTCTGTTCGGGCTCGCCATTGTTGTCACTCTGGCCGGGGGCGCCGCGGCGCAACCGGTCAATTCCGCCGACCAGCAGGAAAGAGCGGTCGGTCCATATCTGTACCTCACTGACTCGAGCGGCAACAAGGTTCTGCTGAGCACGCAATTCTGGCGCAACGATCTGAAATACGACGACCGCGCATTTCATCGCTTCCTGGATGTGATGGCCGCGCTCGAGAAGCGCGGATTCCGCAAGAACGACAAGGCGGTGATCGACTGGGACAAGCCCGAGCCGGTCGTTCGGTGCTACATCTATCTCGAGGACATGCAGACGGCAAGGAAGGCGAAGGGCACGGTGGTCAGCGATTCCCGCTTGTGGTGCGCGGACAACGGCGCTTCGGAGCACGAAGTCAGGCCGTCCGATACGCCAAAGCACGTCGACGAGGTCATGAAGTATTTCGACGAGTATTTCGCCCGGGCCAAGTCCAAGCTGCACCAGAAGAGCGCAACGCGGTAGCGACGCGACTGCTCGCTAAACGCGCCGCAAACGTCGCTTTGGGCGCGTAGAAGAAACTCGACTTGCGACGCGCGGGCGATCGCCTAGCGTCGACCGGTCGGCGGCAGCGCGGTAACATCGACCGATGCCGTCACCGACGAAGGCGCTGCCGGTCAGCGCCGATATCCGGCCGCCGCGCACCGCCCAGTCGCGCGGCGGCACACGGCCGTACACCGTCGGTTTTTATCTGGTTCCCGATTTTCCGATGATGGCATTCGCCGCCGCGATCGAGCCGCTGCGCGCGGCCAATCGGCTGTCCGGCGAGAAGCTGTTCGCCTGGCAGCTGTTTTCACGCGACGGCGGTCCGGTGCGTGCGAGCAATGGCATCGATGTCGCGGCCGGTGGCTCGATCGGCGGCGATGCTGCGCTCGACCTCTTGCTGGTCTGCGCAGGCACGCCCGACGCCGGCGCGCACGACAAGCCGCTGGCCCAGTGGCTGCGCGGCTTGGTGCGCAGCGGCGCGGCGGTCGGCGGCATCAGCCTCGGCGCCTACGCGCTGGCGCACGCCGGATTGCTCGACGGCCGGCGATGCGGATTGCATTGGGAAAATCTGGAGGCGTTCGGCGAGAAGTTTCCGCGTGTCCGCACCACGACCGATATCTTCGTCATCGACGGCAGCCGATACACGTGCTCGGGTGGAACTGCCGGGCTGGACATGATGCTGCAGTTGATCACCGACCGCAACGGGCGCGCGCTGGCCAACGACGTATCCGAGCAATTCATCCATCCACGGATCCGCGGGACGCAGGATCGGCAGCGCATGGCGATCCAGGCCCGGCTGGGCGTGGCCAACCAGAAGCTGATCGCCGCGATCGGGCTCATGGAAAGCACGGCCGACGAGCCGCGCGACGTTCAGCAAATCGCCGCCGACGTCGGCCTGTCACCAAGACAGCTCGAGCGCCTGTTCGCGAAATACCTGCATGCGAGCCCGAGCCACCACTATCTGGAGTTGCGGCTCGATCGGGCGCGGGAATTGTTGCTGCAAACCACCAAGCCCATTCTCGACGTGGCGGTTGCCTGCGGATTCGCGTCGGCCTCGCATTTCAGCCGTTGCTATCGCGCCGTCTACGGTCACAAGCCGAGCGACGAGCGTTCCGCGTCGCTGGCTCGTCGCGACCGCAAGCCGAATCGCTAGAGCTTGCTCGCGTAGTCCTTCTGAACTTTCTTGATCCGCTCGTGCGAGCCCAGGAATGCGTGCTTCGACATGTCGGCGGAGTATTTGCTGGCCGGCGGGCGCTTGCCCACGGCCTCGGCCAGCGCGCGAATGTGGTGGGGTCCGGCACCGCAGCACACGCCGAGATAGCGGATGCCGAGGCCGAGCGCCTGCTGGCCGAATTCCGCGATCTCGAAGCGATTGCACGTAAACGGGTCGAGGGCGACCGGGAACGGCCGGGATCCCTCGTCGTAATGCCAGTGCGCATCGCGCAGCGACTGGAACGAGGGCTCGCGCTCGCTGGTCCGGTAGGGAACCGGCAACGCGGCGATGTGCGTCTTGACCGCGGCGCGTATCTCGCGCAGCAGCGGCATCATCGTCGCCGGGCCGCGGATGCAATTCAGGCCGACGACGTCGGCGCCGGCGTCCGCCAGCCGCTTGCACGCGTCGACGACGCCCCAATTCTCGCGCGTCACGTCGGCCTGGTGCATCGCCAGGGTAATGACCGCCGTCTGCCCGGCGCGCTTGACCACGTCGAGCGCGATCAGCGCCTCCTGCGCATAGGAAAACGTCTCGCCGATGATGAAATCGACGCCCGCGTCGACTGCCCAGCCGACCTGCTCTTCGAACATCGCGCGCACCGCCTTGTGCGATGCGGCGTCCGCCGGATCGTAGACGTTGGTGTTGCAGATGTCGCCGGCGAAGAAGGCGCCGCTTTCAGCCGCCACGGTCTTGGCGATGTCCAGTGCGCGTCGGTTGATCGGCTCCAGGTCCTTTTCGCGGCCGATGATGCGCAGCTTTTCGCGATGCGCATAGTAGGTAAGCGCTTCCACCACATCGGATCCGGCATGCACGAAATCGCGGTGCAGTTGCGCGACGACCTCGGGATGCTCGAGGATCACCTCCGGGACGAAAGCGCCGGCCTGAAGATACCCGCGCCGCTCGAGCTCGAATAAGTACCCCTCGGCGCAGATGACCGGCCCCTGATCGAGACGTTCCAGCAGCGAGTTCGAAGGCCGTTGCGTTGCGGTTGCAGTCATGGCGATGTCCCTGGCGTGAAGGCGCAACTATCGCATCTTGGTACGTCGCCGACCAGCCGCCAGGCGACGCCGATTGTCGCCGGTGCGACGCCCAGCCGGCGTCCGGCCGGCGTCCGGCCGCCGGGGCCTCGAGCGTTGCCGCGTCTTTCCAGCCGCGCTGCCAAAGGCCGCAATGGACCAACCCGGGTCGTATCTGTAACACTTGCCTCCCGGCACGCCAACTATGCTGGCGACGAGCGCCTCGCAGCACGGCGCGGCAAGCTGCTTTCGAGGATGTCGTGGAGACATTGGCTTTTATTCTGCACAACCTGCCAGCCATCGGCGAGCGGACTGTCGAGCACGTCTCGATCGTCAGCGTAGCCGTCGGGTTCGCAATCCTGACCGGGGTTCCGCTGGGCATTGCGATCACCCAGAGTCAACGCACCGCCGACACCGTGCTTTACCTTGGCTCGATCGTGATGACGATTCCTTCGATCGCATTGTTCGGCGTCCTGATTCCGCTGCTGTCGAAGATCGGCCAGGGCATCGGCTACCTGCCCGCGGTGATCGCCGCGATGCTCTACGCGCAGCTGCCGATCGTGCGCAACACCTATACCGCGATACGCAACGTCGATCCGGCGCTGCGCTCGGCCGCGATCGGCATGGGCATGTCGACTTCGCAGCGCCTGCTGCGCGTCGAAATTCCGATCGCGCTGCCGGTGATCATCGCCGGCGTTCGGATCGCCGTCGTCATCAACATCGGCGTGACCGCGATCGCCGCCTACATCGGCGCTGGCGGGCTCGGCACCTTCATCTCCCGCGGAATCTCGCAGACCGACATCCGCCAATTGATTACCGGCGCGCTTGCTCTCGCCCTGCTCGCGATCGCGGCCGACTACGGGCTGCTCTGGCTGCAGCGCCGGCTGACGCCGAAGGGCGCCGCGGAACGCGCGGGTTGATGCGTCCGATGACGCCACAAAGATGATCCGGCTCGAATCGCTCACCAAAATCTACCCGTCGGCGCACGGCGGCGCCGCCTCGGTAGATCGCGTCAGTTTCGAAGTGGGCGCCGGCGAGACCTGCGTTTTGCTGGGGCCGTCCGGTTGCGGCAAGACGACGACCCTGCGCATGATCAATCGGCTGGTTGCGCCGACGTCGGGCAAGGTATTCATCGAGGGACGCGACACCAGCGCCGCCGACCCGGTGGAATTGCGTCGCACGATCGGCTACGTGATCCAGCAGATCGGGCTTTTTCCGAACATGACGGTGGCCGAGAACATCGGGGTCGTGCCGCGGCTACTGAACTGGGATCGCGTCCGGATGCGCCGGCGCGCCGAAGAGCTCTTGGCGATGCTGGCGCTGGATCCCGCAGAATTTCTCGACCGCTATCCGAACGAGCTTTCGGGCGGCCAGGCGCAGCGTGTCGGCGTTGCCCGCGCGCTCGCCGCCGATCCGCCCGTGCTATTGATGGACGAGCCGTTCGGCGCGGTGGACCCGGTCAATCGCGAAGTCATCCAGGACGAGTTTCTGCGCATGCAAAAAGCGCTGCGCAAGACGGTCCTGTTCGTCAGCCACGATATCGACGAAGCGGTGAAGATGGCCGATCGCATCGCGATCTTTCGCGCCGGCCGCCTCGAGCAGTATGCGGCGCCCGACGAGTTGCTCGGGCGACCCGCCAACGAGTTCGTCGCCAGCTTCGTCGGCAGCGATCGGACGTTGAAGCGACTGCGTCGCATTCCCGTCAGCGAAGTCGTCAGCGGTGCCGGCAGCGGGGATCCCGGAGTCCCACCGCACACGCCCACGGTCAGCCCGACCGACGATCTGCGGCGCGTGGCGACGCTTTTTCTCGAGCAGGGCGTCGACGTCCTGCGCTGCGTCGACGCCGACGGGCGCGTCGTCGGGATCGTCACGCGCGACGCGGTCGCCGCAAGACTCGCGGCACCCGCCGGCGCGCTGGGAGCGTCGCCCGAATGACTACCGCCGCCCGCAGGTGGCAACCGGGACAGCGGTCGATGCTGCCTTACGCGGTGCTGGCAGGCATCGCGCTGGCGATCGTCTGGGTGCTGGTGGCAAGCGGGTTGTGGACCGACATCCTGCGCTACCGCAAGGACATCCTTTATCTGACCAGGCAGCATCTGGTGCTGGTCGCGGTGTCCGGCGGCGCGGCCATCGTCACCGGCGTGAGCCTCGGCATCTGGCTCTCGAGGCCGTCGATGGCGCGCTATGCGGAAGCGACGATGCAGGCGGTAAACATGGCGACCTCGATCCCGACCTTGGGCAAGCTCGCGCTGATGATGACTTTGCTCGGCATCGGTCCCTTGCCCGCGATCGTCGGTCTCTGGGTCGCGACGCTGCTTCCCATCGTGCGCAACACCTACGCAGGACTGCGCGCCGTGCCGGGACATCTTGTCGACGCCGCGCAGGGGATGGGCATGAGCCCCGGCGCGATCCTGCGCCGGGTCGAGTTGCCGAATGCGCTGTTCGTGATCTTCGCCGGCATACGCACGGCGATGGCTGTCAACGTGGGCACCGCGCCGATCGCCTTTTTGATCGGCGGCGGCGGCTTGGGCGAACTTATCTTCACTGGCATCGATCTGCAGGAGTACGGGATGATGCTGGCAGGTGCGATCCCGACCGCGCTGCTCGCGGTAGCCGTGGATTTCCTATTCGGGCAGGTGCAGTATTGGCTGGTACCGCGCGGCGTCAATCCGCTGCGGAATTCTTGAGGCTTACATCCAGGAGGGGCGCGATGAACAAGAAGGCGATTGGCATTATTTGCGGTGGAATTGTGGCGGCAGCGCTGAGCGTTGCCGCGGCCGCGCAGACGATCGTGGTCGGCGGCAAGGCCTTCACCGAGCAGCAGATCATGACGGCGATGACGGTGGAGCTGTTGAAGGCCAAGGGCTTCAGTCCGAAACGCGAGGCCGGCATGGGCAGCGCGGCGGTGCGCTCGGCATTGGAAAACGGCCAGGTCGACGTGTACTGGGAATACACGGGTACCGGTCTGGGCGTATTCAACAAGATCACCGACAAGTTCGCATCGGCCGAAGACACGTACAAGCGCATCAAGGAAGTCGATGCCGCCAAGGGCCTCGTCTGGCTCAACCCGTCGCAAGTCAACAATACCTACGGCTTCGCGATGAATCGCGATCAGGCGCAGAAGCTCAACATCGTGACCATGAGCGACCTCGCCAAAGCGGTCAAAGGGGGCGCCAAGCTCACGTTCGCGTCGAACGCGGAGTTCTATGCCCGGCCCGATGGGTTGCCCGGATGGCAGACCGCGTACGGCTTCGAGTTCGATCGCGACAACGTCAAGCGCATGGACACCGGTCTCGTCTATTCGGCGTTGAAGGATCGCCAGGTCGACGTCGGCGTGGTGTTCGCGACCGACGGCCGCATTCCGGCGTTCAACTTCGTCGTGCTGAAGGACGATAAGCATTACGCGCCGTGGTACAACCTGACCCCGGTCGTGCGCAAGGAGATTCTCGACAAGTATCCGAAGATCGCCGACTCGCTGAACGCGCTGTCGGCCAAGCTCAACGACGAAACGATGGCCAAGCTCAACGCCAGTGTCGATGTGGACAAGAAGACGGTCGAGGAAGTGGCTTCGGGATTTCTGAAGAGCAGCGGCTTGATCTGATGGCGGAGCTCGCCACGCGCCCGGCGCGGCAAACGCCGCGCATCGCCGGCGCAGCGGCGCTGGCGCGTGAGCTGGAGTTCGATGCGCTCCCGGACGACGTCGTCCGGATGGCGCTGCGTTGCCTCCTCGACCTGATCGGCGTCGCCGCGGCCGGCGCGCGCACACCCGCCGCGGCCATCGTCAATGCCTACGCGTCGACGCAGATGTGCGGCCGGGATCGCGAGGCGCGGATCCTGTTCGACGGGCGTAGTGCCAGCCTTGCCGGTGCGGCCTTCGCGGGTGCCGCGACGATCGATGCGATCGACGCCCACGACGGGCACGTGTTGACCAAGGGACATGCCGGCGTCGCGCTGCTGCCGGCGCTGCTCGCGTACATCGACGGCGGTATCGGCGAACGCAGGCACATCGACGGCCGCGAGTTCATCGCCTGCCTGGTTTTAGGCTACGAGCTCGCGACGCGGGCCGGCATCGCGCTGCACGCGACGACATCCGATTACCATTGCTCGGGCGCTTGGAACGCGCTCGGCTGCGCCGCGCTCGGCGGGCGGCTGATGGATTTCGACGAGCGCCGCATGCGCGACGCACTCGGGATCGCCGAATATCTGGGACCGCGCGGCCAGATCCTGCGCGTCTGCGCGCAGCCGACGATGCTCAAGGACGGCTCCGCTTCGGGCGCCCACGCCGGCGTGACCGCCGCGCTGCTGGCGCGCGAAGGCTTTACCGGCGCACCCGCGCTCACCGTCGAGTCGGACGAGGTGAAGACGCTGTGGAGCGATCTGGGCCAACGCTGGCGCATCCGCGAGCAGTATTTCAAGGCGTATCCGGTCTGTCGCTGGGCACAGCCGGCGGTCGAGGCGGCGCTCTGCCTCAAGCGCGCACATCGCTTCGACGCCCAGGACATCGTCGCGATCGGCATCGATAGCTTCCGCGAAGCAATCGACCTGGGCTCGCAGTGCCGCATGCCGGCGACCACCGACGAGGCGCAATACAGCTTGCCGTTTCCGGTGGCGGCGGCGCTGATTTTCGGAAGAGTCGGTCCCGCCGAGATCGGCGCCACCGGCCTCGGCGATCCGCGAGTCGCGCGGCTGCTCGCAACGTTCTCTCTGACCGAGGACGACGAATTCTCGCGCCGCTTTCCGGCCGAGCGCTGGGCGCGGGTCCGTATCTCACTCGCCGACGGCCGGTCGCTCGTCTCCGAGCCGGCGCAGGCGCGCGGTGGGCCTGAGCATCCGCTATCCGACGAAGAGCTCGGAGCCAAGTACCACGAGCTGGCCGACCCGGTCCTCGGGCCGCGCCGGAGCTCGCGCATCGCCGCGCTGGCGGCCGCACTGCCGGGTGACGCGACGGCGTTGCCAGCGCTGATCGACGAGCTCTTGTCCCCCGCGACCTGAACACTGCGGCGTCGCTTTCGCGTCAGACGGCGTCGCGTCCGGGGCGGTGGCTGGCAAACGATGTCGCGATGATCGATGATTGAAATTCCAACCAAGGACAATCGCAATGCCACGACTTCCTGACCGCGCGGATTACGTCATCATCGGCGCCGGCATCCACGGGCTGTCGACGTCGATGCACCTCGCGCAAAAGCTCAAGTCGAGCGGCAAGACCGTCGGCGCGGGCGGCGTGCGTATCGTCGTGCTCGACAAGACCGGCATCGGTGCCGGCGCCTCGGGCATCGCCTGCGGTGTCGTGCGCAACAACTACTACCAGCCGGCGATGCGCGAACTGATGGCGCAATGCGTCGAGGTCTGGGAAAGCGACGCCGAAGCCTACAGCTACCATCCGGTCGGCTACATGCAGATCAGCCCCGAGGTGATGCGCGCGCAAGTCGCGACGATCTACGAGCAGCAGAAGGCGATCGGCTACGAATCGACATTCATCGAGGGCGAGGCCGATTCGCTTCGCTACATGCAAGGCCTGCTTCACGACTGGCAGGCGAAGAACATCACCTCGGTGCTGCATGAAAAGCGCGGCGGCTATGCGAACAACCAGGCCTCGCTCGCCGGCCTCGAGCGCAAGACGCGGGCGCTGGGCGTCGACATCGTGACGGGTGTTGCTGTGACGGGGTTTCGCAGCGACGGCGGTTCCGGCGCGATCCGCGCGGTCAATACCGACGCCGGAACGATCGCCTGCGACCAGGTCGTCGTCGCCGTCGGCCCATGGATCAATTCGATCTGGAACATGCTCGCCCTGCCGAAGCAGATCGCAGTCAAGGGACGCGACGGCGCGACGCACGAAGGCGTGCGCATGTGGCACTACATGGCGCTGCAGGAAGGCACGCTGGGAGTCGATCCGGATTTCCAGAAGACCAACGACGGCGCGATGCCGCCGGTGATACACGTCGACACCGACGCGCCACTGTACTCGGACCGCGACGGACGAGTAATCACCGACCAGCTGTGGGGCCTGTATTACAAGCCCGACTTCCACTTCGGCGGCGTCCAGGGCGGTGCGATGCCGGCCGCGGTCGAGCGCGACGCCGACCAGGTGCGCGTCGATCCGTATGGACCGAAGTCGCCGGAGTTCGTCGTGGACGATAATTTTGCCGACATGTGGACCTCGGCGCTCGCGCATTGCCAGAAGCGCTTCGAAGGCAAGCACGGCGTATACCGCAACGAGCCGTCCGGCGGAATTGGCTGCTTTACGCCCGACAGCTTTCCGGTATTCGACCGCTTCCGCGAGAACGTCTATGTCATCGCCGATTCGAATCACGGCTACAAGATGATCGGTGTCGGAAAGCTGGTCGCCGACGAGCTGCTCGGCGCCAAGCCGGCCTTGCTCGAGCCTTTCCGGTTTTCGCGTTACGCCGCGGGCAAGCTGCATCCGGTGAGCCGCAGTCCCTTTCCGTGGAGCTGATGGACAAGGTTCTGAATCGCGATCGCCTGGTCGTTCTGGCCGCGCTGGCGGCCGTGGTCGCGCTGGCGTGGGCCTATCTCGCCTACATCGTTCTCGCCCAGCCGGCGATGGACATGGATGCAATCGCGATGGCCGCGATGCCACCGCCGGTCTGGGACATCCGCTACTTTGCCGCGACCCTTGCGATGTGGATGGTGATGATGATCGGCATGATGCTTCCCAGCGCCGCGCCGACCGTGCTGCTGTTCGATGCCTTGCAGAAGCACGGCGATCCCGGTCTGCGCCACCGCCGCGCGACGGCACTTTTCGCCGCCGGCTACGTGCTCGCCTGGGCCGCGTTCGGCGTCCTCGCAACGTCGGCGCAATGGGCTCTGAGCGAGTCGATGCTGCTTTCGCCGATGATGACTGGCAAGAATCTCCTTTTCATCGCGTCGCTGCTGGTGATCGCCGGCGCGTATCAATTCACCCGATGGAAAACGGCTTGCCTCAGCCAGTGCCGCAGCCCCGCCGAATTTCTGGTAAGGCATCGGCGCCGCGGTCCGCTGCTGATGGGCTTGCTGCACGGCGTCCAGTGCATCGGTTGCTGCTGGGCGCTGATGGCGCTGCTGTTCGCTTTCGGCGTCATGAACCTGGTCTGGGTGGCGGCGCTCGCTGTTTTCGTGTTCATCGAAAAGCTGACGCCGGCCGGCGCGCTGGTCGGGCGTATCGGCGGCTTCATGATGATCGGCGCCGGATTGACCATAATAGCGATTGGCGCATAGCTAAGGACGGTGGCGATGATCGAGTGGTTTCTGAAAGGCAGGGAATTCGGCAACTGCAACTGCTCGTATGGCTGCCCTTGCCAGTTCAACGCGCTGCCGACGCACGGCAATTGCATGGCGATGTGCGCGTACCGGTTCGACGAGGGGCGTTTCGGCGATGTCGACCTGGGTGGCCTCCGCGCCGCGGCGACGTGGAAGTGGCCGGGCGCCGTGCACCAGGGCAACGGCACGATGCAGCTGATCATCGACCAGCGCGCGGACACCAAGCAGCGCCAAGCACTGCTGACGATAATGAGCGGCGGGGAAACCCAGGACCGCGCAACGATGTGGTGGGTTTACTCTTCGATGTGCCCGACCAAGCTGGAGCCGTTGTTCAAGCCGATCGAGTTCGAGGTCGACGTCGATGCGCGTCGTGCGCACCTGCTGGTCCCGGGAATTATCGAAACCGTCGGCGAGCCGATCCGCAATCCGGTGACTGGCATCGAGCATCGTGCCCGGATCGATCTTCCCAACGGATTCGAGTACCGGCTCGGCGAGGTCGCGAGCGGAACGACCAAGGCGACCGGTGGCGTCAAGCTGGATTTCGAAAAGACGTTCGGCTTGTGCGCCAACCTCCACCTGAGTCACGCCGGCGTCATCGACTAGGCGCGCCGCCGCGATCGTGGCCGGCGATCGATCAGGCGAACGTCGCCGCCGCTCGCACCGAATAGCCGTACGGCGCTGCCGCGTTGCAGAGCGAATGCCAGATGTCGCGTGCGAAGCTCCTCGCGACCAGCATCGTGCAAGCCGGCGGTTCGCCATGACGGTAAAACAGCGCCGGGACCCGGCCGTAGAGGCTTTGCCGGCATTGCCCGGCGCCGAACAAACGCGGATCGAAGTCGAGCGGGCTGCCGGCCGCCAGTACGTCCACTGCCCGAGGTCCGTCGACGACATAGGCGACCCGGCTCGCCGAAACGTCGAACAGCGCGCCGCCGGCGGCAATCAGCGCCTCGCGGCCGCCGTTGAAATCGCCCAGCGTCGCGGCATCGGCGGCGACCAGCAGCCACGATTGCGGGCCCAGCCAAAGCGCGACGACCCGATCGCTCCTGCTGGCCGTATTGGCCATGTCCGGCAGCGCAATGCCTGCGATCCGCTGCACTTCGCCGCGCAACGGGGACGATGCGGCGTCGCCCTGGACGTTCCACGCGGTGGCGATCGTCGCTTCGCTCAGGAAAACCGCCGACCCCGCGGCGCCGTAATGCCCCGGCGCCGTCGAACCGATCGATTGGTAGGTCGATTCAGACACGCAGCCGCTCGCCTTCGGGATCGATGAAGCAAGGTGGCCCGACCCGCACCCTGACCCGCGCATCGGCCAGCGGCGAGACCGCCCACAAGGTATCGCCGTGTCGCGCGCGGCCGCGCTCGAGCAGCGCAAGCCCGATCGACGCGTCGAGGTTCGGACTCCAGCACCACGAACTCACGTGACCGAGCATCGGGGTCGGCGTCGCTTGTCCAGGATCGGCGACCAGCTTGCCGCCGCGCGGAATCGTCCCGTCGATGGCGGTCAGGCCGACCAGCTGCCAGCGCTCGGGCGCGGTCAGCGCCGGCCGCGCGAGCAGCGGCTTGCCGATGCACCATTTCGCCGGGCTGACGAGCTTGCCGAGCCCCAAGTCGTCGGCAGTCGTGCGGCCGTCCGCCTCGGGTCCGATAACCACGTGTCCCTTTTCGATGCGCAGGGTGCTCATCGCCTCGGTGCCGTAGGGCATGATGCCGAATGGCTCACCAGCCGCCATCACCGCTTCCCACATAGCGCGGCCGTGCGTCACCGGCACATGGATCTCGTAGGCGAGCTCACCCGAGTAGCTCATGCGGAACAGCCGTGCCGGGATGCGCGCGCCGCCGGCGATGAGTTCGCATTCGCCGACCGCGAGGAAAGGAAAAGCCGCGTTGGAAACGTCGATCGATACGAGCGCGGCGAGTACCTGGCGCGCCTTCGGGCCCGCGAGCGCCGCGCCCGCCCACTGCTCGGTCACCGATGTGGCGAACACCTCGAGCTCCGGCCATTCGACCTGCAGCAGATATTCCAGATGCTGCATGACGTTGACCGCATTCAGGGTCGTCGTCGTCATCACGTAATGCGTCGTGGACAGACGCGAGGTCGTGCCGTCGTCGAACACCATGCCATCGTCGCGCAGCATGACGCCATAGCGGCATCGGCCGACCGCCAGCGTGTCCCAGCGGTTGATATAGACGCGGTTGAGAAACTCGGCAACGTCGCGTCCCTGCAGCTCGATCTTGCCCAGCGTCGACACGTCGACCGCACCGACGTTGCTGCGGACGTTCTTCGCTTCGCGGTTGGCCGCGTCGTCCTCCGATTCGCCGGGGCGCGGATACGAGTGCGGCCGCTTCCACAGGCCGGCGTTCAGCATGCGCGCGCCGTGCTCGACATGCCAGTCGTGCATCGCCGAATAGCGCGTCGGCTCGAGCGTTGCGCCGACCTCGTGACCGGCCAGCGCGCCCATCGTCACCGGCGTGTACGGCGGCCGGAACGTGGTCGTGCCGACTTGAGGAATCGACACGCCGAGCTCAGCAGCCAGCAGCGCAAGACCGAGGATGTTGGCGGTCTTGCCCTGGTCGGTGCCCATGCCCAGAGTGGTGTAGCGCTTGAGATGCTCGACCGAGCGGTAGCCCTCGCGCGCCGCCAGTGCGATGTCGGCGACGGTGACGTCGTTCTGCCAGTCGACAAAGCACTTGGCGCTGCGGCGAGATGGCACCGACCACAGCGCTTGCAGCGGTCCGGTCGACACCGCGGCCGTCGTCGGCGCGGACTGCGCGGTGCGAGCCGCGAAGCCCGACCGCGCGGCAGCGGCGAGTCCTGCGTCGTGGCCGTTGGCCAAGACTGCGCTCAAATCGATCTTGCCGTTGGCCGCGCCTGCGGCGACGATCGACTGCGGCGAGGCGTCAGGCACGAACGTCGCCAGCGCATCGTCGTAGCGAAGCTTGCCGCGCGACTGCGAATAGAGATGGACGGCGGGATTCCATCCGCCCGAGACACACACGAGATCGCAGTCGATCCGCCGTGCCGCGCCGCCTTGGAGCGATGCCAGATCGACTCCGGCGACGCGCAGCCCGCCGTGCGCCCGGACAATCGCGGTGCCGGGCAATATCGCCACGCCTGCGGCACGCGCGCGTTGCGGATGATCGCCGGACAGCGCCGCTTCCGGCCGCGCGTCGGCGATCGCGGCGATGCTGACGCCTGCATCATGCAAGCGAACCGCCGCTTCGTACGCACTGTCGTTGTTGGCAAAAATCACCGCCCGCGTCCCGGGCTTGACGCCGTAGCATGTGACATAGGCCTGCGCTGCGCCGGCGAGCATCGTGCCGGGCCGATCGTTGCCGGCATAGGCGATGCCGCGCTCCAGCGCGCCGCTCGCGAGCACGACCGTGCCGGCACGCACGTGCCACAGCCTCTGGCGCGGCGTAAACGGCGGCGGCTCGGCCAGATGATCGGCGACGCGCTCGACCAGGCCGATCAGGTTCTGATCGTAATACCCGAACGCGGTCGTGCGCGGCAGCAGCGTGACGTCGCCATTCGCTGCCAAGTCGCCGATGCCCGCATCGACCCAGCTCGCAGCCGGTGTGCCGTCGATCAAGGTCGCGTCGCCGCGCAGACTGCCACCGAACGTCGCGTTTTCATCGCACAGCATCACCCGCGCGCCGCAGCGTGCGGCGGCCTGCGCCGCGGCCAGGCCCGCCGGTCCGCCGCCGATCACCAGGACGTCGCAGTGCGCAAAGCGATGCTGGTAGTGATCGGGATCGGGCTCGCGCGCCGCGCGGCCGAGCCCGGCGGCGCGCCGGATCGCATGCTCGTACTTGAGCCACCAGCGCGGGCCGGGCGGCCACATGAAGGTCTTATAGTAGAAGCCGGCCGGGAACAGCGGCGAAAAGACGTCGTTCAGCGCCCCGATGTCGAAGGATAGCGACGGCCAGCGGTTCTGGCTGTCGGCGACGAGACCGTGGTAGAGCTCCTGCTGCGTCGCGCGCGTATTGGGCTCGGTACGGGCCCCGTGCGCGAGCTGGACCAGCGCATTGGGCTCGTCCGCACCGGCGGTGACGATGCCGCGCGGTCGGTGATACTTGAAGCTGCGGCCGATCAGATGCACGCCGTTGGCAAGCAAAGCGGAGGCCAGCGTGTCGCCCGGGTGACCCTCGTACGCCGCGCCGTCGAATGAAAAACCGAGCGTGCGCGAGCGATCGACGATGCCGCCGGCGGCCAGGCGATGCGGCTGCGTCACGTTTCACCCCCTGGCAGCGCCTGATCGGGGCGAGCGCTCGCAAGGATGTCGTGGGTGCGCGTATCGCGGCGTACTTTGACCCAGCGCCGACAGCCGGCGCTATGCAGCCACAGCTCGTCGTGCGGGCCACAGGGATTGTCGCGCAGATAGACGAATTCGAACCACGCCTCGACAGGCGCATCCGCCGGCGGGCGCTTGAGCGTCGCGTCGCCGCCGTAGGTGAATTCGATCTGGTTGCGCGGACCGCACCAGGGACACGGAATCAGCAGCATCGCAAGCGCCCGGTGCCGTCCATCAATGCGCGCCGGGCTTCGGCCCGGCGCCTTTTTCGTCGATCATCCGGCCCTCGGCGAAGCGCTCCAGGGTGAACGCCGCATTCAACGGATGCGGCGCGCCGCGCGCGATCGTGTAGGCGTGCAGCCAGCCGGAGGCCGGAGTTGCCTTGAAGCCGCCGTAGCACCAGCCACCGGTCATCGTCAGGCCTTCGACCGGCAACTTCGCGATGATCGGGCTGCCGTCCATCGTCATGTCCATGATGCCGCCCCAGCTGCGCAGCTGGCGGAGCCGCCCGAAGCTCGGGAACAGCGCGACGCACGCGCTGACCACATGCTCGATCGTCGGCAGATTGCCCCGCTGGGCATACGAATTGTAGAAATCGAGATCGCCGCCCATCACCAGCTCGCCCTTGTCCGATTGGCTGATGTAGAAATGCACGGCGCCCGAGCTCACGACGGTGTGGAGCACCGGCTTGATCGGCTCCGACACCATCGCCTGCAGCACGTGCGACTCGATCGGCAGCCGGATCCCGGCCATCGCGGCCAGCCGGCTCGAGTTTCCGGCGACCGCGATCCCCAGCTTGCGGGTCGCGATGAAGCCGCGCGTCGTATCGACACCAGCGATGGCGCCGCACTCGATGCGGATGCCGGTAACTTCGCAATTCTGGATGATGTCGACGCCGCGCGCGTCGGCAGCCCGCGCGTATCCCCACGCCACCGCGTCGTGCCGCACGGTGCCACCACGCGGCTGCAGCAGCCCGCCGACGATGGGAAAGCGCGCTGTGGGCGAAGTATCAAGCTCGGGAATCCAGGCCGCGATTTCGTCGCGGCTCAAGAATTTGGCATCGATGCCGTTCAGGCGCATCGCATTGCCGCGACGGATCGCGGCATCCATGTCGGCGGGCGAGTGCACGAGGTTCAGCACGCCTCGCGCGCTGTACATGACGTTGAAGTTGAGCTCCTGCGACAGGCTCTCCCAGAGCTTCAGCGAGAATTCGTAGAAATGCTCGTTCGCATCGAGATGATAGTTCGAGCGCACGATAGTCGTGTTGCGGCCGGTATTGCCGCCGCCGAGCCAACCCTTTTCCAGCACGGCCACGTTGCTGATACCGTGCTCCTTGGCCAGGTAGTAGGCGGTGGCGAGCCCGTGGCCGCCACCGCCGACGACGATCGCGTCGTAGCTGCGCTTCGGCTCGGGGCTGCGCCAGGCGAGCGGCCAGTTTTCGTGACGGCTAGCCGCGTTGCGGGCGAGCGAAAAGATCGAGTAGCGCATCGTTCGGCTATCGAGCTCGACCGGGACCTGCGGCGGCCGCGGGCGCGATCATCGGGCCAAAGGTCCCGGTACCCGCGCGCTCACTACCGGAACCATCCACACCGCGTAGCGATGCGGATTGCGGATATCCGCGATCATCTGCTCGAAATAGGCGAGCGCGTGCTCGCGCGTAATCGGCGTCAGTTCGGCGATCGGCTCGACATAGCCATCGCGCCACGCTTCGATGATCGATGCGAAGGTGTCGCGCGCCACGCGCACCGTGTCGACGACGACGTAGTCGACGGTGATGGCCTCGAGGTTCATCGCGGCGAGAATTCCGAAGACGTTGCGTCCGATAAAAAGATCGGTTCCGGTCGCGGCGCCGAATTGCGCCGGAACGGTGTGCCAGAACTCCTGCGGATCGAGCGCGCCGCGCTGGAAATGAAGCATCCCGTAATCTTCGGGAATCAGGTGCAGCGTGCCGCCGGGGCGGGTGACGCGGACGAGCTCGGCCAGCACCCGCTCGGGATAGGGAATCGCGTGGATGACGTGCCGGCAGACCGTGAGGTCGAAGCTGTGATTGGCAGCAGCGAGCTCGTAGACGCTCTGGTGCTCGAACGAGAGTCGGGGGGCAAAGCTCCGGTACCGCGACCGCGCGAGCTCCAGGTGCGCGTCGATGATGTCGACGCCGAGGATACTGGCACGCGGGAAAAGCCCGGCGAGCCGGGATGCTGCCTCGCCGGTGCCGCAGCCGGCATCCAGAATGCGGGCGGCGGCGGGCAGCGCATAACGGCTGAACAGCAGCGCTTCCTGCGGCCAGATCGCTTGCGCCTGCGCGGCCAGGTTCCGCACCATCGACTCGTCGGCCATCTGTTCGGCCTGCGGGTTGAGATCGTCCAACGACTGCTCCTAGCTTGCCAAAGCGGTAACGGAAGGCTCGCGCGCGCCGCTAAAGCGCACAATCCAAGTCGTACAGCGACCGTTTTTATACCACAATGCCACGCCGCCGCCGCTATCACGTCTACGTCGTCGAGTTGTCAAAAGACGTCTTGTACGAACCTCGCTTCCGCAAGGCCAATCCCGATTACATCACCGGCAAGCCGTGCGTCTATGTGGGCATGACCGGCCTCGATCCTGACATTCGCTTCGACAAGCACAAGGCAGGTATCCAGTCGAATCGATTCGTGCAAAAATTCGGGCTGCGCTTGCTGCCCGAGCTCTACGAGGTCTACAACCCGATGCCCTACGACGGCGCGCGCGACATGGAGGTCGAGCTGGCGATCGACCTTCGTGAAACAGGCTACGGTGTATGGCAGGCCTGACACCGCGCCCGACTCCTCGAGCTATCGTGCCCGCGATGACAGCCATCATCTCCGTCAATAATCTCTCCAAGACGTACGCTTCGGGCCTCCAGGCGCTGAAAAACATCAACCTGGAGATTCGCCACGGCGAGATCTTCGCACTGCTGGGGCCGAACGGAGCAGGCAAGACGACGCTGATCGGCACGATATGCGGGATCGTCAATCCGACCGACGGAAAGGTTCTGGTCGGCGGGCACGACATCGTCAAGGCCTACCGCCCCGCCCGCTCGATGATCGGGCTGGTGCCGCAGGAGCTGACGACCGACGCATTCGAGTCGGTATGGGGAACGGTGTCGTTCAGCCGCGGATTGTTCGGCAAGAAGGCGAATCCCCAGCACATCGAAAAAGTGCTCAAGGACTTGTCGCTGTGGAGCAGGAAGGACAGCAAGATCATCACGCTTTCCGGCGGGATGAAGCGGCGCCTTCTGATCGCCAAGGCGCTGTCGCACGAGCCGAAAATTCTGTTCCTCGACGAGCCGACGGCCGGCGTCGACGTCGAGCTCAGGCGCGATATGTGGCGGCTGGTGCGGTCGTTGCGCGAGAGCGGCGTGACCATCATCCTGACCACGCATTACATCGACGAAGCCGAACAGATGGCCGATCGGGTCGGCGTCATCAACAAGGGCGAGATCATCCTGGTCGAGAACAAGGCCGAGCTGATGCGCAAGCTCGGCCGGAAGCAATTGACCTTGCAGCTGCACGACCCGCTGACGGCGATACCTCCGCAGCTTGCCGGCCACCATCTGGAGCTTTCCGGCAACGGCAGCGAGCTCGTCTACACCTACGACACACAGGGCGAGCGGCCCGGCATCGCCGCACTGCTCGACGACCTGGACAAGGCCGGAATCCAGTTCAAGGACCTGCAGACGACGCAGAGCTCGCTGGAAGACATCTTCGTCAGCCTGTTGCGGGAGGAGAAGTGAACGTCCACGCGATCCGCGCAATCTACAAGTTCGAGATGGCGCGCACCCGGCGCACGCTGATGCAGAGCATCATCTCCCCGGTGATTTCGACGTCGCTGTATTTTGTCGTTTTCGGCGCGGCGATCGGGTCGCGCATCCAGCACGTCGAGGGTATCAGCTACGGCGCGTTCATCGTCCCCGGTCTGATCATGCTCTCGCTGCTGACGCAGAGCATTTCCAATGCGTCGTTCGGCATCTATTTTCCCAAGTTCACCGGCACGATCTACGAGCTGTTGTCCGCTCCGGTCTCATATCTCGAGATCGTCATCAGCTACGTCGGCGCAGCCGCGACCAAGTCGATCATCCTCGGTCTGATCATCCTGGCAACGGCGGCCCTGTTCGTGCCGCTGCAGATACTGCACCCGCTGTGGATGCTGCTCTTTCTGCTGCTCACCGCGGTGACGTTCAGCCTGGTCGGATTCATCATCGGCATCTGGGCCGACGGCTTCGAAAAGCTGCAGCTCGTGCCGCTGCTGATCGTCACGCCGCTGACTTTTCTCGGCGGCAGCTTTTATTCGATCGACATGCTGCCGCCATTCTGGCAGAAGGTCACGCTGTTCAATCCCGTCGTCTACCTGATCAGCGGATTCCGCTGGAGCTTCTACGGTCTCGCCGATGTGAGCGTCGCCGTTAGCCTGGGCATGACGCTGCTTTTCATGGCTATCTCGCTGGCGATTGTCGCGTGGATCTTCAAGACCGGGTACCAGTTGAAGGCCTAGCGGGCCGCGCCGGAGCGCCGCCTGGGGTGGCCAATCGCGCCGCCGTCAGCGATCCGCCAGCGCGATCTCGACGCGGCGGTTGCGCTTGCCTTCGCTCCTGATCCTGAGCACGCGTATTGCGCCGATCTCGGCGATGTTGCGCACATGCGTGCCGCCGCAAGGCTGCAGATCGATGCCGGGAATGCGCAGCAGGCGCACGCGCCCCGCCCCGCGCGGCGGCTGTACGCTCATCGTCTTGACCAGCTCCGGACGCGCGTCGAGCTCTTGGTCGGTGATCCAGACCGTTTCGGTGTCGACGCCGCGAGCGATCAGCGCGTTGGTCTCCTGCTCGATGCGCGCGGCGTCGAGCAGGTTCATATCGATGTCGAAAT
>Ga0207686_10000088_pt1 | contig 76743 bp, 72 predicted proteins | sample KBSM24metaG_FD_184396 | JGI IMG/M metagenome (GOLD analysis project Ga0207686, IMG submission 184396) | Miscanthus rhizosphere microbial communities from Kellogg Biological Station, Michigan, USA - KBS M2-4 metaG (SPAdes) (version 2) | ecosystem: Host-associated > Plants > Roots > Rhizosphere >... | reverse complement strand
AGGATGACGTCGGTGCCTACCGCCATGCCGGAGATGACGGTGTAGCGGAGTGCATCCGCTCCGAAGCGGCTTACCACCTCGAGAGGATCGATGCCGTTCCCCAGGGACTTGGACATCTTGCGGTGCTGTGTGTCTCGCACCGTGCCGTGCAGGTAGACGGTCGAGAACGGGATCTCCCCCATGAACCAGCATCCCGCCATCACCATGCGCGCCACCCAGAAGAACAGGATCTCGGGGGCGGTCACCAGGGTCGAGCCGGGATAGAAACGGTCGAGATCCTTGGTCTTGTCCGGCCATCCCAGGCTGGAGAAGGTGACGAGCCAGGAGGAGAACCAGGTGTCCAGCACGTCCTCGTCCTGTCGCAGCGGCGCACCGCAGGAGCACTCCTTGGGCTCCTCTCGCGCCACGATCATCTCGCCGCATTTGTCGCAGTACCACACCGGTATGCGATGGCCCCACCAGAGCTGGCGGGAGATGCACCAGTCACGAATCCCTTCCATCCACTGGCGGTACTCCTCACCCCGCCGGTCCGGGATGAAACGCAGCGTGCCATCGACGTAGGCCTGGAGTGCTGGCTTGGCGAGCGGCGCCATCTTCACGAACCACTGGTCCGAGAGGCGCGGCTCCACGACGGTTTCGCAGCGGTAGCAGTGTCCCACCGCGTGGCGGTGATTCTCGACTTTGTCCAGCAGACCCAGCTTCTCGAACTCGGCTACCACCTGTTTCCGGGCGACGAACCGATCGAGCCCGCGGAAGCGCTCCGGCACCGCGTCGTTGAGGTGCGCGTCAGGCGTGAAGATGTCGATCGGTTCCAGATGGTGGCGGCGTCCGATATCGAAGTCGAGCGGATCGTGGGCGGGAGTCACCTTCACGGCACCGCTCCCGAACTTGGGATCCACTTCTGAATCGGCCACGATCGGGATGAGCCGGTCCACCAGAGGCAGACGGACCTTTTTGCCCACCAGCTTCTTGTAGCGCTTGTCCTTGGGATTCACCGCGACACCGGTGTCGCCCAGCATGGTCTCGGGCCGGGTGGTCGCGACGGTGATGAATCCGCTGCCGTCCTCGAGCGGGTAGCGGAACCACCAGATCTTGCCGTCCACCTCTTCCTTCTCCACCTCTTCGTTGGAGAGGGCGGTGAGGCAGCGGGGGCACCAGTTGATGATGTACTTGCCCCGGTAAATCAGCCCCTTTTCATGCAGCCGCACGAAGACTTCGCGCACAGCGCGCGAGAGATCCTCGTCGAGCGTGAAGTAGGTACGAGTCCAGTCGGCGCTGGCGCCCAGGGCCCGGAGCTGCTGCAGGATGGTATCGCCGGTTTCCCGCACGAAGGCCCAGACTCTCGCTTCGAACTCACGCCGGCCGAGGTCGAAGCGGGTCTTTCCTTCCTGCGCGATGATACGCTCCACCACGTTCTGGGTGGCGATGCCGGCGTGGTCGGTCCCCGGGAGCCAAAGCGTCACCCGCCCGCGCATCCGTTCGAACCGGGTGAGCACATCCTGCACGGTGTAGGTGAGCCCGTGCCCCATGTGCAGGATCGAGGTCACGTTGGGCGGGGGCATCATGATCACGAAGGGCGCTCCTTTGCCCTTGCCCCGTTCGGGAGAGAACAGCCCCTTGCCCTCCCACCAGCGATAAAGCCCGGGCTCGACCGCGCCCGGGGTGTACTGAGGCGGTAGCTCGTCGTTCATGCGGGTCGGTCGGTCAGATCTTCCACGTCTTCGGGCACGTCGTCTTCCCCGTGGACCAGGATGCAGTCCACCACCTGTTCGATCCCCGGCAGGGCGTGGACCACGCGGATGGCCCGCGCGCGGAGGCTGCGACTGGAGACCCAGCCGTGGATCTCAACGACACCGGCCCTCACACCCACGGCGTCGAGGGCAAGGTCGCGAAGCTGATCGTCGCTTCGGAGGGCCGACCGGACCAGGCTGGCCACCGCGGGTGGGCCTTCCCGGCCCGCTACCAGCTTCCCCCGCGGCACGGAGCCCCAGCGCCGGGGAAGCCGAAGCTTGCTGGACCCCAGCAACTCGCCCAGCACGAAGCCGGTGACGAGGCCAAGTCCGGCCCCCACCAGGCTCCAGGCGAATAATTCGCTGCCGGAAGGTCGTCTGCTCATGCCCATTGCTCTGCTCTTACCTGACGGTTTGACGAGCGGTTAACTTAACACGATGAAAGACGAAAATGCCCGAATGACAGGCGCTGAAATCGTGCGCTGGTCGGTCCTTGCCGCCCTGCTGATCGGTTGCATCGCCCTGTACTTCCGTTACGCGCCCACGACCCCTCCGGTCATCCATCCGGCGGTGGCAGACACGACCCAATGAGCACGATCCGGCTGACGCTCCCCGACGGCAGCGTGCGAGAGGTGCCGGCGGGAACCACGGCACGCGCGGTGGCCCAGTCCATCGGCGCGGGGCTGGCTCGCGCCGCGGTGGCGGCGCGAGTGGACGGGCAGGTCCGCGACCTGGACCGCCCGATCGAGGGCGACGCCAATTTCGCGATCCTGACCGATAAGGACCCGGCCGCGCTGGACGTCCTCCGTCACTCGGCGGCCCACATCATGGCGACCGCGGTCCGCGAGCTTTTTCCCAGGGCCGGGATCGGGTTCGGTCCGCCGATCGAGAACGGGTTCTACTACGACTTCGATGTCGAGCGTCCCTTCACTCCCGAGGACCTCGAGGCCATTGAGGCGAAGATGGCCGAAGTGACGGCGAAGGACTTTCCGTTCGTGCGGGAGGTGGTGGACCGCGCGGAAGCCAAGCGTCGCTTCAAGGACGACCCCCTCAAGCTCGAGCGAATTGACGATCTGGGGCCCGACGAGGTCATCACGGTCTACACCGACGGTCCCTTCGTGGACCTGTGCCGCGGGCCTCATCTCCCCACCACCGGCAGGCTCAAGAACTTCAAGCTGCTCCACGGCGCCGGCGCCTACTGGCGGGGAGATGAACGCCGCCAGATGCTGCAGCGGATTTATGGCACTGCCTGGTTCAAGAAAGAGGACCAGGACGCCTATCTGCACCAACTCGAAGAGGCCAGAAAGCGGGACCACCGCAAGCTGGGCAAGGAACTGGACCTCTTCATGTTCCACCCGTTCGCGCCGGGGGCGGTGTTCTGGACCGACCGTGGCACCACGATCGTGAACGTGCTGAACGACTACCTGCGCCAGCTGCAGCGAGACGACTATAAGGAGATCAAGACTCCGCTCCTGTATAACAAGGGGCTCTGGGAGATCTCCGGCCATTGGGGCAAGTATCGGGAGAACATGTTCCTGGTTCTCGACAAGGAGACCGGAGAACACGATTTCTCGCTCAAGCCGATGAATTGCCCTTCGCACTACCTGTTGTACCAGTCGAAGAAGCATTCCTATCGCGAGCTGCCCCTTCGGTATTGCACCTACGACGTGCTGCACCGGAATGAAGTCTCCGGCGCGCTCTCCGGACTGACTCGGGTTCGCCAGTTCCAGCAGGACGACTGTCACATCTTCCTGACCGAGCAGCAGATCCCGGAAGAGGTTCGCCGGCTCACCGATTTCATTCTGAGCTACTACAAGACCTTCGGGCTCACCGCGACGCTCAAATTCGCCACTCGGCCCAAGGAGCGGATCGGCGAGGATTCACTGTGGGATCGCGCCGAGGCGGCGCTCAGGGCCGCCCTCGAGGCGACCGGGCAGCCCTACGAGCACAAACCGGGAGACGGCGCTTTCTACGGCCCCAAGATCGACTTCGACGTAGCCGACTCGATCGGCCGGACCTGGCAGCTGGGCACGATCCAGCTCGACTACGCCGCTCCCGAGCGCTTCGGGCTGATCTACGTCGGGGAAGACAATCACGAGCACCGGCCTGTCATCATCCACCGGGCGGTGAGCGGCTCTTTCGAGCGCTTCATGGCGATCCTGATCGAGCACTTCGCCGGCGCGTTCCCGCTTTGGCTCTCACCCGAGCAGGTTCGCGTGCTACCGATCTCGGATGCCCAGGGAGACGCCGCGAGGAAGGTCTTCCAGCGCTTCCGTGAGACGGGCATACGGGCCGGTCTCGATGACGGCAACCAGACCCTCAACTACCGGATCCGTCAGGGTGAAGTCGAGAAGATTCCTTATATGGCGGTCGTCGGGCAGCGGGAGGCGGACGCGGGCACAGTGGCGGTGCGGGTACGCGGGGCAGGGAATAAGCAGGAGATCGTGCCGGTCGAGGAGTTCCTCGCGCGCGTGAGCACGGAGAATCGGACGAGGGCGCTGAAGCCGTAGGGCAGCGCTGTCATTCCGAGCGAAGCGAGGAATCCAGATCCCTGCCTTCGTAAAACCAACCTTCAGCTAGATCCCTCCAATCAGGGTTTACGCTTTCAATCAGGGCGATCTTCTTGCTTCGTCTCCAACCTTTGAGCTCCTTTTCACGTGCGAGGCTGCTCGCGCGTTCGGGGTAGTTTCGAAGTAGACCAATCGAGTGATTCGGTAACGGCTCGTGAAACCGCCCCACTGCAGGCTCCGATGCTTTGCCAGGCGGCACAGAAGGTTGCTCGTGACCCCCACGTAAAGGGTGCGATGACTGTTACTGAGGAGATACACGTAGAACGTCTTCACGGATCGGTAGGTCCCGGGGAAGGCAAGTATCGTGACCGGCATTCTCCAGGAGGGAACCATTTCTCCGCGAGTGGGCATCTGGATTCCTCGCTGCGCTCGGAATGACACCACCACCTCGGCCTTCCCGCCCTCCCGCCCTACCGCCTATTTTCCCCCCGACCCAAACAGCCGCGCCCCGTGTCCGACTCCACGACTCCTGTCATCCTCTCCGCCGTCCGCACCCCCATCGGACGATTTCTCGGTGCTCTTTCCACCCTCACCGCCCCACAGCTTGGTGCCTTGGTGGTTCGGGAAGCCGTGCGTCGAGCCGGGGTTGAGCCCGGTGCGGTGGACGAGGTCATCCTGGGCCAGGTTGTACAGGGAGGCTCCGGGCAGGCCCCGGCCCGGCAGGCCCTGATTCACGGCGGGATTCCTGGAACGGTGCCCGCAATGACCATCAACAAGGTCTGCGGCTCCGGCCTCAAAGCCGTGATGCTGGCCGCCCAGGCCATCAAGGCCGGCGACGCGGAGGCCATCGTGGCGGGCGGGCAGGAATCGATGTCCACCGCACCGCACTATCTCTATGGCCTGCGGACCGGGGTGAAGGCGGGGAACCAGACCGTCGTCGACGGAATGATCCACGACGGCCTGTGGGACTCGTTCGGTCAGAACCACATGGGGGAGTACGCCGAGTACACCGCCGAGAAGGCGAAGGTGACCCGGCAGGACCAGGACGAATTTGCCCTGAACAGTCATCGCAAGGCGGTCGCCGCGCAGGAGTCCTGCAAGTTCTCATCGGAGATCCTGCCCGTGGAAATCCCGGGCAAAGGTGGCGTGATTAAGGTGACCGCCGACGAGTCGCCTCGGAAAGACACGACGATCGAGGCCTTGGCCAAGCTCAAGCCGTCGTTCCGGAAGGATGGAACGGTCACCGCGGGCAACGCGCCGGGACTGAACGACGGCGCCAGCGCGCTAGTCGTCACCTCACTCGCATTCGCCAAGGCTCATGGTCTTCAGCCGATGGCGCGCATCACCCAGTATGCGACCGGCGGCGGCGAGCCGAAGGATCTGTTCTTCGCTCCCATCGTCGCGGTGAAGAATCTCCTGGCCAAGTCGGGGACCAGGATCAACGACTACGATCTGATCGAGGCCAATGAAGCATTCGCGGTGCAGGCCATCGCGGACGGGCGGGCACTGGGGTGGGATTGGGATCGGGTCAACGTGAACGGCGGGGCGGTGGCGCTCGGTCACCCGATCGGCGCGAGTGGCGCCAGGGTTTTGACAACTCTCCTGTATGCAATGAAGGATCGCGACAAGACAACCGGACTTGCCACTCTCTGCTTGGGCGGGGGGAATGCGGTGGCACTCAGCGTGGAGCGGATCTAAATGACCTCAGGCAATCCCACAGCGGCGAGATCAATGAGCCTTTCCCGGGCCTTTCGCTGGCCCATCACCTTGGTCCTCGGCGCGGTAGCCGTGGCCGTCTCGGCTCAATTCTCGGTTCCGCTGCCCTTCACACCGGTGCCGATGACTCTTCAGGGGCTCGCGGTGATCCTGGTCGGTGGGCTCACCGGATCCACGGCCGGCGCCGGTGCCATGCTACTCTATCTCACAGCCGGCGCGTTCGGGGCCCCGGTCTTTGCCAACGGGTCGGGAGGCCTGCAGCATCTGCTGGGGCCGACCGGCGGCTATCTCCTCGTTTTCCCACTCGCTGCGTGGATTGTCGGCTGGGTTGGGCGTCGAGGGAACCTGGGGCTCTGCCTCCTCGCGGCATTGATGGGGATGGTCGCCATTCACGTTGGCGGACTGGCGCAGCTCGCTATGCTCACCGGATCGATCAAGACCGCCGCCACCGCGGGCACCGCGCCCTTCCTCATGGTTGACTCACTGAAGGTGGCTCTGGCTGGATTGCTGCTCTGGCGGGCGCACCACTCACTACGCCCGCGGGCGTGACAGCACCGCTACCAGAATCTCGCCCACCCTCGCGCCTCAGGGTCGCAGGGTGGGCAGTTCTTTTCTTGGCGCTGGGCACCGCCTGCGCCCTGTTCCTGAGTGCGCTGGTCGGAATGGCAGCCCCCCTGCTGACCTCGGGCGCCCCCATCGACCCCGAGGCGCCGCGCTGGCTGGTGATCCAGACCGCCATCATCATCCTGTCATTCGGATTTGCCACGTGGGTGATCGGTCGCAAGGCGGCCAAGCTCACCTGGGAAGACCTGCGCTGGAAGCCATTCGAGAATGCCGGCAAAGGCTGGGGGGTGGGACTTCTGTTGGGTGTGGCTGCGGCTGCTGTGGCTGTCCTCCTCTCGTTGCCACTCGGCGGCGCGCGATTTTTCCCGGATCAAGGCTCGCTCGCCGACTACCTCCGCCAGGCCACGCTAACCACACTGATCCTTGCTCCGGCGGCGCTGGGGGAGGAGATCGCCTTTCGCGGAGTGGCCCAGGTGCTCCTGGCGAGAGTCATGGGGCGCTGGAAAGCCATCATCCTGCTCTCGGTGCTGTTCGGACTGGTCCATCTGTTCAATCCCAATCCTACTCCGCTGGCTATCGCCAACATCGCCCTGGCCGGCATCTTTCTGGGCGGCGCGTTCTATCTGCCGGGCGGGATCTGGACCGCGTGGGGCGCCCACCTGGGGTGGAACGCGACGCTGGCGCTGATGGACGCGCCGGTCAGCGGACTTCCATTTACCATCCCGCTGATCAACTATGATCCCGGCGGACCGCGGTGGCTCACCGGCGGTAGCTTCGGGCCGGAGGGCGGAGCCCTCGGCTCCTTCGCCATCATCCTCGGTATCGCCATTGTATGGCGGCTGACCCGGAAGGAAACCGCTTGATGCGTGTGGCAGTGATCGGTGCCGGCACGATGGGGAACGGGATCGCCCAGGCCTTTGCGCAGCAGGGGCACGCGGTACGGTTGATCGATGTGTCGGCCGAGGCCCTGAACAAGGGGTTGGAGACCATTCGCGGCAGCCTGGCGCGGCTGGTCAAAAAGCAGGCGATCGGGGCGGACGAGGCGGACCGGACGGTCGCGCGGATCAAGGTCGGCTCGGTCCTTGAAGACACGAAGGACTCGGAACTGGTGGTCGAGGCGGCGTCGGAGAACCCCTCGCTCAAGTTCGCGCTGTTCGATCAGCTCGATAAAATCACTCCCGCGTCAACGATTCTGGCGACCAACACCAGCTCGATCTCGATCACGGAAATCGCGTCCCATACGAGCCGTGCCGACAAGATCATCGGGATGCATTTCATGAACCCGGTGCCGGTGATGCAGCTGGTGGAAGTGATCCGCGGCCAGCTGACCAGCGATGCGACCACGACCCAGGTCATGGATCTGGCGAAGGCTTTGGGGAAGACCCCGGTCGAAGTGAACGACTACCCGGGCTTCGTCTCCAACCGGGTGCTGATGCCGATGATCAACGAGGCGGTCTTCTGTGTGATGGAGGGCGTCGCCACCCCGGAAGCGATTGACACGGTGATGAAGTTAGGAATGGCTCATCCGATGGGCCCTCTGGCGCTGGCGGACCTGATTGGCCTCGATACCTGCCTCGCGATCCTCGAGGTGCTGCACAAGGGACTGGGAGACGACAAATATCGTCCTTGCCCCTTGCTGCGCCGGATGGTGGCGGCGGGGACGTTGGGGAGGAAGACGGGGCGGGGCTTCTACAAATATTGATAATTGGTAATTGAAAATTGAGGAATTGGGGGCGGCTGAAGTCGCCGCTCAATTTTCAATTATCAATTTTCAATTACCAATCTGATTGCTGCGGAGCACCAATGGACGCCTTCAAAAGCATGTCGGCTTACGCCCACGAGCAACTCGTGCTCTGCCACGAGCCTTCGTGCGGCTACTTCGGCATCATCGCCATACATGACACGACGCTGGGGCCGGCCTTGGGCGGCACGCGGTTCTGGCAGTACGCCTCGACCGACGACGCGATTACCGACGCGTTGCGGCTGGCGCGCGGGATGAGCTATAAGTCGGCGGTCGCGGGGCTCAACCTGGGTGGGGGCAAGTCGGTGATTGTGGGCGACAATAAGCGGAAGGATCGGGAGGCCCTCTTCCGGGCCCACGGACGCTTCATCGAGACCCTGAAGGGTCGCTACATCACCGCCGAGGACGTGGGCACCAGTCCAGCCGATATGGAATTCGTCCGGATGGAGACGGAGAGCGTGGCCGGGCTGCACGGCCGGTCGGGCGATCCTTCGCCGGTCACCGCCTACGGGGTCTACGTCGGAATGAAGGCCAGCGCCAAGCACCGCTGGGGCAGCGACTCATTGGCGGGCAAGAGGGTCCTGGTCCAGGGATGCGGCAATGTCGCCCGCAGTCTCTGCGATCATCTGCACGAGGAAGGCGCCAAGCTGGTGGTCACCGACATCGACGCCGAGAAAGTGAAGCAGGTGGTCAAGACGACCGGCGCCGAGGCGGTAGCGCCGGACGCGATCTACGATGTGAAGGCGGACATCTATTCTCCCAACGCGTTGGGAGCGACGATCAACGACGAAACGCTGAAGCGACTCAAGGTCGAGATCATCGCCGGCGGTGCCAACAACCAGCTGGCCGAGGAACGGCACGGAGACGAGGTGGAGCGTCGCGGCATGCTCTACGCCCCGGACTACGTGATCAACGGGGGCGGGGTGATCAACGTCTACGGTGAGTTGATGGGCTGGGACCACGATCGCGCCAAGCGCAAGGCGGCCGCGATCTATGACACGATGCTCAACCTGTTCGCCATCTCGGCGGCGCAGAAGATCCCCACCTACCAGGCTGCCGATCATCTGGCGGAGGCGAGGATCGAGCGGTCGGTGGCGGGGATCAGGGTGTGATGTCGCTGGTGCTGTCATTCCGAGCGCAGCGAGGAATCCCGATGCTATAGCTTCAGAGGAGTCGAGGGCACTGGGATTCCTCGGTCGCTCCGCTTCCTCGGAATGACACCCTGACTCATGAGGCTTCACGAGCAATCCGACACTTGTATCTTTATTCACGATGACCGAGACCATACCAATCGCGGCCGATCACGCCGGCTTTGAGCTCAAGGAAAAGTTGAAGGCGGAGCTGGAAAAGGCCGGATACCAGCCGCTGGACCTCGGAACCCATTCCACCGAGTCCGCCGATTATCCGGACTATGCCCACGCGCTGGCCCAGCGGGTGGAAAGCGGCGAGCTGAAGCGGGGCATCCTGCTCTGCGGCACCGGACTCGGCATGGCGGCGGCGGCGAACCGCCACGCCCACGTGCGTGCCGCGGTGGCCTGGACCCCGGAAGTGGCCCGGCTTTCTCGCGCCCATAACGACGCCAACGTCCTGGTGTTGCCGGCGCGGCTCATCTCGGAGCAGGAAGGCCGGGAAATTTTGCGCACTTGGCTCGACACCGCGTTCGAAGGCGGCCGGCACGGTCGTCGTGTCGAAAAGATCGAACCCTGAAGGGAGACCGCATGTCGCTCGACCACGACGCTTCACTGCGTGCCGCCGATCCCGAAGTCGCCGGGCTGATCGACCGGGAGCTACACCGCCAGCAGCATGGCCTCGAGTTGATCGCCAGCGAAAACTTCGCCAGCCGTGCGGTGATCGACGCGATGGGCACTCCCCTCACCAACAAGTACGCCGAGGGGTATCCGGGCCGGCGCTACTACGGCGGGTGCGAGGAGATCGACAAGGTCGAGCAGCTGGCGATCGACCGGTTGAAACAGTTGTTCGGCTCCGATCATGCCAACGTCCAGCCCCATTCAGGAGCGCAAGCCAACTTCGCCGCGTTCATGGCACTGGTGAAGCCGGGTGAGACGATCATGGGGATGTCTCTGCCGCATGGCGGGCATCTCTCACACGGGGCCGCGGTAAACCACAGTGGTGTGATCTGGCGTGCGGTGCATTACGGAGTAGATCCCGCAACCGGTCGCATCGATCACGACCTGGTCCGGGACCAGGCCAGGCGGGAACGGCCCAAGCTCATCATCGCGGGCGGCAGCGCCTATGCCCGAATCATCGATTTTGCGGCGTTCCGCTCGATCGCCGATGAGGTCGGCGCCATTTTCCTGGTGGACATGGCGCACTTCGCAGGGCTGGTGGCCGGGGGGGTATATCCCTCGCCCGTGCCCCACTCGCCGGTCGTCACCAGTACCACCCATAAGACGCTCAGGGGTCCCCGGGCCGGGCTCATTCTCTGCGCGGCAGAGCACGCGAAGGCGATCGACAAGTCGGTCTTCCCCGGAACTCAGGGCGGGCCGCTGGAGCATATTATCGCGGCCAAGGCGGTCGCCTTCGGCGAAGCGTTGACTCCGGACTTCGCGAGATATGCCAAACAGGTGGTAGCCAACGCGCAGACGCTGGCCGAGGAACTGATCGCCCGGGGGTTCGCGATCGTCTCGGGAGGAACCGACACCCATCTCATGCTGGTGGATCTGCGGCCGAAGAACCTCACCGGGAAGGACGCGGAGAAGATTCTCGATCGCGCCGGCATCACGGTCAACAAGAATACCATCCCCAACGATCCCCAGTCGCCCTTCGTCACCAGCGGCATTCGCCTGGGGACGCCGGCGCTCACCACGCGGGGCATGGGCAGGGGTGAAATGCGGAAGGTCGCGGAGCTGATCGACAAGGTCCTCACCAGCCCGGATGATGTCACCGTGGCGCGCGTGCGCCGTGAAGTCGGGGAACTGACCTCCAACTTCCCGCTCTACCAGAGCCGGCGCGCTTGACCCCCTCTGGCCCGGAACCTAGCTTGCGACCCATGCGGCGCCACCGACGCGTTCACCTATGAACGGCCTCCAGTTCGCGGATGAAGTCTTCGAACGCATCCGCCAACAGGAGGACAGGTACGACGAGAGGGCGTACCTGTTTGTCCTTGCCGCCCTCGAATTCCTGCAATCGAAACTACCCGAGCGCCGGCATGTGACCGGCGCCGAACTGGCGTGGGCCTGCCGCGATTTCGCGGTGCGACAGTACGGACTCCTCGCGTTTGAAGTCGTGAGCTACTGGGGTCTCCGGCGCACCGAAGACATCGGCCGCATTGTCTTCGTGCTGGTCCATACCAAAGTGCTTTCGGCGGAACCGACAGATCGCGAGCAGGACTTTGCGGGGGTGTATGACTTCGCCGCGGCGTTCGGTGAGCCCTACCGGTGGGACGGCGTAGCGCGGCTCTAGCACGGCCCGCCAGAGGGGAGCAGGGGGCACCATGGAGGCGAGAGACTGGCCGGCGTGTAAGAAGTGCTCGCAGGGGGTGCTGATTCCACTCTCCGACTACGGGCGGGACGGAGCGCCGATCACCTACAAGGCCTGGGTCTGCACCAATCCCGAGTGCGGGTTCAATCTCCGGATCGACAACGGCGAGATCTCGATCGGGAGGACGATCGGGCCCAGCTATAAATGACAGGGGAACAGGGAACAGGGAACAGAGAACGGGACTGGACGTGACTCCGGTGCTCCCGTTCCCCGTTCACTGGTCCCGGTTCCCCTGCTCTCCATGAACATCCCCGTCCTCTCCCCCCAACAATCCGCCGAGTGGGACCGCCGGGCCGAGGCCTCCGGCAGCGATCTCGCGAGTCTCATGGAGACCGCGGGCCGCGCCGTCGCGGGCATCATCGCGTCCCGATTCCCGGGACCGGTGGCCAACGGTGTCCTCGTCGCCGCGGGACTCGGCAATAACGGTGGAGATGGCTGGGTCGTTGCCCGGGCACTGCATCGGGTAGACGTCCCGGTCTGGGTGGCACCGCTCTCCGGCAATCAATCGGGTCTCGCGCGACACATGGCGGTGGTGGCGCAGTCAGAGGGCGTACGGGTAGTGAGCCCTGATGGGCCCTGGCCCAATGTGGGTCTCCTGGTCGATGCGATCCTGGGGACCGGCGCCAAGGGTCCGCTGCGCGATGCGACCGCGGCACTGGTGGATCGGATCAATGACTTGACGTTGCCGGTCGCGGCGATCGACGGGCCGACCGGAGTCGATCTCGAAACCGGGGCGAGTCACGGCGCCGCGGTGCGCGCCGCCGTCTCGATCACCTTCGGCGGATTGCGTCGAGGCCACCTCCTTGCTCGGGATGAGGTCGGCGATGTGGTGGTGGTAGACATCGGACATCCGGCTCCCGATCCCGCCTGGCCCAGCATCGTGACCGACGCGGACTCGGCGCAGGCACTCGACCGCTTCGAATCGCGCGCCCACAAGGGCACCCGCGGCCACGTCGTGGTAATTGGTGGAGACGCCGGCATGAGCGGCGCCCTGCGACTCTCCTGTCGCGCAGCCTTCGCGGCCGGAGCGGGCCTGGTGCACGCTGTCGCTCCCGACCCCACGATTGACACCCTCGTGATTGCCGAACCCGATTTGCAGACTCTCCGACACGAATTCACTTCGGAACTCAAGCCCGGACTCAGTGAACTCCTCGCGCGCTCCGACGTCCTTGTGATGGGACCCGGACTGGGTCGCGGTGATGGACGGCTCGAATTTGTCCTCGCCGCGGCGCGCAAGGCCCGCGCGGTGGTACTCGATGCCGATGCACTCAACGCTTTTCAGGGAGAGTCCCGGCATCTTCGCAAACTGGCCAAGGAGCGCGAGGTAGTGCTCACTCCTCATCCCGGTGAATTCCGCCGGCTGTTCCCGGAGCACAGTGACGGGCTCGAACTCGATCCGTGGCGCGCGGCGCAGGAAGCGGCTCACGCATCGGGATGCACGGTGCTGCTCAAGGGCGTGCCGTCGGTGGTCGCGACGTCCAATGGAACCATCGCGACGGTAGCCGCGGGGAACCCCGGGCTCGCCACTGGCGGAAGTGGCGACGTGCTCAGCGGCATCATCGGGGCTTTCCTGGCGCAGCAGTACGACACTCCGGTCGCTACCTGCCTCGGCGCCCAGGTGCTGGGTCGGGCCGCGGACTTGGCCGCGCGTCGCACTACCGCTCGAGGGCTCCGGCCCATGGATGTGATCGGCGCGCTGCCCGATCTCTGGCGAACCTGGGAAGCGCAGCGCACGGTGCGCCCGGCTCCGAGGCCACCAATTCTCTTCGAACTCGAGAGTCCCCAGAGATGGTGAAGCAGCGGACGGGACGGACAGGGCGGTCGGGGCGCTCAGGGCGGTCATGGCGGTCGGTCGCATCACTTTTTCTGTCCGCCCTGTCCGCCCTGTCCGCCTTGTCCGTCCTGTTCGCCCTGTCCGCCCTGATCGTCCCGTCCGCCCTGTCCGCCCAGTCCCGCGACTGGTCCCCAAAAGATCGCACCATCCTCGGCGATTTCACCCGGATCAACGCCGTCGCCTCATCGATCGATCGGGTCTATGCGGTGGCTCCGACCGCACTCCTGATCTACGATCCACAGTTCAAACAATGGCACGGGCCATTTACCCCTCGGGATCCTGGGGCGCTGGACCGGGTCTTTGCGGGGCTGGCGGATCCTCTCGACAACTCACTCTGGTTGGCACGTCCTGACGGCTGGGTGCACTACACCCCTGAGTTGGATTCGTGGGAACGCGGCATCGCACCAGGTACGGTGCAGGAAATCGCCTTCGATGCCGACCAGCCGGCGCTCGGTCTCCTGCTGCGTACGCCGAGTGGCTGGCTCAATGTTCCTCGAGGCGGCCTGTCCGCCGTCCCGATCAATCCGCCTCGCCGCCTGATACGGCCCGCAACCGCGAACGATGCGATCCGCTCGAATCCTGCGTTGCAGGCAAACAGCAGCATGATTCTCCTGAGCGGGCGCTTGCGGACCGCTCGCTATACCTCGGCAGCCAAAGCACTCGGACTCCCCGGCTGGTACCTCGGCACGACAGGAGTCGGTTTGCTGTTTCTGCCCGAGGGGGCGGCAATGCCCGAACGGCTCTCCTTCGGTCTTCCGGGAGAAGACGTTGGCGCACTGTTCCCCGCGCCAGGCGGAGTCTGGATCGTCACCCAGCGCACCCCAAACCAGGATGCCGCGGTCAGCTTCGTCTCCAACGAGCTGACCGAGTTTCGCTGGATCGAAGGCCCTCGGGCTACCGGGTTCCCTTTCAACAAGGCGCACCGGCTGGTCGGCAATCAGAAAGATCTCTGGGCGGCAACTGATGTGGGCTTGATGCGGCTCAATCCCGAGTCGGAAGAGATGGATCTGTACGACGAAGGAGCGGGACTACCCAATCGCACGGTCACCGACATCGCGGTGCGTCGAGGGCGTATCGCGGTCGCCACCCTCAACGGTGTCGTATCCCTGGGCGACTCGTTGAAGATCCAGCCGGTCGCCCCTTCGTTCACCGACGCGGCGCTCGCTGTCGCTTTTGAAGGCGACACTATCTGGGTTGGCACCGAGGCCGGCTTGGCGGTGGCACTTCCGGGGCAGGGGAATCTGATGCAGCCCATAGGGCTCAAGCAGAGTCCCGCCTTCCAGGCCCCGGTGGTAGACATCGAATGGGCCGCGGACACGCTCGTCGCACTCACCACGGAGCGCATGCTCTGGCGCGATACCCGATCCGACACTTGGACGCTGGGCCCGATCTTGTCGGCGCAGGTAGGCCGGCTTCATACCTTTGTTCGTTATCACGCCGGATTTTTCGTGGCGGGAGAGCGGGGGTTCGGTTACGCTGCGCTCAACACTCAGATCGTCCGACCGATCGTGACACCTGGAGATCTGCCGGGTCCGGTGACCAGCATTGCGGTGGATGAGGGCTATCTCTGGGTCGGCACCCGGCGCGGGCTGGTACGCTTCAGTCTCGACGCCATCGGACCATGAATCACTCCTTCCAACCTGCCTGATGGAGCTAGGCCCGGGACCCGAGTTCGACCGGATCCGGCGCATCGCCGAGCGGCTGGGTCCTCGTGCGGCGACATTGGGCGACGACTGCGCCCTCCTGCGAGTCGGTGACACCACGCTGGCCATCAGCACGGACCTCTCGGTTGAAGACGTTCATTTCCGTCGCTCCTGGATGACCGATCGGGAAATCGGTTGGCGGGCTACCTCGGCGGCGCTCTCTGATCTCGCGGCCGAGGGGGCCTCACCCCTCGGCGTACTGATCAGCGTCGGAGTGCCGGGCCAGGTCGCCGGCGACGCCCTCGAACGAGTGATGGAGGGAGTAGGCGAAGCTGCCTCCGCGGTCGGAGCCCAGGTTCTGGGTGGCGATCTGTCGAGCGCCAAGGTGTGGATCCTCGACCTGACCGTAATCGGAACTGCCCAGCGCCCCGTGACGCGTGATGGCGCGAAGTCGGGCGATAACGTCTGGGTAACCGGGGCTCTGGGCGGCTCGCGGGCCGCGCTGGAGCGATGGCTCGCGGGCGCGGAGCCCGATCCGGTCGCGCGGATCTCGTTCGTGCATCCCACACCAAGGATCACCGCGGGACGGCGATTGGCCGAGCTGGGCGCTCATGCCATGATCGATCTGAGCGATGGGCTGGCCGGTGATGCGGGCCATCTCGCCGCCGCATCGGGTTGTGCCATCGCGATTGACCTCGCAACCCTGCCGCTTCATCCCGCTGTCGCCGAGGCCGCCCGTCTCGCAGCGGTACCTCCGCAGCATTACGCCGCTCTCGGAGGGGAAGACTACGAACTCCTGGTCGCAATGCCACCTGAATTCGGCGAGCCGGAAGCCCACGCCCTCGCTGCCAAGTGCGGCGTCCCGTTCAGCCGGATCGGAGCAGTCTCCGCAGGGCAGGGGGCCACCTTCTGGAGCGACGGGACATTGGTAGAGCTCTCGGGGTTCAGCCATTTCACATGATCCCGAATTTCGGGAGACGGGAGACGGGAGACGGGAGACAGTAGACGGGAGAAGGGAGATGCATGCTAGGTCCCTCGCTTCGCTCGGGATGAGGTGTCACCCGCCGCCTGTCGCCTGTCGCCTGTCGCCTATCGCCTGTCCCGTCTCCTGTCTGCCGTCTCCTGTCTGCCGTCTCCCGTCTCCCGTTTGCCGTCTCCCGTCTCCCGTCTCCCTTCGTTACGTTTGTGACTCACTTTACCCTCTCGAACTACATGTCCACCATCATCGAAGTGCACGCCCGGGAAGTGCTCGACAGCCGTGGCAATCCCACCGTCGAGGCTGAAATCGTCCTCTCCAGTGGAGCAACGGGTCGAGCGGCGGTGCCGAGCGGCGCCTCGACGGGTGAACGGGAGGCGGTCGAGCTGCGGGACGATGATCCCAAGCGGTACATGGGCAAGGGCGTGCTGGAGGCGGTGCGCAACGTCAACGAGGTGATCGGGCCGAGGCTCGAGGGCATGGCGGCGGAAGACCAGGTCGCCATCGATCAGGAGATGCTCGACCTCGACCAGACGCCGAACAAGAGCCATTTGGGCGCCAATGCCATGCTGAGCGTGTCGCTGGCGGTGGCCCGGGCCGCGGCGCAGGACAGCGGGCTTCCCCTCTACCGCTACCTCGGCGGACCGCTCGCCCGCGTGTTACCGGTGCCGATGATGAACATTCTGAACGGGGGTGCCCACGCCAACAACAACGTGGACGCGCAAGAGTTCATGGTCGTGCCGATTGGAGCGGAGACCTATCCCGAGGGGCTGCGGGCGGGAGTCGAGGTGTTCCACAACCTCAAGAAGGTTTTGACCAAGATGAAGCTTTCGACCGCCGTCGGCGACGAAGGCGGTTTCGCCCCCACGCTGCCCAGCAACGAAGCGGCGCTCGACGTCATCATGGAAGCGATTCAGAACGCCGGCTACGAGCCGGGCCGTGACATCGCGATCGCGCTGGACGTGGCGGCCTCGGAACTGCACCAGGACGGCGAATACGTCTTCAAGAAGGGAGACGGAAGCCGCCGCTCCGCCGCCGCGATGGTGGACCTGTATGCCGGGTGGGTGGACCGCTATCCGATCGTCTCCATCGAGGACGGCCTCTCGGAGAATGACTGGGACGGCTGGCGGCTCCTGACCGAACGACTGGGCTCGCGCGTTCAGCTGGTGGGAGACGATCTCTTTTGCACCAACGTGGATCTCCTGAGCCGTGGAATCGAGCAGTCGGTGGCCAACGCGATTCTGATCAAGGTGAACCAGATCGGCACCCTGACCGAAACGCTGGAATGCATCGAGATGGCCAAGGGGGCAGGGTATGGCGTGGTGATCTCGCACCGGAGCGGTGAGACCGAGGACACCTTCATCGCCGATCTTTCCGTGGCGAGTGGTGCCGGGCAGATCAAGACCGGGAGTGCCAGCCGGACTGATCGGATCGCCAAGTACAACCAGCTCCTTCGCATTACCGAGGAACTGGGCGACATCGCGCACTATCCCGGCCGGGACCTCTACGCGCTATGAGTCAATCAGGCCGGTCGGCTCAACCGGAACGCAGGTTCCTTCAGGAGCGGCGTAACTGGATTCCCTTCTTCGTAATCGGCGCTGCGCTGATCTTCGCCGTCTGGGGAGGCGAGTACAGCACCTGGAACTGGCTCACGCTGCGCAGGGAAGAAAAGAACATGCGCGCCGAGGTAGCCCAACTGCATGAGGAGGTAGACTCGCTGAAGGCGCTCAAGAAGCAGATCGAGATCGATCCAAGCCTTCAGGAGCGGATCGCCCGGGAACAGTTTGGCATGATCGCCAAGGGCGAGTATCTGTACATTATCGAGACCGACAGCAGTGATGGGGAGTAGGGGATGTTTGGATGTGAGGATGTGTTTGGTCAGACTTGACGGGGAGCAGGCGAATTCGGTAGGATTGCCGCCCGTTTAATACAGTACCTGGTACCGAATACGGGAGCGACAGAACGTTGTAACGAAGACCTAACGGTTTTTGTACTAGGTACTGGGTACTGGGTACTGGGTACTGGGTACTAGGTACTGGGTACTAGGTACTGTTGTTGGCAGGGTAGCTCAGGTGGTTAGAGCACGGCACTCATAATGCCGGGGTCGCGGGTTCGAGTCCCGCCCCTGCTATTCTCCTAGGCCCCGTTTCCCATGTGGACGCGGGGCCTCTCGTATTCGTGCCCCCTCCGCGGCATCCTTCCCCATAGGTCAATTGCTCGGGTTGGCCCTCCTCTCCACTATGCATGCCGGAGCATCGCCTTGCCGCACGCAGCCGCTAACCAGTCAGTTGGGCATTACCTCCGAGCAGGCAAACGAAGCAGTGGGGTCCGTTCCTTCCTTTGGCGCTCAGCCATGGGTGCTCGCAGAGAACGTCCCCTGGCTCCTGCCGCTGACAAAGAGCCAACTCGCCCAAAACAGAACGTGAGACGCCAGTGACGCTTCTCGAATTGAGCCAGGCCGCAATTTCGGTAGCAATGCTTGGGTTCGTGGTCTCCAGCATGTTGGCGATGGGGCTGGGTCTCACGGTTCACGAGATTCTTGCGCCGCTGCGCAATGTCCGGCTGATCCTGCTATCGCTCGTGGCCAATTTTGTGTTGATGCCGTTCGTTGCGATCGCCCTGGGCAGGCTGCTGCGGCTGGACGGACCGCTGGGGGTGGGCCTGCTGCTTCTGGGCACGGCGGCCGGAGCGCCGTTCCTGCCGAAATTGGCGCAGATCGCAAAAGGCAATCTGGCCTTTGCAGTGGGAATGATGGTTCTGCTGATGGTCGTTACCGTAGCATATCTGCCGCTAGTACTGCCGTCCTTGCTCCCCGGAGTCTCGGTCAACCCGGCGAAGATCGCTCGCTCGCTGTTTCTCCTGATGCTGCTGCCGCTCGCCGGCGCGCTGGCATTCAGGGCCAGGTTTCCGGATGCTTCCGCGCGGGTCAAGCCGGTGCTCGATCGCATTTCGAACTTGAGCCTCATTCTGCTGATGGTCTTGCTCAGCGTGGTGAACGTGAAAAGTGTCCTGGCCGTATTCGGCACCGGCGGGATTCTGGCCGGCCTCCTGTTTCTCGCGGCGGGCTATGGCATTGGATGGGTGCTCGGCGGCCCAGCGGGTGACACGCGGCGGGTACTCGGCCTGGGCACGGCGCAACGCAACATCGCCGCGGCGCTTGTGGTGAGCAGGCAGAGTTTCGACGATCCGAACGTAGTGGTCATGGTAGTCGTAGTTGCCATTGTCGGCTTGCTGATCCTGATGCCATTATCGCGCTACCTGGCGAAGGGCTAGGAAATCCGGACGACCCCAATCTGATAACCGCTGGCATACACATCGAGGAGAGCGGCACTCATGTCTGGCAAAACAACGAAACCCTCCTGGCAGAACCCCGCCGCAATGGCGATCCCGAAAGAAGGCTTTTTCAAGCTCGAGCAGGGACGGTACGGCCCTATCTTTCCGAGGACTCCCGCCTGTTACGGGTTCACGATCATCGCAAAGATCAAACCCGGCAGGGAGGAGGCCATCCGTGGCTATGGCAAGAAAATCGAGGAGACCATCGCTGGGCTGCCGGATGGCCTTGCCGTTCTCAAGCTTCACTACCTCCGCTGGGTACTGTTCGACATCGGCAAGGATACCTACTTCATGTATCAGGGCATCTTCGACACCGACTTCGACAAGTATACCGAAGATGCCGTGGCGCTCTTCTCGAAGTATGGCATCAACACGGTCTTCGAGAACCTGGAAGGTTTCCCCGAGGACTGGAAGACGAACACGCCGGCATTCATCAAGTTCGTCCGCGAACACCAGCGCCCCAGCTTCCTCGAGTACGGCGAGTATCCCTATGTGAGCGCCGAAGAGATCAAGAAGGCTCTCGCGCTGAAGGCGGCGTTTTCCGACATGCTGGACCAGATGCAGTGATCAACCGGCAGGAGATGTCATGCTCGAGTTCGAAGACATTCAGCACCTTCTGTTAACCCGAACCCCGGCTCTCACCGGCAGGTACGAGTTCCTGTCGTTTGGGTCGCAAGCCGGAGGCCGGGCGTGGCTTCGGGGCATCCGGGAAACGGTGCGGTCGGCAGCCGAGGTTCGTGCGTCGGTCAACGAGGACAAGCGCTGGGTGACAGTCGCCTTCACCTGGAACGGCCTGCGGGCGCTGGGTGTGCCCGAAGCGTCGCTGGCGACTTTCCCCGAGGAGTTCAAGCAAGGCATGGTGGCTCGCGCGGAAATGCTCGGTGACACCGGGGTCAACCATCCGGATCACTGGACGGGAGGCCTGGCCAGCCCGAACCTCCACGCCATTGTGATCCTCTTCGCTCGAAACGCCGAGGAGCACTCGCGATGTATCTCGACGCACCAGAAACTCCTCGCACAGTGTGAGGGTGTCGAGGTGCTCTCGTCGCTGGATCTGGAAGCCACGCCGCCCTTCGACTACGCGCACGACCACTTCGGTTATCGCGATCGCCTCTCGCAGCCGGTCATGGAAGGATCGGGTGAGGAGGCGACCCCCGGCTCCGGTCCCCTGCTCAAGCCTGGCGAATTCATTCTGGGCTATCCGGACGAAGATGGGCCACCCGCCAATCTGCCTCAGCCCGAGACACTCTCGCGGAACGGCAGCTACATGGCCTATCGCCGCCTGCAGGAACATGTGGGGGCGTTTCGGGATTTTCTGCGCCAGCATGGTCAGACGCCCGAAGAGCAGGAGCTTGTAGCGGCGAAACTCATGGGCCGTTGGCGCAGCGGTGCGCCGCTGGTGCTGGCGCCGGTCAAGGACGATCCGGCGCTGGGCGCCGACATGCAGCGGAACAACGACTTCAACTACAAGGAAATGGACCCGCACGGCTACGCGATTCCACTTGGCGCGCACTGCCGGCGGATGAATCCCCGGGACACGGCGGCGAACATGAACCGGCGGCGCATGATCCGCCGAGGGGCAACCTATGGGCCACCACTGCCGGAGAACGCCCCGGAGGACGGCGTTGAGCGCGGCATTGCCGCATTCGTGATCTGCGCCAGTCTCATTCGCCAGTTCGAGTTCGCGCAAAACGTCTGGATCAACGACCCGAATTTTCATGAGCTGGGCAACGAGCGCGATCCAATCATCGGTACCCAGGACGGCACGTTCGAGTTCAAGATCCCGCGGCGTCCGATCCGGAAGAAGATTACCGGGCTCCCAGCGTTTACCACGGTGCGTGGCGGAGCCTACTTCTTCCTCCCGGGCCTCAAGGCACTACGCTACCTCACGACGCTCGGCAGCGAAGCGGAAGCAGGCATTGGGGGTCGCTGAGAGGCTCTCGGAGCGTCCTGAGGGTTCGATCACGTCGCAGTCTCGAGGCTGGTATCGAAGGGAGCACGACAATGAGTGCAGTCGGAGCGACGGCACGGACGTACAATCAAGCGCATCTTCCCCGCAAATACACACCGGGCAAGCGCCGCGTGAGCATCTACTGGACGTGGAGCTATCCGTGGGAAGCGAACCGCGACGTTACGCAGCTGGACAACCGCTTTTCAACCATGACCGAGGTCAGGCGGGTCGCATGGCCGGGATATGAGGCTTCGGAATGGGACGCAATGAACTTCCTCCAGGGCATCGCGGGCACCCTGGAGCTCTTCCACCGCTCCACCCTCTCCTTCCAGAAGCTGGCGGGCGAGGTCACCGGTCATCCCGTTGCCGTGTTCCAGCGGATTGACCAGGCCGGATATCAACTGCCGATAGACGAACGGATTCTGGCGGACACAGATACCCTGATGGTTTTTGGCCTCGACCATCTGGTGTCCGAGCAATCTGCCACGCAGGAGGAGATTGCCGCCATCCGGGAGTGGCTGAAACGAGACGGAACCTGCCTGCTGCTGGCGCCGCATCACGATGTCGGTTTCACCAGCGACCTGAAACAGCGCCAGATGGAATACAAGCACCATGGCGACGAGTTGGTGCCACGCCAGCAGCGCTTCGGCCAATACACCCGCTCATTGATGAAAGGGCTCGGCATCCCGGTGACCAATCAGTACGGGCTCCGGCCCGCGGTCGTCAAAGGCACCCGCGAGATCTCGCCTTTGACGGTCATCAAGGATCTGGATCAACTGGGCCTGTTCAACAAGGTGACCACGTTCAATTTCCATCAACACCTGCCGCACTACGCGCTCACCAGCGACGACGGCAAGTCGGTCCACATCCTCTCTCGCCAACCGATCGATCTGGACCGGCCCCATCCTTTCGTCGATGCGGGCAACAAGGAGTTCAACTCCTGCATTTGGATGCCCCCCCAGGGAGAACGCGGGGGCCAGGTCGTCCTGGCCGACTCGACGATCTTCACCACTCTGTTCGGTGGGACTGAGAGCCTCGAGCATTTCTGGGCCAATTTCGTGGGGATCAAGTGAGGTCAGTCGGGGGTCGACTGAGAACGGCCGGGAGGTGATGGACCATACTGGCAAGACGACCAGACTGGGACTCCTGCTCACCGTTGGCTTGGGGATTGTCGCGGTGCCAGCCCAGGCGCAGAATCGGGGCGTGTATCCGCTCGGCATGAGCGCGACCAACTCCGGAGTCACGCCCCAGCCCGGCTTTACCTACGTCAACCAGCTCCTCTTCTACTCGCGCGATCACGCCAGGGACGACGCAGGCAACACATTGCCGGTCGCTGGTGAGAACTACGTTCTCATGGACCTGAATACTCTAGCCTGGGTGAGCAAGAAAACCGTTCTCGCTGGCGCCCACTACTCAGCCTCCGCAACCTTTCCAGTCGCGAAGAACAGCCTTACCTCGGATGTCGCAGGGAGAGTCAGTGGAGGGGGCGGATTTGCCGACTCCTACTTTCTGCCGGTGATCCTCAGTTGGCGCTGGGAACGGGTCGCGGTCCGAGCCATGTACGGTTTTCTCGCGCCCACCGGGCGGTTCGAGCCCGGCGCGAGCGATAATGTCGGCTCCGGGTACTGGACGCACACCCTGTCTTCAGGACAGACCGTCTATCTGACGGACAATAAGCGCCTGATTCTGTCCGCCTTTCAGATGTACGAGCTTCACACTACTCAGGAAGGCACTGGGATTCATCCTGGAGACACATTCGATCTCGATTACTCTCTTATGGGATCGCTTCCTGTGTCCCATGATGTTCAGCTTCAAATGGGCATCGTCGGCTACGAGCAGCGACAAACCACCGACAAGACCGGGTCGACAGTTTCGGACTCGGCCTCCGAAGAACGCTATGCCGTCAACGCGATTGGCCTCGGGGTGAACTCGGCGTTTCCCAAGCACCGGGCGAGTGTGGGCCTCAGATACTTCAAGGAATTTGACAATCGTTCGACGTTTCAGGGGTATTCCCTGCAACTGTCTGCCTCGATCGGTCTATAGGGACCCGGGTTCTACCCGCACCTGGTGACCGAGGTTCTCGCTGCTCCTTGAAGTCGCTCAGAACTCCGGCAGAAGCGACCCGACCGCCTCACGCAATTCCGACACGCTGAACGGCTCCCGCAGGATTCTCACTCCGGGTGGGAGCCCGCGCTCAGGGTCCGCGTTGGACCCTCCCCCGTTCGCGAGGTACAGCACCGACACCCACGGTAGCATCGTACGGAGCTCGTGGATCAATTCCACGCCAGGCTTGCCTCCAACTCGGCTGTTGCTGATCACCAGATCACAGACCTTGAGCCCGAAGGCCAATTCCAGGGCGGACAAGCCATCATAGGCCAGAAAGACTGCATGCCCGTCGGCAGTAAGGACCTCGATGATCTCGTTGGCAATGGTACGATCTTCGTCGGCAACGACGATGTAACGCCCCTCGAAGCCGGGGCGGCGGAGCGACATCGTTAGCCTTGGACCCGGGGGGACGTCCGGGAGTTGCACGGGGGAAGGACTGACGCCTGAATATACCCATTTGCCGCGACCGCGGTGATCTGAGTCGTCAGCTTCTTCCTGAGGAAAGCTTCACGGAGGCGCCATCGCGGTGCGAGGTGAGTTCTTTATGAGGCAGTTGCACTGGCGGGCGACCGATTTGTGCCCCAGAATCAGTGCATTACCCAAAGGCAGGAGACTGGTGCCTCACATGCAGACACGGATAGCGGGGATTGTTGCCTTGCTGTTGCTTGCTGGCGTTGACGTGACCACCGCCCAGACCGGGTCGATCGTCGATTCCTGGCAGGGGACCTCGACCTGCGTGGACAAGGTGCAATTTCCCGCGTGCAATGACGAGCAGGTTATCTACGACGTGAGTGCCCAACCAGGCACGGCCGACAGTGTCCTCATTCGGGCCGACAAGATCGTGAATGGCTCTCGCGAATTCATGGGCGAGTTCACCTTCGTGCGCGGCGCCGGCGATCAATGGTGGGCGGAGTTTCAAGGAGGACGTGGCACCGGCCGTTGGGAACTCTCGGTCCAGGGCGACACGCTGACCGGCCGGCTCCTGGCTCTGCCCAGTGGGAGTGTCGTACGCCGGGTCTCACTACGGCGCCGGCTTGGGGGCGACTGATACCGAATGCTGGAGGGAAGGATGTCTTCGCGAACTCTCATCGCCGTCGTGCTCCTGATTGGCGCCTGCCGGAAGCCGCAGCCGCCCGCCGGCGAGCACGCCGGCCAGCCCGCCGCTCAGCCCACGCCACCGCCGACCCAGTCTCCCTCACCAGTCTCGCACGGTGAAGCCCCGATTGGCCCCCCGCTCACCGCTCCCGATCGGGCAGCCGACGCTCCACCACCTTCGAAACAGCGGCATCAGCAGGTCCGGTTCGTCACGGCCCATGTGCGGCACGAAGTCGCGCCTGGCGTGGTCTACGATGCCTGGACCTTCGACTCGATGGTCCCGGGGCCGACGCTTCGGTTGCGGGTCGGTGATACCTTGGACTTCACCCTCGTGAATGGGGCCATCATGCCTCACTCGATGGATTTCCACGCCGCCGAGATTGCACCCGACAAGGCATATCGGAACGTGATGCCGGGAGACAGCATTCATTTCCGCTTTGTGGCCCGGGTCCCCGGTGCCTTCATGTATCACTGTGGAACCGCTCCGGTCGCGGCCCACATCAGTAACGGGATGTACGGTGCATTGATCGTCGATCCTCGCACCCCCCGGCCTCCGGCCCAGGAATTCGTGTTCGTGCAGAGCGAGTTCTACATGGGGCCGCCGGCCGGTAAGGACTCGGTTCGCAGCATGGACTGGGAGAAGCTGCTCAACGCGTCCCCTGATTATGTCGTGTTTAATGGTGTCGCTTCGCGGTATGCGACACATCCCATTCCCGTTGCAGAGCACAAGCCGATCCGGCTGTATGTCATCAATGCCGGGCCCAACCGGATCAGCTCCTTTCACGTGGTCGGCGCAATCTTCGACAAGGTGATTGCCGACGGCTTCGGACGGCCGTTCGACGGCATGCAGACCTGGAACGTGCCCGTGGGTGGCGGCGCCATCTTCGAGCTGAAGCTGGCGGCGCCGGGGCTCTACCCCTTTGTCACCCACGCCTTCGCTGACGCAACCAAAGGTGGTGTCGGGGTCTTTCAGGCGGGGAACGTCGCGGGTTCAGTCTCCCACTGAGGCCGCGGTCTGCCTCGGAGCTTCTCAACCTCTCGCGCGGGATAGCGCTCATGGCCCTCAGCACGGATGCAGAGGTGTCGGTGCGGTTCAACGCCAGGCTCGCAGGTCTCTTCTATCTGCTCAACATCCTGACCGGAGCGTCTGCCCTCTTTGCTCACGGCAGGCTGGCATCCGCCTTACTTCTCATCTCCACCGCCTGTTACCTGGCGGTAACGCGTCTGTTCTATCATCTCTTCCGCCCGGTGAACCGGACAATGTCCGGATTGGCGGCGCTCAGCAGCATCATAGGATGCGTCATAACCACTCTCGACACCTTGCACCTGGCCGCCGCCCCCGTCAGCCCGCTGGTGTTTTTCGGCATCTATTGCCTCCTGATCGGATATCTGATTCTTCGCTCGACCTTTCTGCCGCGATTCCTCGGCGTGCTGATGGCTCTGGGCGGATTGGGCTGGCTGACCTTTGTATCGCCATCATTCGCGATCAAGTTGTCTCCCGGGAACATGGTCCCGGGTATCCTCGGCGAAGGCACGCTCACACTCTGGTTGCTGCTGGCTGCGGTAAATGCCCGACAATGGCTGGAGCAGCCCACGATCGGCGGTGCCGTGTAGCCGCGTGAGACTCGCAGACACCCGTCCATAACATCGTCACGGGGTGGGCGGTGTCGAGATTGAGCTGACGGCGCTCCCGATAGCGACAAACGTTAGGCGGTTATCCAACTCAGTTGTTGACCTGAAGGGCAAGTCGATGCATACGATCAGAGTCATTGCCGGAGGTCTTCTCCTCCTCGCCCTCTGTCTCCTCATCGGCCGATGGACTGGAAGCCCCACACCGGCCGTCGGCCTGGCCAAGGCGGCGAAGGTCTTCATCCCCATCTGGTTCGTCGCCGCCGGCATCAACATGTGGATCGGGGTTTCCAAGGCGGGGTATTCCGTCGCCGAGGAAGCCCCGACCTTCCTCGTCGTCTTTGCCGTCCCGGTCGCCGCGGCTCTCGTGGTCTGGTGGAGTATCACGCAGGGCTAGGACGTGCGACGTGGAGCTAGGATTGGTTCGGCCGGGAAGGGAACCATTTGCCCCATTGCAGCGTTCTTGCTGAAGTCCGACTCACTGCGGAGCCGGTCAGAACTTCAGCAAGGAGAGTAAGGAAAGTGAAAGCGAAATACCTCGCCAGCGCTGCCCTCTTGGCACTGGCCGTGAGCCTGTCCCCAGTGGTGGCCGGGGCTCAGGAGCTCAACGTGAACCATTCCGGGGTGGCCATAAGTGGCTACGACCCGGTGGCCTACTTCACCACCGCGAGCGCCGTCAAAGGTTCGCCGGAGATCACCGCGACGGAAGCGGGCGCCACATACCGCTTCAGCACCAAGGCAAACCGCGACGCGTTTGTCGCGAATCCCGCCCGGTACCTCCCCGTGTATGGCGGCTACTGTGCCTACGGCGTTGCTCACGGCCACAAGGTGAACGTGGACCCCGAAGCGTTCCGAGTGGTGGACAACAAGCTGTATTTGAACTACAGCAAGGACGTGCAGAAGAAATGGCTGGCGGACATCCCCGGTAACATCAAGCTGGCGGACAGCAACTGGGTCGGCCTCAGGGACAAACCTCGGGATTAGCCGCCCTACTCAGGTCACGCGCCGGCGAAGGATTACCCGCCGGCGCGCGTCTGCGTTCTAAAAATCTTCAAGCAATCTTCAGTTCTGTCGATGTCGACATTCGCGTCAACTGTTTCGCCGTCTCCCTTGATGGATACGGTGCCGGCCCCGGAACTAACTCCCAACCATGTCTGACTGGCCAGACCAACTGCGCATCTCATGGTAGGCATTGCTGAACCATGTGAAACGCAGGAGGCGGGAGCCATGTTTGCGGATGTTAAGTATGTCGAGCTGCCTATAGGAGTTAGGGTTCAGTACGTCGAGCAGGGAAGCCCTTCGGGTGTCCCCGTGCTCATGCTCCACGGGTACAGCGACTCCTGGCATTCCTTCGAGCCGGTGCTGCCGTTCCTCCCATCGTCCATTCGCGCTCTTGCTCTCTCCCAACGTGGGCATGGAAACACGGCCCGCCCATCGGTCGGATACGGGCCGGATGACTTCGCGGCGGACGTGGCCGAGTTCATGGACGCCTTGGACATCGAGTCTGCGATTGTGGTGGGTCACTCCCTGGGTAGCCTGATCGCGCAGCGGTTCGCCCTCGACTATCCCGAGCGAACAAAGGGACTGGTCTTGATCGGTTCAGGCCCCGCGATGCGCGGGCTTCCGGCGTGGACGGAGCTCCAGGCACCCGTTTTCGATCTCACCGATCCGGTTGATCCCCGGTTCGTTCGCGAGTTCCAGCAGAGCACGCTGGCGCAGCCGATCTCCCAGGCCTTTCTGGATAAGGTGGTACAGGAGAGCCGGAAGCTTCCGGCCCGGGTCTGGAGATCGATCTGGAGAGACTTCTCGGAGGTGGATCACTCGGACGAGCTGAGCCAGCTCAAGGCGCCGACCCTCGTGACCTGGGGCGATCGAGACTCGGTGTTCGGGAGAGGCGCGCAGGAAGCAATCATTGCCGCTGTGCCTGGCGCCCGGCTCGTGGTGTACAACGGCGCCGGCCATGGAACGCACTGGGAGGAGCCGGAGCGGTTCGCCTCGGATTTGGTGGCGTTTGTCAGAAGGGTCGCTTGATCCCCCCTTGATTCGTGGATGATAGCGTTTGACCAGCTGGATCGGTCGAACCGCTGTCCACTCGAACCTGGAGGCTCCCATGCGACTCGCGCTTCCCATCGTGGCCCTTGCCCTGCTCGGTTCGGGATGCGGCTCGGTGGCCTCGGCTCCGCCGGAACTTGCCGCTACCGCCCTCACCTTTACTCCCGCACCCGGCAAGTCACGCATCTACGTGTATCGGCCCTCCCGGTTTGTCGGCTCGGCGGCCCACTTGAAGGTTGAGGTGGACAGTCAGTTCGTCGGCAAGACCGGATCCGGCACCTTCATGATGATTGAAGTAGAGCCTGGCCACCACCGGGTCAGCGGCCTGAGCAGCGAGAGCGACCGGGGCGTGGATTTCGAGGCGTTGGCCGACAGCACCTACTTCTTCAAGCTGTGGCCCAAAATGGGGTTCATGAGTGCCCAGTCGGGCTTGGAAGTCATGGACCCGGTCGAGGGACGGCGCGCGGTGCAGGAGTCTCGCATGGTCCCCGCCAACTGGCCGGGTGAGCCGGTCGCCACCAGCCAGTGAGCAGGCGGAGGTGCATGGCATTGTTGCCGAGCCGGTAACACTACTTGCCACCCGGAAGGAATAGGATATGACGTCCTACTACCGAGTCGGTACCGCGAAACTGGCCACGCTCAGCTTTTGCACCCTGGGCTTCTATAGCGTCTACTGGTTCTACCGCCAATGGCAGGCCGAGGGTGAAGAGCACGACGAGAGCTATTCTGCTCCCCTTTGTGCCTTTTTCTCAGTGCTTACCGCGTACTCGCTGTTCTCCCGAATCCACGCCGCATTGAGTCTGGACGGAGACTGTCCCCGCTTCTCCCCTGGCCTCTACGCCGTGGCGTACTTTGTCCTGGTCACAGCCTGGCGCCTGCCCGACCCCTACGGTCTGATCGGGTTGCTGTGGTTCCTCCCGATCGTTCATATCCAGCAAGCGATCAATACCAATGTCCGGAAGCACGATCCGACCGCCTCTTTGAATGAGACCTGGGAGTGGTGGGCCCTGTTCCTCGCCTGCGTCGGGGGGACGTTCATGCTGATAGGTGTGGTTGGAACTCTCTTCCCCGCGTTGCCTGAGTAGCCGTCCGCGCCTGAATCTGGAGCGGTGTCGCCTCATCGATCTTGGGCCACGCCGCTTTCTTTTCCCGGAACTCGGAACTCGGAACTCGGAACTCGGAACTCGGTCCTTTGCTCGTCCTCCCTATCCCTCGCTGCCGGAATCAGTTACGTAAGGATCGGTTCCCGTCACGCGGGCCTTCGTCTCAGACCTCAGTCTTCTGCCTCATCCCTTTCCCCAAAGGCAGTAGATTTCCTGATCCTATGGACCCATACACCTTCTGCCTCATCCTCGGGGCGGTGGGGCTCGGCGCGATGGCTTTCGGCAGCCTGGGGAGCCATTTCCATCTCCCTGGTCACGGCTCGGGGCCTAGCCATTCTCATGGGCACGCTCACGGCGGTCATGACATCGGCTCTCACGGCCACATTCCCGCGACCACTCATCACCATCACGGCAGCGACGCGGGGCGCTCCTTCATTGCACTACTGTCTCCTCGACTGCTGTTCGGTTTTCTGTTGGGATTTGGTGCGGCAGGCTTGCTGCTGCGAAGCTTCCTCCAGGGCCCGTTCCTGACGCTTGCGGCCGTAGCCGGCGGTGTGGCCTTCGAAGCTCTCGCGGCGGGCCCGGTCTCCCGCTTCTTCTTTCGCTTCGCCTCCAAGCCCGCCGCCACTCTCGAGTCTTGCATCGAAGACGAGGTAAAGGCCCTCACCGGATTCGATAGTAACGGGCAGGGCCTCGTAGCGGTGGAGCTGGACGGTCAAGTAGTGCAGGTCCTGGCAACTCTCTCCGACCGGGAGCGGGCGGCTGGAGTGCGGGTCCGTTCGGGAGATCGTTTGCGGGTGCAGGAGGTGGATGCGGCTCGAAACCGCTGTACGGTTACCGCCCTCTAATTCCTTACCCTAACCGGAGCATGTAATGCAACCCTGGATGCTGATTGCGGGAATCGTCGCCATCGTGCTGGTGGTGATACCGGTGACGGTCGCATCGTTTCTGCGCGACGTGGACGCGGGCACGATCCGTCTGGTCAGCTGGCTGACCGGCGGCAGCGTCATCTATCGGGGTCCTGGCAAGTCGAAGGAAGTGCCGCTGTTCACCAAGGGAACTACGATCTCGAGCAAGGTCATCAATGTTGATCTGGACATCACGGACCAGACCGCGGATCTCGACGACGTGGGCATCCCCCGGCCGATCAAGGTGAGAGTGCTCGCCAGCGCCATCGTCTCCATCGGCGATAGCGATGAATTGATCAAGACCGCGGCGAACCGCTTCTTCTCCAAGCCCGAATCCGACCAGATGAGCACACTCACCGATCTGCTCTCCAGTTCGGGCCGTCGTGCCATCAACCTGCTCACTCACGACCAGCTCTTCTCGGCGAAGACCGCACCGGTGCGCGCCATTACCTCTTCCAGTCCCGGCACCACGGTGGTTCCCTCGGCAGCGCTGGCGGTTCAGGCGGCGGAAGAGGACGACGATCCTCTCGCGGTCATCATCCGGCGGGCCTGCTCCCGGGAGCTGACCGATCTGGGACTGATTTTCAGCTCGCTGAACATCAAGGTGGTGCAGTCCGAAGTAGCCGATGCGCGACGTCGCCAGTCGGCTGCAGAAGCCCAGGCCAACGCCGACATCGTGTCGGCCCAACAGTCCCGCCGCGCCAAGGAAGCCCAGCTCGAAGCAGAGCGGATCATCTCGGACAAGCAACGGGAGCTGGAACAGACTCGGGCAGCGAACGCGGCCCTCATCGCGCAGGCGGAAGCCAAGAAGCAGGACGCTCTCGCGGTGCAGCGCAGCTCGGAGCTGGACGCGACCCAGATCGCGCAGGCCCGGGCCGATGCCGAACGGGTCAAGATCGAGGCGGTTGCCGCGGCGGACGCCGAAGCAGTGCGCATCCGGACCATCGCCGATGCGACGGCGGAGAGCATCCGGAAGGTGAACGAGGCTATCACGGCTGGAGGCGAGAGCTACTTCCGCTACCGTCAGATTGAGATGTTGCCCCAGGTGGTACCTGCCATTGCCGAGGCGCTCTCTGAGGCAAAGCTGGTGACGATCGCGACCGAAGGGCACGGTGCCGCCGACTCCGCAACCGGCAATATCATGGGAGTGATTCAGACCGTGATCGCCGCGCAGCTGCTGGGGCGCGGGGGGGCGCTGGATGGAGTGGGGAGTGCGCCAGCATCGGTGGCTCCGGCTCCTGCACTGGGGGCCCCGCCGCCACTTCCGCCATCGCGCACGAAATAGCCCTTGGATCGGGTTGTTGCCGCTGTGGCGCCAACATTGTTTTTTATAAGGACTTGTAAGTCGTTGTAATACATGACGATGGGTGCCCTCGAGTCGATGCAGGCCTCGGTGCTGCACTCGAATCCCATCGCAGCGCAGCGCCGGGGGGACCAGAGCGTCAGCGCTCCCTACGCAACATCAGCGGCCCGTATCAGGCTTCAGGGTTCCCCTAAGTCCCTATTGTCCCTCCGAAATGGCGGCCGCACTTTGGTTCCTCACGCCGGGCCAGGATGGCCGCTACGTCTCACAACTCCGCGCCTCCGCGCGCCTCCGAAGTCCTTCCTCCCGACGGTCTCACCGCCGGGTCTATCTCCACGCTTGCCTCGGCTCTGATTGCTTCACCGACACCCGATTGGCGTTTCCTTGCCAGATCCCCTCCGGCAGCACCCCGGTGATCGAGCTGTGCAGCTTGTCGGTCTTACTCCTGTATAGGAAGAAAGGGGTTCATCCCATGACGACAATTCTGGGAAGTCGCCTAGTTCGACTCCCTTCAGTGATTGTTGCGGCGGCCCTTGTCGCCGCCTGCGGTGACGACATCACCAACAACAACGCAGCAGTCCCCACCTTCACTCCGAACCCGATCGTTACCGCGGCTGACCTGCAGACGGCGCTGACCACCGCACTGGCTTCCACTAATGGCGGGCTCGATTTCCCGATGTGGGCGACGGTGGTGGATCGGGCCGGCGTCGTGGTAGCCGTGGTCCACAGCGGGACGGGTGTTGGCGATCAGTGGCTGGGCAGCCGAGCGATTTCGGCTCAGAAGGCGAACACGGCGAATGACTTCAGTTTGAACGGCTTCGCGCTATCAACCGCCAATCTCTACAGCGCGACGCAGCCTGGCGGGAGCCTCTTCGGCCTGCAGGAGAGCAATCCGGTGAATACCGACGTGGTGTACGGCGGAGACATCAACGAGTATGGCACCACGAGCGATTTCATGGTCGGGAAAAAGCCGGGTGGGGTAAACGTCTTCGGTGGTGGACTGGCGCTATATGACGCGACCGGTGCGCTCATCGGCGCCGTCGGAGTCAGCGGGGATACCTCCTGCGCCGACCACAACATCGCCTGGCGAGTGCGCGATGCTTTGGCGCTCGACTTCGTGCCGGGCGGAGTTGATGCCGGCACCGATGACATCATTTACGATATCACCGGTGGGGTCAGCGCCAGCGGATTCGGCCACCCGACTTGCGGTGGAACCGAAGACACCTTCGATATGCCGACCTTATACCCGATCAGCTGAAGTCGGGATGATCCTTTGTTCGGGCAGGCCCGACCTCTGGCCGGGCCTGCTTTCATTCGTGGCATTCAACTGAAACCAAACCACCGCAGGGTACGCTTATGTTTGGGCAAGGCAGCATTCCCTGAACCTGGATCCCTCCACCTTCACCCTCCTAAGAAGAGCCATGTCCGCTGTTCGAGCAGACCTCCGTGTGCTGAGCCTCGCCCTTGCCGTCCTTACCACCGCGCCGACTCTCGTCCAACCCCAGCAGGCTCCGCCGGCCGCAAAGCCGGCTCCCAAAGCGCCCGCCGCTCCGCCCCGCGCCACCAAGGGCCCGACGGTCGAAGGCATCACCGAATACAGCCTTCCCAACGGTCTCCGGTTCCTGCTGTTCCCCGATCCGTCGAAGCCGACCATCACCGTCAACATCACATACCTGGTGGGGTCACGTAATGAGGGATACGGTGAGACCGGCATGGCTCACCTGCTCGAGCACATGCTCTTCAAGGGAACCCCGCGGCACCGCAACGTCCCGCAGGAGCTGACCGAGCACGGCGCCGATCCCAACGGGACGACCTGGTTCGATCGCACCAACTACTTCGAGACCTTCGCCGCGACCGACAGCAACCTGACCTGGGCGCTCGACCTCGAATCCGACCGGATGATTCACAGTTACGTTGCCAAGAAGGATCTCGAGACCGAATTCACCGTGGTGCGGAACGAGTTCGAGCTGGGAGAGAATGACCCGGGCAGCATTCTCGAAGAGCGGGCGATGTCCACCGCCTACCTCTGGCACAACTACGGGCACTCGACGATTGGGGCCCGTTCCGACATCGAGCAGGTTCCCATCGAGCGGTTGCAGGCCTTCTATCACAAGTACTACCAGCCCGACAACGCGTTGCTGGTCGTGGCCGGTAAATTCGACGAAGCGAAGACCCTGCGTCTCATCACCGCGAAGTTTGGCGCCATCCCGAGGCCCCAGCGCGATGGCGACATGAAGGTCTATCCGACCTACACCCTCGATCCCACCCAGGACGGAGAGCGAAGCGTCACGTTGCGACGCACCGGCGACGTCCAGGCGCTGATCGCCATCTATCACGTGCCCGCCGGGTCTCATGCCGATTTCCCGGCGGTGGAGGTTCTGTCGCGCGTGCTGGGAGATGCCCCCTCGGGCCGGCTTTACGCCGCGCTGGTCGCGACCGGTCTCGCTGCCGACGTCTCGGCCGGGGTCTATCGACTCAAGGAACCGGGCGTTCTCGAAGCGACGGCACAGGTCAGGAAAGAGAGCTCTCTGGACAGCGCGCGCACCGCGCTGCTGACGACGCTGACCGGGGTGGTGAGCCGGCCGCCCAGCACCGAAGAAGTCGAGCGGGCGAAATCAACCATCATCAAGAATTTTGAGCTGCAGCTCAACAATTCTCAGGGTGTGGCGCGGAACCTGAGCGAGTGGCAGGCGATGGGAGACTGGCGGATGCTGTTTCTCTATCGCGACCGGATCAAGGCGGTCACAGTTCAGGACGTGCAGCGGGTGGCCCAGGCTTACCTGAAGCCGTCGAACCTTACCGTCGGCTCTTTCATCCCGACCGAGAAACCCGATCGCGCCGAGATCCCCGCGACGCCCGACGTGGCGGCTCTGGTGAAGGACTACAAGGGAGACACGACGCTCGCTGTCGGTGAAGCATTCGATCCTTCGCCGGGCAACATCGATCAACGCACGACCCGAACCGCGGTCGGTGGGATGAAGCTGGCCCTCCTGCCGAAGCAGACCCGCGGCCAGTCGGTCAACGCGAGCCTCACGCTCCGCTTCGGCAGCGCACAATCGCTGCAGAATCGCGCGACGGCGGCGGATCTCGCGGGCGATATGCTGATGCGGGGCACGCGCACCCTCTCCCGCCAGCAGATCAAGGACTCGCTCGACAAGCTCAAGGCCCGGGTTGCGATCATGAGTGCTCCCAATCAGGTCTCCGCCCGGGTCGAGACCACTCGGCTCAACCTGGTGCCGACGCTACAGCTCCTGGGCTCGATCCTCAAGGAACCCGCTTTCGATCCGAAGGAGTTCGACGAGCTCAAGCGGCAGGATCTGGCTGGCCTCGAGGAGCAGAAGTCGGATCCCCAGGCTCTGGCCTTCAACAGCTTCACCCGCTACCTGAGCCCCTGGCCCAAGGAAGATCCCCGCTACACTCCCACCCTCGAGGAGTCGATCGCCGACTACGGGGCAGCAACGGTGGACGACGCCAAGCGGTATTACGTCGAGTTCTACGGCGCGAGTGACGCGACCATGGCGGTCGTAGGGGATTTCGACCCGAAGCAGGTGACCGATCTGGTCGGAACGCTGTTCGGAACGTGGCAGAGTCCCAAGCCATTCGAGCGCCTGGCCAACGAGTATCGCGACATTCCCGCCACCGGAATCACCATCGCGACACCTGACAAAGCCAACGCCTGGTTCATCGCCGGAACCAACGTCCCGATGCGAGATGACGATCCCGATTACCCCGCCTTCATGCTGGCCAACGAGATTCTGGGCGGCGGTTTCCTGAATTCGCGTCTCGCGGTCCGCATCCGGCAGAAGGACGGAGTGAGCTATGGCGTCGGTTCGTTCGTGAACGCGAGCCCGCTCGACAAATCCGGCCAGTTCATCGGCTACGCGATCTACGCGCCGGAGAATGTGGCAAAGGTGGAGACCGGCTTTAAGGAAGAAGTGGAGCGGGCCCGGCGGGACGGGTTCACCGCGGATGAGGTCGAGAAAGCCCGCGCGGGAATGCTGCAGAACCGTCAGGTTGACCGCTCTCAGGATCCGGCGCTCTCGGGCGAGTTGTCAACCGAGCTCTATGTCGGCCGCACGATGGCCTTCGAGGCGGACTTCGAGAAGCGCCTGCTGGCTCTAAGTCCCGCCGATGTGACCGCAGCGCTTCGGAAATACGTGGATCCGGCGAAGATCACGATCGTCAAGGCAGGAGATTTTTCGAAAGCGACAGCCCCGGCCCAACCGTAGTCGGGAATTATCTTTCTCCCATGCAGGAACGCTTCGCATCCCACCTCGCTTCCCTCAACATCCATCCTGCCCGCACCATTGTCGCGGTGTCGGGCGGGCCGGATTCGGTCGCCCTGCTCGACCTCCTGCTCCAGGGCCAGGAGTCTCACCATCTCGACCTCCTGGTCGCCCACGCGGACCACGGGATTTCCCTGGAAAGCGGTGACGTCGCCGCGCGGGTAGGCGAGCTTGCCCGCGTCGCCGGACTTCCGTTCGTCACCGCCCGATTGGGTCTCGGACCCGGGGCCAGTGAGACCGAGGCGCGGGAGGCGCGATATGGGTGGCTGCGCCGGATGCGGGAGGCTCACGACGCGAAGTGGATCTTCACCGCTCATCACGCAGACGACCAGGCCGAGACTGTATTGCTGCGCGCACTCGGGGGAAGCGGCCCCGCGGGACTCGCGGGAATGAAGCCAATCGAGGGAGACATTGTCCGGCCATTGCTCGGCTTCTCCCGCGCCGAGCTGATGGCCTACGTGGAATCCCGCGGTCTCTGGTACTGGCACGACCCGGCCAATGAGGATGCGCGGCATCTGCGCTCCTGGCTCCGGCACAGCGTCATGCCTCGGCTCAGAGACCGAATCACCGACGTCGACCAGCGCCTGCGTGATGTGGGACGTCAGGCTGCCGCAGACCGGACCGCGTGGGATGCCGCACTCGATGTGGTGCCGGCACTCGACTGCCAGGTCGAGCCAGAGGGTGCATCTCTCGATGCAGCCTCGTTGGCTCGCCTCGAGCCCTCACTCGGCGCGGCGCTGGCCATGGCGTGGGTCCGGCGCACGGGTGGAGTCCTTGGACTGCGGCACGCTAGCCGGGTCGTGGCGTTCGCCAAACGGTCTGAGAGCGGCGCCCGGCTGGAGTTGCCGAGTGGCTGGGTGGTGGAGCGGGGATTCGATCGGCTGCTTCTCTTGCGGCCTCCTTCTCCAGTCGTGGCCGAGGTGGTACTTCCTTCGGAGACCACGGGGGAGCTCAATTGGGGAAACTGGCGACTCGAATGGCGCCAGGAATCGGCGCCTCAGGTCCAGGAGCGGAACGGGATGACAGCCTGGTTTGTCCCCGAGACCATGCTGCTCCGCACTTGGCGGGCAGGGGACCGGGTCGCTCCGATCGGCGGCACGGGACGGCGGCTCGCCGTTCGTTGTTTTCAGGACGCCCGGGTGCCCCGTATGCGGCGAAGCCAGTGGCCAGTCCTCGACCGGGAAGGCACGGTGATCTGGATTCCCGGAGTCTGTCGCTCGTCTCTGCTGCTACCGGCTGCCGGCAGTCCCGCGCTTCGGGTCGATGTCGCTCCCCGCTGAGGTGACCCGGAGGATAGGCCCCCGAAACCTGCGCCGGGTGGTCTACGATGCCGAGACGATTCGGCGGCGGATCGCCGAGCTTGGGCGGGAGATCACCGGGGCATATCCCGGCGGCGATCTGCTCCTGGTGGGTCTCCTCAAGGGCAGTTTCATGTTCCTGGCCGATCTGGTGCGGGAAATCGAGCGTCCCCTCCAGGTAGACTTCATCCGGGTTAGCTCCTACGGGACCGGGCGGGAGTCCTCTGGGCGGGTCGAGCTGCTGTACGATCCTGAGACCAGCCTCCAGGGCAAGCACGTTGTGCTCGTTGAGGATATAATTGATAGCGGGAGAACGCTGGCCCGACTCATCGCGTTGCTCCAGTCCCGGGGCCCCGCGAGCCTCAGCGTCTCCGCCTTGCTGGACAAGCAGTTAGCCGACGTGCTGCCGGAAGCGCGGTTCATCGGCTTCGTGGCACCGCCGGTCTTTCTGGTCGGCTATGGGTTGGATCACGCGGAAGAGTTCCGGCATCTTCCGTTTATCGCGGAGCTGGATGAACTGAATGGCTGAACGGTTACCCTCTCGCCCGCCTCGTCCTGATTGGCGGAACATGCGCAATAACCTTGCGCTCTGGCTGCTGGTGGCTCTCGTGGCCATGGCCCTGTTCCAGCTGATGAACAGTCAGCGGGCGTCGATGCAGGAGTTCACTTACACCTCCTTCAAGCAGCAGTTGGAGGCGGGCAATGTCGCGTCCGTTACCGTATACGACGGTCGCCAGGTGGAAGGCGAATTCCGCGCCCCGGTTCCTCAGGATGGTCGTCAGGCCAAGACCTTCTCGGTCCTGCTGCCCATCGCCAACAGCGAAACCTTCCTGGCCGAGCTGGAAAAAGCCGGCGTGCCCATTTCGGCCAAGGAGCCGAAGGTGGGCATCGCGAATTTCCTCATCGCGGCTTTGCCTTGGATCGTCATCATCGGCCTCTGGCTCTTCCTTCTACGCCAACTGCAGGCGGGAGGGAGTCGCGCGTTCTCCTTCGGCAAATCGAAGGCTCGGCTGCTCGCGGGAGATACTCCCAAGCTGACCTTCGCCGACGTGGCCGGTTGCGACGAAGCCAAAGTCGAGCTGCAGGAGATCATCGAGTTCCTGAAGGACCCGCAGAAGTTCACCCGGCTGGGTGGACGGCTGCCCAAGGGCGCCCTCCTCGTCGGTCCTCCGGGAACCGGCAAGACCTTGCTCGCGAAGGCGGTTGCCGGTGAAGCCGGCCGGCCATTCTTCTCGATGTCGGGTTCAGACTTCGTGGAAATGTTCGTCGGGGTCGGTGCCTCGCGGGTGCGTGACCTGTTCGAACAGGGCAAGGCGCACGCGCCCTGCATCATCTTCATCGATGAAATCGACGCTGTCGGCCGGCACCGCGGCGCCGGACTGGGCGGCGGTCACGACGAGCGGGAGCAGACCCTGAATCAACTGCTGGTCGAAATGGACGGCTTCGAGTCGAACGAAGGAGTCATCCTCGTCGCGGCCACAAACCGTCCCGACGTACTTGACCCTGCGCTGCTTCGCCCCGGCCGGTTCGACCGGCAGATTGTGGTGGACGCGCCGGACGTGCGGGGCAGGGAAGGGATTCTCCGAGTGCACACCCGGAAAATCCCACTCTCCGCCGATGTGAATTTGGAGACGCTGGCCAAGGGCACTCCCGGCATGGCCGGGGCGGATCTGGCGAATCTGGTAAACGAGGCGGCAGTGCTGGCCGCGCGGCGCAATAAGTCGTTGGTGGATATGTCGGACTTCGAGGACGCCAAGGACAAGGTTATGCTGGGCCTCGAGCGGCGGAGTCTGGTGCTCACCGAGGAGGAGCGGAGGCTCACGGCGTATCACGAAGCCGGCCATGCCATCGTCGCCCTGAGCACCCCGGGGGCGGATCCGATCCACAAGGTGACCATCGTTCCCCGGGGCCGTGCCTTGGGGATCACCCTCGGATTGCCGGACAAGGACCGCTACAACTACACCAAGGAATGGCTGCTCGGCGAGCTGGTCATCTTCTTCGGCGGCCGGGCGGCCGAAGAACTCGTCTTCGGCGCCGACAAGGTCACTGCTGGTGCTTCCAACGACATCGAACGCGCCACCGGGATCGCACGCCGGATGGTGACTCAGTTCGGGATGAGCGACAGCATCGGCATGATGGCGGTGGGAGACAAGGAACAGGAGATCTTCCTGGGCCGTGAATTCTCCCAGCGGCGGGAGATCTCCGAGCGGACCGCCGAGGCGGTGGATGATGAAGTCAAGAAGATGCTCGATACCGCCTACCGGCACGCCCTCGAAATCGTGCGATCCCGGCGCGAGCTGCTCGATCGCATGGTCGAGGCGTTGATGGATCGGGAGACCCTTGACCGGGAAGAGGTAGAACTGCTGTACCAGGGCCGGCCGCTTCCTCCCAAGCCGCCGGCGCCGCCGGTTCCTCCCGCTGCGGTGGCTCCGGCCGTCAAGCCCGACGCTCCGCCGCAGCGCACCCCCATTCTCGGCGCGCCCCCAGCGGAACCCGCCGGCGCGTGATCGTCACTCCGCTGGCGACTCACTCGTCGCGCGCGGTCAGAGACACACTCACTTCCCACGGCTGGGATGAACCTCGGGCCGAGTCTGCTGCCAGCGGACTCGGCCCGTATGCCGTCGTGGCGGAAGGATTGAGCGAAGATGTTCTCGCCCTCCTGCTCCGCCACGGCGGCTCACTCGGTCTCGAGGTCATCACCGGTGACGACTGGGCTATCGTGGCGGGAAGTCTGTCGCGGATCGGCGCCTTGGCCCGTCCGTGGGGCGGTCCGCCCGAGTTGGCAGCCGTCGCGCACCAGATCGGCATGGCCCTTCCTCCCGACATACCGCCTGTCTGGACAACCGCACGCGGAACCGTCTCGCTGGAACGGCCCGTCATTCTCGGAATCCTCAACGTCACGCCCGATTCCTTCAGCGATGGAGGCCGCTTCAGCCAGCTCGACGACGCGCTGGTCCAGGCCGACCGTTTGCTCGCCGACGGAGCCGGGATGCTGGACATAGGCGGCGAATCTACCCGTCCCGGCAACCCCGATCCGGTTCCCGAAGACGAGGAGCTGCGGCGAGTCATTCCTGTGATCGAGGCCCTGGTGCGCCGGCATCCCGGCCTCATGCTATCGGTGGACACGGTGAAGGCCCGGGTGGCCCGTACGGCAATCGACGCTGGGGCTTCGGTCATCAACGATGTATCCGCCTTCCGGCTCGATCCCGCTATGGCGGCGACGGCAGCGGAACTGAAAGCCGGAGTGGTCCTCATGCACTCGCGCGGCACCACGAGCACCATGGCTACTCTGGATCACGCGGAGTACGAAGGAGACGTGGTCGCGGTGGTGCGCCGGGAGCTGTCCGATGCGGCGGCCAGGGCGGCAGCCGCGGGGATTCCCGATGCGAACATCGTCCTCGATCCCGGCCTCGGGTTCGCGAAGACCGCCGAGCATAACCTCCTGATCACGGACCGGCTGGCCGAGTTGGTTGCGTTGGGCCGGCCGGTCATGGTCGGGCCCTCGCGCAAGCGTTTCATCGGGAGCGTCACCGGACGCGAAGTGGCCGAGCGAGACATTGGGACCGCGGCCGCCTGTGTGGTGGCCTACGAGCGCGGCGCGACTCTATTCCGGGTACACAACGTCGCACTGACCAGAGACGCTCTTGTCGTCGCGCATGCGGTGAGAGGGAGCCGATGAACGCCTCGCTCGCTGTCCCGCCGTTCCTGGTCCCAACCTGGAGGGACGTCGTCCAGATCCTGCTGGTCGCCCTGGTGATCTACCGGGGGCTCCGCTACCTGGTGGGCACCAAGGCACTCCAGATCGTGTTGGGGCTCGCACTGCTCGCGGCGATCTACATCGTCGCCTTTCTGCTCCGCTTCACGATGATCACCTACCTCCTGGGCCTGGTCTTCACCTACGGCGCCTTCGCCGCCCTGGTGGTCTTCGTGCCCGAGCTCAGGAGTGTGCTGGCCCGGTTGGGACAGTCCCGCATCTTCCGGTTCTTCTCCCCGATCAAGAGCACCGCCGTGGCGGAGCAGGTCGCGGAGGCGTTGGAGCGGCTGAGCCGGAACGCCACCGGGGCCATCATCGCGATCGAACGGGAAAACACCCTGGACGAGTACCTGGCCAGCGGTACTGAGATGGAGGCGCGGGTCTCGGCCGACTTGCTGACCACCATCTTCACGCCCTATTCACCCTTGCACGACGGGGCGGTGGTTCTGCGGGGGGACCAGATCATCGGGGCGGGATGCATCCTGCCGCTGACCCAGCAGCCGGTCACCGACCGGTCGCTGGGCACCCGGCACCGGGCGGCCTTGGGCCTGAGCGAGGAGACGGATGCCCTGGTGCTCGTTGTATCAGAGGAAAGCACCACGATCAGCCTCGCTGTCCGCGGCGAGCTGCGACGTGGAGTAACACCTGAAGAGGTTCAAGTATTACTTGAAGGTCGCTCGCCAGACGCTCTGCTCCCTCCGGCCCCGTCGCAATAGCTCCAGACAACCGACCTTTGTCACCTCGTCCTCCATACCGCCTCGCCCTGTTGGCCGCGGCCCTGGTCCTCACGGGGTACGTGATCACCCTGGCCCCTACCGTGACCTTCTGGGATGCCGGGGAGTTCATTGCGGCGGCCAAGACCCTTGGGATTCCCCATCCGCCGGGTACCCCGCTTTTCACTCTGATCGCCCACGTGTGGGGAACCCTCGTGCCGGTGGGCGAGTATGCCGTCCGCCTCAACTTGCTCAGCGCCCTGCTGAGTGCCGCCGGGGCGGGTTGCTTCTTCCTCGTGGTTCACGAGAGCCTCGCCCAAGCGGGTGATGAATCCGCTGGCGGGCGGCTGCTCAGGATCGGAGGCTCGTTCGCCGCGACCCTGATTGCGGCATTCACCTTCACCGTCTGGCAGAACTCGAACGAGACCGAGGTCTATGCCATCGCCACCTTCACCATCGCGGCCATCTGCTGGGCCTGCATGGTTTGGCGCAGGCAGCGGAGAACCGCCACGGCGAGTCACACTCTCCTGCTCATTCTCTACCTGGCCGGCGCATCCATTGGGAATCACCTCCTGGCGCTTCTCGCCGGCCCAGCCGTGGTGGCGTTCCTGTGGGCGATGATCGTCCTCGAGCCCGCGGCCGACCCCGATCAGAGGGCGGTTGAGCAGGCGCAGCTCGCGGTTGTGGCGGGTACATGGGCGTTGTTGATCGGTGGAGGGTTGGGGAGCACGGCCCTCATCGTCGTTGGGGCGCTGTGCTACCTCGTGGCGGTGGTCGTGGCGTTTCGCGCCCGGATGATCCCATTCGCCCTCGTGGCCCTTGCGGTCGCATCGGTGGGAGTCACGAGCTACCTGTTCCTTTATATCCGCTCGGGGCAGCACCCTCCGATCAACGAAGCCCAGCCCGACAACTGGAACGCCTTGCTCGCGGTGATCCGGCGTCAGCAATACCCGGTTCGAACCCCGTGGGACGATCCCACCGTACTCCATGGACCGGATAATCCGGGCCGCACCCCCACCATGCTCATGCTGCAGCTGGTCAACTACCTGCAGTACTACGACTGGCAGTGGGCCAACGGCATCAGGAAAATCCTGCACTTCGGCGCAGTTGCCTTCCCGGTCCGCACCTTCTTCACGATCCTCTTCACCGGGCTGGGCCTCCGCGGGCTGTTCCATCACCACCGGACCGATCGTGCGGGATGGTGGCTCCTCTTCACGTTGTTTCTCACCACCGGCCTGGTGCTCATGTTGTACATGAACTTCAAGCCGGGATACTCCCTCGGGTTCGATCTCTTTCCCAGAGCGGGCGATCACGAGGTTCGGGAGCGGGACTACTTCTTCGTGGTGAGCTATGTGGTGTGGGGACTCTGGGCTGGGATGGGACTGGGGACGCTGGCTCGGACGCTGATGGAGCGCTTGACAGTGCCTGCGTTCGCCGGCGCCGGCATTCTCGCCTTCTCGCTCCTTCCATTCGCCGGCAACTTCACAGCCGCTTCCCGTCGTCACGGTCCCGATGCGCGTCTCGCGGCCGATTTCGCCTACGATCTCCTCAACACTGCTCCCCCGTACGGCATTCTTTTCACCTACGGGGACAACGACACCTTCCCGCTCTGGTGGGCTCAGGAAGTGGAAGGTGTGCGACGGGATGTGACGGTAGTGTGCCTCGCTCTGGCGCAGACCGACTGGTACATGCGCCAGCTCCGGGACAACCCGACCCGGTCCTTCGAGGAGTCGCGCGCTCCCGCCATCTGGCAAGGGCGGAGTCCCAAGGAGCCGGACTGGCCGGCACACACCCTGACCAATGAGCAGATCGGGGGAATGCGTCCCCTGGCGCTTCCTCAGGATCTCACCATCCCGATCGGTCAGATCACCAAGCACTATCCCTCTGGCACCGTCTTCATGACCAACGATCTGCTGGTCATGAGGGTGCTACAGCAGAACCTCGGTCGCCGCCCCATCGTCTGGGCCATGACGACCGGTCGTGACTATCAGGGTCTCGATTCCTACGTCGTCCAGCAGGGCCTCGGCTTCCGCCTCGAGCAGGCCTTGCCCGACTCGACCTCGCCGGACCTCGATCGCGGCCGAATCCTCGGTGCGGTGATCGATGTTCCCATGACTGATCGCCTGTTATGGGAGACCTACCGCTTTGGGAAGATGGCTGAGCCGCACGACGAAGCCGCTCTGGAGCCCACCTCCGCCGGTATCGCGAACAACCTGGGGCTCCCCTTCGCCCAGGTGGCGAATGCCTACGAGAATCGAGGCGATCTGGATCGAGCGGTGAAGAACCTCGAGCGCGCCTCGGTCATCTCGACCAATCCGGCCATCAAGGAGGCGTTGTCGCAAGTGTTGCTGGAGCAGGCCCGCGACTCGACAGCGGGTGGTAGGCAGTAGAGAGTGGGTCGTGGGGAGTCGGGGGTGGGAAGTGGGGAATCGACCCAGAGAAATCGAATGTCCGCCCCCGACAACCCACCACCCACTACCCACAACCGCGCTCCCTTCTCCCACTTCCCACCTTCTTTTAAGACTCACCCCGTCCTACATTTCCCCTCCATGTCCTACCCCGGACTGGCTGAGCGCCTCGCCGAGGTTCGGACGCGCGTAGCAGAGCGTCAGGCCGTGGGCGGATGGACCCATCCCGTCACGATCGTAGCGGTTACCAAGACTCACGGTCCCGATGCGGTCGAGGCGGCGATCGCAGCAGGCATCACCGCGGTCGGTGAGAACCGGGTGCAGGAGGCGCTGAGCAAGCAGGATGCGCTTCCCGGCGCGCCGATCGAGTGGCACCTGATCGGGACTCTGCAACGCAACAAGGCGAAGCATGCGGCCGGTCGCTTCGCTCTGATCCACTCGGTGGATCGCGAGGATCTGGCTCAAGAGCTGGATCGCCGGACGCCCGAGGGCAGGACGCAGGCGATCCTGGTCCAGGTGAATTGCTCCGCGGAGCCGCAGAAGGGCGGGGTGGAGCCGGATGCGTTGACCGGGTTGCTCGATGCGTTGCGGGGGCATCCCCAGTTGGTTGTGCGTGGCTTGATGACGATGGCCGAGTTTACCGACGATCCGGTGGTGCAGCGGCGCACCTTCAAGCTGCTCCGAACTCTGCGGGACGAGGCGGAAACCCGCGGCCACCGTTTGCCCGAACTTTCGATGGGAATGTCTGGCGATTACCTCGTGGCGATCGAGGAAGGCGCCACGATGGTCAGGCTGGGAACCCTGCTCTTCGGAGAACGCCGCTTATGACCGACGACGTCTTTCACCTGACGCCCAATGACGTCCGGGGCCAGCAGTTCCGTCGCGTCCTGCGGGGCTACGATGCCGCGCAGGTCGAGGAGTTCAAGGAACGCGCCGCGGATGAGATGGAGCGCTTGCTCCGGGATCGCGCGAAGCTGGATGAGCGGCTCCAGGGGTTCCAGGAACAGCTCCGCGCCTTCCGCGAGCGTGAACGCGCCATGAACGAGGCGTTGCTCGCCGCGCAGCAGCTCCGAGTGGCCGCCCAGGAGCAGGCCGAGAAGGAGTCCGAGGCCATTCTCCGCGAGGCCCGCGCCGATTCGCTGCGAATGGTCGGCCAGGCCCAGGAGGAAGAGCGTCAGGTGCGGGAACGGCATGAGACGCTGAGCCGGCAGTTCGCGGCGTACCTAGCCAACTTCCGAGCCCTGCTGGAGCGCCAGTTGGGCGAGATCGAAGGTCTGCAGGCCCACGCCCAGATCACCCATCAGGTGCAGACCGAGCTGCTGCTCAAACGCCACGCATGAACGAACCGGTCCTCTATGACCGGGTCCAGGCTGCCGCTCGCACCATCCGGGATCGATCCCCTCGCCGACCCGCCGCTGCGATCATTCTCGGCACCGGGCTCGGCGGTCTCGCCAAGGAAATCAAGGCAGAAGCCGTCATCCCCTATGAGGAAATCCCCGGTTTCCCCCTCTCGACCGTCGAGGCCCACGCCGGCCGCCTGATTCTCGGCAGCCTGAGCGGCAAGCCGGTCGTGGCCATGCAGGGACGGTTTCACCGGTACGAAGGGTATTCCCTCCAGCAGGTCACCTTTCCCGTTCGCGTCATGCACGCCCTCGGCGCCGAGACACTCGTGGTGTCCAACGCCTGTGGCGGGATGCATCCGCTCTGGGCGCCGGGAGATCTGATGCTGATCGCCGATCACATCAACCTGATCGGCGATAATCCGCTTATCGGTCCTCACGACGACCGGCTCGGTCCCCGCTTCCCCGACATGTCGCAGCCGTATGCTGAGAGCCTTCGCGCCATGGCGCGGAAACTGGCGCTCGAGTTGGGCATCACGCTCAGGGAAGGCGTCTATGTCGCGGTCACCGGCCCAAACCTCGAAACCCGGGCGGAGTACCGCATGCTTCGCGCTATGGGCGCAGACGTCGTGGGGATGTCTACCGTGCCGGAGGTCATCGTGGCGGTGCAGGAGGGGATGAAGGTGCTGGGTATTTCAATCATCACCGACCAGTGCCTCCCGGACGCCCTGGAACCGGCGAGTCTCGAGAAAATCATCGCGGTTGCCAACCGGGCCGAACCTTCGCTGACGCGGCTGGTGTCCGGAGTGGTGGAGCGTCTGCCTGCATGAGCTTTACGCCTTGGCCGGACCAGAGTCCGGATCAGATGGAGAAGGACCTGCTCGAAACCTGGAAAGCCGAGCGGCTTTTCCAGCGTACCCTTGAAGCCAATCGCGACGGGAAGCCTTTTGTTTTTTACGAGGGACCACCCACCGCCAACGGCCGCCCCGGAATCCATCACGTCTTCTCCCGTACGATCAAGGACCTGGTCTGTCGCTATCACGCGATGCAGGGCGAGTCGGTCACCAGGATCGCGGGCTGGGACACGCACGGCTTGCCGGTCGAGATCGAGGTGGAGAAGCAGCTGGGGCTCACCGGCGGAAAGAAGGCGATCGAGCAGTATGGCGTCGAGAAGTTCAACGCGAAGTGCCGGGAGAACGTGTTTACCTACAAGCAGGACTGGGAACAACTCTCCGACCGGATCGCGTACTGGCTCGACTACGAGCATCCCTACATCACGTACAGCAACGACTACGTCGAATCGGTCTGGTGGCTGCTCAGTCGCCTGTACGAGAAGAAGATGCTATACCGCGGCCACCGGGTGCTTCCGTACTGTCCCCGCTGCGGTACCGCGCTCTCCAGCCACGAGCTGGCGCTCGGCTACGAAAGAATCCAGGACCGCTCGATCTATGTCGCGTTCCCGGTGGAAGACGGGAGCGGGCGCGAGCTGATCGTCTGGACGACTACTCCCTGGACCCTGCCTTCCAACGTCGCGGTCGCGGTTCATCCCGATCTCGAATACGGCACCTATTCCAGCAGCAAGCATCCTGGCCGGAAGTTCATCACCGCGGTCGCGCTGCGCGACAAGTTGAACGAGGTGCTTGGCGGTGAGATAAAGGAAGAGTCCGCCGCTGTGCCCGGCTCCTCATTGGCGGGGCTTCGCTACCGGCGGCCGCTGGATATCGTCCCTCTCCCAGCCGATGCGAAGCATTCAGTCGTCATCACGGGAGAGTTCGTCACCGCGGATACCGGCTCCGGCATCGTGCACATGGCGCCGGCCTTCGGCGCCGATGACTACGCCGCGGGGAAAAAGCATGGGCTCGCGTTGCTGATGCCGGTGGCCGCCGACGGGACCTTCCGCGGAACTGCCTGGCCCGATCTCGAAGGCAAGCTGGTTACCGAAAAGGAAACCAACGAACTCATCATCCGTCGCCTCAAGGCCGACGGCCGCTGGCTCCACACCGAGCAGTACGAGCACGACTATCCCCACTGCTGGCGCTGTTCCAGCAAATTGATCTACTACGCGCGCGACTCCTGGTTCGTCCGCACGTCGGCGGTGAAGGAGCGAATGCTCGAGGTGAATCGGTCAGTGAACTGGAGCCCGCCCGAGGTAGGCTCCGGGCGATTTGGCGAATGGCTGGCCAACAACGTGGACTGGGCGCTGTCGCGAGACCGGTACTGGGGCACACCGCTCCCGGTCTGGGTCTGCGAGAAGGAGTCGAGCCACGTCGAGGTGATCGGGAGCTACGCCCGGCTGGCCGAGCGCTGGGGCAAGCCGTTGCCCGAACAGTTCGATCCCCACAAGCCCTACATCGACAGCTATACCTGGAAGTGTTCCTGTGGCGGAGTGATGCGCCGCGCCGCCGAGGTGATCGACACCTGGTTCGACTCGGGGTCGATGCCCTATGCCCAGTGGCACTATCCGTTTGAGCACGAAGCCGAATTCAAATCGCACTTCCCGGCCGACTACATCTGTGAAGGGGTGGATCAGACTCGCGGCTGGTTCTACTCGCTTCTGGCGATCGCGGTCACCGTGTTCGACAGCCCGGCCTATCGCAACGTGATCGTCAACGGCCTGGTGCTGGACGCGCAGGGCCAGAAGATGTCCAAGACCCGGGGCAATGTGGTGGATCCCTGGGAGATGATCCGCGAGTTCGGCGCCGATGCGGTCAGGCTTTATCTGCTTGCTTCGAGCCAGGTCTGGGCCGCGAAGCCGTTCGACCGGAAAAACATCCCGCAGATCACCGGGAACTTCGTCCGCGCGCTGCGGGAGACCTACCGATTCTTCGCCTTGTACGCCGATCGGGAAATGCTGAAGGCGGCCGGTAAGCTGACGCTCTCCGATCGCTGGATCCTGAGCCGTCTCGATTCGACCATCGAAGCCGTTCGTGCTTCCTACGACGGCTACGACGTCACCGCCGGCACCAAAGTCCTGATGGCCTTCGTAGTGGACGACGTCTCCAACTGGTATGTCCGCCTCAACCGGGGCCGCTTCTGGGCTCCCGATGCCGATGCCGACCCCGCGGCGGTCGCGACGCTTCACCATGTGCTGACTGCGGTTAGCCGTCTGCTCGCACCAGCCGCTCCGTTCATGAGCGACTGGCTCCACCGGTCGCTCACCGGTGGATCGGTGCATCTCGCTCCCATGCCGGTCCCCTCGGCGGCTCGGGACCAGGGTCTCGAATCGGCGATGGATGCTGTGCGGCGCCTGTCCTCGCTTTCTCGCGCCGCGCGGGAAACGGTGAAGCTCGGTGTCCGTCAACCGCTGTCACGGCTGCTGGTCGCCATCCCCGCGAGCGTGGATCGGGAGGCTTTCGCGAAGCTCACCGAGCTGTTACGCAACGAGGTAAACGTCAAAGCCGTAGAAGTCGTGGAATCGGACACCGCTCTGGTCAGACTGCGGGGGAAGGCTAACTTTCGCGCCCTCGGTAAACGGTTCGGGAAACAGACCCCGGCGGTTGCCGCTGCGGTTTCCCGCCTGACGGCGGAGCAGTTACAGGTGCTGGAAGGGGGCGGGGAGGCCACCCTGGAGGTAGACGGTTCCCCCACCGTCTATCTTTCAGATGAGGTGGTGGTGGAGAGGGAGGTGGCCACCGATTTGCTGCTGCAGAGCGACGGTCCATACGTAGCGGCGCTCGACCCGCGGGTTGATCCCGCTTTGCGGGACGAGGGCCTGGCCCGGGAGATCGTCCACCACGTGCAGCGCCTGCGTCGCGAGGCCGGGTACCGTTTCGCGGACCGGATCGAACTGGGACTGGAGGGGCCGGCCGAAATTCTGGACGCCTCGCGGGCCCACGCCGAATTCATTCGGAACGAGACGCTGGCCCGGCGCTTCGAGGTCGGTACCAGTCTCGGCGAGGCGGACCTGACCCAGGACGTGGACCTGGACGGACGGCGGATAACTCTGAGCACAAGGCGCTACGAAGCGGATCGCGGGAGCGCTCGACCACAACCGACGGGGAAGTAATGAACAAGAAGAATTTGACGCACTTTGAGAAGCGGCTGCTCGAGGAACGGGCGCGGGTGATGAAGGAGCTCGGGTACTACGACGAGTCGTTCAACGCTACGCTGCAGTCATCCGACGGTGACCTGTCTTCCTACTCGTTCCACATGGCGGACCAGGGGACCGACGCCATGGAACGGGAGAAGCAATTCCTGTTTGCGTCGCAGGAAGGACGCTATCTCTGGCATGTAAACGAGGCGCTGCGCCGGTTGTACAAGACGCCCGAAAAGTTCGGCCACTGTCACCAGTGCGGCGACGAGATCAACTTCGAACGGCTGGACGCGCTGCCCCACGCGCGGCTCTGCATCAAGTGCAAGGAAAAGGAAGAGGATGCAAAGCGGCGCTGAGCGTCGGCTCTACTGGGGCACCGCCTTGGCGGTCGTCGCCTTCGACCTGCTCACCAAGTTCCTCGCGGAAAAGTTTTTGGTGGCCTCGGTGGGCCGCCAGGTTCTGGGGCAGTGGTTGCAGCTCCGCCTGGTCTACAACCCCGGGGCCGCATTCGGCCTCGACGTAGGACCCTACTCCCGCTGGATCTTCATGCTGGTCGCGGTCGTCGCTGTGATCGCGCTCTACCGGATGTCGCGCAACGCGCTTCCCGGCGACTGGTTCCGGCAGCTCTCCCTGGGTTTGGTAAGTGGCGGCGCGCTCGGCAATCTGGTGGACCGAGTGCGCAACTCGCAGGGTGTGGTGGACTTCCTCGACGTCGGTGTCGGCGCCTACCGCTGGCCAACCTTCAACGTGGCCGACATGGCCGTGAGCTGCGGCGCCATCGCGCTCGCGATCTCGCTCTGGCGGGAGGACGCGCGCCGCGAGACCGTGACCGAACCGACCCCGGTTGGAGTCAGGAGTAAGGAGTGAGGAGTGCGGAGTGACGACGCCCGCGACTCCTCACTCCTTACTCCTCACTCCTCACTCACGTTCACGGTCCTCAGCGAGTCGACCGAACGGCTCGACCGCTTCCTCGCCGATCAACTTCAGCTCTCCCGCACCCAGGCCGCTCGGCTGATCGCCGCCGGCTCGGTCGTTATTGACGGCAAGCCCGCGCGTGCGTCGCGCCTGCTGGAACGCGGGGATCAGGTGGTAGTCACCTTTCCCGATCACGAGCCGCCGCGCACCATTCAGCCGGCTCAAATTCCTCTCTCAATAATCTTCGAAGACGAACACCTCGCCATCATCGACAAGCCTGCCGGGTTAGTGGTTCATCCCGCGCCGGGTCACTGGCAGGACACGCTGGTGAATGCCCTCGTGGCCCGCGGAACTACGCTCTCCAGCGGGGCCGAAGGGCGTCCCGGCATCGTGCATCGCCTCGACCGCGATACCTCTGGCCTCATGGTCGTTGCCAAGACCGAGCTGGCCCATCGTCGTCTCGGTGCCGCCCTCGCGGCCCGCCGGATCAACCGGCACTATGCGGCGCTGGTCTGGGGACATCTCGATAGCGACCCGGTTGTGATCGAAGCACCACTCGGGCGAAATCCCCGCGACCGCAAGCGCATGGCGGTGCTTCCCGAGGGCCGTTCCGCCCGCACCGACGCCTTTCCCGTGGCCCGGCTCTCACTCGTGGATCTCGTGCGTCTCGAGCTGCATACCGGTCGCACGCACCAGATCAGGGTTCATCTGGCTCACATCGGCCACCCCATAGTGGGCGATCCGGTCTACACCGCAGGGGGTAGCCGACGCATGTCGAGCGACCGGTCGGGTGCGGCGGCCCTGGAACGCCTCGCTCCGCGTCAGGCATTGCACGCTGCCTACCTCGGTTTCCGCCATCCGGCGACCGGGGAGGCCCTCGAATTTGAGGCCCGATGGCCGGCCGACCTGCAGCCTCTGCTGGTTGCGGCGCTAGGGCCCGGAAATCCCGTTGTTAATTCGGATGCCCTTCGGTATCTTCGTTTCTTTAAAGCACATGGATGACGTCCAACGCATCAGACTTGTGGTCTTTCGGGTCGGCGAACTCGCCTGCGCCGTACCTGCGGCAATTGTTCGGGAGGTCATCTCCCAGCAGCCGGCAACCAGGATTCCTGGGGCCTCGGCCGAGGTGGACGGACTCTTCAACGTCCGCGGCACGCTTTTGACTGTTTTTGACGGTCGGCGGATGCTGGAACAGCAGGGTTCGGCCGATGCGGACGGTTCGGTCCTGGTCATCGAGACCAACGGTCGCACCGTCGGACTGGGAGTGGACGAAGTCCTGGATCTGGTGGAGGTGCCTGCGGACAGTCTCGATCAACGAGAGGCCCTCCCCGGAATAGATCCGCGCCTGGCCCGAGCGGTGGGCCGGGCTGGCGAGCGGGTTTTTGCAGTGCTCGACACCGACGCGCTGCTCGCACCGCTTCTGACCTGACAAATCAGTCTCTTCAACGCGCAAACGCTGCTCGCAACCGGAGGATCGCGTGAGCCATACGGTGCTGGTCTGCGATGATGCCATCTTTATGCGCACCATGATCTCGGACATCCTTGCCCAGGCGGGATTCGAGGTCGTGGGCGAAGCGGAGACGGGGCGCGAGGCGGTGGACCGCTATCGCAAACTCAAGCCTGACCTCGTCACGATGGACATCGTGATGCCGGATATGGGCGGCATTGATGCGGTACGCGAGATCTGCAAGGAGGATCCCGACGCGAAGATCCTGATGTGCAGCGCGATGGGTCAGCAGGCCCTCGTGGTCGAGGCGATCCAGGCGGGTGCCAAGGATTTCGTGGTGAAACCGTTCCAGCCCTCCCGGGTGCTCGAGGCGGTACAGCGCGTGCTCGGCTGAGCTCATGGATCTATCGCGCTACGCGGCACTCTTTCAGACGGAGAGCAGGGAACACCTGGGCAGTTGCGCGCAGGCCCTGCTGGAGTGGGAGCGCGATCTCAAGGCCACCGAGCCGGTTGTCACGGTGTTTCGCGGCATGCACACCTTCAAGGGCATGGCCGCGGCGATGGGGTTCAACCACCTCACCGAGCTGGCTCACCGCACGGAAACGCTGCTCGATGTGGTCCGGAGCGATCCCGGTTCGGCGTCGCGCGAGTTGCTGGACCTGCTCTTTCGAATCGTTGATGCGCTGGAAGCCGGGGTTCCCGATGCGGTGGCCGGCGGCGACGGCAAGCTGGACTTCACGCCGCTGCTCGACGAGCTCACCAATGCTTCAGCGGCTTCGGCACCGACCGGCAGCTGGGCCATTCCGGTGCGGGAGGATCGCCCGGCCCCGGCTGCGGGTGGAGGCCGGCTCGTGCGAGTCGTCATCCGCTCCGGTACGGCGATGCGCGGCGCTCGCGCGATGCTCGCGCTCCGGAAGGCTGAAGGGCTGGGCAAGGTCAACACCATCCGGCCGCCGGCCAGCACGTTCGAGCAGGAGGACTTCGACGGCAAGCTGTCCTTCCGTTTCGAGGGCAGGGCCAGCGACGCCTCGCTGATTGCCGCGGTCCAGTCCGCCGGGGACGTTGCCTCGGTCCAGGTGGGTGAGGAGACTGCGGTCGAGGAGCCTGGCCGCAAGGTCGAGCGTCGCCGCCAGATCCGGATCGATCTGCGGCGGCTCGATGCCCTGATGAACCAGGTCGGCGAGCTGGTGGTCGCGAAGGGGCGGTTAAGTGAGCTCGCCTCCGTGAGCGACTCGCCGGATCTCAAGGCTGTGGCCGCGCGCATCCAACGGGTTACCTCCGAGATGCACGGCGAGATCGTTCAGGCTCGGATGACTCCGGTGTGGCAGGTGTTCGATCGCTTCCCCCGGATGGTGCGGGACCTTTCGCGGCAGCTGAACAAGAGGGTCGCGTTCGAGGTCGAGGGAGAAGAGAACGAGATGGATCGCGCGATACTCGACGAGATCGGGGATCCGCTGATTCACCTGCTGCGGAACGCGGTGGACCACGGCATCGAGTCCCCTGCCGAGCGGAAGAAACGCAACAAGCCGGCTGAAGGGCGGATCCTGTTGAGCGCGATGCGGGACCGGACCAGCGTCGCCATCCGGGTGAAGGACGATGGGCAGGGCATCGACCGGCAGAAGGTCCTCGCCAAGGCCGTGAAGGAAGGACACGTCCCTTCCGGGACCACGACCTTGACCGACGATCAGCTGCTCCGCGTTTTGGGGCGCCCGGGCTTCAGCACCGCGCGCGCGGTCACCGACGTGTCGGGACGCGGGGTCGGGATGGATGCCGTGCTGTCCAAGGTCCGGGCGCTGGGAGGCTCGGTCGAGCTGGAAACCGCCGCCGGCGAGGGCTCGACCTTCACGATGCGGCTCCCATTGACGCTGGCAATCGTGCGGGCCCTGCTTGCTCGCGTAGGAGATGAGCGCTACGCGGTCCCACTCGCCGGCGTGGCCGAAACGGTGGAGTTCAACCCGGTGCTGGTCGCGTCGCTGGAGGGCAAGGAGGCTTTCGTGTTGCGTCAGGAGCTGCTCCCCACGGTGCGACTGCGGGAGCGGCTGGGTGTAATCGGCTCACGGCCGGTCGGGAAGGCTCCGACCATCATTCTGCAGGTTGGAGACCGCCGTTGCGCGTTGGTAGTTGATGCCCTGGTTGGGCAGCAGGAGATCGTGGTAGAGCCGTTCGATGCGCCGAAGGGGATGCTGCCGATTTTTACCGGTGCCACAATCCTGGGTGACGGCGTGCCGGCCCTGATTGTGGATCCGGCCGCCCTGGTCTGAGAGGCCCGCATGGACGACGTACGCGAGTTGCATGAGCTGCAGCGTGACGCGCTCAGGGAAGTCGCCAACATCGGCGCCGGTCATGCCGCGACCGCCCTGTCTCAGCTCACCAATCGTACGATCATGATCAGCGTGCCCGAGGTGAACATCTCCCGGCTCGAAGAGGTGCCGGAGATCCTTGGGCAAGCCGACGACGTGGTGGCCGCCGTCCTGATGCACATGATGGGGGACCTCACCGGCCGTACGCTGGTCCTCTTCCCCGATGCCTCGGCCAAGGTGCTCTGCGATATACTGCTGCGCCGCAAGCTCGGCACCACCGAGACCTACGAGGAGATGGAACAGTCGGGACTCAAGGAAGTGGGGAACATCCTGACCAGCGCCTACATGAACGCGCTGAGCGACTTCATGGGCATGATGCTGGTCCCCTCGGTTCCCAGCCTCGCCATCGATCTGGCGGGAGCCGTTCTGACCTCCACCTACATGAATTTCGGCTACGACCGCGACTTCGTCTTCTGTGTCGAGACCCAGTTCCTGTTCGAGGATCCGGCCTTGAAGCTTCGTGGTCACTTCCTGCTATTGCCCGATCTCGCGTCCCTGCGGGCAATTTTCGACGCGATCCGTCTGAGCTGAGGCAGCCGTGACGGGGCCGGCTCTGTCGGAACGGGACCTTGCTGTCATCCGATCCTTCGCACGGCGCATCGATCCCCTCGATGCCGGCGCGAACAACAACCTCGGCGTCCTCTACCACCAGAAGGGCCTCACCGCCGAGGCCATCAGTTGTTTCCTGCGTGCGCTCGAGCTGGATCCCCGCATGCAGGTCGCCAAGGACAATCTCGAAATTGCCTACCACGCCACCGGCTACTACGACAAGCGGGTGGCGGAGCTGCGCGATCGTCTGGCCCGCGATCCCCAGGACCGCGAGGCGCGCTGGGAGCTGGGCCGGACCTACGCCTCGCTGGGCCATTTCGAAGAGGCAATCGAGGAGTTCGAGACCCTGCTCACCCGGCAGCCCGGCGATGTCCCCGCGTTACTGCAGTACGGGCTCGCCCTGCGCGGCATGGGGGATCTGGACCGGGCCACCGATGCCTTCAGCCAGGCCCGTGCGCTCGATCCTGAAAGCCCGGTCATCCTCTTCTACTTCGGAGAGTCGCTCTACAATCGGGGGCTGAACGAGCCGGCCCGCTCCGCGCTGGAAGAGGCCGTGGCCCGGAACCCCGATCACGCCGACGCCTACTACCTTCTGGCGTTCGTCTACGGCGATATGGGCGACCACGAAAGGGCCCGCGCCGCGACGAAAAAAGCGACCGCGCTCAATCCCACCTTCGCCCGCGCCCAGAGCAATCTCTCGCTCAATCGCTATCGCGGGCTGCGCACTTCCCAGCCGCATCAGTTGCCGCGGCCCAAGGTGAGCGAGGGCGGTGCGCTCGCGCATTTCAACCTGGGGCTCGCGTTCCGGCAGAAAGGTTACTACGTCGAGGCGTTGCGGGAGTACAAGCTGGCGCTCGACGCGAACGAGGACTCCCGCCTGGTGCGCCAGGCGATGGCGGAAGTGCACCTGTTGCGGCGCGACGTCTCCGCGGCGCTGGAGCTGTACGCGGCCCTGGTGGCCGAGGATCCCGAGTCGCCCAAGCTGTGGAATGAGCGCGGGGTCTGTCTTCAGCATGCCGGAAGGCGCGACGAGGCCGGTGCAGCCTACAACACCGCACTCAACATCGATCCCGACTACGCGCTCGCCTGGAACAACCTCGGGGTACTCCGGACCCAGAATCCCGAAGACGAAGAAGCGCTCGAGGCCTTCCACCGGGCGTTGATGATCCGCCCCGACCTCGTCGTGGCGCGGCTCAACCTCGCGCTGGCGCTCTTTCATCGCCGCCGGCTCCAGCTGTCGCTGGAGGCGTATCGCCAGGTACTGGATACCACGCCGACCAATGCCGTCGCCTGGAACGGGGTGGGGCTGGTGCTGGTTGAGCTCAAGCGCTTCGAAGACGCCCGGAACGCGTTCGGGCGTGCGGTAGATGCCGATCCGGACAGCGCATCGGCGCACTACAACCTGAGCTTCGCGCTCAGCAACCTGGGAGACTTCGACGGCGCGCTCCGCGCGACCAAGCGGGCGCTCGAGCTCGATCCGTTCTACGTTGCGCAGAAGTACGTTCTGTCGATCGATCTCCAGTACGAGAATCCGGAGATCTCCATCGTTCCGGAGATCTCGGCCGACGTGTCATCGGACCTGGCCGACGCCGATTTCGCATTCGACACCCGGCTCCTGGATCGTATCTTCGACGAGCTGCAGCCCGCCGCGAAGCCCGCGCCGGCCACTTCGGTGGATGATCCACTCGCTCTCGCCGCGGATTTCGTGGCGAAGGGATTGCTCGAGCTCGCGACAGCCCACATCGACCGCGCGCTCCACAAGGGCGCCCCCCGCGCCCGCGCCACCACGCTCATGGGGCATGTATTCGCCCGACGTGGCCTCCACGGCGAAGCATTGGAGCGGTTCCGGGAAGCCTTGATGCTGGAGCCGGGCGATCCCGACGCCACCCTTGGGGAGGTCCGCGCCCTTCTCGCGCTCGGCCGTCCCGCCGAAGCCGGTGAGCACGTCGAGGACCTGGTCACCATGATGCCGCGCGACGTGGAAGTTCTGGTCAGCGCGGCCCGGGTACGATTGGAAGGTGCCAACTCGGAATCCGCCGCCGAGTTGGTCCGGCGGGCTCAGCAGCTCGCTCCGGGACGTGCCGACCTCTTCCAGTTGCAGGCGAAGGTCTGCAGCAAGCTCGGCGATCTGTCTGGTGCGGTTGAGGCCTGTCAGGTGGCGCTGCAGCTCGACGGCACTCTCGCGCAGGTCTGGCACGATCTCGGGCGCCTCGAAGAAGCCCGGGAGAATCCCGTGGCGGCGAAAGTCGCCTACCAGCAGGCGCTCGACCTCCTGCCCACTTTCATGGAAGCCGCGCTGGCCCTGGCCGACCTGATACGCCGGAGCGAATCGCCCGCAGGCGCGGTAGACATTCTGGTCGAGATGCTGATGACGGAGCCGTGGGACCTCGATGGGCTGCTGCTCCTCGGCCGCTGCCTGCTGGATGACGGCCGGCCGGAACGCTCGATCGAGGCGCTCCAGCGTCTCCTCAAGTTCGATCCCGACAACGACTCCGCGCTGTTCCACCTGGGCGTGGCCCTGTCGCGCATGCGGCAGTACGCGGACGCGGTTCACGCGTGGGAGCGGGTAATCCAGATCGATCCGGGTGGCGCCTATGCCCAGGCGGCGCGCAGCCATGCGCGGTCCGCGCGAGACCTCAAGCATATCTTCGCGGCGGGAGCGGCCTGAGTCATGGCGATCGAAGGGCCGCTCAAGGAACTGAGCATTCACGATGTCTGCCAGCTCCTTGACCTGAGCCGGAAGACTGGCACTCTCCGCGTCACGTCGGAACTCCGACAGAATGCGGGTACCGTCTTCTTCGAAGAAGGTGTTGTGGTCGGCGCTGAAATCCGCAGCAACCCTCATCCGCTGGGCCGCCTCCTTTACGCCGCGGGCAAGATCACCGAGGAAGAGCTGGCGCGCGGGAGGGGTGCGCAGGCCGCGGGTGACAGCCGCAGGCTCGGCGAGATCCTGGTGAGCCAGAATGCCATCTCGCCGCGCGAGCTTGCGCGGCACGTGAGGCAGCAGATCGAAGAAGTCGTGTTCGAGCTGATGGGCTGGTCAGAGGGATACTTTTCGTTCGAGGAGGGCAGAGGAGGGGAATGGCCCACCGAGGCCACGATCCGGATTCCCACCTCGCTCCTTCTGATGGAGGCCGCTCGCCGGATTGATGAGTGGTCCCGGATCGAAAAGAAGATCTCCCACCTCGGCATCGTGCCTCGATTGGGGCAGGAGCCCGCCGCGGACGGCCCGCTCGACCTCCTGCCCACCGAATGGGAAGTTCTCTCAATCGTGGACGGGAACCGCACCATTCGAGATGTCGCCGCGACACTCGGCCGCTCCGAGTTCGACGTTGCCAAAACGATCTTCGGCCTCGCCTCTGCCGGACTCCTCATGCTGGAGGATCCGTCCCGCCACGCGATTGCTGAACCCACGGACGGCGACCTCGCGATGCTCATAGGCGAAGCGGACTCCCACATCAATCAGCAAGACGCCGACGCCGCAGTAGCCGTCGCGGAAGTCGCGGTGAGTCGCCATCCCGATCAGCCTCTGGCGTACCTCGCGTACGGCCGCGCGCTGCTTACGGCCCAGCGCTACACCGAGGCCACCGATGCACTGTGGTATGCCGTCGAACTGGATCCGCTATCCACTCCGGGACACCGCCTGCTCGGCTTGAGTCTGATTGCGATGGGCCGCTTCCAGGAGGCCTCGGAGGTGTGGGACCGTTGGCGCCGGCTGGGGCCGATGGCGCCCGAGGAATCCGCCCAGCTGCCCGCGGTAGACCGCCTGCGGCAGGCCGCGCTTACGATCGACAACGCACTGCGAGGTTCCCGTGATTGAGGACATCCGGGCCCTCACCGCCCAATTGGCGGCGGACCCGACCAGTCTGGTCTTTCTTCGTCTGGGCGAAGCGCTCCGGGGGCGAGGCCAGCTCGAGGCTGCGCAGAAGGTGGCGCTGACCGGGCTCAGCCGTTACCCCCACCTGCCCGACGCTCACGATCTCTACGCCCGCATCCTCGCCGACCGGCACGATTACGCCAATGCGTTCGACGAGTGGGACATGGTCCTCCGCATCGCGCCCAACCACGTCGGGGCGAATAAGGGGATCGGCTTCCTTTACTACCGGGCCGGCGATCGGGAGAATGCCATCCGGCATCTTCAGCTGGCTCTGTCAGCCGACCCCGGCGATGACGGGCTGCGCAGCGCGATCGACCGGCTCGGTGGAGGCGGTGAGGTATGGGATACGCCTGAAGCGGCGCCGCCGGAGATTACCGAGCCCCTGCCACAGCGGAGTCCGCCCGCTCCCGACCCCTTCTTCGGCTTCGAAGGCAGTGTGAACCGGCTGCTCCTCGCGAGCGCGGATGGCCTGAGGCTGGGTGGCGGACTCGCCAGCACCGCCGGGGAGGATGTGAGCGAGGTCGCCGCGGCACTCGTCTCCGGCGCCACGCGCGAAGCGACCCGGGCGGCGAAGCTGCTCGACCTCGGCGAATGGCGCCACGTCACCGTCGAATGCGGAGAGCTCAGCTTCTGCCTGGTCCAGCCGACGTCGGATACCGGACTGATCGCGGCGATGGACACCGCACTTCCCGTCGGCCAGCTCCACTTTCTTGCCGAGCGGGCCAGCAAGGCCGCGACCTCCTGGCTGGAGCGGGTGCGATGATCCGCGACTACAAGGCCCTGCTCGAGCCGCTCACCCGGCTGCGTGGCGTGCGTGGCGCCATGGTCGTCGCGGCCGATGACGGTGTGGTCGTGGTCGACGCGTTGATGGACGGCATGAAAGGCAAGGCTCTCGCGGCCCTCGCTGCGGCCCTCGCCAGCCGGATCGTGGATCTCAGTATCAGGGCCTCGTTCGGCTCCGCCAGGTTCATCCAGCTGCAGGCCGCCGAGGGGAGTCTTCTTCTGGTGCCCGCGTCGCCCGAGCTGCTCCTGGTGACGGTGACCGGTCGTGATGTCCCGCTGGGACTCACCCGGCTCGAGATGCTCAAGGCCGCGGAGCGGATGGTCTGATGCGGGCCTTGGAACCCTGGGTAGTCCGGCCACTGCAGGACTTCGTGTCGGAATCATCCGCGCGACTGACCCTGCTCATGACGACGTCCGGCCAGGTGGTGGCGCAACACGGATTCACCGGAGCGCTCGACCTCATGTCGGCGGCCGCGCTCGGGGCTGCCATCATCTCGTCGTCGAGCGAAATCGCCCGGGTCATGGATTGGCCGCCCTTCCGGAACCTGGTGCATCAGGGCCAGCGGCAGGCGCATTATCTGGCCTGGTTCGACACCCCGAGAGGGCGCTGGATCGCGTTCGTGGTCTTCGGCACCGAAACCAATCTGGGCCTGGTACAGGTCTTCTTCGAGCAAATGGTTGAAGAGCTCGCGGCCGCTGCTCCGGTAGAGTCGGCCCCCAAGGAAGTGCTGGCTGTGGATTTCGAGCGGGAACTCAACGCGAGCCTGCGGGCTCTCTTCGGACGTTAGGATTTCATGTCGCTGGTCAACTTCACGACGCGTGAGATCACCTGCAAGATCGTCTACTACGGACCGGGGCGGTCCGGGAAGACGACCAACTTGCAGTACATCTACGGCCGGGTTCCCGACTCGCGCCGGGGCCGCATGGTTTCGCTCGCGACCCAGACCGATCGCACCCTCTTCTTCGATTTCCTGCCCCTAGACCTCGGCGTCATCTCCGGGTTCACAACCCGGTTCCAGCTCTATACCGTCCCGGGGCAGGTCTACTACAATGCCACGCGGAAGCTGGTGCTCCAGGGGACCGACGGTGTGGTCTTTGTGGCGGACAGCCAGGCCCGCCGATTGGATGACAACCTGGAGAGCCTGCAGAACCTGCAGGCCAACCTCCTGGCGCAGGGAGTCGACGTGCGCCAGTTCCCCATGGTGCTCCAGTACAACAAGCAGGACCTGCCGCAGGACCTGGTCCTCACGTCGAGCGATATGGATGAATCGCTCAATTTCTTCGGGTTGAAGAGCTTCCCCGCCGATGCGGTGCGAGGGACAGGAGTGTTCGAGACCCTGAAGGGGATTTCAGAGCTGGTGCTCAAGCGCCTGGCGGCAGGGAGTTCGGCGACGTGAGTACTCCGCTGAACCCGCGGTACCGCTTCGACAACTACGTTGTGGGCGCAGCGAACAAACTTGCCGCGACCGCCGCCCGCGCCGTGGCCGAGTCGCCGGGCGCGGTCTACAACCCCCTCTTCGTCTACGCCGGATCCGGGTTGGGCAAGACCCACCTGCTGATGGCGATCGGGCACGCCGCGCAGGAAATCAATCCGCAGGTAACCGTCGAGTATCTCACCCTCGACGACTTCGTCGAAGCCTTCCATACGGCCATCGCAGCGGGACAGGGAGACGCCTACCGCCGCCGCTACGCCGAAGTCGGCGTGCTGCTGGTGGACGATGTGCAGTTCCTCACTCACCGGCGCGAAATGCAGGCGGAGCTGCTCCGCCTCACCAACACCATGCTGTCCTCCGGTCGCCAAATCGTGCTCTCAAGCGATCGGCCGCCCAACGAGATCGAGGCGCTCGATGAGCGCCTCATCCAGCGTTTCGCCGGCGGGCTCGTGATAGACATCTCCGCGCCCGATTTCGAAACCCGGGTCGCCATTCTTCGGAGGCAGGCGGAAGAGCGGAAGGCACAGGTTGACGCCAGCGTGATCGAGACCGTCGCACAACTGCCGCTCGGCAGCGTGCGGGAGCTGATCGGCGCTCTGAACCGGTTGATCGCGTTCCAGGCGGTGAGCGACAAGCCACTGGACCCGCAGCAGGCCAGGGCAGTGCTGGGTCGAGTTGGTGTCGTGAAGCAGCCGAGTCTGGCTCCAGCGGAGGGACCTCCGGTCCCGCTCAATCACGCCAACCTGGAGAGTCACCTTCCCCGCGAACCCGAAGCCGTTCCTCCGCCCGAGGAGGAACCGGTGCTCTCGGGCGATGAATTCGGTTCGTTCCTCTCCGAGATTCAGTCCGCGGTGGCGCGACAGGTCGAGCCGTGGCGGGTGAGGGTCAACGAGGCGATCCTCTTCTGGGACGGCGAAGGCTACCGGGTAGACCGGCTGCGCCACATTCTGGCCGAGCCATCGCCCGAGAACCCGGAAGCGGCTCTCGGGGCCTACATCGAAGACATCGAGCGGCTCAAGCTGCTGCAGGCCGAGATGCAGGAACTCGATCCCACCGCCGCCGGCACCGCGCTGTTTCGCGATCCGGACCGGCTCTCCGAAGCGCTCACCGAAACCGATCGGGCTCGCCAGGGCGCGAGCCCTCCGCCGGGACCCTCGCCGCTCTGGACCATGGACTCGTTCATCGAGTCGCCGAGCAACCGGATGTCGGTCCGTTCGGCTCAGGCTGTCGTCGCCGAACCCGGGACGACTTACAACCCGCTGGTCATCACCGGAAGCAGCGGAGTGGGGAAGACCCACCTGCTGCATGCGATCGGCAACGCCCTCGCCGCCAAGCCCAAGGAAGTTGTCGCCTGCCTCGGCACCCAGGACTTCGTCGATGATCTCATCAAGGCCATCGACAAGGACCGGGTGAACTGGTGGCGAATCCGCTATCGCCGCATCACGGCGCTGCTCCTCGACGACATTCACCTCTTGTCGGGGAAGGAGCGCTCGCAGGAAGAGTTGTTCTGGCTCTTCAATCTCCTGCACGAGGGCGGCAAGCAGATGGTGTTCACCTCGGCCGTGTCGCTGCAGGAGATCGAGGGCCTCGAATCCCGCCTGCAGACCAGACTGAACGGTGGGCTGGTGCTGGAACTCCCCGCGCCCGACCGGGAAGTCCGGGCCGCGATCATCGCCCGTCTGCTCGTCGAGCGAAATCTGCCCGCCGATCAGGAGCTGGCGGACTATCTGGCGGGCCGGCCTGCCGACTCGGTGCGTAGTCTGCCCGAGATGCTCCAGCGGGTGCTGCATGAGTCGGAGGAGCGTCACGTCAAGGCGAATGCCGCCCTCGCGCGTGAAGTGCTGGAGGGCAGTCCTGCAGCCCCGCTGCGGCGCAGCGCCGCCTATCGCACCAGCGGCGTGCTGTCGCCCACGGGAGGGCTCCGCAGCCGGGAGAAGATGGTGTGGGACTGGCCATCGCTGACCGATCGGGTGATTGAGGATCTGCGCTGATGGCGATCAAGGGCAGCCTCAAAGAGGCGAGTCTCCCGGACGTTCTTCAGCTGCTCGCGCTGGGGAAGAAGAGTGGCTGCCTGGCCGTGGCTGACCGGCAGAACTTCGGCTACGTCTATTTCGACGAGGGACGGATCTGCTATGCGTCCATCGTGAACCGGCGCGACCGGATCGGTGACCTCCTGGTGAAGAACGGGCGGATCAGTCCGGAACAGCTGGAGGAGGCGATCGCGCTGCAGGAGCAACGGCGGGACAGCAAGCTGGGCGAGTTGCTGGTCGAAATCAGCGCGGTGACGCGCAAAGACCTCGAAGGCTACATGCGGATCCAGATCGAAGAGGCGGTCTACTATCTCTTCACCTGGACCCAGGGGACTTTCAACTTCGAAGCCGGCATGCGGCCGGATCAGGACTTCCTGGTGCGGATCAATCCCGAGTCGCTGCTCCTCGAAGGCGCGCGCCGGGTTGACGAGTGGAGTCTCATCGAAAAGAAGATCCCCAGCTTCGACCTGATCTTCGCCGTCGATCGGGAGCACGTCACCGACACCGACGTGGAGCTCGAACAGGCGCAGGAACGCCTCCTCGGTCTCATCGACGGGCAGCGCGACGTGCAGGATCTCATCGACGAGTCGGGCCTCGTCGAATTCGAGGTGGGCAAGGCGCTGTACGGCCTGGTAACCGCGGGGTTCGTGCGTCGGGTGGGAACTTCGGCCGCTCCGGCCCAGCCCCAGGTCAACGAGACCCGGGTCGAGGAGCACCGGAACCTCGGCGTCGCCTTTTACAAGACCGGCATGCTCGAAGAGGCCTCGCGGGAATTCCGCAGAGTCGCCGATCTGCGTGCTGCCGACCCCAGCGCTCCGTTCTACCTCGGCCTCATCGCACTGCGTCAGGCCCGGTGGGAAGATGCGGTCGAAGCGCTGACCGCGACGCTCGAGAAGGCCGGTTCCCGGCCCGCCGTGCTCTACAACCTGGCCTTCGCTCTCGAACAGCTCGGCCGGTTACCCGAGGCGGAAACCGCGTACGCCGACGCGGTGAGCAAGTCGCGCGAGGATGCCCGGCTCATGCTGGGATGGGGAGTCGTGGCGCTCAAGCGTAACGATTCGGAAGTCGCCACCAACCGCCTGGCCCGGGCTCGAGAGCTCTGGGGTGAACGCCCCATTCCGCCTACCTGGTATTGGGCGATGGCGCTGGCACTCGCCGGCCAGGCCGATCTCACCGAAGCGCTCAAGATCGCGAAAGAAGGCGTCGCCGCGTTTCCCTCGGACGCCGTGCTCCGCAACAATCTCGCGGTCCTCCTGGAAATGAGCGGGGATTTGCCCGGCGCCGAAATGCTTCTGCGCGGGGCCTTGTCCGAGGACCCGACGCTTCCCCAGATCTCGAAGAACCTGGGCGACTTGTTCTACCGTGCGGGCCGCTACGACGACGCGTCCGAAGCCTACGAGCGCGCCGCCAAGCTGAGCCCCGAGTTGGGCGACGACCTCTACTTCAAGCTGGGCAACATCGCTTTCAAGCGACGCGACCGGGAGCGTGCCCGGGTCTGCTGGCAGCGGGTGACCGAGCTCAATCCGGCCCATCAGCTCGCGCGGGCCAATCTCGACACTCTGGAAACCAGCGCGTGACCGCAGAGCAGGATGCCGCCTTCACCGCTCTTGCGCAGCGCATCGCGGGGCGGGCCGGACTCGATGTCGGAGCCTACAAGGATCGTTGCCTCCGGCGCCGGATCGCCGTTCGCATGCGCGCCTGCGGCGTCCACACCTACTCGGACTATCTCGGTGAGCTCGACCGGCGTCCCGAGGAGATCGACCGGCTCCTCGATACCATCACCATCAACGTCACCAAGTTTTACCGCAATCCGGAGACCTGGTCCTGGCTCGAGCGCAACCTGCTGCAGGCGCTGGTCTCCGCCCGGCGGGGACGGGTACGGGTCTGGAGCGCAGGCTGCGCGTCAGGCGAGGAACCCTATACCATCGCAATGGTGCTCGCTCAGGCCTGCGCCGCGGCCGGTCGCGAGGACTGGATCGACGATGTCCGGATCGATGCCACCGATATCGACCGGGAGTCTCTCGACCGGGCGCGCGCGGCCCGGTACCACGAGCGCGTCTTCAGCGAGACGCCGCCTGCTCTGGTGAAGCAATACTGCCGTCAGATCGCGCCCGAAGAGTTCGAAGTGGATTCCCGTCTTCGCGCCGTCGTCGAGATCCGTCGCCTCGACCTGCTGCGGGAGTCCCCAGCCTCTCCCCAGTACGATCTCATCTTCTGCCGCAACGTGGTCATCTATTTCGATCGCCGAACCCAGGAACGCCTGATGGGCGGCTTCTTCGACGCCCTGGTTCCCGGTGGTCACCTGATTCTGGGGAAGGTCGAGACCATCTTCGGACCGATCCGCGATCAGCTCACTCTGGTCGAGCCTCGTGAACGCGTCTACCGGAAGCCGGTCTAGATGCCGGGCGAGCAGATGGTGCGGGTTGCCGAGATCAAGGCCGCCACGGGAGACCAGATCCTGTGTACCCTCGGGCTGGGCAGTTGCGTCGGCATCGCCCTCTACGATTCCACCGCCCGGGTCGGCGGGCTCGCGCACATTCTTCTTCCTTCGCTCTCGCTCAGCCGTAACAGTCAGGCTCCCGGGCGGTTTCCGCAGTCTGCCGTGCCCGCGCTCATCACGGAGATGTCGGCGCTTGGTGCTGACCCGCGCCGACTCTTTGCGCGTCTGGTGGGAGGGGCGAGCATGTTCGCCAACCTCAACGCGCCCGGCTCCATCCAGATGGGCGACCGCAACGTCGTGGCCTGTCGCGAAGTGCTGAGCGCCCACGGCATTCCGGTTGTCGCGGAGGCGGTGGGCGGGGGCCAGGGCCGCTCGATGTGGTTTCACACCGCCGATGGGAAAATCGAGGTGCGTTCGGTCGGGAGCCCGGTCTATGAGCTTTGACCTGCCCTCGGTCCTGGTGGTGGATGACAGCGCGTTCTTCCGCCGCATGATCTCCGAGATCGTCGCCGGTTCCGGGCAGTTCCGCGTGGTGGGCACCGCGGCCAATGGAATGGAAGCGGTGCAGAAAGTCCACGAGCTTCACCCCGATCTGGTGACAATGGATCTGGAGATGCCTCAGCTCGATGGACTCGGCGCGATCGGGTACATCATGTCCGAAGCCCCACGGCCCATCGTGGTCGTGAGCTCGCACGCCGGCGCCGGCACTACCGGTTCGATCCGGGCTCTCGAGCTCGGTGCCGTCGAGTTGGTGGCGAAGGAGGACGAGCAGGGCAGGGCGTCGGCGTTGCGAATCGCCCCCCGGCTCCTCGACGCGCTGCGTGCCGCTCGCGCGGCCGACATCGGGCGACTGCCGGTTCTCGCCCGGCCGGCACGGTTCGAGGGGCGGGCTCACGTCAGGGCCCCCAACGAGGCCCGCCGCACGCTCGCTATTGCCGCCTCAACCGGCGGGCCTCGGGCTCTGGCCGAATTGTTGCCCCAATTGACCACCGGACAGGAAGCGGCGGTGCTGATTGTGCAACACATGCCGCGGGGATTCACCCGCAGTCTTGCCGAACGGCTGGACTCGCAAAGCCGGCTCGCGGTGGTCGAGGCGGAGCAGGACGCCCCCGTTCGCGCCGATACCGCATACGTGGCCCCCGGCGATTATCATATGCGAATAACCTCCACCGCGACCGGCCTCAGAATCGTTCTCGATCAGGGGCCGACAGTCTGGGGAGTTCGCCCGGCGGCTGATCCGCTGTTCTATTCGGTCGCCGAGTGTTTCGGTGCGGCCGCGGTCGGCGTGGTTCTGACCGGGCTGGGACGGGATGGAGCAGCCGGACTTCGTGCAATGCACGATGCCGGCGGCATCGGCATCGCGCAGGATCGGGAAACCGCCACGATTTACGGGATGCCCGGCGCCGCCCTCGCCGGCGGAGGCGCCGACTACGTGCTCGGACTCGGTCAGATCGCGGAGCACGCGAACCAGATTCTCCGGGAAAGGCCGCGGCGGTGAAACAACCTTTGCTCCTGGTCTCTGCCGGAGGGCGACAGCTCGCCTTCCGGATGGCCGACGTGATCGAGGTGCAGGAAGGTGGAGAGGTGCACCGGGTTCCCGCCGGCGCTCCTGCCCTGCGGGGAGTCACCACGGTTCGGGGCCGGTTGGTGCCGCAGGTGCACCTCGGCGCGTTGCTCGACCAGGGTACCTGTCCCCCGGAACCATGTGCGACCGTCGTCGTGGCGACCACCGACACGGGTTTGGTCGCGTTCGAAGTGGATGATGCAGACGCCCACCCCGAGATCGAGATTCTTCCGGCTCCGGAAGACGAGACGCTCTCCTGGGTAAGTGGGGTGCTGCGTAAGGAAGAAAGGTGGGTGCCCGTCTTGAATCTGACAGTCCTGGAGGAACGGCTGCGGACTCCCGAGGTAAGCCACGCATGACCGACGACGAACTGCAATTCGTGATCTTTCAGGTCGGTTCCCAGTCCCTGGCGCTCAGCATCTTTCAGGTTGAGCGCATCCTTCGCTGGGAGCAACCCGCGGCCTTACCTAACGCACCCGCGTTCCTCGAGGGTGTGCTGCGCTACGGCGACGGAGTGGTCCCTGTGGTGGACCTCCGCAAGCGCCTCGACGTGCCGGCGACGCAGCAGGAGGAAACCCGGGTCATGGTGCTGGAGCTGGAAGATCAAAGGGTCGGCATCGTCGTCGACGCGGTGAGCGAGGTCGTCCGGGTTGACGCGCGTACCATCAGCCCGCCCCCTCCCATGGTGCGCGGTCTGGCCGCCAAGTACATCACCGGCATCCTGAGCCAGGCCGACCGGACGGTCGTTGTGTTGAATGCGGGCAAGCTCCTCAACTCGAAGGAGCGGCTCGCCCTGACCGAAGCGGTGGCCTGAGCATGACCGATTCGCTGATTGCGACCCTGCGCAGCCAGTTCCAGGCGATCTCGCTCCGGCTCGACCAGGCCGGCTCCAACGCGGAGCGAGAGGCGGCCAAGCGGGAAATCATCGCCTACTTCAAGAGAGTGGATTCCACCCTGGGCGAGCTGACCCAGTTGAAGGAAGACATCCGTGGCCTGGTTGACCGCTACAAGCAGCTCCAGGCAACGACCGATACCGCCCAGGCGCCGCAGTTCACCGGCGCCAGGCCGATGGTGCATGCGGACCACATCGGCGCCTCGACCTTCATCGAAAAGGGATGGAGCCTCATCTCCCTCGGTGATTACGCCGGGGCGATTCAATCGCTCTCCAAGGCACTGCAGCTTTCACCGGCGGATATCCAGGCCCAGTCGCTGCTCGGTTGGGCCCAGATGCTCCACGAGGATTACGACGACGCGCTGGCCACCTTCTCGAAAGTCTTGATGAAGGAGCCGGCGAATTCCCTGGCCCGCATCAACGTCGGCTACATCTGCCTCAAGAAGCGGATCTTCGGAGAGGCAATCGAGCACCTCTCCAAGGCCATCCGGCTCGACAATGACCGGAAGGCCACGCTGTACGCTCACTACTACCTTGGGCTGGTCTACCTCGAGCGGGAGATGTTCGAGGACGCCCAAACCTTCTTTCAGAAGACCCTCAACCTCGGTCCCAATCTGATCGAGGCCTACTACGAGCTGGGCCGCGCTTCCTGGTTCATGGGAGACAAGACCGCGGCCAGCGGCGCCTGGGAAGAGGGCTTCAAGGCCAACAAGTTCAATCCGTGGGGCAAGCGCTGTAAGGAAATGCTCGATCTCGTCGCCTCCGGAGGAGAGCCGCCGCGCACGTCCTCCGCCTGATCTATCTGCTGGTGCAGGCCGCAGACTCGCTGACTCACGCCATGGTCGGTCGAGTCAGAGTCGTGGCTCGGGAGAAAGATCTCGCTCTCGGCATTCGCCTCGCCGAATCGGTGGACCGCCCGTTCGCCTGGCCGGGCCTCGGCCGCCGCGCACCGCCCCCCTTTACTCTGATTCTGGCTGCCGACTCGGCGACCATGTCCCGCATCGCCAGCGGTCGTGCGCCAGGTTGGGGAGCCGGGATCACTCTGCCGTCGGCTCGCACCATCGTTCTGCGCAGCGACCTCGGCGGTGTCGACCAGACGCTACGCCATGAAGTGGCCCATCTGGCCCTGCACGACGCAGTGCCTGGGAGAGTTCCACTCTGGTTCGACGAGGGATATGCGTCGCTGGCTTCGGGAGAGTTCGAGCGGCTGATCACGCTCCAGCTCAACCTTTCGGTCGTTGCAGGGCGGCTGCCATCACTTCGGGAGCTGGATAGTGACCTGAGGGGTTCGGCCCGCACCGCCGATGCCGCCTATGGTCTCGCCGCCTCAGCGGTGGCCGAGATCGCGCGGCATCCCGCGCCGGGTGGGCTGGAGCGCTTGTTCAGTCGTATGGCTGCGGGCGATGATTTCGAGCAGAGTCTCATCGCGGCCACCGGGCTGACCTCTGATAGATTCGAGAAGTCGTGGCAGACAGGTCTTCGCCGGCGTTACGGTTTCATTGCCTGGCTGCTGGCAGGAGGGATCTGGGCTGTGGTCGCCTCTGTCCTTGGTGTCCTCGTATGGCTGCGCCGTCGCAGCGATCGACCCCGAAGGATGGCCTTGGACCAGGGCTGGGAGATCGCTCCCCCCGACCCCCCGCCTCCGCCCGTTGACCCGGTCGAGCCGTCGCAGTAAGCTCAATGCTTATGCCAAGTTCCGCCACTCCAACGGGTGAACGACACCTCCGCTTCGGCCCCCGAAATGTCATCCTGCTTGGGGGTGCAGTCGTCTCTCTTGTTGTGGGGTATCTTTGGTTGCATGCCGGTGGCACGACGGGTGCGGCCGCACTCCTCGTGCTCGGGTACTGCGTCCTTTTCCCTCTGGGCATTGCGCTCTGATGCTCGTTGGGTAGTGGAAGACAGCGGTTCCCGTCGGCCTGACTATTCGGGCGAATAGCTCAGCTGGTCCAGAGCGCCTGCCTTACACGCAGGATGTCGGGGGTTCGAATCCCTCTTCGCCCATGGCGGGACGCCTGGTTGGCGGCCCGTGTGCTTTTCGGGCGGGCCTGGTGCCCGCCTCTTGGTTGGGCGACCACGAGGGTCGCCCCTGCGTATTTCGCTCTTCTGCTCCCTTTGCGGAGGCCATGTAATGCGCCTGGTCCGTCTGCTGTCCCTGTCGCTGTTGGCCGCGCCCCTCGCGGCTCTTTCTGCCCAGATTCCCACTCGGCGTCCCGCCCCGGGAGCAGCCACTTCGAACTCGCCCCGGATGCTGGTCTCGAATCCTCATACGTTCTCATCTCAGGACAGCGCCACGAGCGTCGCCATTGGCCAGGGCATTCGGGGCCGGATGGACAAGGTGGTAAACGGCAACTTCGCCGTTCTCACCCGGGAACAGATGAACGACGCGCTGAAGCAGTTCGGCTATCCACCCGATGCGATCCTCGCCTCCACGGTCCAGAAGCAGTTTGGTAACGCCCTCCAGGCCCGCGCGTTGGTTTCTTCGACTCTTGGCAAAGATCAGAGTGGCCGCTTCTCGGTGACCTCGCGACTCGCGGGCCTCAACGACGACGCGGGTAATGTGGTGGTGGTAACTCAGGGACCGAGTCAGAAGCTCGATGAAGTGGGCGGCGCTGTGGCCGACGCCCTGCAGCCCGCAGTGAAGAGCTTCAACGATGCGCGGGCCTGCGTCGATCAGAGCAAGGCTGCGCCGGACAAGGCCATTGCCTCGGCCAAGAAGGCCATCGCCACTCTTCCGAAGAATGGTCTGGCGCATCTCTGCCTCGGACTGATCGCGCTGGACAAGAAAACCAACAAGGACAGCGCCGAGGCGATGGACCATCTGCGGCAGGCGGTGGAAGGAGACCCGCAGAGCCTCAAGGGCTGGACTACTCTCGCCCAGATCTACGAGGCCCAGGGCGACACGAACAAGACGGTGGAGGCGCTGAAGCAGATGCTGCTGGTCGCCCCCACCAACCAGACTCTGCGCGAGCAGGCCTTCAAGCTGTTCATCAAGTACGAGCGTCCCGACGCCGCCGAGCAAACCGCCTTGGACGGGCTCAAGATCGACCCGACCAACGCCGATCTCTATGACCTGCTGAGCAACGCCCGGGTCTACAAGGGTGATTTCGTGGGAGCCGTCGCCGCGCTGGAGCAGATGGTGGCCAATGATTCCACCAAGGCGGACAGCTCGTTCTATCTGAAGATTACCGTGATGGCGAGTCAGAAGCCTGATACAGCGAAGCTTCTCAAGTGGGCCGCCGAGGGCAGCAAGAAGTTTCCCACTAACCTCGCCCTGCTGAACCAGCTCGTCTCGGCATATCAGCTGACCGGACCGGTCGACAGCCAGGTCTCCACCACCAAACGGTTGATGGAGAAGGACACCACGGCCGTGGGGCCGGCCCTTGCCACGGCACAGGCGCTGGTCACCGCGAACCGTGCGGCGGAGGCCCAACCATTCCTCGATTTCGTGACCAAATACGGCGACGCCCAGGCGAAGGAAGGGGTGTCAGTCATCCTGTTCAACATCGCGCGCCCGTTGCTGCAGCCGCCGCAGAACTGGCCTGAGGCTGCCACCAAGCTCCGCCAGGTTGTGGCGACCGCGAATCCCAGCGGCAAGATTTACCCGTTGGCCAACTATTATCTCGGGCTTTCGATCCTGCAGCAGATCCCGCCGCTCGATGCGCAGGCTGAGAAGGAGAAGTCCTGCGACAAGGCGAAGCAGGAGGAGTCCATGGCGGCGGAGGCCGAAGCTGCCTTCAAGCTGGCTCCTCCGGATCAGGCTCAGAATCTGGGGCAGTTCCAGAAGTATCTCGATGGTCTGAAACCGCGCATCGCGTCGATGCTCAAGGTTTACTGCAAGTAGGGACGAGCGGGTGGTCGTCCCCTACCAATACGGGGGTCTGGTTCCTATATTCCCGCCCGCTCAATCAGGGGCTGTAGCTCAGCTTGGTTAGAGTGCCGCACTGTCACTGCGGAGGTCGCGGGTTCGAGCCCCGTCAGCCCCGCTCCTTTGGGTTCGAGTCGACACCCCGTCCGCTGCCGCGGGCGGGGTGTCTCGCTTTCGAACGCTGAGTTCCGGTGACCCAACCTCCGTCCTACCACGAACCAGTTCTTCTCCGAGAAATACTCGAAGCCGCTCAGGGAGCGCGCCGGGTCGTGGACGCTACCCTGGGTGGGGGCGGCCACGCCGCCGCCTTCGTAGAGGCCGGCGCACAGGTGCTGGGGATCGACCGTGATCCCGAGGCGCTCGCGGCCGCCCGCGCGATCCTCGACAGCCGGATCGAATACCTGTTCGCCTCGTTCAGTGAGCCGGCTGCCCTCCGAGCCATCACTGCCTTCCAGCCCGACTTCATCCTGCTCGACCTGGGGGTGTCCTCCCACCAGCTCGACCAAGAGGCTCGCGGGTTCAGCTTCCGGCCTGGCGCACCGCTGGACATGCGGATGGGCGGCACCGGAGCCACCGCCGCCGATCTGCTCAATGAACTTGGGGGCGAGGAACTGCGGCGGATTTTCGCCGAGTATGGGGACGAGCCCCGCGCCGGCCGGTTGGCTCAGGCCGTGGTGAAGCGCAGGTCGCGCCAGCAATTCGCCACCAGCGATGATCTGGTCAACGCGATTCGGAGTGTGCTCGGACCGCGCTCGGGCCCGCCGGACTTCGCCCGGCTCTTCCAGGCGGTCCGGATCGCGGTGAACGACGAACTACCGGGACTGGCGCGTGCTTTGCCTTCGATGTTGGAAGCATTGGTTCCCGGTGGGGGACTAGCGGCGATCAGTTATCATTCAGGCGAGGATCGCATCGTAAAGCACGCCTTTCAGGAATGGGCGCGGGCGTGCGTCTGTCCCCCCGGCGCGCCGGTCTGTACCTGCCGTGGCCGGGCTCTGGGGAAGGTCAGACCCCGGAAGCCGGTGAGACCATCACTCGAGGAAGCCGCCCGAAATCCCCGCGCCCGCAGCGCCAAGCTGCGGGTCTTCCAGAAAGCCGATGACGTTTAGAGGTCGCCACTGGATCATGCTCTGGCTGCTGCTCTTCCTGGGCGTGGCCGCGATCGTGCTCGCGCGCCGGACCGCAGCGTTGGAGACCGCGCGGCGACTCAACGTGCTTCGAGAAGAGCGTACCGGGCTGGAGGCGGAGCGCGCCGCCCTTCAGCGCGACCTTCGCCTCACCCTCGGACGCCAGGAGCTCGGTCGCAAGGCGGAGAATCGCCTCGGCCTGCACCAGCCGGCCGATTCCGAGTTCACCGTCTTCCGCCTTCCCGCGCCTGACCACCGCTGATGGCCAAGGTCACCACCCGCATCGCGTCGCTCGAAGTCGTCTTCGTGCTGGCCGTGCTGGCCGTGCTGGGGCGGGCAGCGCAGCTGCAGATTGTGCAGCGCTCCAAGTGGGAATCCGAGGCGGAAGAGCAACGCAAGCTGCGGGTGGTGCTGCCAGCCCGCCGAGGCGGGATCTATGACAGGGGCGGCGTTGCCCTGGCGATTACCCAGGAATACTTCCACGTCGGCATCGCCCCCAACGAGGTCGAGGGCCGTGCGGCGACCATCACCGCCATAGCCCGCAGTCTCGAACTGCCTGCCTCGCGGGTGCGGCGGGATTTTGCCAAGAACCCGAAGTGGATCTACTACCACGGCCCATTCACTGGTGCGCAGGTCCAGGCTCTGCGCAAGATGCCCGGCATTCACCTCACTCCGGAATTCGCCCGGCACTATCCCGCTGGATCCCTGGCGCGTTCGGTGATCGGTGGTCTCAACTCCGACAGCGGAAACGGTGCGTCGGGCATCGAGCTCGCACTGGATTCGATCCTGACGGGTGTCCCCGGAGAAGAGGTGGTGCTCCGGGACCGGGCCGGCCGAAGCTACGAGTCACCCTCACGGCTGGTGAGCGACCCGGTTCCCGGCGAGGACGTGTATCTCACGTTGGATGCGGAGCTGCAGGAGATCGCCGAACATGGCCTCGACGACGCGATCGAACGGCTCAAGGCGGCCGGTGGCGATGTGGTGTTCATGGACCCCAGCACGGGGGAACTCCTGGCCATCGCCTCAAGCCACCGGGTCGATCACGATCTGATCGGCAATCGGCCCTCGTTCTTCACGGACCCCTTTGAGCCGGGCTCGACTGCCAAGCTCTTCACCGCGGCGGCGCTGCTATCGCTCCACCGGGTGGATAGCACGGACGAGGTCTATGGCGAGGAAGGGACGTGGTCCATGCCGGGCCGAACCAAGCCCATTACAGACGCCCACACGACGCATGGCAATCTCACCCTGGCCAAGGCGATCGAAGTGTCGAGCAACATCGCCATGGCAAAGTTTTCCCAACGGCTTTCGGCGACGGAACAGTACGACGCACTGCGAGACTTTGGCTTCGGCAGTCCCACCGGTGTCGAATTCCCCTCCGAAGCACGCGGCCGTCTCCCGACGCCGGACCAGTGGAAGCCGGGCTTCAACGGCCCCAGCGTCGCCATGGGTTACTCGTTTGGCGTGACACCGGTTCAGCTGGCGGCCGCGTACGGCGCGCTCGCGAACGATGGCGTGCTCCTGACGCCGACACTCATCCGCGAAGTCCGGAGCCCGGAGGGCGAAGTGCGCTATCGGCACAAGCCTGAGCCGGTCCGTCGAGCGGTGCGGCGCGATGTGGTGCAGACGCTCCGCGAGTATCTGGCCGGCGCCGTTGGTGAGGGAGGCACCGGAGAGAGGGCGCAGCTGGTCAACTACACGCTGATGGGAAAGACCGGCACGGCTCAGCGATTCGAGGGGGGCCACTACGTCCACGGAAGCTACACGGCGTCCTTCGCTGCTCTCTTCCCGGCGGACGATCCCCAGCTCGTCGTGATCGTGAAGATCGACGATCCCAAGGGCGACTACTACGGAGGCGCGACCGCGGCGCCCGTCACCCGCAGCATGCTGCAGGAGGCACTGGCTACCCGGCGCAGCGCCATCGACCGCAGACGCCTGGCGACCAGCGAGGCACCCGCCACCAGTGACACGGCTTCCCGCGTGGAACCGGAAGCCGCGACGTCGGTGGTTCTACCGTGGCCGCTGAGCGGTGACAGCACCAAGGCCCGCGATCGTCTCCCGGTGCCGAATGTGCTCGGCGCCAACCTGCGCAAGGCAGCCGTTGCGCTCCACCGGCGTGGCTTCCAGATGGCATTGCGAGGCAGCGGCCAAGTCGTACGCACCTCTCCCGCTGCTGGCGATTCGCTCACTGCAGGGGGTACCGTGACGGTGTGGGCCCAGTGAACGGCCGCCCGCTGAGCGAATTGGTGCTGGCCCTGCGACGTGAGGGCCTCGTGGCCCAGGGGCCGACGTCCTCGGTCAGCCTGAGCGGGCTCACTGCGGACAGTCGCAGCGTCGCCTCCGGCAATGCCTTCATCGCGGTGCGCGGCTCCCAGTCCGATGGACACCAGTTCGTGGCCGATGCCGTGAAACGGGGCGCCGCTGCACTGGTCGTGGAGCAGCCGATGGGCACTGGGATCCCCGAGATCGTAGTGGTGGACGCTCGTCGCGCCGCGATCGCCGCCGGCCGGTTCTGGTACGGCGATCCCGCCCGGAAGCTCTGCCTCATCGCCGTCACCGGTACCAACGGGAAAACCACGACGACGGCCCTGGTGCGCCACCTCTTCAACGGCGAGGGCAAGGCGGGGAGCATCGGGACCCTCGGCGCCTTCGATGGCCTGGGCAATCCAGTCGACTCCACCGCTGGTTCACTCACGACGCCGGGGCCGATCGATCTGCAGGCGACGCTGGCCGCCATGGTCGCTCGCGGGGTGACTCATGTCGCCATGGAGACTTCGTCTCATAGCCTGGATCAGGGCCGGCTCGACGGGCTGTGCTTTGACGCGGGAATTTTTACCAACCTGACCCGAGATCACCTCGACTATCACCGTACGATGGAGTCGTACCTCGCGGCCAAGCTCCGGCTGAGTGGATACCTCGGGCTCGAAGGCTGGGAGATCGTCAATCAGGATGATCCTGCCTGGGCGGCGCTTCCCCTGCGGAGCCGCCGGCTCAGCTATGGCTTCACGTCCGGCTCGCAGGTCTCGGCCACCGACATTCAGCAGGATCATTCGGGGAGCCGGTTCAAGCTCAACGCTCCGCAAGGCGAGGAGCACGTCACCCTGCCGCTCCTGGGCGAATTCAACATTCATAACGCCCTCGCCGCGGCGGCGACGGCTCTGGCGCTGGGGCAATCGGTGGCCCGCGTTGCGGCTGGATTGACGGCCGCTCCTCAGGTGCCGGGGCGCATGGAGCGCATCGCCGAGCGTCCATGTGTCGTGCTGCGCGACTACGCCCATACTCCCGACGCCCTGGAGCGCGCGCTGCAGAGTCTTCGTCCACTGACCCCCGGCCGTCTCATCGTCGTCTTCGGGTGCGGCGGCGATCGGGACCGCGGCAAGCGGCCGGTGATGGGTCGCATCGCGGCGACGCTCTCTGATCTCGCGATCGTCACCTCGGACAATCCACGCACCGAAGACCCCGACGCGATCATCACCGATGTGGAGCAGGGAATGGGCAGCGCCTCTCATTTCCGGATGGTGGATCGCCGCGAGGCGATTGGCGTCGCCCTCGATGCCGGCCGCTCTGGAGATACCATTCTTCTCGCCGGGAAGGGGCACGAGACCTACCAGGTGGTGGGAACGACGAAGCTGCCGTTCGACGAACGGGAAATCGTGAACGAGATCGTGAGTGGTGAGCGGTGAGCGGTCAGCGGGGCTGGCAGGGCTGGAGCGACGCCGAGGTGCGTGCCGCGCTGAATCTTCCAGCGGGCGGCGACGCAGCTGAATACAGCGAGGTGTCAACCGACACCCGGACGCTGCAACCAGGTGCTCTATTCGTCGCGATCAAGGGAGACCGGTTCGACGGGCACGACCACCTCGAAGCCGCCCGTGCCGCGGGAGCCGCGGCCGCGGTGGTGCGCGAGGATATGCAGCCCGTCGCCGGATTCATGTCTTATCGG
>Ga0207686_10000087_pt1 | contig 76920 bp, 60 predicted proteins | sample KBSM24metaG_FD_184396 | JGI IMG/M metagenome (GOLD analysis project Ga0207686, IMG submission 184396) | Miscanthus rhizosphere microbial communities from Kellogg Biological Station, Michigan, USA - KBS M2-4 metaG (SPAdes) (version 2) | ecosystem: Host-associated > Plants > Roots > Rhizosphere >... | reverse complement strand
GATCGCCGCGCTGCGTCTGGAGTTCGAGACCGAAGAGCTCGAAGCCCAACGCACGCTCGCGGAAGAGCAGCGCCGCGAGGAGCGGCTCGAGGAAGATAGAGAAGCCATGGCTCGCAGTCGCAAGGCGTACCCTCAGCCTAAGAAAGCCCAGGAACCAACATGACCGACACCTTGAACCGGGACGACACCGCGAAGCTCCCCTCGCCGCGGGCGGAGGCGAACGAGGAGACGTGGGAACTGCGGCTGTATGTTGCGGGTCAGTCCGCCAAGTCGGTAACCGCGTTCGCTAACTTGCGGGCGCTGTGCGAGCAATACCTTCCGGGCAAGTACGAGATCGAAATCGTCGATCTGCTGGAAAAGCCTCAGCTGGCCCGCGGCGATCAGATCGTAGCCATACCTACCCTGGTCCGGAAGCTCCCGGAGCCAATCCGCAAGATCGTAGGAGACTTGTCCAACACCGAGAAGACCCTGGTGGGTTTGCAGCTTCGTCCCCGAGCCTGGTGAACCGTCGTGAAAGACCCGAACCGAAACGCGACCACTCAGGCGTTTGAGGAGCTGCTCCGAAACCAGGAGAGCGCCCACTACAGCCTGCGCCTGTATATCACCGGGATGACGCCGCGCTCGACCGACGCCATCGCCGCCATCAAGAACATCTGTGAAGAATTCCTCCCGGGCCGCTATGACCTCGAAGTGATCGACATCTATGAGCATCCGGAACAGGCGAGAGCTGCTCAGATCATCGCCTCGCCCACCCTGCTCAAGCGCCTGCCTGTCCCGCTGCGTCGCCTGATCGGTGACCTCTCCAATCGGGAACGGGTCCTGATTGGACTCGACCTGGTCGCGTCCTGAGGCCGACTTCATGAAATCGCCCACCGAGTCGGGACCAAGCCGGGACTCACTCGCCAGCCACCCGGTGAGGTCCCGGGAGGAACTTGAAGCCGAGATCGCTGCTCTGCGCATCAAGGTGGAGGAGAGCGAGGAGACAATCCAGGCCATCCGGTCGGGAGCGGTGGACGCCTTTCTGGTCGAAGGTCCCGACGGAGGGAAGGTGTACGCCCTGGAATCGGCGGATCGTCCTTATCGGATCCTGGTCGAGTGCATGAACGAAGGGGCGCTTACCCTGAGTGTCGAAGCAATCATCCTGTATTGCAACCGCCACTTCGCGGAAATGCTGGGGAGGTCCGCCGAAAGTCTAATGGGCCGCACCATATGCGACGTGGTTGTCCCCACGGATCGCGACGAGTGCACCAGAATGCTCGAGCTCGCGAAGACGGTGCCGACAGAAGGTGAAATAATGCTCGAGCGGGCGGATGGCACCTCGATTCCGGTCCACCTCACCCTGAGCCCGCTCCCTCTCGAAGGCGCCGCGGTCGTCTGCGGCGTGGTCACCGACTTGACCGAGCACAAGCACAACGTCGAGCTGAGGGTCGCCCAGGCCGCCCTTCACGAGAGTGAAGCACGCTACCGGCAGGCCGATAAGCATAAGGATGAGTTCCTGGCCATCCTTGCTCATGAGCTGAGGAACCCGCTGGCTCCTGCCACCAACGCGCTTCACATCCTGCAGTTGAAGGCGCCGCCGATTCCTGAGCTGCAATGGGCCCGGGAAGTCATCGCGACCCAGATCCAGCGCATGACCCGGCTGATCGACGATCTTATGGACGTCAGCCGCATCACCAGTAACAAGCTGACACTGAGGATAGAGCGGGTCGAGCTGGCGCGAGTCATCCAGGAAGCGCTCACCGCCAGCCGTACGTTCATCGACGAGTCGCAGCACAAGTTCACCCTGGTGCTGCCGAAGGAGCCGGTGCTGCTCAACGCCGACCTCGTTCGTATGGCACAGGTCCTGTCCAACCTGCTTATCAACGCCGCCAAGTATACCAACCCCGGTGGTACCATCTCGGTACGGGTGGAGCGCCAGGACGGAGAGGCAGTGATCAGGATCAGAGACTCTGGAATCGGCATTCCCCCTGAGCTGCTGCCCAAGATCTTCGACATGTTCATGCAAGTAGACCGGACCATGACCCGCACTCATAGCGGCCTCGGTATCGGCCTCACCCTGGTGAAACGACTGGTGGAAATGCACGGCGGAAGCGTCGAGGCGTGGAGCGAAGGGAAAGACAAGGGAAGCGAGTTCACCATCCGGGTCCCCGCACTGATGGATCCGCGCAGCCGGGAGCGCGACGCCATCCCCGCCGACGACTCCATGCCGAAGGGCCACCGGCGCATCCTGATCGTCGATGATAACGAGCTGTCGGCCAACAGCCTGAGCATCTTGCTCGGCATGGCAGGGAACGAGACCCGGACCGCGTACGATGGAGCCGAGGCGGTTGCCACCGCCGAGACCTTCCGGCCCGACGTGGTGCTGCTCGACCTCGGCCTTCCCCTGATGGATGGCTATGAGACCTGCACCAGGATCCGCCAGCAACCGTGGGGCAAGGACATTCTGGTGGTCGCTTTGACCGGGTGGGGGCAGGCCGAAGACCGGCGCCGCAGCACCGCAGCCGGGTTCGATCGCCACATTGTGAAGCCGGCGGATCCGGTTCAGTTGATGAAGATGCTGGCCGAGTTGGAGGCGGCAAAGGAGCAGGCTTCATGATCTGAACAGTGTCCGCCGGCAGACGATACCTTGACATCCGACAACAGCAGTCCTATTGTCGGATGTCGAGGTATCGTCTTTTTGGGAGAGAAACCGATGGATCAGCGCGCTGACCTGCTCCAGGGCACTCTGGACCTGCTCATCCTCAAGACGCTTCTGCTGGGACCGCTCCACGGCTGGGGCATCTCCAAGCGGCTGCGCCAGCTGTCGGACGAGGTATTCGAAGTCGGACAAGGCAGCCTCTACCCCGCCCTCTATCGGCTCGAAGACCAGGGCTGGATCAGCTCCGAATGGGGCACCAGCCCGGATGGTCGTCGCGCCAAATTCTACAAGTTGACGGCCGCCGGAAAAAAGCAGTTCGCCGCTGAGCGCTCTCAGTGGCGGCTCTTTGCCGGAGCAGTGGAGCAGGTCCTCAAGGCGACCTGAGACCATGGCGCTCTCCTGGTGGTCACGGCTATCGCGACGCCTCACCGCCCTTCGCAAAGGCGAGCAGCTCGACCACGAGCTGGACGCCGAGATCCTCTTGCATCTCGACTTGGAAGCGGAAGAGCTGGCCCGTACCCGGGGCCTGGACCCGGTAGAGGCTCGGCGCCTCGCACTGGTCGCCTTCGGCGGAGTAGACAGATATAAGGAAGCACATCGGGACGTGCGGGGAGTCCGCTGGGCAAGTGACCTGGGACAGGACCTCCACTATGCCGCCCGCAGCCTGCGGCGCAGTCCCGGTTTCTCACTCTCCGCGATTCTCGTCCTCGCGCTGGGCATCGGAGCGTGCACCGCCGTCTTCAGTGCGGTCAATACGGTTCTCCTCGATCCGAACTACGACAATCTGGTGCGGGTCTACCAGCAGAACTCACCCACCAATCTCTGGACCCTCTCGACCGTCGACTACCGCGCGATCGAAGCGCAGCAGAAGAGCTTCTCTGCCGTCGGGGCTCTGCAGTCTCGGAGCGTCGCCATCTCCGCCGGCGCGGATCCGACCAGAGCGCAGTCCGGCTGGGCCAGCGCCGGATTCTTCCGCGCCCTTGGCATCGAGCCGGTCCGCGGCCGCGGAATCGAGCCGGCGGACGAGGTGGTCGGCGCGCCGCCGGTGGTGGTGATCGGCTACCGGTTCGCGGTCCGCACCTTCGGCGATGATCGCGCCGCCGTCGGGCGCACCATCACCATTGATGGCATCGCGTTCACGGTCATCGGGGTTCTCCCGCCTTCGGTTACCGATCTGGCCGGCCGCAGGGGGGAGATCTGGCCCGCGCTGCAACTGCGTCCTCCCGAGCGGAGAGGCCCCTTCGGACTGCTGGTTATCGGCCGGCTCACGTCCAACGCTACTCTCGAGTCGGCCGGTCAGGATCTGGCCGGAATCAGCGAGCGCATCTTCCCCGAGTGGGCGGCGAGCTTCCAGGACAAGACGGCGCGCCTTACTCCCTACCCGTTGCGGACGGCGGTGCTGGGGAATTCGAAACAGATGCTCACCATCTTCTCCGCCGCGGTCGGTCTGGTGTTGCTCATTGCCATCGCCAATGTCGCGACCCTCATGCTGGTCCGGGTGACGGGCCGGGCACAGGAGATCGCTCTGCGCACGGTGCTGGGCGCGACCCGCGATCGGCTGCTCCGGCTCCTGGTCACCGAGAGCGTCACCCTCGCGGCCGCCGGCGCGTTGCTCGGGATTCTCGCCGGCGCGCTGGCCCTCCAGGCGCTGGTCGCGTTCGGACCTGCTCTCCCCCGTCTCAGCGAGGCACGGCTCGACGGTCGAGCGGTGGCATTCGCGGCGGGGTTGGCGCTGTTCGCCGGGCTCATCATCGGCGCGTACCCGACCTTCTCACTGATGCGGGGCAATCCCGCTCCCGGATTGCGAGAGGGAGAACGAACCGTTGGCGGCACCCGGCGCTCGCAGGCGATTCGCGGAGCATTCGTCGTGGCGGAGATCGCGCTCTCGCTCCCGCTCCTCGCCATCGCGGGACTCCTGCTCAACAGCTTCCTGCGGCTTTCCCGAGTGGATCCGGGATTCGATCCGAGGCAGATCCTGACCCTGCGGATTCAGCTTCCCTCGTCTCGCTACGCCAATGACACCACCATTTCGGGATACTGGGCCCACGCCATTCCGCGAGTGAAACAGGTCGCTGGAGTCGTGGATGTGGGACTCGGGTCATCCATCCCACCCGATGACCAAGGCTGGAGCAACAACAATTTCGATCTGGTGGACCGGCCGGTTCCCTCAGGCACTGCCCAACCTACCTCGGCCTGGCCGAGTGTGACCTCGGAATACTTCGCCGCGTTGGGAGTTCCGCTGCTCGAGGGTCGACTCTTCACTCCGGGCGACACCGCCTCGGGTGACAGCGTCTCGGTCCCTCCGGTAGTGGTGGTGAGCCGGACCTGGGCCAGGCATTACTTCCCGGACGGCACGGCGGTGGGCCGGCGCCTCATTTCAGGCGGCTGTACCAGCTGCCCTTTCACGACCGTGGTCGGAATCGTGGGAGACATCAAGTACGAGGGCCTGAGCGGCAGAGCCGATGCAGTCTACAGTCCGGCCACGGAGGGCTGGAGCCAGGACATGACGCTCTTCGTACGCACCGCGGGCCCACCGGCCGAGGTGCTCGATCGGGTCCGCGCAGCGCTTCGGTCGGTGGACCCTGACGTCCCGCTGGACGACACCGCGCCGATGGAGGACCGGGTTTACCGGTCGGTGGCTCAGCCGAGGAATTGGATGGTGTTGTTGAGCGGATTCGCCACGACTGCCCTGCTTCTGGCCGGCGTGGGCATTTTCGGCATGCTTTCGTACACGGTGCGCGCTCGGCGCCGGGAAATCGGCGTGCGAATGGCGCTCGGCGCTCGTCAGCCTGCCGTGGTCGGCATGATCGTGCGACGCGGCATGCGGCACGCACTGCTCGGCACGGCATTCGGCCTGGCTGCCGCGCTCGCCGGAACTCGCGCGCTCCACAGCACGCTGTTCGACCTCAGTACTACCGATCCGCTGACCCTCGCCGCCGTCACCCTCTTGCTCCTCGGCGTCGCACTCATCGCCTGCTGGCTACCGGCCCGTCAGGCGGCGGCGATTGATCCAGTTGAGGCGATTCGGCTTGAATAGCTGTTCGCCATCAGCCGTCAGCCCTCAGCCGTCAGCACACCTCATCCCGAGGAGCACGCGACGAGGGATCTAGCGTCCTTGTCTCGCCACTGACCTTGGAGAGTAGATCCCCCGCTGACGCTCGGGATGAGGTGGTCTGACAGCTAATGGCCACCGGCTACCGACTCCAGCTCCAGCTCCCACGTCTGCCCCACCAATCCCTCCCCGAAAAGCTGGTGCGGTTCCTGGTGGACCAGCTGGTAGCCCGCTTCCTCATACAGGTGCCGAGCGGCGTGGAGTACGTCGTTGGTCCATAGGGTGATGCGGTGATAGCCGGCCTGGGTGGCGAAGCGAGTGCATTCGGCCACGAGCCTGCGCCCAATGCCACGGCCACGCGAGGAAGGTTCCACCAGCAGCAGACGCAGCTTGGCGGTGTCTGATCGATCGGGGTGCTTCACCAGAAAGACCGATCCCAGAATCTCTCCGTGATCGCCCTCGGCAACCCAGCAGCGTTCCCTGGCGGAGTCGAACTGTTCGACGAAGTCGGCCACGATTCGGGAGACCAGCGCCTCGAACCGCCAGTCCCATCCGTATTCCTGCGCGTACAGCACGCCGTGCCGGTGCACCACCCATCCCATGTCGCCGGCCCGAGGCTCGCGCAGCATGATGATTCCAGGCTTCGGGGAAGATTGCTCCGAGGCTGGATCGAGTTGCCGCCGAACCGTCTCCAACGCCTCGACCAGCTTCGCCTGACTGGGTGCTGAAAGATCTCGCAGCCAAGTCTCCACCTGGCGATTCGCCTCCGCGTCGAGCGATGCAAAGGCCCGCCGACCCTTGGGCGTGAGCCGAAGCCGGTGCTGGCGACGATCTGTGGGCGACGCAAGACGAGCGATGAGACCGCGGCGTTCGAGACCCCGGAGCAGGCGGCTCAGATACCCGGTATCGATTTCAAGGGCCTTGCCTACCTCGGTAGCTGTGGAAGCCTCCCGATTGGCCAGCTCGTAGAGCAGACGTACCTCGGCGAGCGAGAAGGGACTGTCGAGCAATCCCTGGTTCAGGACTCCGATCCGGCGGGTGTAGAACCGGTTGAACCGGCGGATGGCGTCGACGCGGGGATTGGGGGGTGCGGGCATAGGGACCTTGACCACGTGGCTGATCGGGCCAATGTCAAGCAATTAGTTGCTTCTGTCAAGTATATGGGCGGAGTACCCACCCCGGATTCGGCCTTCCTCAACGGTCCTGGTGCGGGAGAAACGATGCTGCCGCAGTATGGCTTGCCGGCTCGGAGAACGATTAAGCTTAAAGGTGGCCGATTCTACTCGTCTCCCGGCCTCCGCGTTCGGTCTGATCCCGCGCGAGGAGCCGGCTGAAGCGCCGACTGTGCGCCCGGGCCGTCCGCATCTCGTCGTGGTGATCACTCGCGAGGTAGGCCGGAAGGACAAAGCGCCCGGCAACGCTCTGCTCATGACCCGCTTCTGGCACCCGCGGGATCATCGCTGGAGCGAGAACTTCTTCGAGTCTTTGGAGCACGCGGTGCGGTTGTTCGTGGATGAGAGCGGATGGGTTATGCGCCAGCAACAGGCGCTGGATGGGCCGCATGCCTACGAGCTCGTCTTCGAAGCGCGCCGTGAGGACTTCACGGGTCCTAGCACCAAGCAGATCCTCGAGGAAGTGGGTCTGGATCCCTCAGAAGTGGAACGAAAGCTCTAGCCCCTCCCCTGAACACAGCTAGCTTACGCACTCATGTCCCGAACGCTGCTTTGGCGTCTCGTCGCGCTCGCGCTTCCGCTCTTGACCGGCTTGCTCGGTGCCTTCAACGGGCCCGAGGCGTTCCGCGACGCAACGACGGCGGGCCAGCGGGTCGCCGCAGGGACTCAAACCGCATACGGAATCCTTGGCCTCACCAGTACGATCGGCCTCGCCCAAGGCCGCGCGTGGGCTCGAATGTCGCTTATCGCATGGGCAATTCTGCTCTCCCTTACCGGAAGCATGGCGCCGGTGGTCTGGGGTGGCACGGGAGTGAGCACGGGTCTGCTGGCACTCCTCGCCACCGCGGCAATCGCGGCCGCTGCGGTCTGGCTCGGGTGGCGGGCCTTAGAGGTGCAAAATGATTAATCCACCGATCATCGTGGATGCTCGCGGAGGCATACTCATCTTCCGCAATCCGGCGGAAGTCCACAGAGAGTTGGATCCGGCCCGGGTCCGCAATGGCGACTATCCAGCCGCCTACGACTGGAACGGCCGGCTGTTGCGCATTCAGGTCCGGATTGAGGAGCATTCGTTCTTTGGGATGTTCAAGCGGATCACGGAACACATCGAGATTTTCGAGACCGAGCACATTCCTACTCACGAAATCGCCTTGCGGGAGCTCGTGTCCCGGTTCATTCACCCCGGGCCTGCCGCCCAGCCAGACGGAACCGTCGAACCGCTGGCCGGCCTCATCCGAATCAAGGCCATCGCGGGAACCCGCTAAACGGCATGTACAACGCGGCGTTCAGTCGCCTTCCCCGCTGATGCGATGCCCCGGGGTCTACTGCTGTTCTGCGGATTCCTCGCGCTGCTGGCCAGGCACCAGCCGCAGGCGATCATCGAAGGCAAGATCCTGGACGCGGCTGGAGCCCCGCTGGCCGATGCCGGCGTGGTCCTGATCCGTCCGCCCATTCTCACCCTCGCCCAGTCCACCTCGTCCGCGGACGGAACCTTCCGCCTCGAAGTCTCCGATACCGGCGCCGCACAACTCCAGTTCTTCGCTCCGGGGAGAGGCTATTTCTATCTCCCGATTCTGGTCGACCCTGCCCTTCGCGCGACGCTCGAAGTCCGCCTCGCCGCGCAGGATGACAGCTTCGCATCGCAGGCAACGGCGCTTCGTCCCGCATCGCCGTCGGCCCGGCTCGTGGCTGTCATGGCGGACGCGGTCTCGGAACAGAGTCGATACCAATTCTGGTCCCGGCGCGGTTCTGATTCGGCCGGATACGACTGGAAAACGGCTGTGGCCAAGGCGACGAGACAACTCGGGCAGGAACGCTCGCCTTTGGTCCGTCAGGCTCTCTACCTCGAGCTGCTGCGCTTCAGGCGGCTGGGCGCACCACTGTCCGAATCCCTGCGATCAAGGGCGCTTCGCGAGGTGCCGCCCACCGCAGGAGTCTGGGCGCTGGAACCCAACATGGCCGCGCTGGCCGGTGAGCCGTGCCGCCCCGACAAACCCATCGCTCCTTGTCTGAACTACTTCAGCGATGCGGCCAGCTCCCATCCCGACACTTTGGTCCAGCAATGGATGTTGGTGGAGGCCATGAACCTCTCGATGTCCACGGGCGACTCGGCCCAGGCCGAGGACTTCCTGCACCGGCTGGAGCAGGAGCACCCAGAGTCTCCGCTGCTTGGCTTCGCCCGCGGCATCCTTCAGCCCAGACCGACCGCCACCGTTGGAGCGGCACTTCCGGACCTGAGAGTCTCGGCTCTGGAGGACTCATCGGTGGTTTTCGACAACGAGTCGCTTCTCGGGAGGACGATGTTAATCGATGTCTGGGCGACCTGGTGCGACAGGTGTCTGGCCGAGCTCCCAGGGCTGCTGCAGGCCTACCGCGAATATCACGACAGGGGACTCGAGGTCCTTGGTGTGTCCTTCGATGATGACCGGCAGTTGACCCGCGATTTCAGGCGGCAGCTCGAGATGCCCTGGCTCGAGGCCTTCGCCGAGGGGAGCTTCGAGTCTTCGGTCGCGAAGACTCTGGGGATTACAACACTGCCGCGCCGGTTCCTCGTTGACAGCGCAGGAATGATCGTCGCGGCTGATTCAGCTCTGTTCGGGCGGAACCTGATGCCGACATTGGAGCAGATCTTGAATCGGACGAGGTAAGGGAGTGCCGCCACCCTGAAAGCTTGTTCAGCTCCCTTCACTCGACCCATGCCCTGCACTTCCCTCAAAGATCCCGGGCCCGCCCAACAGCCGGTACATCGCATAGAGCCCCGTGATCGCGAGCCCGCCAGCCAGGGCGGTCTGGCTGACCGAAAATTTCCGCTGTTCCAGCCGGCCCAGCGCATTCACCGGAATCGCCACCTGCTCACGCTGCCAGTCAGACTCGATCCCGCGGTTGTTCGCGGTGGTGAGTATCGCGAGGCGGAGGGCAATCGAGTCCGACGGCAGAACCTCACCCTGTACCTGGGTCACCCCGGGACCAAGCTGGGAACTCATGTCGATGCTGCCCTGATCAGTGAGCTCCGCCGAAATCCGGGTACCAGTTTCGGGCCCGGTCGAAGGCAGCGGTTTGTAGGTATAGCAACCCGCCATCAGCGGGAGCAGCAACAAGATGGTACGCAAACAGACCTCCCGGAAAACGAAGTAGGGAGTAGGTGGTAGGAAGTAGGGCGTGGACCCACGGTCAGGACGTGAGCCCTACTCCCTACTCCCTACCACCACGTTGTTATTCACCGAGTCTCGAACTCGAGGCTCAGTTGGCCAACGGCGTCGAGGTCGAATAGTTCAGCACCGCGCACGCGTTGGGGTCGTTCGCATTGCGACCCACCGGATCAACGTTCGGCGTATTGGGATTCGCGTTGATTTCGGTTTGCCCATAGGGCAGCCGCCCTGGAATGGGCGTGGTCGCAGGTTGGTTGCTGCCAACCGGAGCCGCAAAGGCCAGGGATGGCAGGCAGGTACGTTTGTAGTCGTTCCACACTTCCATGTTCAGGAAGAGCGTCACGTACTTCTCCTCCATGATGTTCTGCAGCGTCGCGGGAACCGAACCGAGCGCCGGGAACGTGACTGTAGCTCCTCCGGTCGACCCGTAGACCCGGTTGGCCCGCACCGCATCGAGATACGGCTGAGCCGCGCCTTGTCCGCCGGCGTGAAATGCCGCCTCGGCGCCGATCAGCTGGGTTTCGGCCCAGGTGATGATCGGGTGACGAAAGTCTCCCGGAGAAATGTTGGGATCGATGAACGTGAAGCCGGAGTAGTGTCCCAGCGCTGAACCGTCGCCGTCATAAACTCCGCCCGTGGTGACCAGCCCGGTTGAGCCCGCTGGGCGATACCCGAAGAAGTCGTTGGCAGCCCCGGGTGGGTCCGCTGGCGTGAAGTAGAAGTTGAGCCGGGCGTCGTCCTCCAGCCCCTGCGCAATACGCCGTTTCAGGATCTCGATGAGCGCGGCCCCAGGGGCAATGTCGGTCCGGGTAGCCTGGAACTGCCACCACACGCTCTGCCCCGTGGGAGAGAGATCGTGAAACCAGAGCATGTCGTTGTCCGGCGAGCTGATCCCCTGCGGAACCTCGGCGAGAGCCAGGGCATAGTTGGCCGGATCCACTTCCGCCAGGTGCATGTAGAAGCGGGCCTTGAGTGAGTGCGCCACTTCCAGGTAGGTCGCCTGAAGGTCCGCGGCATCCCTTCCGCCGTAGATGATTTCGGCGGCGTCGGCAACCGGCCCGGCGTTGAGACCGCCGAGCTGGACTGCCAGATACACAGTGATGGCCGAATCGAGCTGGGCCAGCACGTCCTGGTAGACCTGGAGCTGTGGGTCAAAGGCCGGGGTTTCGTTGTTTGAGTCCGCTGCCTCCCGATAAGGAACATCTCCCCACAAGTCGGCCGCGGTCCCCATCACGAGGGCTTCGTAGACCTTCCCGATGCCGACGTAGATGGAGTCTCCCAGACGATGACCCAGCTGTTCCATCTTGCGGATGTCGAGCAAACCACCACCACCGGTGATGGTGCGCGAGGTTCCGTACACTGCGCTGAAGTAGGTGTCGATGTCCGGTGGCGCGATGAAGCCCCGGTCGTACCCCACCTGCTGCCGGCCGTTGCCCGAGATCTGCTGCATGTACATCAGAGCACTCCGGGCCAGCTGACCTTCGAACTGCACCGACTGCAGCGCCTGGATCGAGGTGTAAAGCGGCCCAGGTTTGGACAATTCGGTCGTACCGTTGGGATTCTGGTCGATGCCGGGTCCGGTGAGGAAGTTGTCGCACGCGGTAGACAGCATCGTCAGGGCCGCGCACATGACCAGTTTGCGAGAGCTTGTCATGGCCGGCCTCACCGGTTCAGGGTTAGGGAGAAGATCCACGACCTGGTCTGCGGGTTGTTGAAGTAATCAACCCCGCGCAGCGCCGAAGCCGAACCAAGCACGGAGGTCTCGGGATCGATGCCGCTGTAGCCGGTCCAGGTATGCAGATTCCGTCCTGCGACTCGGACCTCCATCGAGTTGAATCCGAGGCCGCCCAGCACCCAGGCGTCGTCGAACAGATATCCGACGGAGATTTCCCGCAGCTTGGCATAGGACGCGTCTTCCAGGAACTGGGAAGTTGCGCCGTTGAAGATGCCGCCCGCTCCAGTGAACCAGCCTTCATTGAGCGGTACCGCCATGCCGGCGCCTGGACCGGCGACGTGCTCCTTCTTGAAGTAGTCGGTGCCGAAGGTATAGGTGCCGCCGTCGCGCAGGACCTGGGTTTCCTTCGATGTTCCGAAGTGGTTGAGCGCGCCGCGCGTCCCGTTATGGGCCTGGCCACCGTACCGCACGTCCAGCAGCCCGGTCACCGAGACCTTCTTCCAGCGGAAGCCCATCCGGAACGATCCGGTCCAGTCGGGATTGGGATCACCGATGATGTAGTTCTTCGACTGGTCGAGGATCGGATAGCCCTGTGAGTCGATGTACAACGACTTGCTCGGGGCGCCCAGGCAGTGGCCAGCAGTGTGGTCGATGTCGACACCATTGACTGTGAGCCCGCGGCCGCAGCGAACGAAGTCCGAGCCCAAAAAGACCCCAAGCCGCTGGTTCTGAGCGGCAACCGACTGGACGCTCAGGCCGTTGGTCCCGCCGCTGAAGGGCAACGGGGCGAACTGAACTCCGGCCAGATCGGTCACCAGGCTCTTGTTCGTGGCCCACTGCAGACCGAAATCGAAGCCCCACTCCCGCTTGTTCACCGGGCGCGCGTTCAGCGCGATTTCCCAGCCGAAGTTGCGAAGCTCGGCCGCGTTCGCCGGCTTCTCGGTATACCCGCTGCTCCCCGCGACCGGCACGTTGAGAATCACGTCGGTCGAGAAGCTGCGGTAATAGGTCAAGCTCAGATCGGCCGCGTCTCGAAGGAGACCTACATCGAATCCGGTCTCGAATTCTTTGACCCGTTCCGGACCGAGGTCCTGGGTAGGAAGGTTGTAGTTGGTGACCAGCCCGCCCGCTCCACCTTGACTGCTGCCGATGGACGGTCCCCAGCCTCCGTCTGCCGCCGCCCAGGTCACGAGCGTGCTGGCCAGCAGATAAGGCGCGGGTTGCGTACCGCTCTGGCCATACGCCGCACGGAGCTTTCCGTAGGTGAGGAACTTGTTCTCCCCTACTTCACCGCGGTGGAAGGTCCAGGCGGCGCTCGCCTTGGGATACCAGTTGCGCCGGTTCTCCGCTCCGAAGGTGCTCGCACCGTCATTGCGCAACGCGGCGGTAAGGAACAGCTGGTCCCACAGGTCGGCGCTTAACTGCGCAAAGTAGGACTCGAGCCGAACCGTTGACTCGAAATCGTATGGAGGACGCTGCGCCGCGGTATTACCCAGATTGAACGGCTTCGGCGTGATCAACGTCGTACCCACTACCTGGCGAGTGCGATAAGTCTGCGAGTTGAGGTTCTGTCCGATCATGACCGTTCCGGCCCACTTCTGCGACATGCGATACTTGGCCGTTGCGGTGAAGGTCTGGTCGACCTGGGAATTCCTGATGTACCCGGCGTTGAGTCCGCCAACGCCGTTCACTCCCGCCACGGTGGTATTCGAATTGGACCAGGGATAGCCCTGCAGCCGTTCGTCGTTGGCGTAGTCGTAGCCCAGGTTCTCGCTGAAGGTCAACCACCCGTTCGCATTCCAGTCGGCGCTGACACCGCCGAAGACCCGGCTCACATCCGTGGTGGACTCGGCCTCGTTGGCCACGAAGAACGGATTGTCGTAGCTCCGGGACAGCTGTTCGGAACCCGGACCTGGATTGGGGAACCGGAAGGAACGGTGGAGTCCGGTCACCGGATCGAGATACGGCTTGTTGTTGAAGTCGGGCGGTGTGCGCCAGGCGCCGAGCAGCAGGCCGTCCGTGCTGTTGCGGCTTACCACGGCGCCACCTTGGGCGTCCACGTAGGAGATGTTGGCGCCGACCTTCAGGTTCTCGAAAACCCGGTGGGCACCATTGAACCGGATGGCAATGCGCCGGTAGCTGTTGTTGTCACCGACGACGATGCCGCGGTTGTTGTTGTACTCGCCCGAGAGATAGAACGTGGTGCGTTCACCACCGCCGGACACCGTCAAGGCATTGTCCGTCTGGTAGCCATCCTGGAACATCTCGTTGGAGTGATCGAAGGTCGGCGTTCCCGGAGCCAGCAACGGGCCCCAGCTTCCCGCCTCGCCGAATCCGACCCGGCAATTGGTCGCGCCTCCCGCGACGCAGGCCGGCGGTGCGCCCCCGGTCCCCAGCCCGTACTTGTTCTGGAAATCCGGGAGATTGGCGTGCTGATCGACCGAGAGGGATGTGCGGAGAGAGTAGCGAGTCGGGCCGGGACGGCCCTTCTTGGTCGTAATCAGGATGACGCCCGAGCCGGCACGCGAGCCGTACACCGCGCTCGAGGCCGGGCCCTTCAGCACTTCCACGTTCTCGATGTCGTTGGGATTGATATCGATGGCCCGGTTCGACGGCGAGGAGCTGCTGTTGAGCGCGCCGGATATCGGGTTGTTGTAGCTGATGGAATTGTCGACCGGTACGCCGTCCACCACGATGAGCGGCTGGCCATCCTGAGCGCTGATGGTTGTCAGGCCGCGGACCTGGATAAACGACGATGCGCCTGGCTCTCCCGACGCCGAGGTCACGGTGACGTTGGGAGCCTTGGCGGCAAGACTGTTGATCAGGTTCTGCTCGCCGCTCCGGATGATTTGTGCCGAGTCGATCGAGCTTCGTACCGTGCCCAGCTTCTCCACTTCGGAGACCCCGCCCAGGCCGGTGACGACGATCTCACCGAGTTGGAGCGGATTGGCTTCGAGAGAGAAGTCGAGGGTCTGTTCGACCCCGGCCAGCACGACGCGACTGGTGCGGGGTTTATATCCGATGAGCCGCGCGGTCACGCTCACCGTGTCGCCGGTGAGTCGCGCCGTCGGCAGCGCGATGGTGTACCTGCCGTCCGCCCTGGTGGTGGCGCCGAGACCCCAGCGCTCGATCACCACGGTGGCTTGTCCCAGCGGGTCGCCGTCGGCCGAGGTGACTCGACCAATCAACGATGCGCCTTGTTGCTGAGCTAGAACCGATTCGCTAAGACCTCCGAGGGACAAGAACAGGACAACCGAACGAAGCCATCCTTTCATACAACCTCCGGGGTTCGGTGGTGGGCCAGCCCCGGCCTTATTGCTGAAACCGGTAGCCGAGATTGAGGGCGGTGAGGATGTGACGGGGCTGCGCCGGTTCCGCCTCGAGCTTCCGGCGCAGTCGGGCGATGTGGGTGTCGATCACCCGGGGACCGATCGCCGCGTCCGGCCCCCAGACTTCCTCCATCAGTTCGGGCCGCGTGACGACACGGCCCTCGCGCCGCATGAGTGCGTAGAGCAGTCGGAGTTCCTTTGGTGTAACGGGGATGTAGCGGCCGGCCCGGACGATGCGCTGGGTCGCGTATTCCACCACGACCTCACCAAACCGCGCCATGCCGCCCCACAGTGAATCCGCCCCGCGGTTTCCATCGAGCCGACGTCTCAGTTGATCGAGCAGCGCTTCCGCTTCGGGTCCATCAGCGACGGCCGCTCCCGCCGATGGAGTCAGCGCTCCCGCGGCGTCGTCCTCGATGATCAGGATTCGCACGAATCTCCCTCCCAAGAGCTTTGGCCCAACCTAGGAGTGGCAGGGATGAGCCGGAACGATTTCGGGATGGGTGGAGGAACCAGTGGGACGAACTGCACCGTACGAGGGATGAATTGCGCGCTATGTGATCGTCCCCACAACCCGACGACTCATCCCCGCACCAAAGCGATTCATCCCCGGTTCGTTGGCAGGCAGGTGCAGAGACACCATCGTGATCGCGCCGGACGTACTCCCGTCAGTGCCGGCTCATTACGTGGAGGTGCATATGTCCTATCGTCCCCTGATCCGGGCCGCGCTGGCCACCGTTCTGGCCGGCTCGGCGGCATGCGCCCGCATGTCGCGCATGGAATCGCCTTACCTCTCTCAGGTAACGACGGCCGACCCGGCCGCGGGGCAGGTAGACCAAGCCATGAAGTCCTTCGCCGCCCAGGGATTCAGCGGAACCGTGCTGATTGCTGAGGGATCTCGCGTGATCATCTATAAGGGGTATGGGCAGGCCAATCGCGCCCGCGAGCTCCCCAACACCGCGGAAAGCCGCTATCCCCTCGGCGCGGTCGAGAATGTGTTCACGGCGGCCGCGATGCTTCGCCTGGAGGAGGAGGGCAAGATCTCGACGAAGGATCTCGTGAGCCGCTTCGTGCCGGCGCCCGCGGATCTGCGCATCGACGATCTCCTCAGCCGCAATCGGGAAGTGACCGCGGTGGCATATGCGGGCGGGATGGCGAGCATGACCGGACCGGCTGATCCGTTGGCCGAGCGCTTTGCGGAGACCGGGGCCAGCTATGTCACGCTGCGTAAGGTTATCGAGCAGGTGACCGGCGAATCATATGAGAACTACATCAGCAACCATCTGCTGATTCCCAATGGTCTCACCCGGACCTTCTGGGACAACGGAGCGGTGGGTGATTCCCTGGTTGCGCGGGGTTACCGGGAGCCACTGGGAGAGACAGTGATCGCCAAGGGGATGGTGGCCCCCCTGGCGGACCTCTACCAGTTCCGTCTCGCCTTGCGCGACAACAAGGTGGTTTCTCCGGAGTCCAAGCGCCGGATGTTCGCCCCGGCCCCGAACGGCTATGGCTACGGGTGGGTAGTCAGCACCACGCCGGGCGGGGTCCGGGTCACCGAACACGCTGGAGATCAGGTGGGATTCCAGACCTGGATCGCGTACTACCCGGACAGGGACGTGCTGATCCTGCTGGGCGTGAACAATGATGGAGGATGGCGTCGGCCGATCTCCGAGCGGCTGACCGAGATCATGGTCGATAGTGCGTCGGCGATGGGGGCTGTCGTCTCCTCCCAGTAGAGCCGACCCACAAGAGAGTCTCGCCCTCGCGTGGCGGCAGGCGTAATTCGCCGGCCGCCATCCGGCGTTGGCGCTCGTTTCACGGAGCGAAACGCTGAAACACTTGAGGAGCCGCGTTCGTCGCGGAACATGGAATGCCCGAACACTCCGTGGTCCTCAACCGGGACGCCGTCCTGCGGCGGAAGAGCTTCCGCCTGCAGGCGGCGTTGGTCTTCGGTGGCTGGACGCTGTTCGGCCTCTTCTCCTATTCCCAGACCGTTCTCTATTACTCGCTGCCCGCGCGCGACCCGATCCCCTGGGGACCGCTGTTCGCGATATCGCTGGGAAGCGCCTGGATCTGGGCGGCGCTCACCCCGGCGGCCCTATGGGTAGCGAACCGCCTGCGGTTCGAGCCGAACCAGCGGATGCGGAGTCTGCTGCTCCATGGAGTCGCAGGGCTCACGTTCGTGCTGGTTTCGACCTTGCTGGAGCGGGCCATCGTTGCCTCCATCAGCGATTCACCTCTCAAGCCCTTCGTGCAGGGTCTGCTCTACCGGTTCGACAGTCGTCTCCTGGCCTACCTCTGCATCGTCACCGTCGCCTCGGCGGCGCGATATGCCCTGCTCTACCGGGAGCGCGAGGTGCAGGCCGCCGAACTCGAAGCCCAACTGGCGCGCGCCGAGTTGCAGGTGCTCAAGATGCAGCTGCAGCCTCATTTCCTGTTCAATGCCCTTAACACGATCGCGGAGCTGGCGCACGATGATCCCAATAACGCCGACCGACTGATCGCGCGTCTGGGGCATCTGCTGCGACTCTCGCTGGAGCAGGCGGGCCACCAGGTCGTCCCGTTCCGCCAGGAGCTGCAGTTCCTCACCGCCTACCTGGAGATCGAGCAGACCAGATTCCAGGACCGCCTCGCCGTCGACACCGACATCTCGCTCGACGCGCTCGACGCCGGAGTGCCGGCGCTGTTGCTGCAACCCATCCTCGAGAACGCGATCCGGCACGGAACCTCCCCCCGGACCGGCGCAGGAGAAATCTCCATTCGGGCCCGGCGCCAGGGAGCCATGCTCACCGTGGAGATTCGTGACAACGGCCCCGGTTTCCCCAACGGGTCAACGTCGTTGAAGGAGGGCGTCGGCCTGAGCAACACCCGGGAGCGGCTCCGTCAGCTCTATGGTGATCGGCACGCCTTCGCTGTGGCCAACAGCCCCGAGGGCGGAGCGTTGGTGACCATCGCCATGCCCTACATCGAATGCCACGAAGCCCACACTCCGCTGCATCTCCAGGTGGTGCGGATGGCTGGAGCCTCAGCGTGACAGTTCGGGTCGTGGTCGCGGATGACGAGCCTCTGGCTCGCCGGCGATTGGTCCGTCTCCTCGAAGGCGAGCCGGACGCAGAGCTGGTCTCCGCTTGCGCCAACGGCGCCGAGGCGGTGGAAGCCATCCGTGCCCAGTCTCCCGACCTGCTCTTCCTCGATGTGCAGATGCCCGCGCTCGACGGCTTCGGGGTGCTCGAGGCGTTGCGGGATACCCAGCTGCCTGCCGTGGTCTTCGTAACCGCTCACGACAGCTACGCCTTGCAAGCCTTTGAGGCGAACGCGCTAGATTACTTGCTGAAGCCGTTCGACGCGGACCGTTTCCACCGGGCATATCTGCGGGCCAAGGAACGGCTGCGTGCCACCACGCCGGATTCCGACGCCGGAAAGCTCGCCGAGCTGCTCGCGTCGCTGAATAAGCCGCGGACCGGGTCGGACCGGATCGCCATCCGGAGCGACGGCAAGGTGTACTTCGTGCGCGCCACCGACGTGGATTACATCGAAGCCGCGAGTAACTACGTACGATTGCACACCGGGAAGACCGAGCACCTGCTCCGGGAGTCGCTGACCAACATCGAGAGCCGGCTGGACCCGGCTCACTTTCTCCGCATTCACCGCACGACCATCGTCAACGTCGAGCGCATTCGCGAGCTGCAACCGTGGTTTTCGGGAGAATTCATCGCCATCCTGACGGACGGCACCCGGCTCAAGGTGAGCCGGGGGTACCGGGATCGCGTCTCGCGCTGGTTGGGCCAGTCGCTCTGAGCGCCGGCGCGGAGCTGAATCCCGCGCTCCTGCAGGCGACAATCATCCTCGCCCTCGTCGGCCTCTGCATCTTCCTCTACCGCCGCTATCGCAAGCGCTACCTGTTCTGGTGGGCCGTGGCATGGAGCCTCTACCTGCTCCGACTCGCCGCGATCATCACCTTCGTCGGCACCCACCACCAGAGTTGGCTTTTTGCCCACCAGGTACTGACGGGGTGGACGGCGCTGGCCCTGCTCTGGAGTGCGATGGTGTTTTCTCGCGATCCCCCGCTCAGACCGGTGTACCTGATCCTGGTGCTGGTGCCATTGGCCTGGTCGCTGCTTGCGGTGCAGACTCTGGCCAGCTCACGGCTCTTCTATGTCGCCGCGGTTCCGGCCGTGGTCTTCCTTTCCGCGGCGACCCTCTGGACTTCAAGGGTCTTTCTCCGGTTCCGTCGCCAGACCGGCTCGCGCGCCGCGATGCTGCTCGGCGTTGCCTTCCTTCTCTGGGGCCTGCACCATCTCGACTACCCGCTTCTGCGGGCTCGCGGCGCCTGGAATCCCTGGGGCTATTACCTCGACATCCTCTTCGCGCTGGCGGTCGGGTTCGGCATGGTCCTCCTGGTGCTCGAGGATACTGACCGGGGACTCGGCGCCCTCGCGGCACTCTCGGGCGATCTCCAACGCACCGATGGCGGTGCCGATGTGCTGAGCGGACTCCTCGCTCGCCCGCTGGGATTGGCCGGCGTCCGCGGTAGCGTGATGTATCTGAGGGAGTCTGGACGCTACGTCCGGGGAGCGGGGGTTGCCTCCCCATGGGGCGGGCGGGAGCCCTCTGCCGAGGCGCGTCCCGCGATTCGATCGGCCGTAGAGGGAGGCAAGCCGGTCTCGGTGTCCGGATGGCGGGAGGGCGTGTCGGCGGAAGGAGTCTTTGCGTTCGCGGCAGTGCTCCCGGTATTCCGTCGGCGCGAGGTTACCGGCGCCATGATCATCGTGGGAGACGCCCGGGATCCGTTCACGGCGCTCGATCAATCGTTCCTTCTGGCGCTGGGACAGCAGGTAGGCGCGGCATTGGAGAATGCCGAGCTGTACCGAAGCCTGCGGGGACGAACCGAAGATCTGGAGCGACTATCGGTGCGGATGATCCGCCAGCACGAGGAAGAACGCCGGAGGCTTTCGCTCGAGCTGCACGACGAAACTGCCCAGGTGTTTTCGGCGGTGAAGCTGCAACTCGGCATGTTAAAGGAAAAACTCCCGGCTGCGCACACTGCGCGGATGGAGAGGATCATCGCTCTGGTGGATGCCGGGATGTCCAGCATCCGGAGCGTGACCGAAGCGCTGCGTCCGTCGCTGCTCGACGACCTCGGCCTCATCCCTGCCCTGCGGGCTCTAGTGACCGACTTCGGTGCCCGCTCCGGTCTGAGCACCCGGTTCACCGCACCGGATTCGCTGCCGGGTCTCGAAAAGGATGCCGAGCTCGCTCTCTTCAGGGCGGTACAGGAGGGGCTCGCCAATGTGGCGCGTCATGCCAAAGCGAAGAGCGTTGCAGTTACTCTGAAAGATGAGGGAGACCATGTGCTACTGGAGCTGGTTGATGACGGACACGGGCCCGTCAATCTGGATCAAGCGGGGAACGGTGCAGGACACATGGGTCTCGCGGGAATGCGGGAGCGGTTTGCCTCACTCGGTGGGCGAGTGGAGTTGGAGGCGGGAAGCGAGGGGGGAGCGCGTCTCATGATTGCTCTTCCGCGGGAGGCACCCTCGCCATGACGACGTCTCCTATCCGGGTCATGATCGTTGACGACCATCCCCTGGTCCGCGAGGGCATTCGTTCCATCGTCGCGGCCGAGGCTGGATTCGAGATCGTGGCGGAAGCCGGAAGCGGTGAGGAGGCGGTGGAGGCTGCGGGGAAGCTGCGGCCTGACGTGGTGATTCTCGACCTTTCGATGCCAGGAGAGGGCGGGCTTCGCGCAGTGGTCAGGCTTCGGGAAGTGGCGCCCGCTGCCCGGTCGCTGATCCTGAGCGTTCATGATCACCCCGAGTATGTCCTCGAGGCGGTCCGCGCTGGTGCTCAGGGCTATATAAGGAAAGACTCTTCTCCATCCGAGCTGCGTCTGGCCATCCGAACGGTGCATCGGGGAGAAGTGTTCTTCAGCAGCCCCGTCGCCCGCCAGCTGTCGGCGGCGGTTCGCCAGGAGACGCTCCGGGAGGAGCAGGGAGGAAAACTCGAGCGCCTCACCGACAGGGAGCGCCAGGTCCTCGCGGGAATTGCGGCGGGATCAACGAGCAAGATGATCGCCCAGCAGCTCGGGCTCAGCCCCAGGACGGTCGAGGCCTATCGGGAAAACCTCATGCGCAAGCTCGCGATTCGTACCGTGGCGGGGCTTACCCGCTTCGCGGTTGATAACGGGCTCCTGTCCCCGGAATGATTGTCATCCTGAGGGCGCACGGCGCTTTGCGGCGTGGCCCGAAGGATCTAGCGCCCTGGCCTTGAAGTTCGGATAGGTAGCGCGGTTGAGCCTGAGTTGAACCATCCGGGTTAGAGTCCGGCTCATGCCAACCTGCCGCCATGCCGTTTACATCCTCGCAAGTCTCTCCCGTCGGCTGTACATCGGTGTAACCAACGATCTCGTTCGTCGCATATGGGAGCATCGATCAGGAGTACAGGTTGGGTTCACGGCACGGTACCGTATCACGCGGCGTGTCTACTTTGAGGCCACACCCAACATCCGAGCGGCGATTCAGCGCGAGAAGGAAATCAAGGGATGGTCGCGTGAGAAGAAAATACAATTGATAGAGAGTACGTACGAACGCGGGCTGGCTCGATTTGGCCCACGGTTTTCTGAGAAGCGAAAAGTAGTTCCCTCGGGTCACGGCGCCTCGCGCCGCGCCCCCTCGGGATGACACTATGTCCAGAACCTGTAAGCATCCACAGGAATCATCTTCGAAGTCTCTCATGACGGTGACACCCACCAGGGATGGGCGGGCATCATCGTGTTTCGATGGCACCCCGTTTCGTGGCCCATTCGGTCCATGATCCGTCGTACAGTGTTGCTCCCTCAACCCCCAGGGCGTCCAGCGTCAGCAGAAATGCGCACGCGCTCACTCCCGATCCACAACTGCCAATGATCGGCTGGTCCAGTCGAATGCCGGCGCCCGCTATGCGCTGACGCAGCTCATCCGGGGGGAGGAGCGTCCCGTCGGGTGCTACGAGAGTGCCATATGGCAGGTTCAGCGCGCCGGGCATGTGGCCACTCGGCAGGCCCGCGCGCGGCTCGGGATCGGTTCCCTCGAACCGCCCACGGCTTCGCATGTCCACGACTTGCGCGGCTCCGGACCGCAGCGCGTCGGAGACTTCGTCCATTGTGCGCACCATCCCCGCGCGAAGCTTCGCGGTGAACACCGCGAGCTCGACCGGCGGGATCCCCGTCTCCATCGCCCGTCCCTCCGCCATCCACTTCTTGCTGCCGCCGTCCAGTACGGCGACCCGATCGTGGCCAAAAGCCCGGAACAGCCACCAGGCCCGGCCGGCGCTCAGGTTGGCGCCAGAACCGTCGTAAACCACAACGCTGCTGTCGTTCCCCACTCCCAACGCGCCTGCCTGTTCTGCAAACCGGGTTGATGTCGGCAGCATGTGAGGCAATAAAGCCCGGTCGTCGCTCACTTCGTCCAGATCAAGGTAGCGCGCGCCGGGAATGTGCCCAACCCTGAACTCGGCCCTCCCATCGCGTCCACTCGAAGGGAGATACCACGAGGCGTCCAGCACCCGCACCTCGACCTGGTTGAGTCGTGCGGAGAGCCAGTGGGTGGACACTACTGAAGGAAGTACAGAATCGTTCATAACCGACAACCGACCAATGAATTGACTCCGCGTATCCAGAGGTTGACCGGTGCTTGTGGCGGACACCTTAGCTTGAGTCCCGAAAGCATAGTCGAGCGACCATTACCCGCCGCCAGAGGTGGCGGTTACCAAGGAGGAACCCATGTCGGTCAAACATGCGCTATGGATCGGCGCCAGCCTGATACTGGCGGCCTGCGATTCGACCAGCGGCCCCAATGTGGACGGGGTGCCCGACAACCGAAGCGGGCCGCCGCAGGTCCCTGCGCTCCCGGTGGAGACTACCCCGACCTGCCAAGTCTCATCGCAACCGGTGAGCTCGCGTATCTGGTCGGCGAGGGCGAAACCCTGCCCGACCCAGCCGCAGAGACCGGTGCTTTAGTCCTCGAATCAGTGAGCGAAGCTTGGCCGAAGTCGCAAGTGCCTGCATGCGAAGGAATTGACTCCCCCGGCTCGACGATTGACTGGGGCTTGGCCGCCGATCTCTAGGTTGGTCTGGAAAGCTGATCCCACAACTCGTTTCCCGCCGCTTCGCGGCCAGGCCTGGGAGGCCTTATGTCGGTCAAGCAATCGATTTGGATTGGTGCAACCCTGATGATCGCTGCCTGTAGCTCTACTACTGAACCCAACGTGGTCCAAGTCGGCACCACACCCGGTTCCGGTACAACGACCGAGTGCGCTCCTGTTTCTCCCCGCGCACCCGCGGTGAGAGCGTCGGCGGAGCCGAGGTGCAAGCCGGCGGAGTTCAGTCTCAAGACTCTGCCCCGGTAACCGGGTCTCCTCCCCTGGCATCGAGACGCGCGCGAAGCGTCGCTAGGATCGCCCGGTCCTCCTGCCGCAGGACGGCGCCATAAGCTTCGGCGCTGACCAGGCAACGCCGAGCGGTCCTTCGATCGCCAGCCGCCAGTGCATCAGCGGCGATCTCCAGCAATCCCGAAAAAGTCTCCGGTGTCGGTAAGAGCCGCACCTGCAATTCCGCCCGTAATACGCGAGACGCGAGATCCACCCGACCGGTGAGAAGCTCGACAGCTCGTCGCCGAAGATCCCTCACTTGCCCCGGCGTGAGCATCGCACGCTCGACAACCGTCTGGATGAGCGGCGTCGCGAAGGCGTAACGGTCACCCTCGAGCACCAGGAAGTGATGCTGTTCGAGCCTCGCCAGCTGGGAGGGGAGGTCACCTGCGGCATCACCGGCCAGGGCGGCCACCATGGACAGATCGAGGACCCGGGTTCCTATCGCCGCCGCGGCCAGAAGGATCCGCGATCTTGCATCGAGCCGCGCGATCTGGGCAAGGACGGCCGACCTTACCAGCTGAGGAACTTCGACCGGGAGCAGACTCTCGAAGGTTTCTTCCGGTGGAGGCCACACCACTGCCCGCTCGCGCAGGGCGATACTCTCCGAGAGACTGCGCAACAAGGCCACAGCCAGGAGTGGCCGGCCGGCTGTCTCGACCATGAGACGGCGAACCAGACGATTGCGTGCCGACGGCTCGTCACACCAGGGCGCCATCGCGGTTACTAGATCGGTCATCGCCTTGGCATCGAGTTCTTCCAGAGTGAAGACCTGACCGGGGAGCGCGCGCCCGATCTGGGCTTGCAGTTCGATCAGCTGACGGGGAGTGTCGGGATCGCCGGCGACCGCGGTCAGCAGCAGGAAGGCCCGAGTGTCGATGAGACTCTCCATGGCGGCGCGTAGCGCACCGAGCGAGGCGTCGTCGGCAAATTGTGCCTGGTCCAATCCGATTACCACCGCCACTTCCTCGGTGACAGCGCGCAGCATCATCCCCAGCGCGAGTGCGATCTCGCCCTGGTCCCGTGGTTCTCGAGGAGCTACCCGCGAGGCGAGCTCGGGGATCACCGCGGCGAGAACCGCCAGAGCGCCGGGATCCGTGGCAGCGAGTCCCGGTGCACCCAGCAATCCGCGGCGGACCACACTCCTGAGAGTGCTCCACGGTATGGTCTGATCCGCCTCGATCGGGCGGGTGACGCATGTGGTGGCACCCTCGAGCGCCAGGCGTAATATAGTTTCGCTGAACAACCGGGTCTTTCCGATCCCCGGATCGCCCTCGAAGAGAAGCGTCGCTCCGCGCGACCCGGGGGCGAGCCAGCGAGCCAGCTCCTGCAGTGTCCCGGCCCGCCCCACAAGCGGCGGCTCGTCGAGCGGCTTCCCCGCAGAGTCGAGCCACCGCCCCTCCCGGATTCGCTGAGCCAAGGCAGAGAGTTCGGGACTCGGCCGCTCCTCCAGCTCTCCCAGGCCTTCGGCGAATCGGTGAAACTCCCGCAGGGCGCCGGAGGCATCCCCGCCCAAGGCCGCGGCTCGCATCGCCAAACGAATGGCCGGTTCCGAGTACCGCTCCAGGCCGAGAGCGTGTCGAGCGGCTTCCAATGCTTCCACGGTCTTGCCCAGGGCGAGAAGCTCCTGAGCGGCTTCCAGGAAGGAGTGCGTTGCTTGGGTCCGGAAGCGGTTCCGCGCCGACTCCGCCCACTCTTCGAATGCGGGGGCGTCATCGAGAGTAAACCCCTCGAGGAAGACCCCGCTCGGGCGGGCGGCCCCCGACACGATGAGAGCATCGATTTCAAGATTGCCAGGCGCCAGTCTTACCGAGTCGGTCTCCGTGATGATCCGTTCGGACCCGAGACTCACTCGCAACCGGCGAAGGGCCTCGTTCAGAGAGTGACGGGCCTTCGCGTCGTCTTTGTCCGGCCAGAGGAGGCCAAGCAGGTGCTCCCGGCTTCGGGTCATCCCGGGGGAAAGCGCCAGGTAGATCAGCAGAGCCAGGTGTTTCCGCCATAAGACATCGGGCGGAGGCACCTCGCCGGAGAGCCGGGCGGTAGGCGCCCCGAACGTGATCAGCCGAAGGGGAGGAGGCGAGGACATGACCAGATATCATACCAGCAGATCACAGCTCCGTCACGCCGGCGCGGACTCGGCGCAGGATTCCCAATGAGAAACCCGGGCCCATGACGTGACCCGGGTTTCGATACTTCTCGCGGGAAGAAGCTATTCCTTGTGCTCGCCCAACGCCTCCGCGGCTGCTTTCCTCACCTCGGCGTCATCATCCTTGATGGCCGTAACCAGGTAATTCGTCACCCGCGCGTCTTCCATCTGGCCGAGGGCCTCGATCACCTTCCGGCGTACCTCGACCCTCTCGTCGTGAATCGCAGCACCCAGCCCGGGCACGGCCGCGGCATCACCGATGTTGCCAAGCGACTCGGCCGCCTTTTCCCGGATCTCCCAATCGGAATCCTTGAGTGCCGCAATAAGAGCGGGCGGGGCTCGGTTCAAGTCGTCGAGGTTCCCCAACGCTTCGACCGCGGCGCGGCGTACCTCTTTGTCCGAATCGTTCAATGCTCCTCCTAGAGCATCGGCTGCCGCCGGATCCTCGATATTGCCCAGCGCTTCGGCGGTAGCCCGGCGTACCTCGGAATCAGAATCGTTGAGGAGCTTGAGCAGGGGCCGAGTGGCCTTCTTGTCTTCGATGTCTCCCAGGGCCCGGACCACCGCGAGGCGCACGTCGACATCGGGGTCTCCAAGGATCGCCGTAAGACCACCGGTTGCCCGGGCGTCTTCGATGTCTCCCAATGCCTCGGCTGCTAATCTGCGGGTTTCGGTGTCCTGAGACTTGAGCATCGGAAGGAGCGGATCCACGGCCTTCGGGTCTTCGATCTGTCCGAGCGCCCAGATCGCGGCGTGACGGAGGCCGGCGTTCTGGGTCTTGAGTGCATCGACCAGAGGCGGAATGGCCTTGGAATCTTCGATTTCACCGAGCGCCCAGGCCGACATGCGCGCTACATCGCTATCAGGATCGCGCAACGCTTTGGTCAGCGCGTCGAATGAGCCCATGTCTTCCGCGTGCCCCAGGCCCAGTACCGCCGCTTCGCGAAGCTTGCCGTCGGAGCTCTTCATTGCCTCCCGGAGCGTCCGCACCGCCTCGTCGCTGTTGCTCCCACCCAGGAGCTGAGCGGCGGTACGGCGCAGACAGGGATTCGGGTCGGATAAATGACTCCCCAGTACCCGGATCGCCTTGGCGTCTTTCACATCCTGGTTGAACATGTCTTTGACTGCGCGGTCGTCCGCGGTGTGATCCCGCAGAGCCGCAATCTGGCTCGCGTCACTGCTCCAGCTCCAGCCATTGCGCATCTGGTCCGCGGTGAATTCGCATACCACAGGATCGGCACTGCCCAATGCGCCGAACATTCGCACCACCGCTGCGGAATCCGGCCCCGGCCGATTGGAATGATCCGGCGAGTGCCCGCTGCTCACGGCCCCAACTCCCGCGCCGAGCGTGACCAGTCCGGTTGCTGCAAGGAGGAATAGCTTCATGAAGCCCTCAGTTGAGCCGCAGCTCTTAGCTCTTAGCTGTTCAATCTGCAATCTGAAATTTGAAATCTTCAATTCGACTCATCCCTCTGCCCCAGGGCCTCAGCCGCCTGCCTTCTGACGTTGGGGTCGCTCGACTTGAGTGCGGCGACCAAGGCATCCAGCGCCGACGAATCCCGAACTTCGCTCAAGGCTTCGATCGCGGCATCACGGACGTCGGCGTTCGAGTCATTCAACGCGACGCGCAGCGTCGGGACGGACTTGGGGTCCCGAATCTGGCCCAGTGCCTGGATCGCGTTCTGCCGGACGTCGGGGTTCTTGTCCTTGGTGGCTTCGATCAGAGCCGCCGGGGCAGTAGTGAGACCGAGTTGGGAAAGCGACTGGGCCGCAGCACTCCGAACGTCGGCATCCGAGTCGCGCAGGGCCGCGGCAAGCGGTTCAGCAGCCGCAGGGTCTTCCAGGTTGCCCAGCGCGTGGGCCGTCTGGTGCCTCACGTCAGCCGAAGGATCCGACAGCAGCTTGATCAGGGGACGGACAGCCCGCTTGTCCTGCACCTCGCTGAGGGCTTCGACCGCCGTCTCGCGCACTTCTGCATTGCTGTCCGACAGCGCCGCGATGAAGGCATCCACCGGCTTGTTCCCGCCCTCCATGTTGCTGATGGCGGAGATCGCACGACGACGAACTTCGGGAGAGCTATCCTTGATCGCCGCAGTGAGTCCGGGGATGGCGCGTGGATCTTCCATATTCCCCAGCGCCTCGGCGGCGCACGCCCGAACCTCTGCGTCGGTGTCCCGCAGGGCCTCGATCAATGCTGGGACCGACCGGGGATCCTCGAGGTTGCCGAGCGATGAGGCGGCCGCACGACGTACTTTCACATCGGTGTCCTTGAGGGCCGCGATCAGAGCGGGCACCGCGGTGTTCGTTGTGTCACCCGCGTGCTTCCCCCCGAAGTCGACGCCACCCTTGATGCCTTTAAGCTTGGGCATCACCATGGAGTTGACCTCTACATGAGGCATCGGCTCGATTGGAGTCCGTGCCAGCGCAGCCTTCACCTGCCGCATCGCGCGCCGCTCGATCTCCCTGGTGTGAATGTGCATCTTGTTCAGCGAGAACTGCATCGAACGCTCACCAGTGTCCGACACGAGGGCCTTGGAATCCTCCTCCTGCTGCACGTCCGTCGGGACGGCCGAAATCCCCGGCACCGAGAACGCCGTGATGAGGACCAGGGCTACCGCAGCGGGGATCAACCAGAACCGGCGAGGCTGTGGGCGCATTGCGTGATTCTCGATGAGACGGTGAATACGGGAAACCAGCTGGCTGCGACGCTCGGCCATGGCCGACAGCGGCACCGGCTGGGGTGAGGTATCGATCCATTCGGCGACCTTCACCAGGCACTTGGCGAGCACCAAGCCTGACCCTGTCCGGCGTGCCGCCCAATCGTCGCAGACGAATTCCGCCGCTTCCTGAATCCGGAGCCGAGCCAGCCGGTTGAGCGGCTGGAAGAAGAAAATCCGCTCGATGATACAGCCCAGGGTGAGCCACTGCGGATCGCGCCGGGCGAGGTGGGCCAGCTCGTGCGCCAGCATACTCTCCTGCGCATCGGGCCCCAGCTCGGTCAGCGCCGCTTCGGGCAAAGCAATTTCGGAGCTGCCCAGCGCTACCGGGCTGGAAAGACCGGGAGCTGCGGTGAGGCTGACGCTGCGACGGATTCCGGCATCGACCCGGAGCCGGTTGAGCACCAGCGCCAGACGCGGATCATCGATCGGCCGGCGGGAACCCAGCCGGTAGAAGAGCCGAAGCCGGTTGGCACCATAAAGGATCAGCAGCAGACCGGCACTCACCGCCCACGCTACCAGCGCGAACGGCTGCGCGCGATTAACCTGCTCGGGCACCGTTTGCATAGACGCTTCCGCCGGAGCCGTCGGTGCCGAGGTTTCCTTGGCAGCGTTGAAGAGAGGCCCAGTGATCGGCGCCTCCTCGATCGCTTTCTTTTCAATCGCGGGCCTTACCCCCCGGTCCGCTTTCAGTGGAGCGGTGGCGTGCTTTTCAGCCGGAGCGACGCCCATGCCGACGATTGAAACCAGCCCGCCGACGGGCACAAACCCCAGACCGGCCTGAAGCGTGGTGGTAATGAGCGACCCCACGAGAGCAGATTTCCAGATCACGTCGCGCACATCATGAGACCGTACCAGGCGCCAGGTGACCAGCCACGCGGCGGCCAGGAGGACGGTGCTGTGGAGCGCGTAAGTGAATAGCCAGGAAGCGATGTGTTCAGTCATGGCGGGGTCCCTCGGTGCCGGCTTCGTGTTCCGCTATCAACTCTTTGATGCGTTCAAGATCGCCCGAGCTGACTTCGCGGGCGGACAGCAGGTGGGTCATCAGCGCGGCGACATCGCCATCGAAGAGCCGCTCGGTAAGCTCGGTGACCATCGAACGCTGAACTTCCGATTCGGTGACCAGCGGAGCATAGACGAACTGGCGGGCTCGGGTCCGGTGGGAGACGACACCCCGGCGCTCCAGCCGCGAAAGTAGGGTAGCGATCGTGGTCTGTGCCAGTCCTCGCTCGTCCCGCAGCGCGTCGGCGATCTCGGCCACCGTCGCTTCTCTCCGTTCCCAGAGAATCCGCATGATGCCAATCTGAAGATCAGTCAGCTGATGAGTCTCGGGCATATCCCCTCGGAGTTTGGCTTGAACTACAACTGTAATATTACAGCAGTAGTAAATCTGTCAAGAGTGAGGCGATTAGTCGCCGAGTGGGCGGTCTTACGAGGCCGTGCAACGACAAGTGTCAAAGCGGAACTTTCCCTGCCCCGGATCCCCAACAAGGGATAGACTATCTGTATGCCCCCGAAGTCGTTGTCCTCCGGCGCCGGTCTGGCAGACCTCTGGACCAGGCTCCGCCCACTCCCAGGTGGCAGCTGGCTGTTCAGCCGCGCCTTGGGCTTCATGGTTCCCTACTCCGGTAGCATCGGGGCTCACATCCGGGCACTTGAGCCTGGGTACGCGCGAGTCGAATTGCCAGATCGCCGAAGAGTCCGGAATCATCTCCGTTCAGTTCACGCTATCGCCCTGGCCAACCTTGGTGAGGTCACGACAGGACTCGCAACCTTGGTAGGCCTGCCTGGAAATGTCCGCGGAATCCTCACTGGGCTTTCCGTCGAGTACATGAAGAAGGCACGCGGCACACTGATCGCCGAATGCCGGACCGCGATTCCCGTGGTCTCTGGATCCATGGATCACGATGCGATTGGGGAGATTCGGGACGGCACCTCCGACCTCGTGGCACGAGTGACCGCGAGGTGGCGACTCGGCCTGGTCGAACCCAAGGCCTGAGCGACGTGACCTTTTCCACCCCGCTTACCGCACATGCAGGCATCGAAGTCCCGCTGATCTGCGGTGCCATGTATCCCTGCAGCAATCCTGAACTGGTCGCGGCGGTCTCGGAGGCCGGCGGGATCGGGATTGTCCAACCCATTTCACTCACCTACGTCCACGGTCACGATTTTCGGGAGGGCCTTCGTCTCATCCGCCGGCTGACTTCCAAGCCGATCGGTATGAACGCCCTGATCGAGCAGTCGTCCCGCGCCTACCATGAGCGGATGTCGCGCTGGATCGACATCGCCCTGGAAGAAGGAGTTCGCTTCTTCGTGACCTCGCTCGGGAACCCGCGCTGGGTAGTGGAACGGGTGACGCCGGTCGGGGGCGTGGTCTACCACGACGTGACCGAGCGCAAATGGGCAGACAAGGGACTCGCCGGAGGAGTGAAGGGACTGATCGCGGTGAATCGCCGGGCGGGTGGACATGCCGGTCCAAGCTCAGCCGAGGAGCTCCTCGAAGAGTTGGGCCCGTTGGGGGTTCCTCTGATCTGTGCCGGGGGGATCGGAGATCCGGCGGAATTCGCCGCCGCGTTGGGAATGGGATATGCCGGAGCCCAGCTCGGCACCCGGTTCATCGCCACGCCGGAGTGCCATGCGAGCACCGCTTATAAAGATGCGATCCTTCGAGCGACGGAAGCGGACATCGTCTTGAGCGAGCGAATCACCGGAGTTCCCGTCGCGGTCATTCGCACTCCGTTCGTGGAGCGGATGGGACTCACGGCAGGACCGATCGCTCGCTGGATGCTGCGCCATCGCAGGACCAAACACTGGATGCGCACCATCTACGCGCTTAAGTCACTGTGGCAGCTCAAGAAGGCGTCGCTGGACGAGTCGGGAGAGCGGGACTACTGGCAGGCGGGTAAGAGTGCCGGGAAGATCACCTCGATCGAACCAGCGGGTGAGATCGTCCGCCGTTTCGCGGAGCGTGCGGCAGAGACGGAAGGCTCGACTGCTTCAGGGTGAGCGCCCGACAATTTGTTGGTAGCTCACGGGATCAGTTGCGCCCTCAGTAGAAATCAGCAGGACCCGGGTTGCAGGACCGACTTCAAGTGCCTCGCGCACCCGGCGTGTTGCTACCCCTTTCATCAGCTCGAGCAGGCCTCCGGTGGATGCGGCGCCGGATTCCCCGGCGACGACACCCGACGCGGCCAGCAGGCGCATTGCCTCTCGGGCCCTCTCGTCCTCGATCTCCAGGTAGGCATCGATCCCGTCCTCGAGCGCAGGCCAGGCGGCAGTTGATGGAGTCCCGCAGTTCAGACCGGCCATGATGGAAGCATCGGCGCCGGCGTGGAGCATGACCGGCTTCCCGGCTTCAATCGAGTGGAGCGCGCACGCCGCTCCAGTCGGCTCGACGCCCACGAGCGTTGGAAACGTTGCGCGTCCCTCGGCTCTGAAATGCGCAACTACGGCACTTGCCAGAGTGCCAACTCCGATCTGTACCAGCACCAGATCAGGTGGCGCGATTTGCTGATCGGCGATCTGCCGCTCGATCTCCAGAAAAATCGTCTCGTAACCTTCTGCCACCCAGGACGGAACTTCCTCGAATCCCGGCCAGCCATGGTCGGAAACCAGGATGACCCCGGGGGCAACGGAGGAGGCCGCCCGCTCGACGGCATCGTCATACGTCCCTTCGACGATGGTTACTACCGCGCCTTCGGATTCGATCCCTTCGATGCGAGCCTGAGCGGTTCCCCGGGGGACAAATATCTCCGCCGCGTAGCCGAGCCATCGGGCAACCCGCGCGACACCGCGTCCATGATTGCCATCGGTCATCGTGATGAGTTGGAGCCGGCCCAGCGGTACCAACCGCTCACGAAGCTGGTCAACGGTCGTCCAGGGTTCGAGCGCTGCGCCCAGCATGCGCTCGAGAATTCGCAACGTTGCCCACGATGCTCCAAGGATCTTGTAGGCTGGAAGACCAAACCGATTCGACTCGTCCTTCAGGTGAACCGCGCTGACTCCTGCAATGCGGGCCAAGTCGTCCAGTTGCCGGAGCGGAGTGGGCTGGTAGCCGGGGAGTTTCTGATGGAGACCCCACGGTTTCGGGCTCGGTGCCGGGGTCCGAAGCTCTTGCCGCACTTGGGGATTGAGGATGGCGTGGGGCATCTCTCCTCTAGCAAACCGCCTAAATAGTGATCTATCGCACCGTCTAAAAATTGGACAACTTGTTGATATATAACGATTTAGCTTTCAGGCCTGAGTGTTGCTTAAATTGACACACCCAGCACTAACGCCCTGCGGAGAGCCGTCATGTACCGTATCCGTTCGAGCTCAGGCGAAGAGGCGGTCTTCAAGACCCTCGAGGAGTTCAACGCGGCCGTTCGCAGCGGCATCATCGCCGCTGAAGACGAAATATTCCACTCGCGGGCCAACAAGTGGCTCGACGTAAAGAGTCACCCTCACTACCGCTCCGCTCTCGGCTTGGGTGAGGAGAATGGGAACGGCCACGCTCCCCGTCTCACACCTGCAGGCAGTGCCAAACCAACTCTCAGTCCATTCGGCGTTCAGGCGGCACCGCCGTCTCTCTCGAAGCCGGCACGCCAGCACTCGGGACAGCGGCCCGCGATCGGGACCGCTCCCCGCCCTGCGACCACCGACAGTTTGAAGCAGCCGGCTGTGACCAGCTCGGGGGTTCGTCCTGCACTGACTCAGGTACGCCCGCAGCTCAACAGTCCGGCGATGGCGCCGAAGCTGACGATGCCGTCGGCGCCCTCAGCTGCTGCGACGACCTCATCGGTGGCTACCGAGCCGGTGGCGGCTCCGCAGAGCGCCCAGCCTCACGCTGCCGCGCCTGCTGCTCCGGCAGAGCAGACGCCTCCGCCCAGGCCAAAGAAGAGCAAGGAACTGCTCTTCCTCGACGTGGATCTTCCCAAGCCCAAGCCGGCACCGAAGCCGGAGCCGGCTCAGGATGAATTCCTCATCGCGGGCGATGGCATTGATAGCCCGATCCGCAATTCGAACGGGCATCGGACCATCAACGACAGTGCGCCCGTGGAGGCCTTGCCCGGCCCCGAACTAGCCCAGGACAAGCACGCTTCGACCAAGCCTGCCGAGAACGGAGGGAACGTCTGGACTCCGACTCTCGACCGCAGCCCCTTCAGCAATATCGCGGTGCAGCCGAGTGTGCCCAAGCCGCGGGCCCACGTGGATCTCGAGGTAGAGGCACCGCCGGTCGAACCGGTCCAGCCTCCCGCCCCGATTCACCACCGGCCGGAGAAGAGCAAGATGGGTCTCGTGGCAGGTGGCGTTGGCGCTCTGGCTCTGCTTGGCGTGGTCGCGTTCTGGAAGCCGTGGGCCTCGAATGGGTCAAACCCCGCCCCGACGACCGTAGCCACCGCTGCCGAACCCAGCACCGGTGCGACGACGGCGTCAGGCAAGCCGGCGAACGGTTCCCAGCTGGTTCAGACGGCAAACGCGCAGAGCACATCAAACACCGGAAAACCGGCTGCCACAGCACAGCAAAATCCTGCGACGGGTGCTGAGAAGCCGGTCCCGGCTCCGGTTGACTCGGGGCAATCAGAACAGATCGTCGCGGCGGTGCGCCCCGATTTCCGCTCGGCAAAGCTCGACATGAGCGCTCCCGACGTCGAAGTGGCTGCCATCACGAGCAGCGGATCGGGTGTCTCGCCAAGCGAACTCACCCGCCGCTACGGTGCAGTCGCGACGTCAGCCCGCGAGGACCTCTACAGCAAGCTCATGGCAGCCGGCTTCATCCGAATCTTCTCCGCATCGCGCCTCTCCACGTCGGAGGGGATTACCGATGCGGCCTCGGCCTGGAAGGGCGGCTCGGAAGCCATCGCTCAGTACCGGACCAAGATTACGCGCATCGAGAAAGCCTACGACGACAGCGTCCTCGCATCGCAGCGGTCGGGCAAGTGGCCGCCCAACGAGCTGCGCGCCTGGGCGGGCCGACAGTCTTACGTCGAACCCACGGACCTGACGCAGGCATCCGACCTGATGTTCAAGCAGGTAAACGACCTTCTCGCGTTGCTCGATAAGGAGCAGGGGCAGTTCGAGGTCAAGGGAGGCGCCTTCGCCTTCAAGGACCTGAACGCCAAGCAGGAGTACAATGCCAAGCGTATCTGGATCGCCCAGCGGATGGAGTCCTGGTCGAGCACGCCGGAGAGCGCGCGACCCCTCACCGTGACTCAGATCCTGAAGGCGCTGGGTGACGGGTTGCCAGGGGTCCAGTAGAGAAGCCGTCAGACGCCAGCCGCCAACAGTCCAAAAACATTCGACCCTCCGGGTGCCTCTGAGCATTCGGAGGGTTGGCTGTTCCTGGAGGACCTATTGCCTAAGGGCTCACACGCCTGGGCATGCCGGTTGCCCTCTATGAGAGTGTCCAACTGGGGTCCGTCTCCGCGTCCCCCGGTAACTCTCTGAGACATGAGGCGATGGCATGCGGTCCCTCTACGCCCTCGGCATTGCTTACACTGCGGTTTGCGGAGTGGTGGCGTATCGAGTCACCCGAGCAACGCCAGCTCCAACCTCCGCCCCCTCACCCGTGGCACCCGCCGGAGAACCCAGCGGGCCCGCCGGTTGGTTCCAGTCCATGAAGCCCTATTGCAACTCGGTCGAGGTGGAGACGATGATGCGACAGACGCCCGCGCCCGCGGGGATGCAGGGCGCCGGGTACGGAGCAGCGTGCTATGCACTCGCCGGTCGCATCGACCAGGCCCGGTCACTAATCACCGCCCTTCCCTCTGGTGAGCGTGGTCAGGCATCGGCGATCCTGTTCGACGTCGGCCATCCGGTAGCCGACGCCGGCGACGACCGCTCCGCCGGTCCGATCATGGAGCTGGTCCTGGAGTTCTGGCCCGAGAACTACATGGCGCTCTACCACGCCGGCATGTCAGAATACGTGCTCGGCCAGCCGGATCTTGCCGCGACTCACCTGCGCCGCTTCCTCGAGCTCTACACGGAAAATGATGGCTGGCGCTCCAACGCCATCGAGGTGCTCGGCCGTCTCGACAAGGCTCAGGGAAACTGAGCTCATGAGCTACCTCCAGACCGGCGGTGTCCTCCTCTCACGCTACGAAATCCTCGGCGAAATCGGGCGGGGCGGATATTCCGTGGTTTATCGCGCGCGCGACAAGGAGCTCGGGGCCGAGGTCGCCATCAAGCTGCTGGTGCCTCCTCCAGCGATGGCCCAATTGGCGCGGGAGCGGATGCGCCGAGAGGTGCTCGCCGCGCGACGGCTCTCCCATACCCACATCGTCGCAGTCCACGACTTCGCCGAAGAGGGCCAGGGGAGCTTCATGGTGATGGAGTACGTGGCGGGACCGGATCTGGCGGTTCGGGTCAGAGAGCGGGGACCCCTGGCGCCCGATGACGCAGCGCGCCTGGGCCAGGAGATGTCGTCGGCCCTGTCCGCGGGACACCGCCACGGAGTGCTGCATCGCGATGTGAAGCCGCAGAACATCCTGCTTGATCCCGATGGTCGTGCCCGACTCACCGACTTCGGCTCGGCCCGGCTCGATGGCCAGACCACGGTTACCGCTACGGGTGCCGCGGTCGGGACCCTCGACTACATGGCTCCCGAAGTCTTCAAGGGACAGCGAGGCGATGCGCGTTCGGATCTCTACTCGCTGGGACTGACACTGTATTTTGCCCTGACGGGACGGCTACCCCAGCGGGCATCTCCCCATCTCCCCCCATCACCGGTGGCGGAAGGTTTCCGGCCGGGGCAAATTCGCCCGGAGATTCCTGGGTGGCTGGATGCGACTGTGGCCCGGATGACCGCGGCCCGCCCGGCCGACCGGTTCCCTTCGTGCGATGTCGCGAACAAGGCGCTGGCAGATCAAGCGCCGGGGCCCAACTCACTGGAGATGCCGGAGTGGGGCGAGGTGGACTTCTGCCTCCTGTGCGGCATGCGCGATCCGCTGGGACTCGGATTGTGTGCGGCCTGCGCCTCCTCCACGCCTGCCGGTCACGCGGTGCATGTGCTCCTCCATCCTCCTCTCTCGGAGACCGAGCGGGCGGACCGCCGCAAACGGATTCACCGGCTGCTCGGTCCCAAGGCAGGGCATGAAATGGTGCAGGAGGTAGTAGAGGGCCGCCGCGTACTGAGCCGAGTGCCGTGGAGCGGTTCGGACCGAGTGATCGAGCGGCTGGCGAGCCGAGGCATTCCCGCGCGAGTTGCGGGACGGCGGTGGGTGCCGCTTCCCGCCAGCCTCACGCTTGTGGCGGGTGGGATGGTGGTCTCGGGATTCGCGGCCGGGGCGGCGGCGGGCGTCCTGATCTGGGTGAGCCCCGTCTTGGCAGGCCTCCTACTCCTGGACGCGCAACGCCGGATTCGCCGGCCTGCGCTGGTGCCGCCGGCCAATCGTTCGCCGCTCAGTCCCGAAGCGGGGAAGATCCTGGGAGAGACGTTGGCACAGCTTCCGGAGGGGACGGCGCTCGAGCTGCTCGCGGAGATTGCGCGCAACGTACACGCGGTGAGAATTCGGCTGGCGGAGGCAAACGTAGAGAGCGGCTCCGCCGAAGCGGAGGACCTGCTGGTGCACGCCTGTGCCGCGGCTCGTGACCTGGCTGATGTGGAAGCGCATCTTACTGAACTGGAGAGCCGGCGGGAGCGGTTCAATGGGGGACTCGAGCGCTGGGCCGACAGCCTGAGTGACACCGAGCGGACCAGGGACAAGCTGGTCCAACGGATGCTCGACGCGCTCGCTCTCCTGGGACGGGTTCGAAGCCGAGTCCTCGAGGCTTCCGAATTGACCCATCAGACCCTGGATTCAACGGGGGCTGAACTCGACCTCGAAGTGAAGGCCTACGCCGAAGGTCTGCGGGAGGTCGCCGAATTGGTGAAGACAGACGACAGGCAGTGACCCAGCGCCTCTACTACACCGACAGCTATCTGACCGAATTCACCGCCAATGTCCTGGAGCGGGGGGATGAGGGTCGGCGGGTATATCTCGATCGCACTGCGTTCTATCCGACCTCGGGTGGCCAGCCCAATGATCTGGGATTGCTGGGTGGCAAGCGGGTGCTCGATGTCATCGACGAAGGAGAACGGGTCGCCCACCTGATTGATGGACCGGTCGAGGCGGAGAAGGTTCAGGGATCGATAGACTGGGCCCGCCGGTTCGACAACATGCAGCAGCACACCGGGCAGCACCTCCTCTCCGCCGTTCTCGCCGAAGCCTTCGGATATCAGACCGTCTCGGTTCACTTCGGGTCCGACAGCTCTAGCCTCGACCTCGAGGTGGGGGCCCTGAGCTCGGAACAGGTCCGAGAGGCGGAAATACGGGCCAACGCCGTGGTGTTTGAGAACCGGCCCGTCAGCATCGCTTTTGAGGAAGCCGGCGCCACTTCCGGGTTACGCAAAGCCTCTGATCGGTCGGGAACCCTTCGGGTGATCACCATCGCCGATCTCGACCGGAGCGCCTGCGGGGGTACCCACGTCCGGGCGACCGGCGAGATTGGGAGCATCCTTATTAGAGGAGTCGAGCGGGTCAAGAAACAGGCTCGGCTGGAGTTCCTCTGTGGCGGCCGGGCTGTGCGGCAGGCCAGGGCCGAGTACGAGATTCTGTCCCGGATGGCGGGAGTGGCATCCGCAGGTATCCCCGATCTCCTCGCTCTTTTCGAAAAGCAGCGCGGCGACTTGCGGCTACTCGAACATTCCCGCCGCGCGCTTGATGAGGAACTGGTAGGATACCAGGCGAGAGATCTGTATGACGCAACAGCGCCGGCGGCCAATGGAGTGCGCCTCATCGTGCATCGGGCCGGTGGACGGCCGATCGGAGCCCTCCGGGGGCTGGCCCAGGCGGTCCTCACTCATCCGAAAGTGATATTGCTGGGGTCGATCGACTCTCCACCTTCACTCCTTCTAGCTACTTCGGCGGACAGTGGCGTGGATGCCGGAGCCACGCTCAAGCCGATACTCGACTCCCATGATGGAAGGGGCGGCGGATCACCCCGGATCGCGCAGGGAACCGTCGCTGACGGCGACGCGTTGAACCGCGCGGTGCAAGCGCTGGTGAGCGGCCTCACTTCTTAGTCTTCACCTCACCCCGCTGATAACGACTCGTCATCCATCCGGCGAGATCGGTGCAATGGGACGCTGCTATCGTAGCGTCGCCCCACACCGAATCGCTACCGGATGTTCTGCCATCCCTTTTCAACCGGCCCTCCGCTCGGAAACGAGCACGCGGCGCCGTTCCGGAACCACCCCCGAGTGGTCACGGACCGACACCGGGAAGCGCCAATCCACATTCTCGGGAGTACAGTCAGTAAGAAAGTGAGTACGACCATGTGTGCGAAATACGGATCCGTGAGCCGGGCGCTCCTCCTGAGTGCCGCCGTCATGGGGTTCGTCACGGCGTGCCAACGGCAGACCGGATTGGATCATAAGCTCCAGGAAATGGCGGTCATCGCCCAGCGCGACAGCCTCCTCGGCGAAGTTACGGCCAACGGCAAGCTCCTCGGTGAAATCCAGGATGAGCTGGCCAAGGTTCAACCCAAGCCCGCCGGGGGGACGCCGGAGTCTCCCGCCCTGGAGGTAACTACCGATCAGCGGACCTTCGTGATGGAACGAGTGAGAGAAGTCACCAAGCGGGTGAAAGACCTGCAGACTCGCTTGGCCAATAGCGAGAAGCGCGCGGGGAAGCTCTCCCGTCAGGCGGATAGCCTGGGCGCCGAATTCAGCTCCGCCAAGGCCACGATTGATGACCTGAATGCCCTAGTGGCCACCCAGCGGGAAAACCTGACCGCGCTCACCGGTCAAATCGAGCAGCTGACCGGGGAGAACGAGATCCTGGCCGACAGTGTGCTTCGCCTGACCGATGATCACAACACCGCGTTCTATGTCATCGGCACCAGGGCCGAACTTCTGGCAAAGGGTGTGCTGGTGGAAGACGGCCACAAGGATGTGCCGCTGTTCGGCACCCGCGGTGTCGCACCAGCGCGGGAGCTGCCGCTGCAGGAGTTCACCTCCATCGACCGGACCAGCACCCGGCAGATTCCCCTGCCCCGATCCGACCGGAAGTACCGGATCGTGACTCGACAAAACCTGGCCTATCTGAATCCGGGCAGTCCAAAGAAGGGACAGTTGAAGGGAGAGATCGCGATCGCAGCGCCCGACAAGTTCTGGGAGCCAAGCAGGTATTTGATCGTAGTGGAGCAGTAGAGTTCGACGGTTTGGCGGTTCGACGGTTCGGCGGTTTGCGGGTTCGTCACCACTACCGTCGAACCGCCATACCGTCTAACCGTCTTCTTCCCTCCAAGTCCAAGCCATCCCTGTACCCCCCAACCTAGCCCCAAATCCGCATCCTCCATATACTTAGTGGTTAGATCCGCCATCATCCCCGCACTCAGGCGCCGTGGACGAAGCCCTCCAGCAGCTACAAACTGCCTTAGCTGATCGCTACCGCATCGAGCGCGAGCTCGGCCGAGGCGGGATGGCGACTGTCTATCTGGCCGAGGATATCAAGCACGGGCGCCAGATCGCCATCAAGGTTTTGAACCCCGAATTGGCGGCAAATCTCGGGGCCGAACGGTTCGACCGGGAAATCCGGATGGCGGCCCAACTGCAGCATCCCCACATCGTCAGTCTGTACGACTCGGGCTCTACCAACGGTTTTCTCTATTACGTCATGCCGTTCGTGCCGGGGGAATCGCTACGCGATCGACTCAATCGGGACAACCAACTCCCGATCGATGACGCGCTTCAGATAACCCTCGAGGTCTGCGACGCGCTCTCCTACGCCCACAGCATGGGCATCGTCCACCGCGACATCAAGCCGGAGAACATCATGCTCTCGGGCGGCCATGCGCTGGTGGCTGACTTCGGCATCGCGCGCGCCGTGGCCTCCGCGGAGACCACCAAGCTCACGCAGACTGGCACCGCGATCGGGACCCCCCTGTACATGAGCCCGGAACAGGCCGTGGGGGACAACGTTGGCCCAACCAGCGACCTATACAGCCTCGGCTGCGTGATGTACGAAATGCTGATCGGGCAGCCGCCGTTCACCGGCCCCAATGCCCGAGCAATCATGGCGCGCCACGCCATGGAGGTAGTGCCGAGTCTCCAGGTGGTACGCGACACGGTTCCGGACGAAGTGGAAGACGCGATTCTCGCCTCACTCGCCAAGACCCCGGCCGATCGGCCCCAAACCGCGACGCAACTCGCCGAGATGCTCGGCGTCCCGCTTCACGTGACGGCGGCCCGGCGGACCACCCGGGCCACCGCGACGCGTCGCGCCGCCACCCCGCGCTCAACGACCGCGATCGTCCGATCGAGCGTGGACCTGCGGCGATGGATAATCGGAGGAACCTTCGCGGCCTTTGTGCTGCTGGTCGGCGGAGGCGTCGCGGCGTGGCGGATCTGGGGCAGGCCGGAGCCCACGCGCACAGCGAGCGTCGGCGGGTTGGATGCCAAGCGGATCGCCGTGCTTTACTTCGACGATCTGAGCAACGATCACTCACTCGGCTACCTGGCAGACGGTCTCACCGAGAACCTGATCACGGAACTCGGGACGGTCCGCAGCCTCGACGTCATTTCCCGCAATGGTGTGGAGCCGTTCCGGGGATCCCAGGTCGCGCGCGACAGCATCGGCAAGGCCCTGGACGCCGGTACTCTGGTGGATGGACAAGTCGAGCCCGCGGGCGACCAGATTCGAGTGACAGTGCGCTTGATCGACGGCAACAGCGGGGCGGATTTCGAACGCCGCTCCTTCCAGAGGCCCGCGACCGACCTCCTTGCCCTGCGCGACTCGGTCGACCAGGAAGTAGCCGAACTCATTCGCAAACAACTGGGTGAAGAGATCCGCGTCCGGGAACAGCGGCAGAGCACGAGCAACACTCAGGCGTGGGCCCTGGAACAGAGGGCCGAGCGATCACTAAAGCAGGAAAACCTGGATCAAGCGGACACGCTCGCAGCCGCGGCTCGTCAGCTGGATCCCAGGTGGATCGCACCGATTCTGATGCGGACCACGGTAGCGTATCGGCACTCAAGGCAAGCCTCGGATGATGCCGCCGCCGCCGGCAAGTGGATCGATCAGGGGTTGCATTACGCGGACAGCGCCGCGGCGATTAACCCGGAAGACCCCGACCTGCTCGAGGTCCGGGGTAACCTGCGCTACTGGCGATGGCTTCTGGGATTGGAGACCGACGCAACCGCGGCTTCCCAGCTGCTGAAGCAGGCGCAAACCGATCTCGAGACGGCGGTCAAGCTGCAGCCGAGCCAGGCTGGCGCCTGGGCGACGCTATCACACCTCTACAACCAGACCGGTAGTGGAGTAGACGTGAACCTGGCGGCACGTCGCGCCCTGGAAGAGGATGCCTATCTCAGCAACGCAAACGTGATTCTCTCCCGGCTGTTCTTCTCATCGTATGACCTGGGCCAGTTTACCGACGCCGTGCACTGGTGCGAGGAGGGAGAGCGGAGGTTCCCGGGCGACCCGAAGTTCGTGGAATGCCAGCTCTGGCTCATGACTACGAGAGCCAAGGATCCGGACGTCGGCCTGGCCTGGAAACTCGCCGATTCGGTGACGGCCCTGAGCGCTCCGGAAGACACGGCGTTTCAGAGGCATAACACGAGGCTGGTCGTTGCGGCGGTGCTGGCCCGAGCCGGCGGCCAAGCTGATAGCGCGCGCCACCTGGTGAGCCGTTACAAGGGAGACGCGGCCCTCGATCCAACCCGGGACCTCGCCTTCATCAGCTCCTTTGTCTATACCCTCCTCGGCGACAAGAACGACGCATTGCAACAGTTGAAGATCTACCTTGCAGCCAGCCCGGGGCGGCGCGCGGCGTTCGCGGATGACCCGGGATGGTGGTTCCGGGATCTCCAGAACGACCCACGGTTCCAGCAGGCGGTGAACTCGAAGCCCTGATTGCAGGACGCACACCGCACATCTGCGTCGGCCTCACCACAATCCGGACAGACTGTCGCCCGGCAGCGCCAGATTTTCTCCCCTCCGAAGCGTCGGTTCGACGATTTGTCCCCTTGTTGAGGTGTAGTTCCCTCGGCTTGCTCCTTGCGAACCCCGGTCCGAGATTGCACTATCCCGTTCCCCACATTTGCTGTTCCGCGCCACACCCTAGAGGACGCATGCGCCGCCCGTTGGTGATCCCCGTGTTGCTGGCCGCAATCATCATGGCTGGCTGTTCCGAACGTGTAACTCAGCAGTCCACCATGAAAGTCGAGGGCGGTACAATCGCCAGTGTCATAAGCGACGACAGCCTGCGGACCCTGATCGGCGTTTTGTTCTTTGAGGCCGATGCACCCACGGCGCAATTCGACCAGATGCTTGGGCTGCTCCGTCGTACCGAGCCGCCACCCGACGTTCCCGGCGCCCAGGCCCTCGCGGCAGAGATAGTGAACCTGACGATCGGGCTCTTCAAGTCCGGGGGTCTCAAGAACCCGACCGATCCGAACCTGCCGCAGAACGTGCTGACCTTTGGGAACGGGATCCTGGAACTGGTTGGCCTGCCGCCCGGTTTGACGCTCGCGGCGCTGGACCCCGATGGTGCCGCGGCGGTAATCACTCCCGAGTCTCCCAATACGACCGTGCTCACCGAGACCAAGTTCGCGGGCGTTCAGGTCAATACCGGCCAAGTGCCGCAAACCACCCTGATCACCGTCACCCGGCTCCCGAACTCGCCGCCGCCGCTCCTCACGACGCTGGCCCAGTTCCCCTTCTTCTACGAGTACACGTCGTCACCGGAAGTAACCTTCACCACGGAAGTCGTGGTCGGGGTCTGTCAGCCCAACAACATCGTAATTCCTAACCCGAGCCGGCTCAGGCTGGCGCACAACATCGCGCCGTTCACGCCGGGCAGCATCGAGATCCTGCCGCTGGTAAACGCGCCGTTCCTCGATTGCACCCTGGCGCAGTTCTCGCGCGCTGGGTTCGCGGCGCCATTGCTGAAGGACCTTGCGGCACTGGTCACACCGACTCCTCTGTACGCCACGGTGGCAACCGGTGGACTCGGCGGCAGTGCCAAGAAATTCAGCCCTTATGGCGCGGTGGATATTCAGGCAACAATGGACGACAGGTCACCCCTGACTCAGACCGGGGTTGCCGCTGGAAAGCCGGTGGCGGCGGCCAAGCTGCCCAAGGTGCTGCTCCGAAATGCTCTGGGAGTGCCGATGTCCGGCGTCACCGTGGTGTTTAGTGTGACACAGGGCGGCGGCAGCGTGACCGGGGGAACTCAGGTCACCAATGCCAGCGGACTCGCTACAGTCGGAGGGTGGACGACAGGAGCCGTGGCGGGAGTAAACGCGCTCACCGCCACGGCAGTCCTGCCGGCGGGTTCCGTTGTACTGAAGAGCCCAATGGTCTTCAAGGTCACGACCAAGACCGGGACCAAGTAGGATCAAGAGCGTTCGATGTGAACGCGCGCTGGCCGGCCCTCGGGACCGTGCCAGTCCCAATCCTTGGCTTTCCGCTCCGGAACGGCCCAGCTCACGGTGAGGCGCTTCTGCTTCCGCATCACCTCGAGCTTGGCCGTTTCGCCTGAATCGTAGGACCTCAGGATCCGTTCGGCCTGGGAGACGCTCTTGGGCTCCCGCCCGTCGATCTTGAGAATCACATCTCCCGCCTTTAACGGAATCGTCGAATCGCTCGACGCCTTCACGACCAGGACTCCGGTCTTGGATCCGAAGTACTCGCCCAGGTCCGGGTTGAGGTCTACCAGGTCCAGGTCCGAGAACCGGTCGTTGATGAAGACCCGGAAATCCCCATCGTCACCATCGAAGTCGGGCATCCTCATGCGGGGGAGATCCTGCATGTGAGGCATCCACATCCGCATGCTCATCTTCACGTCTTCCGCGATGATGCGCGCGGTGCGAGTCTCGGTGCCCCGGCGATACTGGACCGTCACCGTATCCCCGACATCGAGCTTCTGGGCGAGGTCGATCAGCTTCTGACCAGGTCCTGATTCATCCTCGTCATCGCTTTTGGCACCACCGAGAGCAGTGCCGTTGAAGCTGGTGACGATGTCCCCGGCCTTGAGGCCGGCCTTGTCCGCGGGACCATCCGGCGTCACCTCCTTGATCCGGGCTCCGATCTTGTCGGTTGAGGAATCGGCCCGGGCGTCAATCATCACCCCGATTCGCGGGCGTCCCCCTACGACGAACCGGTAGTCATGGTCGTGGTCGTGGCCCTGGGCAAGCGCGTCGCTCACGGGTAGCGCGGTAAGAGCGGACAAGACGGTGAGCGCCGCGGCGCTCAACAAGCGCGGCATAAAGTCTCCCTGGGTTATTGGGTTCTCAGCGGTCGTGCTGCTGCGGGGAAGGATGCTGGAGGCGGGACGACGGTCGCAGCGGATCGGGAACCGGGCTCTAGCCGCTCCTGGCCCGGGCCCAGAGCCAGTTCAGACCCCCCAACAGCAGGGTCACCCCAAGAGCCGCCCCATCCCGCCAGCTCAGTCGGGTCACGATCGTCAGCGAGAAAAGAATTCCGGCAACGGCGACTATCGCCCCGGCCGGCAGGGTGAACGCAGGTGCGGGAGCAACCTCTCGTCGCCTCAACTGGACCAGCGCAGCGCAGATCACGGCGTAGATGACCAGACGGGAGATCACCGACAATGTCAGGTTCTGCAGAAAGGTTCCGCTCGCAGCCAGCAGCCAGACCAGGATGCCGTACCAGAACAGCGATACGTGCGGAGTACGAAACTTCGGGTGGATCCGGCTGAAGGCCGCCGGCATATCACCCTGCTCGGCCATCGCAAAGGTGAGACGCGAGACATTCAAAGTGACCCCGGCCAGATAGCCGAAGATCGACACGAGTGCCGCCGCACCCATGATCTTGGCGCCCGCAATTCCGGCGAACACTCCCGCCGCGGCCGAAAGCGGCCGCTCGCTCACGGATGGATCAGGTAACACGTGGACGACAACGAACTGCGTCAGGGTGTAGACCAGGGTGACCACCCCGAGCGCCGCGAAGAGCGCGAACGGCGCGTCCCGCCGAGGATCTTTCGCCTCGGCCAGCGGCAGGAGCGCTCCCTCGAATCCCCCGTAGGCGAAGACCAGCAGCAGGATCGCCTCCAGCCAGGTTGATGGAGGAGCCGGAATCGACTGCGGGTGAACCCCATGAGAGGAGAACGCGAAAATCAGCCCGGCAATGATGAAAAGACCGAGCGGCACCAGCTTCGCGACCGCAAACAGATTGCTCGCCGCCGCTCCAAACCAGACTCCCCGGAAGTTGAGCACCGCGAGTCCACCGATGATCACCGCCAGGATCAGCCGGGAGGTAAGCGGGTCCGAGGCTCCGGGCCAGAATTCCTTGAGCAGAATGATGAAGAGATTCGCGTTAGTGGCTGCCGCGGTGATGCGGGCGAGGTAGAGGAGCCACCCGGACTCGATCCCTACCAGTCTCCCGAAGGCAACCCGCGCGTAGAGGTAGGGCCCGCCCGCCCCACCGAACCGGGAAGCCACTTCGGCCACGCATGCTACGATAAACCCTGTCCCGATGGCTGCGAGCACCCACGCCCAGGGACTGGATGAGCCGAGCTTTCCCGCCACGATCGAAGGAAGACCAAACACACTGCTCCCGACGATCGAGTTGATCATCAGGGCAGTGAGGGACCACCGCCCCATGGTGCGAACGAGCGTCGGGGGAGTGGTCAGGGGATCTGGGGATGTGAGGATGTGAGGATGTGAGGATGGAAGGATGTAGGGATGTGGGGATGTGAGGATGTCAGGATGTCAGGATGTGATGAATGTAAGGATGTGAGACGGAAGGATGGAGGGATGCCAGGATGCGCCGGCATCAGGGAGCAGTTGAGTGCGCCTCGACCGCCACGGGCCGCTTGCGTGTTTTCCACGCCTTGACCCTCGAAGCCAGGGTGTCGAAGTAGGTGTAGAAGACCGGCGTCACATAGAGCGTGATCAGCTGCGAAAAGGCGAGGCCGCCAACCACCGCGACACCCAGCGGGCGCCTGGACTCGGCACCGGCACCGGCTCCCAACGCTATCGGCAGAGTCCCCATGAGGGCCGCCATCGTGGTCATCATGATGGGACGGAATCGGACGCGGCATGCCTCCAGAATGGCGTCGCGAGGAGACTTCTTGTCCCGCCGCTCGGCTTCGATAGCGAAGTCGATCATCATGATGGCGTTCTTCTTCACCAGGCCCACCAGCATGATGATTCCGACGAACGCGTAGATGCTGAGGTCCAGACGGGTAATCACCAGGATGAGCAATGCCCCGAATCCCGCAAATGGCAACCCCGTGAGAATCGTGATCGGGTGCACGAAGCTCTCGTACAGGATGCCGAGTACCAGGTAGATCACGACGATGGCGAGGACCAGGAGGATGAGCAGTCCGCTCTGGGCGTCCTGGAACGCCTGGGCGGTCCCGGAGAAGGTCGTGCTGATGGACGACGGCAGCGTCCGGCGGGCGAGATCCTGTACCCGGGTAACCGCATCGCCCAGGGAAACGCCGGGGGCGGTGTTGAACGAGATGGTGACCGCGGGAAGCTGGCCCTGGTGGTTGACCGTGAGCGGACCTATGTCGGGGGCTACCTTGGCCAGGGTGGTGAGCGGAACCAGGTCTCCGTTGGGTGAGCGGATCGAGAGCAGATTCAGCGCGGCGAGATCCCGCTGGTACTCGGGCAACAGCTCCATCACGACCCAATACTGGTCATCCTGGGTGAAGATGGTCGAGACCTGGCGGGCTCCGTAGGCGTTGTACAGCGCCTCCTGCACCGCTTCGGCGGAAATGCCCAATTGCGCGGCACGGTCCCGGTCGATGGTTACCTGCACCTGCGGATTCTTGATCTGCAAGTCGCTGTTCACGTCGGTGATTCCCGGAAGTTTCCGGGCCGCGACCTCGAATTCGCCGGCCTTCTGGAACAGCTCGTTGATGTCGGTCCCCTGCAGGGTGAACTGGTAGAGACTTCTGGTCCGCCGGCCTCCGATGTTGATCACCGGAGGATTGGTGAGGAATACCTGGACGCCGGGTACCGCGGACGCCTTGGCCGTGATCTCGCGCGCCACGGCATCGGCATCGAGGTTGCGCTTGCTCCGGTCCTTGAGCTGAAGGAAGAGAGTCCCCTCGTTGATTCCGGAGGAGCGGCCTCCGGACCCCACAGAAGACATGAAAGTCTCGACATTCGAGTCGGCCTGAACGATTCGAGCTACCTCCTGCTGGTGGCGGACCATGGCATCGTAGGAAGTACCCTCTCGAGTCACCACATTGCCGAAGAGCATCCCCTGATCCTCACTGGGGATGAAGCCCTTCTCCACGACGTGGGCCAGGAGAACCGTTCCGACCAGGATGGCCGCCGAGAATGCCAAGGCGGCCCGGCTGTGGTCCATCACCCAGGTCAATGACCGGTCGTATGCTCCAAGCAGCCGGAGCCAGAGCCGCTCAGTGGTCTCGTAGAATCGGCCGTGTTGGGCCGTGTGCCCGGGCTTCAGGAACCGGGCGCAGAGCATCGGGGTAAGCGTGAGCGACACGAATCCCGATACCAGAATCGCGACCGCGATGGTGACGGCGAACTCACGGAACAGCCGCCCGATGAGGCCCTGGAGCAACAACACCGGGATGAAGACGGCCACGAGCGACAGCGTCATCGAGACGATCGTGAAACCGATCTCCTTCGCCCCCTTGAGAGCCGCGTCGAACGGTTGCTCTCCCAGCTCGGTGTGCCGGACGATGTTTTCCAGCACCACGATGGCGTCGTCCACGACGAAACCGACCGCAAGCGTCAGCGCCATCAACGACAGGTTGTCGAGACTGAAGCCGAGCAGGTACATCACCGCGAAGGTGCCGATCAGGGACATCGGCAGCGCCAAACTCGGAATGATCGTGGCCGGGATGTTCCTCAAAAACAGGAAGATCACCAGGATCACGAGGAAGATGGTCAGCAGCAGGGTGAACCGGACATCGGATACCGATTCCTGAATCCCCTCCGAGCGGTCGAACATCTTGGTGACCTTCGCCGCGGCCGGGAGCTGCTTCTCCAGCTGCGACATCACCTCTTTCACCCGGTTCGCCACCGCGACGGTATTGGTGCCCGGCTGGCGCTGGACCGCGAGGATGATCGCGCGGGTGCCGCTGAACCAGCTCGCCACCTTGTCGCTCTGGACACCGTCGCTGACCTGTCCCACATCCTGCAGGCGAACCGGCGCCCCGTTGCGATAGGCGATTACGAGGGGCCGGAACGCCGCGGCGCTCTCCAGCTGTCCGTTGGACTCGACCGTGTACGCCTGGTCAGTGCCCCAGAGGATGCCGGTCGGGAGATTGACGTTTCCCGTGTTGATGGCGTCCACCACCTCGTCGATCCCGATCTTCCAGGCCTGCAGCTTCTGAGGGTCCAGCTGAATCCGCACCGCATACTTCTGCGAGCCGTAGACCTGCACCTGCGCGACACCGTCCACCGTCGAGAGCCGCTGGCCGATGAAGGTCTGCCCGTAGTGGTCGAGCGCGGACAACGGCATCGTCGCCGAGGTGAGCGCGTAGTAGACGATCGGCGAGGACGAAGGATCGACCTTGCGGTAGGAAGGCGGCAGCATGCCCTGCGGGAGCTGGCGCAGGGTCTGGGAGATGGCGGCCTGCACGTCCGCCGCGGCCGCGTCGATGTTGCGGTTGAGGGTGAACTGAAGGGTGATCGAGGTACTGCCCAGGCCGCTCTGGGAGGTCATCACATCGAGGCCGGGAATGGTGGAGAACTGCTTCTCCAGCGGCGTAGCAACAGCCGACGCCATCGTCTCCGGACTCGCTCCGGGCAATGAGGCACTGACGCTCACGGTGGGGTAATCCACGGTGGGCAGATCGCTCACCGGCAACAGCCGGTACGCGATGGTCCCGAAAATCAGGACGCCGGCCGAGACCAGCGTCGTCATGACGGGGCGCCGGATGAATGGTTCGGCGATGTTCACGACGCTTCCTCCGGACCGCGCACCGGCTGAGTCTTGATCTCGACATGGGCACCGGGCACCAGGCGGAGCTGCCCATCGGTCACGACTCGCTCTCCGGCCTGAAGACCGCTTTCAATCACAGCGATATCTCCGGCAGTACGCGCCACCTTGACCGTACGGGGTGCCACGGTCTGGGCTGAATCAACCACGAAGACGGATGTGCCCTGCTGGCCGGTCAGGACCGCCACCGCCGGGATCGCGAGCGCGTCCTTTTGTACGTAGAGCTGCACACTCACACTGACGAACTGGCCGGGCCAGAGGGTACCGTCGGCGTTGTCGAAACTGCCCTTGAGCAAGATGGTACCGGTGCTGCTATCCACTGCATTGTCCATGAAAACCAGCCGGCCTTTGACGGGTACACCGGTACCGGCGGGCTGTGCCACGACTTCGACGTCCTTCATCGGACGGCCGCGGATCTCTCCCAGTTGCTGAGCCGGGAGCGGGAACCGGACCAGGATCGGCCGGATCTGATTGATGGTAACGAGTGTGGTGCCCGGGCCGCGCACCAGATTCCCTTCCCGGATCTGCAGGCTGCCCGCGAGGCCGCCGATCGGGGCCCGGATTGTGGCATACTGGAGGTTGAGGCGGGCCGTTTCCATCGCGGCGCTGTCTGCCTTGACGGTCGCTTCCATGGCGGCAGCAGAGGCCCTCATCGCGTCGTACTGCTGGGAGGTGACGTATTCCTGCTTGACCAGTGCCCCATAGCGTTCGACGTCACGCTGGGCGTTCTGGGCCTGAATAACGTCCCGAGCGACCATCGCCTCCGCTGCATCGAGTGCCGCTCTGTAAGGCCGGGAATCGATCTCGAACAGCACCTGGCCTTTGGTAACCTGGTCTCCCTCCTGGAAGCCGATGCGCCGGAGCTGCCCGGAGATCTGCGCTTCCACATTCACCCGTTGCAGGGGCTCGACAGTTCCGGCGGCAGCGAGCTCGAACGGCACCGGGCGGCGTTCGACCGTGGCAACCGTGACCGGCACCGCGGACGGAGTCCCGGGATCCTTCTCCTTGCAACCCGCTGCGACGATGCAGGAGAGAGCGAGGATTGCGGCGCTAGACCGGCGGTCGAATGCGATCATCGTATGGGTTCTGCCCCGGTTGAATCGGTTCCCAGCCGGAGGCTCGAACCTCCCCGCTCGTCGAGCTGCCCGGTGTCACGCGCCAATTGCGCAAGCGCCGTCTGCCAGATCCAGCGCGCCTGGACCTGTTGCGCTCTGGCATCGGCCAGTGCGGACTCGGCCGTCAGCAGGTCAATCACGCTTCCCACTCCTTCTCGATAGCGCCCCAGAGCCACCTCCGCGGAACGCTCGGCGCTGTCCAACAGATCATCGGTGGTCTCCACCCTCCGGGTCGCCGTGCGCAGCACGTAGTACGAACTAAACACCTCGGCGATCACCTGCTGCCGGAGGGTCTGCGCCCCGGCCCTGGCCGCCTCCGCCTGACTCTCCGCGGCACGCTGGGCGTATTCCCGGGCAAATCCGTTAAACAGCGGAATCTGCAAGCCTACTGTCACGGCATAGCTGTTTTTCAGGGCCGTTGTGCCGCCAACGCCGGTGTAGCCGTTCGACCCATTCACGACTATGGACGGAAGTCGGGCGCCGTGGGCTTCAGTGATGCGCGCCTCCGATTGGCGAACCTCGGCCTGGATCGCAGCCAGGTCGGGCCGGTCCCGCACCGCCTGCTCGATGAGCGCATCCACGCTGTCGGCCAGGGGCGCGACGGGTTGGAGCCCGGCAAGCGAATCCACCTCATAGGGCAGGTTGGCCGGCAGTCCCATGGAGACGGCCAGCGCACCGCGGGCCGTGGCGAGGGAGCCTTCGGTGGTGAGGACTGCCAACTGGGCCTGAGAGAGAGCGGTCTTCGCCTGCAGGACGTCGGCGATGGTTGCCAGACCGACCTTGTTACGCTGTTCCGCAGCGTCGAGGTTGGCCTGAGCCTCCTTGACGCTCACCTGCTGCGCCGAGAGGAGAGCTCGGGTGCCCTGATACTGGAAGAAGGCAGACTGCGCGGCGAGGACGACGTTCTGAATCGTGGCGTTGTGGGTCCAATCGGCGGCGATCAGCGCTTCCCGCGCCTGACCCGTAGCCCCGGAGCGACCACCAAAGTCGAGCAGAAGCCATGAGACGTTGAGTACCGGCCCGTACACCGTCTGCTGCTGCGCGTTGCGGCCCTGGGTCGCCGTGGTCTTGAGCCGGGTCGCGGTGACTTGCCCGTCGATCTGCGGGTAGTAGGGGCCGCGGGAGGCACCATAGAGATCCGCCGCGGCTCGGGCGCTGGCCCAACTCTGCCGAGTAGCGGGGTTGTTCCGAAGGGCCAGATCAACGACGTCCCCGAGGGCCAGCGACTGGAGCCGAGGGAGAAGGTCTTCCGGCAGGGCATGCACCGAGTCTCCGGCGGGCGGAGTTTCGGCCAGCTCGGGATGATCGTCGGGCGGAACCCAGGAGTTGTTAGGGGCTGGTGCGGTCGCGGGCCCTCCGCCGAGACCCGGGGCGGAGGGGGTGCAGGCGAACAGGATGAGTGTGGCGGCAAGCCAGGACGAAACAGCCGGGCAACCCGCACGGAACACAATCATTCGAAGACCTCAGGGCACGCGACTCGAGCGTCGGTGCCGCTTATATGCACCAAACCGCATGAGATTCAGTCTTGCTTAAACATACAAAACGTAGTTAGACTGGCAAGCACCTCGATTCGCAGGATCTCAATGCGCGGCCAGCGAGCGCAGCAGTTCGTAGAACGAAGCGGCATCTTCTTTCAATCCGAAGGACTGCCTCGCATCGGCGGGCGGATCTTCGGCCTGCTGCTGCTCGCGGACCAGGCCGTCTCCATCGACTCCATCGCCCGGGAACTCAAGGTCAGCAAGCCCAGCGTGAGCACCAACACCAGGGTGCTGGAGCGGTGGGGGTTTCTCGAGCGGGTCGGAAGACCGGGGGATCGCCGCAGCTACTACCGCCTGGCGCCCGACCTGGTGCACCGCACCCTGCTGCAACGGGTCGAGCGGATGCGGCGCTTCCGGTCCCTGATGGAAGACGCCAAAGAACAGGCTCCCGGGGGGCGAGGTCCGCTGCGCCAGCGGCTGAGCAAGCTAGTCTCGGCTTACGACCAGTCGGTGGAAGCCATGGAGCGCGTAGTCGCGGAATGGCGGTAAGGGAAAGCACGAGGACGTCTTACTTACCCGGAATCGGCCGGTCGCGGTAGGGGTACCAGAAGTCCTTCCGCTCCATCACGTAGTCGAGATGCACATGCTTGGGTTCCCGGAAGGCGTCGAGGCCTTCCTCACCGAGCTCCCGCCCTAACCCGCTCAACCGCATGCCGCCGAAGGGACCCGCGTTGTTGTCGGTGAGCGGGTCGTTGATCCAGAAGGTTCCCGCCTTGATGAACTCCATCGCCTTCATCGCGGTCTCGAGACTCGCGGTGTAGATACACGCGCCGAGACCGTACTGTGAATCGTTAGCCATCTCGATGGCATGATCGGAGTCGCGGGCGACCGTGATCGAAATGACGGGACCGAAGATTTCTTCCCGCGTGGGCAGCGTCCCGTGTTCCACGTCGGTCAGAATCGTGGGCTCATAGAAATGGCCCTTGAGCCCGTTGTGCTTCCGCCGCCGGCCCCCTAACAGCACCCGAGCGCCCTGCTGTACCGACACCGCGACCTGCTGTTCTACCGTCGCCAGCGCCTCGTCCGAGATCAGCGGTCCGATATCGGTCTCGGGGTTCATGGGGTCTCCCACCACCAGCGATTTCACGTATTGCTCCATCCGCCGGGTAAACTCGCCCGCAATCGACTGCACGACGTAGATCCGCTTGGATGAGGTGCAGACCTGTCCGGCGTTGAGCAGCCGAGCCCAGGCGACTCCTGGGACCGCGACATCGAGATCCGCGTCCTCACAGACGATGAAGGGGTCGACGCTGCCCAGTTCCAAGTTCAGCTTCTTGAGCTGCTCCGCCGCCATGCTCGCGACCCGGCGCCCCGCGGCTACGGAGCCGGTAAAGGCGATGAGGTCCACCTTGGGGTGGCGCACCAGCTCCTCGCCGGTCGGCCCGGCACCGGTCACCACGTTCACCACACCTGGCGGCAGCACGTCGTAACACGTCGCCATCAAGAGGTTGGAGAGCGGGTTCTGGTGAGGCGGCTTGCATACCACCGTGTTCCCGGCCGCAAGCGCCGGGGCCACCTTCCACGCGGTGAGGAGCAGCGGGAAGTTGAAGGGAACGATGACCGCGACGACTCCGAACGGCTCCTTGATCGTGAAGTTGATCTGGTGTGCCGCACCCGGCGGAATGGAGTTCCCGTAACTGCGTCTCCCTATCTCGGCGTAGTACTCGAAGCAGATCGCTACCCAGTCGATGCAATCCACGGCCTCGATCAGCGGCTTTCCCGTCTCCCGCGCAAGCAACGGCGCCAGCTCGGGTCCTTTTTCCCGGATCCTCGCGGCCACTTCCCGCAGCAACCTCGCCTTCTCGACACCGGGAACCTTCCACCATGCGCGTTGGGCATTCAATGCCGCCATCACCGCGTGATCCACGTCGTGGAGATCACAGTCGGCGACGGCCCCCAGCGTTTCGAGCGTCGAGGGGTTGGTAATGGTTCGCGCCTTGGTCGAGTGAGGGGCGACCCACTGGCCGTTGACGAGAATCGGATGAAGCTGAGGCATTCCAGAACGGCCTTGGAGGGGGAGACGGAATCTGGAAGGAGAAAGCGGGAGAGGGAAGACTTGAAAACAGGAGACGGGAGACGGGAGAAGGGAGACGGGAACTGCGCGTGCTTTTCCCGTCTCCTCTCTCCCGTCTCCTGTCTTCCGTCTTCCTACATCCCTGTGGCCGTACCGCTCCCAGACAGCCCGGCCAGAATTCCCTGAATCCTGGGCTTCTGGCCTTCGGGGCACATGCTAAGGGCCTTCTTGTAGTTGGTGCTGGCCTTGGGCTTGTCGCCCTTCGTGGCATAGGCCTCGCCCAAACTGTCGTAGACGTTCCACGATTCGGGGTGGGCCTTCACGTTCTTCTGGAACATCGCGATCGCCTCGTCCACCTTCTTCTGGTTCAGCAGGTTGTAGCCCATCAAGTTCACATCGTTCTCGTTGGCCACCAGCATCGCCTGTTTCCGGACCGAGTCGGCCGCGGTCTTGTTGCCCCTCTTATCGAGAATGGCAGCCTTGAGTTGCAGGGTCTGGAAGGTCGGGAGCGGGAACTTGAGCGCGCTGTCGGCCCACGCCTCGGCGTGGTCGAGGTCCTTGGTATTGGTGAGCGCCCAGCGCGATGCTTGGCCCCACCCATCCTGGAAGAATCGGGGAAGTCCTCGCAGCTGTTGGGCGAGGCTGTCGATGACCACCTTCTCCACGTTCACTTGGATCGGGATCGGGACGGCCAGCTTTTCCCAGTGCATGTAGATCGTGGTCGAGTTCGGCGTCACATCATCGAAGGTATACTGCAGCCGGTCGAGGAACGGCGCCTCCTTGGGCTGCACGATGATCCGCAGCTCGTCCTCCTTGGGGTCGTAGCTGAAGGCCCCCCAGGCATCCGCCTGCTTGGAGAAGATCACCATCCACTTGTTGGCGGTCGGGACCATGTGAACCCCATACCGCCCCGCCGGGACTTCCGCGGCGCCGATGGTAACCGGCGTGTTGAAGGAGAGGACGGTGTTCTCATTGGCTCCGGCCCGCCAGACCGTGTCGTAGGGCACCAGACCACCCCAGATTTTCCGGTCGTTTACCGCGGGACGGTCGTAGGTCAGGTTGATCTCGGTGAGCCCGATGGTCTGGCTGACCGAGGCACGTGGACTCGCCTTGGGAGTATCGAGGCGGAAGTTCTGCGCCGAGGCGGCTCCGGCCACGAGCGTCAGCGCTACGCCCAGCGCAACGGGGCGAATCGACATATCTCGACTCCTGTGTCTGCGAGGCTGATGAAGAGTGGGAACAGGCCGATTACGGGAGTTGGCGGCCCAAGGTGTCAGGTCACGTGTCGAACCGGAACGTCAGGAAGCCTCGCAGCTCCATGTCGTGGCTTTGCCACTCCATGTCGAAGTGTCGCCACGACAGTTGCGGGTGACAGGTGTCACCGACGGTGCAAGGGAATGCGGTCAATCCTGAGCTCTCGAAGCAAGCGTAGGAAACTCTTGCGGAGGTCAAATTGGACATGCGGAGAATCATTCAACTCGCCGGCGCGGCTCTTGGTCTGGTGACTCTGGCCGTGGCGGCGTGCAGTGATGATGGCATGAGTTCGGGCAGCGGCCAGCTTTCAGTTGTCCTCAAGGACGCTCCGGGTGACATCAAGGCCGCAGTGGTCACCATCTCGGAAATCAATCTGCAGGGTTCGGGTGGCAAGCTTGTTCTCAGCAGCAATGAGGTCACTACCGACCTTCTGACCCTTTCGACCGATGTCGCGACTCTCGTTCAGGACGCCACGGTGCCGGCCGGCAACTACACGCAGCTGCGGTTCGTGATCACCGGCGGCTATATCGAGGTGGATAACGGGAACGGAACGAGCAGCATCTACGCCTCGGATCCGAACTACGCGGGCCTGCCGCCCGGCGCCACCGTAGCTGGCAATCTTCACATGCCCAGCCTTGGCCAGAGCGGGTTGAAAGTCACTCTGCCAGGGAACAAGCTCACGATTTCGAGTGGAGATCAGAAGATTCTCCTAGTGGATTTCGACGTATCCCAGAGCTTCGGGCATCTTGCCGGGGGCTCGGGTCAGTGGGTAATGCATCCGGTCATCAAAGCCGACGACATCAGTGCCAGCGGTGGCGCACGGGTCGCGGTGACCTTGGACGCTGGTGTAACCCTGCCGGGGACGGCTGTGCTGAGTGAGTTCTCCGTCACGCTTACCGGGTCAGATGGCGTTCCGCGGACCGTGCCCCTGGACGACTCTGACGGGGATGGGACGTTCGAGGCAGTCTATGATTTCCTGGCACCCGGTGACTACGCCGTCACCGTACAGGCACCCGCGGGTGTGACTGCGTTCACCACATCGCCGACACTACCCACCACGCTGACAGTTCAGAGCGGGCAGACGGCCACCGAAAGCTTCACGATAACCTCCGCCACCTGAACCCACCCACTCGGTCTCTGCGGTAAAGTCGGCCCCGTCTTTCGGCGGGGCCGACTCATTCTGTCTCCTCCACCCCTCGCGCGGCTCGGCAGGCAATGGTTTCTTTCCCTCATGGCGACCCTGGCACGCCCCCGCACCACCGAGCTGATCAGCCCGCCGCGGAAGGACGAGGCGACTCGACGAGCCGAGCTTCGCGTAATGAGGCGCCTGGCGACGGGTCTTCTAGGTGTCGCCCTCGTGATCTTCATCGTCGCACTCCTGCTCGAGCCGCGGTATCCGTGGCTCGGTTTCGTCCGAGCGACGGCGGAGGCATCGCTGGTCGGGGGGTTGGCGGACTGGTTCGCGGTCACGGCGCTCTTCCGCAAGCCGATGGGCCTGCCGATTCCTCACACGGCCATCATCCCCACTCAGAAAGACCGGATCGGCCGGATACTGGGCGGCTTCCTCCAGAATCACTTCCTCTCGCGAGACGTGCTGATAGCCCGGCTGGGTTCGCTGCATCTCGCGACCCGATCGGCCCGATGGGTCAGCGATCCCGCAAACAGTGAACGGTTGGCCCGGCATGTAGCCGCGGGCCTCGCGAAGGCGGTCCAGACGCTGCCCGAAGCCGAGGCCAGCGAGTTCATCCGGCAGAGTGCCGTGGCCCGGCTCCAATCGGTGCAACTGGCGCCGTTCATGGGGAACCTGTTATCGGTGGTTGCCGCGGATGACCGGCACCAGCCGCTGTTCGATGAGGCTCTGCGACTAGTGCACGAGGCGTTGGAACGGAACCGGGAGGAGCTCCGCCGCAAGATCAAGGAGGAGAGTCCGTGGTGGGTTCCCGGCGTCGTGGACGACGCGTTTCACAAGCGGCTGGTGCACGCGACGGAACGGCTGGTGGACGAGATTCGGGCCACTCCTCGCCACCCGCTGCGGCTCAAGTTCGACACGGCGTTTCGCAACTTCGTCGAGAAGCTCAAGCATTCCCCGGATATCGCATCCCGCACCGAGGCCTGGAAGCAGGACCTGCTCGCGCATCCGGCGGTGGAGGAGTTCGCGGCTTCACTCTGGGAGCGTGCCCGGAAGGCAGCGGCCCGCTACAGCGCGGAGGCCGATGGGGCGTCGTTGCAGCCGCTGGCGAAGGGTCTCGCCGCCGCGGGGGAATCGCTCCTCGCCGATGACAACCGGCTCACCGAGTTGGACCTGACGATTACCGAATTCCTTGCCAGCCAGCTCGAAGAGCACCGCCACGAAGTGGCGGACCTCGTGGCGGAGACGGTCCGCCAGTGGGATCCGGAGGTGGCGGCCGAGCGGATCGAGCTGGCTGTGGGGCGTGACCTGCAATTCATCCGGCTGAACGGCACCCTGGTGGGCGGCCTGGCCGGACTGATCATCTACACTGTCATCTACCTGACGCGCTAGCCAGGGCTGATCGCCTTCGTTCCACGACGTCGTTCCAGCGCCGACCCGTCCGCACGACTAGCTTTCCCTTTCCATCTGTGAATTGAATGCGATGCTTGCAGCTACACTCGCGCTTCTGATTGCACTCGATACCAACGTGGTCCGGGATGTCACGGTGGCCCCGGGAGAGACCCTCCGCACAACATCCACCGGCTCGGGACAACCTGTGGTATTTGTTACGGGCATCTTCGGCGGAGCATTCGGTTTCCGCAAAGTCATCGGACCCCTCAGTGAGCGTGGGTACCGCTGCATCGTCATCGAACCGCTCGGTTACGGATGGTCTTCTCATCCCTCGAAGGCTGACTACTCGTATGCCGCCCAGGCCGACCGGATCGGTGGGGTCATGGATTCACTGGGTCTGGGAAGCGCGCTCGTTGTGGCCCAGTCCAGCGGCGCGGCGATCGCGTACCGTCTCACCTACCGGCGGGCCGATCTAGTCAAAGGGCTGATATCGATCGACGGAGGCCCCGCGGAATCGGCCGGGACGCCTGGTCTCCGTCACGCCCTGCGCTTCGGCGGGTTCCTGACCAAGCTCTTTGTCGGGTCGGGGACGTTGCGGAGCAAGGTACGGCATGACCTGATCGAGAACTCAGGCGACACGTCCTGGGTCACCGATTCGGTGGTTTACGAGTATACGGCGGGTCAGGCGGCGGACGTCCACGGGGCGATCGACGCGTTGCGAAAGATCAGCAAGTCGCACGAACCGGAATCGCTTCGCGTCAGGCTACATGAATCGTCGGTGCCGGTCCGCCTGCTGTTCGGCACCGCGCAGCATCCGAGCGGAATCAGGCCTGAGGAGGTTGAACTGCTGAGGACCGAACTGCACGACTTCGCGATCGACAGCGTCCACGGCTCGGGCCAGTACGTCCATGAGGAGCAGCCGGACGCGGTGATCGCCGCGGTGGAACAAATGTCAGCGCCACCTCCGGTCGTGCTCGATCCACCGGTTAACGCGGTGGCGGCTCCTTGAATAACCTCAAATACTGGCCGTAACCCTCGGCCTCGAGCTGGTCCACCGGGATGAATCTGAGAGACGCGGAATTCATGCAGAACCGCTGCCCCGTCGGGGCCGGGCCGTCGTCGAAGAGATGCCCAAGATGCGAGTCCGCATGCGCGGACCGGACCTCGGTCCGTTCCATGAAAAGATGCCGGTCGGTTTTGGTTTGAATGTTCTCCGGCTCCAGCGGCTTGGTGAAGCTGGGCCAGCCGGTGCCCGAGTCGTACTTGTCCAGTGAGCTGAAGAGCGGCTCCCCCGAGACCGCGTCGACGTAGATTCCCGCCGCATGATTGTCCCAATACTCGTTCTGAAAGGGGCGCTCGGTCGCTTCCTTCTGGGTCACCTGGTACTGCATGGGAGTGAGCCGCTGCCGCAGCTCCGCATCTGAAGGCTTCTTGTAGTCCATGGCTAGGCTTCTCTGAGGTATCCCCAGGTGTGAAGTTTGTCGTGGTCTTCGAACCAGCGATCCCCGATGTCGGTGCGATAGTACATGTCGGGGATGAGAATGTTCTTGATCCGGTTGTAGGCATGGGACTGGGCCTGCCGCATCGTCGGACCCAGCCCGACAACCACCAGTACCACGCCCGACGTTCCCGTCACCACCCATTGCTCGTTCACCTGGCGGACGTCCTCGATATGGACCTCCTCGGTGGCAGGCTTCTTGAACAGGATTACGGCGTTCTTGGATACCGACTCGAATGTCGCGTCGTCATCGAATGGGAAGGGCGAAACTACGATCCGTACCCCGATCTGGAAGCCGCTCTTCACCCGGAGTTTCGGCGTCTCGCCCCGGGCGAGGTCGTAGAGAAACTCCCCGATCGGCGTCAGCATCGCCTCCTGCTGGATCATGATCGTCGGATAGCCGAACCGGGAAGTGAATTCCAGCGGGTAAATCCCGTTCCCGTTCACGATGCAGTTGAGGTCGATATACCCGACGTATCCCTCCTCGGCCAACCGGGCCTCCATCTTGGCGAGCGTGCTGTTGAAGATCTTGTTGGGGCCGCTCCAGAACATGGCCGTCCCCATCTCTCCGGTTGAAGGGCCGATGTTCCCGGGGAAGAGCTTCTTATGCTCGAAGTTGACGTTGATCGGGTAGACGAACTGCCGGCCATTGAAGAACGCACCAACGGCGACTTCCACACCGGTCACCCGGCGCTGGAGCTGGAAGATCTTGATCTCGTCGGCGAAAGACCTCTTGTAAGCCTCGAGCACCCGCATCACGTCTTCCCCATCGTCGTCTTCACCCACGAAGAGCCGGCGTTTCACGTTCTGTGCTTCGCCGCTGGGCTTGACGACATAGCGGTCCGGGTTGGCCCGTACGAACTCGATCGCCTCGGTGAAGTTGTCGAACTCCTTGTAAGGCAGGATTCCGACTCCTACCTCACGAAGCTGCTCCTGACCGAAAGAGCGGTCGTCTTCCAGCCGGTCGGTGTAAGGTGAGCCGCCAACGACGAGCTTTCCTTGCGCGCGGAGGGCTTGAGCCTTGGCTCCCTGCCCCAGTGTGTCGTCGAAGACGATCACATCGGCCCAGGGCAGATCCGCCTCCCAGTTGGTTGACTTGGGTACGAATCCGTCGGCGATGTCCCGCTCCCGCTCGGCTTCGATGAAATAGCGCACCCCGTGGCCCTCCTTCAGAACCTGCCACGCGATGTCGCCGATCAAGCCGGACAGCGAGACGAAGAGGAAGTTCTTCCGGTCGGTGGAGTCGCCCATGTCAGTTGGCCAATCCCAACTGTTTCAGGAAGCCGTAGGCGTCGTAGTAGTCGCCCTGGTAGGCGATGTGATCTCCCCGCAGACGGATCAGAGTGGCCCCCTTGAAGGAGAACTTCTTGCCGGTGGGCTTGGTCCCGTCCGCGAAGGGCCCGGTGTGGGTGCCGGTGAAGGTCCACTGGAAGGCGATGCCGTCGGGCCCCACGATCGGAGGCGTCGAGTCCCGCACCCAATTGCAGTCGGGGGCCGCGGTCAGGAAGGCCTGGATCACATTCTTCCGGGCGGAATCGCGGCTCACCTGTGGAACGCCAACGGTGGCGTCGTAGTAGACGACATCATCCGTCATGTAGCTGGCGGCTTTACCGGCATCATGGGCGTTCCAGGCGGCCATGTACTGGTCCACGACCTGAACCGGGTTGATCGCCGCAGATTCAGAGTCGGAAGCAGGTTTGGCGGCAGGGGCCCGACACGAAACCAGGGCCGCGAGCAGGATGGCTGGGAGGACGATTCGGCTGGTCACAGACTTCCTGAGCGTTCCGGTCATGGATTCTCCTCGCGACGCGCTGCGCCGCGGGGCCTCGTCATGAGGTGATGTGGTTCGGGCAGACTCACTTGCCCTGCAGATTGGCGAGCACCTGCTGCAGGTTGAGACTCCGGGCTTGGGACTGGACCTGATCCCGCACCTTGGGGAACAACGTCTTGGCCTCATCCTGGAACCGGGCGAACAGCCTTCGCAGGTCTTCCCCACTGAGTCTCCGTCCCTGGGCATAGTACTGCTTGGCGACGTGGCCCAGTGCATAGGTCGAGCTGAATGACACCGCCGCCCCTGCCGCGAGTCCCGTAACGCCGCCGACCATGCCTCCCAGGATGCCGCCGGCGATTCCGCCGAGCACTTTGCGAACTACACTCTCCATCACCTGGGCGGCGGCACCGAGGCCCAGCGTTCCGGCGAGATCCTTGACCTGATTGGCATCGAGTTTCTGCCCGAAATGCTGCCCGATCATGTAGACCAGGCGGAGCTGAAGCGGCAGGATGGCGACGTTGGCCAGGCGGTCTGGGAGGATTTCCAGGGCTCCGGTCAACATCGCCTGCTTCAGGATCAGGTCGTCGAGCACCGCATCGGAAGGCGGATTGCCCGTATTGACTTGAACGTCGGGAAGGTTGGTCCCCGCCCCTGCCAGGGCGGTGGCCTGCTGATCGGATTCGCGCACCGAGGACAGGCTGAGCCCGAGGGCTCCTCTCAGCTGGTTGATGAAATCCATTTCCGGGGGGTTGGCCGCGCCGTCGGAGTGGATGACCGCGAGAGCCGTGTCGTAGGCCATCTTACGGGCGTCCTCCCCTGATAGACGTGCCGCTAGCTCCTGCAGATCAATCTTTCCGGTGCTCGCCCGACGGGCCTGTTCGTCGAGCTGGGTCATTCCGAGCCGTTTGAACACTTCGGCGAGTTGAGCGCTCTCTTCCGGAGTCTGCGTTCCGTCGGCCAGAGCGGCGAGCAGGGCGAGAGTGGCGATGGTTTCCTGGTCGGTCTGATTCATGGTCTAGCTCCGCGCGTGCTTCTTGGATATCTGCCAGCACAGCATTCTATACGTGAATGGCTTCCCGCAGTAAGATACGACGGAGGCTGGTGCAGCCCCGTTACCTCCAGACGTGACCCCATGGAACCCAGCTACCAGTTCGACCTCGTGTGCATCGGCAGCGGGCCGGCCGGCCAGCGGGCCGCCGTTCAGGCCGCCAAGCTGGGCAGCCGAGTCGCGATCGTCGAGAAATGCCGCTCGGTAGGCGGAGTCTGTCTCGATACCGGCACGATCCCGAGCAAGACGATCCGCGAGGCGGTCCTGTCCTTCTCGGGCCATGGTGCTGTGCTGGGCCGCCGAGGGATTCAAACGCCGCCCGACGCCGATCATCTGCTGGAACGGGTGGCTCACGTCGTGAGCCAGGAAGCGGCGGTGATCGAACACCAGCTCCGCCGCAACGGGGTGGAGGTCATCGTAGGCCACGCCTCTTTCCTGGATCCTCACACGCTTGTGGTGCGCGCGGGAGACAGCTGGAGGGAGATAACGGCGAAGAACATTCTCATCGCCGTGGGGACCGTTCCGGCTCCCTCTCTCGGGATGGCAGCCGACGGAGTATCGATCGTCACCAGCGACGACATCGTCCGGCTGCCCCGCATCCCCAAGACCCTCACGGTGGTGGGCGCCGGAGTCATCGGCACCGAATACGCCTCGATCTTCGCGGCGCTCGGCGTGGGGGTGACGCTGGTCGACAAGCGCCGCCGTCCGCTGGAATTTCTGGATGAGGAGATCGTGGACGAGTTGCTGCATCAGCTCCGGCGGCGCAACCTCATCTTTCGCCCTGGAGAAACGGTGGACCGGCTGGATGTCTCCGAGGGACCGCCGAAGCGAGTGGTCATCCATCTGGAATCGGGGAAGCGCATCGTTTCCGACATGGCTCTGTTCTCGGTCGGACGGATGGGTGCCACCGTTCAGCTCGACCTGAATCTGGCCGGTCTCAAAGCGGACGAACGGGGGCGGTTGCAAGTGGACGACCAGTTCCGCACCACGGTCCCGCACATCTACGCCGCAGGCGACGTAATCGGCCACCCCAGCCTGGCCGCGACGTCGAGCGAGCAGGGCCGGCTCGCCGCCTGTTACGCACTGGGCAACCCGGTCTCAAAGATGCGGCAGCACTTCCCCATCGGGATCTACTCCATTCCGGAAATCTCGATGGTGGGTGAAACGGAACACGAGTTGACCAGCCAGGCGATTCCCTACGAGGTTGGGATCGCCCGGTACCGGGAGATCGCGAGGGGCCAGATCCTGGGGGACGACAGCGGCTTCTTCAAGATGCTGTTCCACCGGCAGGACCGCCGACTCCTCGGCGTGCACATCATCGGAACCGGGGCAACGGAACTCCTGCACATCGGCCAGACCGTGCTCGCACTCGGAGCCGGGCTCGACTACTTCATGGAAACGGTGTTCAACTACCCCACGCTCGCCGAGTGTTACAAGGTGGCGGCGCTTAATGCGGCGAATAAGCTGGCGGGGTGAGGGGGCGGTAGGGCGGACAGGGCGGACAGGGCGGACAGGGCGGACAGGGCGGACAGGGCGGACAGGGCGGACAGGGCGGACAGGGCGGACCAGCAGTGCTATGGCCTCAGGCTCCAAGACTCAAGACCCAAGACTCAAGACCACCTACCATCTACTGTCAGTCCGACCCGCTCGACAACCTCTCCAACGCCTTCCCCAGGTCCGGCACCTCCGTCAGCACCGGCGCCACCGGGTCGTGACCCAGTTTCTGCATCCGCTCGATGGCCGTCCGGATAGTGAACTTTGTGGGATCGAGCTTGTTGTTGACCTCCTTCCACTCCAGCGGCATGGAGACGGTCGCCCCCGGCAAGGGCCGAACCGCGTAGGGTGCCACGATCAGCTGCCCGTGACGGTTCTGCATGTAGTCGAGATAGACCTTGGTTCCTCGACTCCGGATGTGCCGGATGATGGTGGTGATGTCTCCCAGTTCCCGCATCACGACTCGGGCGAGCAATTCTCCCAGCCCCCGCGACATCTCCCAGGTGAGTTGCTTGCCCAAGGGGATCATCACGTGCAGGCCGGTCTTTCCGGTGGTCTTCACGTAGTTGGGCACGCCCGCCGCTTCACACCGCTCGTGTAAGAGCCGGGCGACCTTGATCACATCGCTGAAGGGCGCCTCCTTGGGGTCGAGATCCATGACACACCAGTCGGGACGCTCCAGGGAGCCCGCGCTGCTGAGCCAGAGATGCAGCGGGATCGCCCCCATGTTCGCGACATAGAGCAGAGAATCGAGATCATCGCACACGAAATATTTGATGTCCCGCCCGGTATCCTCGCTCCAGATCGGGACCGTGCGAATCCAGTCGGGGATGAAGTCCGGCGCATCCTTCTGATAGAACGACTTCCCTTCGATCCCATCGGGAAAGCGGGTCAGCACAACCGGCCTGTCGCGCAGATACCGGAGTAGCCAGGGCGAGATTCCGCGGTAGTACTCGATCAAGTCGCCCTTGGTGTAACCCTCGGCCGGCCAGAAGACTTTCTTCAGGTTGGTGAGTTGCAGGGGGACGGCTCGGCCCTGAAGGACTCCCTCGCTCCCGGGTCGCGCTGTCGCGCTCCCGAGGGTCGCTCGGTCGCGGGTCGGCGGCTCGGCAGCGGGACCCTTCGTGGCCTTGGCGGATTGACGGCTCGGTGGCTCGGCCTTGGCCTTCCGACCCTTTTTTGGTTCGTCATTCGATAATTCCGCCATTCCGCCATTCCGCCATTGGGCAGTGCCGATGCACTCCTCGGGCTTCTTATCGTCGCGCCAGCGGAGGAACACCGGATGACGCAGCAGGCCTTCGTCGGTCCATTCGGTGAAGCGCACCTCACAGACCAATTCCGGTTCAACCCAGGTTGAGTCCTTCTTCGCCTCGGCGGGAACCTTCTCGCAGGGTGGCGTCTTCCGCTTCTTCCGCTCCAGGTGCTCCCGTATTCCGGTCAGATCCTTATCGGTGAGTCCGCTGCCCGCGCGACCGGAATAGGTCAGCACTCCGTCCAGATACTGCGCGAGATGGAGGGCTCCCAGCCCAGCGCGCGAGCCCTTGGGGGCGGTGAAGCCGACCACGACGAAATCGTCGCTCTTGGCCGCACGAAGCTTGAGCCAGTTTGCCGAGCGGCCGCCTTTGTAGGGGGCATCGGCCTTCTTTGCGACGAGGCCCTCCAGGCCCATGCGTTCGGCCTCGGCAAAAGCCTGCTCTCCTTCTCGCTCGATGTGGTCGACGTAGCGGATGGCGCCGGCCTCGGGTACCACCTGTTTCAGGATTTCCTTTCTCGCCTCCAGCGGCAGCGGGCGCAGGTCGTAGGGACCAAAGGCGAGAAGATCGAAGACATAGTAGACCACCGGCTGCTCGATCGCCGCGCGCTGCACCTCGATCGGGCGCCGGAGCCTGCCCCGTTGTTGCAATCCCTGGAAACTCGGCCGTCCGGTCTGATCCAGCGCCACCACCTCGCCGTCAAAAATCAGCGAATCGAACGGCATCGCCGCCACGGACTTCGCGATCTCGGGAAAGGTGACGGTGGCGTCGTTGTGATTCCGGGTGAGGAGAACAACTTGCCCCTTTCGCCGTTCGGCAAGGAGCCGGTATCCGTCGAGCTTGAGCTCGAACAGCCAGCCGTCGCGGGTGAACGGCTTCTCGGCAACTTCCGCCAGCATCAAGTCAACTTTGTCCGCCGTGATCTCCCGCTTAAGCGCCTTCACCCGCTCGAGGGCCTTGAGCACGGGTGCTGCCAGATTGGTCCTTGCCTTCATGTCTTCGACGGTGACGCCGGAAAGCACGGAGCCCTCGGGCACCTCGCGACCACCGGGAGTGACGTAGGAATCCCGCTCCTTGATCAACAGCCACTCTTTTTCGCCCTTCTTCAGCTTCACGAGGGTCCACATTCCGTGCAGCTTGTGGCCATCGAGACGGAACAGGAGCTTCCCCTTCGCCAGGCCCTCGTTGGGGTCACCGACGGGAGTCCAGCTGCCCCGGTCCCACACGATCACGGCTCCAGCGCCGTAGTTGCCCTCCGGAATCATTCCTTCGAAGTCCCCGTATTCCACCGGGTGATCCTCGACGTGCACCGCCAGACGCTTGTCGTTCGGATCGTAGGACGGACCCTTGGGCACGGCCCAGGAACGGAGGACTCCATCCATTTCGAGCCGGAGATCGAAGTGAAGCCGACGGGCCGCGTGCTTGTGCACGACAAACAGGTGGCCGCCACCCGGGGCAACGGTTCCTCCCGGCTCCGGGGTGGCCTCGAGACGTCGCTTGGCCCGATAAGAAGAGAGGGGATGCTCAGGCATGGTCGGAAAAGACAGGTGATTGGGGAAAAGGTAAAGAGGGCGGTAGGTCGGGAAGGCGGTCGGGGCGGACAAGGCGGGCAAACTTGCAACTTCGTATGACCAATCCTATTCTAAACTTTCCTCCGTCCGTTTGGGAAATATGGCTGCACGCACCATGGGTTCCGCAACAATCTCCTTCGGGCTCGTTTCCGTGCCCGTCGTCATGTACTCCTCGAGCGAGTCCGCGGCCAGCGTCTCGTTCAACATGCTGCACAAGAGCTGCGGGACCCGGCTCAAACAGCAGTATATCTGCCCCAAGGACAACGTGGTGGTCGAGAGGGACGAGATGGCCAAGGGCTATGAGTTCTCCAAGGGGCAGTACGTGTTGTTCTCCCCCGAGGAACTGAAGGCGCTCGACGAGAAGGGCACCAACACCATCGACATCAAGGAGTTCGTGCCGCTGGCGAAGGTGGACCGGATCTACCTCGAGAAGGCCTATTACCTCGGCCCCGACAAGGGCGGTGAACGCGCCTATCGGTTGCTGCTCGAGGCCCTGAGGGTGAGCGGCCGCGCGGCAGTGGGTCAGTACTCCGCACGGGGCAAACAGAACCTGATCCTGGTGCGGCCCCTGGAGGGCGCGCTGGTCCTGGAACAGTTGCACTACTCTGACGAGTTGCGCCCGGTAAGCGAAGTGCCGATCCCCGATACGCCGCTCAAGGACGCGGAGTTGCAACTGGCCAAGCAACTGATCGACCAGACCGCCACCGACGAGTTCAAGCCGGCCCAATATCACGACACGGTGAAAGACCGGGTCCTCGAGGCGATTCAGGCCAAGGTGGACGGCCAGGAGATCGTGGCCGACGAGCCGCAGGCCCAGGAAACCAAGATCATCGACCTGATGGAGGCCCTGAAGGCGAGCCTCTCCAAGTCGGGCAAGGCCCCTGCCGGAAAGGCCCCGGCGATGAAGGTCGTGAAGGGCGGCAAGGCCGCCAAGTCGGGGGGCGAGAAGAGGGTGAAGAAGGCAGCCCGGGGTTAGGTTCGACGGGACGGTTGGTTGTCGGGTCATGGGTCGTGAGTCATGAGTCTGGGATCAACAGAGACCCACGACCTGAGACCAATGCTCGCAGACCAATGAAATCCTACAGCACCGCAGACGTTGCCCGCCTGATCGCACTCACGCCCCCACAGGTTCGGGCGTACGCGCGGGCGGGTTTTCTGCGTCCGGCCCGGGGGCCGCGTAACACTTACCGGTTTTCCTTCCAGGATCTCGTGCTGCTTCGCGCCGCCAAGGCGCTCCGCGATGGACATGTCCCGGGCCGCCGCATTCGTCGGGCGCTCCGTGGGCTGGCCCAGACCCTCCCGGCTGGTCGGGCACTAAGCGAGATGCGTATCACCGCCGATGGGAACCGCGTGGTGGTGCGGGACAACGGCTGGATCTGGCAGCCGGATTCGGGCCAGATGCTGTTCGACTTGAAGGTCGGCAAACTGGCCAGGAAGGCGGCTCCGATCGCGCGGCGCCACGCGCGTCATGCGCGAGCACGGGAGGAGACGCTTTCGGCGGACGACTGGTTCGGTCTCGGTGAGGAGCTCGAGGCGGTCGAGCCCAGCGATGCAGAGGACGCGTATCGCCGTGCGCTGGCGCTCGATCCGCGGAACGCCGACGCGCATGTTAACCTCGGCCGGCTGCTCCAGGAGCGAGGGCGGGTGGAAGAAGCCGTCCTCCAGTATGAGGAAGCGCTTCGTCTCTCCCCCAAGCACGCACCCGCCGCCTATAACCTCGGCACCGCCCTCGAAGATCTGAAGCGAACCAATGCCGCGATCGCGGCCTACCGCCGGGCAATCGCGCTGGACGAACAGCTCGCGGACGCCCACTACAATTTGTCGCGCCTCTACGAGAAAATAGGACAACGGCAGGCAGCACTGCGGCATCTGAGCGCGTACCGGGACCTGGTTCGCTGACTGGAGGGGATGGGTGCAGATTCTGTCGGGGACCAGCGGATGGTCGTTCAAGGAATGGAAGGGCAGCTTCTATCCGGCCGATCTGCCGGCGGACCGGTACCTCGCCTATTACGCCGAGCGTTTCGGGACCGTCGAGGTGAACAACACGTTTTATCGGATGCCCAAGGAGAGCGTCCTGCTCGAGTGGGCTGCTCAGGTGCCGCCGCAATTTCGTTTCGCCGTCAAGGCATCACAGCGCATCACCCACTATTCCCGCCTCAAGGACGTGGCGGACAACCTCGCCTACTTCCTCCGCATCACGAACTCGCTGGGCGAGGCGCGCGGACCGTCTCTGTTCCAGTTGCCGCCTAACCTGAAGAAGGATCTTCCGCTTCTGGTGGACTTCCTCGCCCAGCTGCCGCCGCGCTGGCGCTCGACGGTCGAGTTCCGCCATCCGACCTGGCTCGCGGACGATGTGTACGATGCATTACGGGAAAAGGATGTTGCGCTCTGTGTGGCGGATCAGGATGATTTCTCGGTTCCGCCCATTGCGACGGCCTCGTGGGGTTATCTCAGACTGCACCGGCTGACCTATGATGAGGCGGCTTTGGCGCGGTGGGCGGAGACGGTGCAGCAACAGCCGTGGGAGGAGTGCTACGTCTACTTCAAGCATGACGAGACCGAAGGCAGCGGCCCCGAAGCGGCTCAATCCTTTCTCAAGCTGATCCCACGGTAACACCTCCCAGGTCCATCTCCTCCAGGAAGCGCATCCCCCCGGTGGGATTCTGGTCCCGGCGATCAACCCTCGTGAGCACCAGCCGGTCCATCGCGCGGGTCATTCCCACGTAGAGCAGGCGTCTCGCTTCCTCAATTTCGCTGGGCTTCGTTTCCCCGTTTCCAGTCTTGATTCCGGGCAGCTCTGAATCCTCGGCCCCGACCACATAGACGCGGGGGAATTCGAGGCCCTTGGTGGAATGCAGGGTGAGCAGGCTCACTCGGCCCCGATCCAGCTCCGGACCTCCGCGGGTGTTGGAGAGTGCGACCCGGTCCAGAAAATCGGAGAGTTGTTCCATAAGGGGTGTGGTCTCAGGAACGCTGTCGAGCAAACGACGGAGACGGGCCATGGCAGCGGGATAGCGCTCGTCCGCCGTCCGCTCCTTCCGCAGTCTTTCCATGAGGATTCTGCCGCCCAGCCGTTCGATCAGTTCCTCGCGCGCTGGCGTGGTCTCCCCGCCGGGGCGAGCGCGCTCCGCCTCGTATGATTCGAGCGCCTTGGAGTAGCGGCCCAGGGCGAAGAGCTTGCCCAGATCGAGAAAGAGCCTTGCCTCGCTCTTCTCTCCGGGATTGCTGAGCGCCAGCGCGACGGCAAGGTGATCGATCGCGGAGACGAGGCTCGTCTTTCTGGCCCGAGCGAGCTTCTGGCTTTCCAGCTTGAGGAAGACTCCGGCCAGGGTGCGGGCGTCGTCGAGTGCATGGTGCTCCCGCCCGGTCTCAATCCCGAAGCTGTGTGCCAGGTTCGCCAATGCCCGGCTGCCTGTATGAAGCAGCTTTGCGAGTGGGAGGGTATCGAGCGCGAGGAAGTCATTCCCCGAAGGATGGTCCTTCGCCAGCCGGCGCAGTACGGGGAAGTCGAACCCGTGTCCATTGTGAGCGACCAGCAGATCGTCCGCGGCAAAGGCACGGAACTCGGTCCATACCGATGCAAAGTCCGGGGCGCCTGCGAGTGCCTCGTCGGTGTAGCCGTGAATCGCTACGGAACCGGGGCTCACCGGCTGGGTTGGCTTGACCAACCGCTGGAAGTCCTCGACGACCACCCCGTCCCGCACCCGGACCGCTCCCAACTCCACCACGTCGCAGCCATCCACGTCGTTGTCCGTGGTCTCCACGTCCACCGAGACGAAATCGCGGAAGGCGCCTTCGCCCGACTCGGCCGCGACTAGCTGCAGGGCCTTGAAGAGCTCCAGACAACGAGTCGCCGGATCTCCCCCGGATTCCAGCACCACGTCTTCCGTCCGCGGTTTCGCCTCCGGCCCCTGATAATCCACCATGGTCACCCCGGCTTCCCGAAGGAGGCCGGCCAGCCCCAGCTCGGCGCCACCCATCCGAGGGAGCCAGGCAGTCCCCCGGCCATAGCGGATCCGAGTGAGGCGCTGGGCCAATTCGGTCACCGGCGGATGGCTGGCGGGGTCGGTGATCTCTTCCGCGTGCTCTTCGAGAATGGTCCGGTACTCACCGACCCGTTGGGAGAGCAGCTCTCCGATCAGGCCGGCGAGATCGTCATGCCGCTCGGCGAAGACCGGAAGGTTGCCGAGGACGTAAAGGCAGCGTCGTATCTTGCGGCCGTCCTCGTCCTTGTGGGGTAACTGCCGGCCAAGTTGCCGGAGCCACTCCACGAACTCGGTGCGGTTCTGCTCCGCGTCGGCTCTGAGAGTGTCGTACAGGGACTGGGGCAACACGACTTTAATGAACTGTTCTTCCAGAATCGGATCGCCGGGGCGTTGGATGACCCGCAACGCCGCGATCAGATACTTGACCACCTTCACGTCCGCCAAGGCCCTTCCCTCGGCGAGCTGGCAGGGTATTCCCGCTTCGACCAGGCGTGCCTCAAGGGCTTCGCCGATCGAGTGCTTGCGGTAGAGCAGCGCGAAATCACCCCATGCCAGGGTGTTCTCGTCTCGATCCCGCACCAGATCGGCGACCAGCCAATCCGCTTCCGCTTTCTCGTCGGGGAAGTGCCGCACCAGAACCGGCCAGCGCGACTCGCGCGTCGCGCTCAGTTCCTTCTCATGCAACCTGGGATTATGCGCGACGAGCCGGCGCGCCGTGGTGAAGATTTCGCGCGTACAACGCCGGTTCTCATTCAGAACGATAGGGTCTGCCGTGATCTTGTAGTCGTTCAGAAAGCGACGTAGAACTTTGGGATCGGCTCCGGTCCAGGAGAAGATTGACTGCTCGTCATCTCCCACCATGAAAATGTTGCGGTGATCCCGAGCCAGGCGATTGAGAATCGCGTACTGGAAAGGGTTCAGATCCTGGGCCTCGTCGATCAGGACGTAGGACCACCGCGCGGCGATCTCGACCGCGACATCCGACCGGGTGCGAATCAGCTGCTCGGCTCGGACCACCAGGTCATCGAAGTCCAACAGGCCTCGCGCCTCGAGAATCTCCTGATACCGCTGGAAGAGTTTTGCCGTGTAGTCACCGAGGGGCTCGCCGAGGATTTTGTGCTGACTGAAGTACTTGAGAGGCCAGGGGGCCGGGTAGCGGTGACCGGCGCGGCGCAGGACCTGGGTCTGATACTCCTCGTCGGCAATTCCAAAACCCTGGGTCAGCCCGATCGCGGAGCCGTACTGCCTGAGCAGCTGCACGCACAGAGCGTGAATCGTCGAGCGGGTGACCTGATCCGCTGCGAGTCCCAGTGAGCCGCGCAACCGGTGGGCGATCTCTCCCGCGGCCTTGTTGGTGAAAGTGACTGCGACGATTCGTTCCGGAGCGACTTCCAGCCGCCCGATCAGGTAGCGAATCCGCTCGATCAGGCAGAAGGTCTTCCCCGCCCCCGGACCCGCCAGAACCAGCAGCGGGCCGAGCGGGGCCTCGATGGCCTGGCGTTGACGAGCGGTGGGAATGGGAGGAGCAATCATTCGTCCGCGCCGCGAGGACCCAGGTCGGCCCAGGTGGCAATGGTGGCCGCCATGTCCTCCTGGACCTCGACCTTGGTGCGGCCGCTGCCCTTTTTCACGCCGAAGGAGTGATCGGCTCCATCAAAGAGCTCCAGTCTCGCATGGGGACCCAGCCCGGCACAGACCTCGGTGATGAGATCGAGCCGGGCGAAATCGTCGCGAGTGCCCTGCAGGAACAACATGGGAATCCGGACCGAAGCCAGGTGTGCGGCCCGTTCGAGACTGGGCTTCCCCGGCGGATGCAGCGGGAATCCAAGGAAGACCAGCCCGCACACCTCGTCCAACGGAGACTCCGCGTGCGCTCCCGAGGTCATTCGTCCGCCGAACGACTTGCCACCGGCAAGCAGGGGGATTCCGGGCAATAGTTCGGCGGCCTTTGCCACTGCCGCTCGAACTGTAGTGTGCGCGACCGCGGGAGAATCGGTTCGGCTCTTCTTCGCTTCCATGTAGGGAAACTGGTAGCGAAGAGTCGCGATGCCGGTGGCCGCGAGCAGTCGCGCCATCGAATCGAGAAAGGGGTGCCGCATACCGGCGCCAGCTCCATGTGCAACGACGTAGAGATGGGTCACGTCGTCCGCAATCTGCAACAGCCCACTGACACTGCTGTCATTGAGCTTGATGGAGACCGATTCAGGCGCGGGCAAGGTCATTTTGATGGCTGGGAAGTTGGTACAAAGATACCTATCCCACAACGACTTAGCTCATTGCGTGGCGATCGTCACAGAGTGCCAACCGGGGGACGGGCCAAGTTGCAGGTACGTGGCGGAGGCCGATTTGCCACACTGAATTCTTCATGAGGAGGATGCAATGGAAAATCCATCCACCAGTTCAGCCGCGGGGACCGGCGGGAGCAGGACTCTAGTTGGAATCCTGAGCCTGGCTGTTGTTGGAGTCGTCGCGGCTGCGGTCGTCACTAAGGGCGATCGCACGGTGGAAGCTACCATACCAGCCGGTACTTCGGTGGTGGGCGCGCTCGAGCACACGATTTCGACCGAGAATAGCGACGCAGGTCAAGCGGTAGAGCTCACGACTACCGAGCCGATGCAGCTGTCGGGTGGTACGCTTCCGGCCGGCGCCGTTCTGCATGGCGAAGTGACCCACGTGAGGGGCGGAGGCCGCATTGCCGGGGCACCCGAACTCACCCTGCGGTTCACCCGGCTGGAAGTCGATGGCAATGACTATCCCATTGCGGCCGATCCTTGGCGGGTAAAAGGCAAGGATGACCTTGGCGAGAGTGTGGCCGAGATCGGCGGTGGCGCGGTGGTGGGCGGCGTGGTGGGCGGAATCGCGGGTCACGGATCAACCAAGGGCATCGTGACCGGTGCGGCGGTGGGTGCGGTACTCGGAACCGGCGTCGCCGTTGCTACCAAGGGCGGCCAGATCGTCTTGCCGGCCGGCCAGCGTCTGAAGGTGAGGCTGGCGGAGGGCGTGAAGGTGAAGTACGAGCCGGAGAAGACGTAGGACGGGGCGGACGGGGGGACAGGGCGGACGAGGTGAAACAGACCTTGCCCGCCCTGTTCGTCTTATTTTCCCCTCAACCATGCGTCCCCTCCCCGTCTCCCTCTGCCTCACTGCTCTCTGCCTGGGCATCGCGCGGCTTGCTTCGCCTCAGGCAACATCCACCGTCGACAGCGCGGTCTCCATCACGATGCGCGACGGGGTGGTGCTTCGGGCTGACGTCCTGCGGCCGAGTGGGCCCGGACGATTTCCGGTCCTGGTGTATCGAACACCGTATGATCGGGCGGACGCGGCTGATGCCACCGGCTTGGCGAAGAAGGCGGTCCAGCGCGGCTACGCGGTTGTAGTTCAGGATGTGCGGGGGCGCTATGGCTCGGATGGGACCTTCACCGCCTACAGCCAGGAAGGCAAAGACGGATACGATACGATCGAGTGGGCAGCGCAACAGCCGTGGTCCGACGGCGCAGTCGGCAGCTTCGGTCTTTCCTACCCCGGTGCGGTCCAATGGCTCGCCGCGATGGAGCACCCACCGTCGCTCAAGGCGATGGTGCCGGCGATGACATACGCTACACCCGAGACCTTCTGGTACTCGGGTGGCGTGTGGGATGGCTCATGGCTGGACTGGACCTGGTTCAACATCGCGCCGGACCTGCGACGTCGCCTCGGCGTTTCTGGAGCGCAGACCTCGGAGGAAGCCGCGAAGCAATGGGAGACCGATCGCGACCGGCTCCGCAACTACCGGCCGCTGTCCACTCTGCCCGACTTCGAAGGTGTTGCCCCGTGGTATTACGAATGGATGCGTCATCCTCCGCGAGACTCGTGGTGGAAGTGGGCAACCCTCGAAGGCAAGTACTCCGCGGTCAGCGCCGCGGTGCTCAACATCTCCGGGTGGTTCGATGAACCGTATGGGCCCTTCGGGGCGGTGACCAACTATCAGGGATTGGTGACTTCGCGAGCTGCGGATGATCCGCGTACCAAACTCATTCTTGGAGCCTGGACCCACGGTGTCGCCGCGGTCCAGCGAGAGAAAGCGGGAGACCGGCTGTTCGGCTCCGATGCGGCAATCGACTACGATGAAACCGTCCTTCGCTGGATGGATCGCTACCTGAAGAACGTGGAGAATGGCCTCGACAGCGATCCTCCGGTTAAGGCGTTCCTGATGGGCGCCAACACCTGGCGGACCAGTCAGGGCTGGCCCTTCGAAGGAACCAGGACCGACACGCTGTTCCTCGCCGCAAGCGTGGACTCCAAATCGAACGGCCGCCTCGAGCATCACCAGTCACGGTCGGCCGGAAGCAGTACCGTCCGGTCCGATCCTGCCCACCCCCTGGCCGATCCCTACGAGGGAAAGGCCGGCGTGCACGACTACGCTGCCCTGACGGGTCGCCCCGACATCGCCGTCTTCGAGACCGAACCATTCAAATCTGCGGTGGACGTGATCGGACCTGTAGTTGCGGAGCTATCGGTCGGGAGCAAACTGCCGGACTTCGATGTCTGGGTCCAAGTGTATGATGTCGCCCCCGAAGGCCAGGTCTGGAACCTGACCACGGCCGGGAGCGGGCTCCAACGAGCCAGCTATCGCGACGGCGGACCGGACCGGAAGCCGTTGCAGCCGGGGCAGATCGTGAGTCTCAGGCTGGATCGCCTGTTTACCGCGAATCGGTTTCTCCCCGGCCACCGCCTTCGAATCATAGTCTCCACCGCATTCACCCCATGGTTCTCGGTGAATCCGCAAACTGGAGAGATCGAGCTCTTCTCCAACGGGGCTCGCGCGGGAGACGTAGTGATTCAACACTCGAAAGAGCATCCATCCCGCCTGCTACTTCCCGTAGTGCCCTGATCAGGTTCTTTTTCAGCAGTCAAGCTCAGTACGTGCATACAGGTGCCAGATGTCCCTCTCTGCCTTTCATCCCGCCGTCGCCCGCTGGTTCCAGGAACGCCTCGGTGAACCAACTCCTGTCCAGACAAAAGGATGGGAGGCCATTCGCCGGGGAGACGACACTCTCATCACGGCCCCGACGGGGTCAGGCAAGACCCTCGCCGCCTTTCTGATAGAGCTGGACGAGCTATTGCGAGAGTCGCTGAGCGGTGCCCTGCCGGACGAGACCCGGGTGGTCTACGTCTCTCCTTTGAAGGCGCTCTCCGCCGACATCCATAAGAACCTCGCTGAGCCTCGGCGCGAGATTCGCCGACTAGCGGAGGAGATGGGACACGGCGAAGTCAAAATCACCGCTGCGGTTCGCAGCGGCGACACTCCTGCCTCGGAGCGGGCATCGATGCTCCGAACCCCGCCCCACATTCTCGTAACCACACCGGAGTCGCTCTACCTGCTTCTCACGGCAGAACGAAGCCGCAAGATGCTGAGCACGGTGCGGACGGTGATCGTGGACGAAATCCACGCCGTGCTGGACTCGAGGAGAGGTGCCCATCTCGCGCTGAGCCTGGAGCGCCTGGAGCATGTTGCGGGGCGCAAGCTGCAGCGGATCGGCCTGTCCGCCACGGTGAACCCCGTGGAGCTGGTGGCGGAGTGGCTGGTCGGCTCGAGACGCCGAGCGACGATCATTAATGAGGGCCACCGCCGAGCCTTGGACCTCGGGCTCGAGCTGCCGGGCTCACCGCTCGAAGCCGTTATGGCTGGGGAGGTATGGCTCGAGATCTACAACCGGCTCACCGACCTTATCAATCAGCATCAGACAACCATCGTCTTCGTCAACACGCGCAAGCAGGCGGAGCGGGTAGCTCGGCACCTGGCCGAGCGGGTAGGAGAAGAGCTGGTGACTGCGCATCACGGCAGCCTGGCGAAGGAAATCCGGCTCGCCGCGGAAGAGAAGCTCAAGACCGGCAAGCTCAAGGCGCTGGTCGCCACCGCTTCATTGGAGCTGGGAATCGACATCGGGCACGTGGATCTGGTGTGTCAACTCGGATCGCCGCATCGGATCGCGGCTTTCCTGCAGCGGGTTGGTCGGAGCGGACATACGGTGGCCGGCACGCCCAAGGGACGGCTTTTCCCACTCAGTCGCGACGATCTGGTTGAGTGTGCTGCGCTCCTGCGCTGGGCCCGTGCGGGAGTCCTGGATCGGCTCTGGGTCGTCGAGCATCCCGCGGACGTTCTCGCCCAACAGATCGTCGCGGAATCCGCGGCCGAAGACTGGGCCACTGACGATCTCTTCGATTTGGTGCGTCGAGCCTATCCCTACCGTGATCTGAGTCGGCAGGAGTTCGACCAGATCGTCCAGATGGTCGCTCAGGGATTCACCACCCGGCGCGGACGTCGCGGAGCGCTGGTTCACTACGACGGAGTAAATCAGAGACTTCGGGGACGGCGCGGTGCCCGGATGCTGGCCCTGACTTCCGGCGGTGCCATTCCGGAAACGGCGGACTATCGAGTCTTGCTGGAGCCCGAGGGAACCTTCATCGGCACGGTGAACGAGGACTTCGCCGTCGAGAGCATGGCGGGAGACGTGTTCCAGCTCGGGAACGCCTCATGGCGCATGCTCCGGATCCAGGCGGGGACAGTGCGAGTGGAAGATGCACACGGCGAACCACCCGGAATTCCATTCTGGCTTGGTGAAGCACCGGCGAGGAGCGATGAGCTCTCTGCTGCGGTTGCCGAGTTGCGACACGAGGTGGAGAA
>Ga0207686_10000085_pt1 | contig 78672 bp, 55 predicted proteins | sample KBSM24metaG_FD_184396 | JGI IMG/M metagenome (GOLD analysis project Ga0207686, IMG submission 184396) | Miscanthus rhizosphere microbial communities from Kellogg Biological Station, Michigan, USA - KBS M2-4 metaG (SPAdes) (version 2) | ecosystem: Host-associated > Plants > Roots > Rhizosphere >... | reverse complement strand
ACGCGTCAGCGTCATCGTCCAGTTCAAACCATCGTCCGCGACGCTCATTGACTTAATCCTGAATACGCTGGGCGCCAGAGTGACGCGCCGGCTGAACGCGCTAAACATGCGCGCGCTGGATTTGCCTCTGGGCGCGGTGGCTGCGCTGGCGTCACTGAAACAGGTCCGCTTCGTTTCGCCCGATCGTCAAATCGCAAGTTTTGGTCACGTCGAGACGACCACCGGCACCGCGGACGCCCGGGTCCAGACGACCACAGCGCCGGGCGGGTTGATAACGACGTCGACGACTTACGACGGTTCGGGTGTCACTATCGCCTTCGTTGACTCCGGCATCGACGCAGCCCATGTCGCGTTCCGTGATCAACTTGGATTGAGCCGCGTGATTCTGAGCCGCGACTTCACTGGTGAGAATCGCGTCGATGATGTTTATGGTCACGGAACCCACGTAGCTTCGATTGCCGCGGGTAATAATCAGATCTCGAATGGCGCTTTTACCGGGATTGCGCCGAACGCGAAGCTCATCAATCTTCGCGTCCTGGATTCGCAGGGCTCGGGGGCCACCTCGAATGTGTTGGCGGCGCTTGATTGGGCTCTGGCCAATCACGACCTCTACAACATCCGCGTGGTGAACCTCAGCATCGGCACGCCCGCGGTCGATTCCTATTTCGATGATCCTCTTTGTCAGGCCGTGCGTCACCTGACGGACGCGGGGATCGTGGTCGTCGCGGCCGCCGGGAACAATGGGAAGGACCAGAACGGCACGAAAATCTTCGGGCAGATTCACTCGCCCGGCAATGAACCTTCGGCCGTGACGGTCGGCGCCTCGAACAGTTTCGGGACCGACGCGCGCAGCGACGATTCGATCACCACCTACAGCTCGCGAGGGCCGACGCGGAGTTTCACGGTCGACGACGGTGGCATGAGACATTACGACAATTTGCTGAAACCCGACGTCGTCGCTCCGGGCAACAAGATTATCGGCGCCGCCGCGTCTGGAAATAGCCTGCTGGCGACGCATCCGGAACTTGATGCTGATGTAAGCAGTGACGCCACGCGCCGCATGATGTATCTCAGCGGCTCGTCGATGTCTGCGCCAATCATAGCTGGCGCGGCGGCACTGTTGGTCCAGGCCAATCCGAATCTCACGCCGAGTTTGATCAAAGTAATTCTCATGTTTACCGCGCAGCCCTTGGCGGGAGCGAATACTTTTGAGCAGGGCGCCGGCGAAATTAATGTCGAAGGTGCGCTGAGATTGGCAACGATGGTCCGGTCAGATCTGTCGGCGTCGACTCCTCTGGGAGCGCCGCTGCTGACGGGCGCCCCGCCGGTCCCGCAAACGATCACTAGCGGACAGACTTTTATTTGGGCCGGTGGCATAGTCTGCAATCATGCCTATGCGGCCGGCGACGAATTGATAACTCGTTATCAGAAGGTGTACGCCCCGGGATACATTCTCGCCGACGGCATCAGCGAAACACCCGAAGGTCAATTCCCCGATACCAGTAAGCTTACTGCTGGAGTTTTACTGGGACTTAATGCAGTTGTCAGCGATGGCGGCTCCATCGAAGAAGGCTCGCCGTTCATGAACCTGAGTCTTCTGTTGGGTGCCGGCCTGCTGTTACCGGACGGGATCATGGTCGGCGACGGCATCATGGTTGGCGACGGCATTATGGTTGGTGACGGAATCATGGTCGGTGACACGGCCGCGAATGCGGTCAACGGCGATGATACCGCTTGCATGAGGTAGGCGCCCCGAACGCCTGAGCGTTGACGATGGGTCAGGGTAGCGTTAGTATATCCGCCCCTTCAGTTCTCTCCTCGTTATTATAGGTGTTAACAGCCTGCCACCCGACAGGTTTGGCTCGTTTTAGGACGTAATCCCTAAGGGCTTTGCCCTGAGAGATGGAAGTCAGGTCAGGTACGTCGCCTAAAAACCGTACCACGCGCGCGACTTCAGAAAACAGCCCATCCCTGTAAGCTTTCTGAGCCGTTCGAGAAAACGAGGTGATATGAGATACGGTTGCCCCACCGTAAGGAACATCAGTCTCTTTTGTCTTCTGGTGTTTCTATTTAGTCTGAGCGGCATTCCGCAACACGCCGTGCGGCGGCGCGCACACGCGAACGATCCAACTGCGCATAAGATTTCGCGCGACGTGATCGAGAAGACGCGCGGTATGTCGCAAAACCAGTTCGTCCCTTTAATTGTTCAACTCAATGATCGACTCGATCCGACCTTCGAGTGGGACGTAACCAAGCGCGAAGGTCGATTGCGAGGCGCCAGGCTGAAGCACTTCAACCTGAGGGCCATTGAAGTTCCTGCCAAGGCGATAGACGACCTTGCGGCCCGCGCCGACGTCGACTTCATCTCGCTTGATCGCCAAAACGTCAGCCTGGGACACGTGACCACCACCACGGGCGCCGATGCAGTCCGCACCGCGACTGGACCGCGCACCTCAGGATTAGACGGAACGGGTATCGGTATCGCCGTGCTTGATTCCGGCATCGACGACGATCACACATCATTTCTTGATCGACACAACCATGGTCGCGTGGTGGCCAGCATTGACTTTACTAATGAAGGCCGCACTGACGACCCCTTCGGCCACGGAACGCATGTCGCGTCGATCGCCGCGGGCAACGGCAGAATTTCGAATGCCGAGTTCACCGGGATCGCGCCGAACGCGAATCTCATTAACCTGCGGGTGTTGAATTCGACCGGGACCGGCAACGTGTCTTCGGTGCTGAGCGCGCTCGACTGGGTGCTTTCCAATCGGCCGCGATACAACATTCGAGTGGTGAATATGAGTCTCGGCGCACCCGCGGTCGACTCTTACACTTACGATCCGGTTTGTCGCGCCGTGCGCAAACTGGTTGATGCGGGCATCGTGGTGGTGGCGGCCGCCGGTAACAATGGAATTAACAGCACCGGGCAGAAGATTTATGGCCAGATACATTCACCCGGTAACGAGCCGTCGGCGCTCACGGTCGGCGCGGCCAACACCTTCGGCACTGACGGACGCAGCGACGATGTCGTGACCACCTACAGTTCGCGTGGGCCGACGCGCAGCGGTTACGTCGATTCACTGGGCATCAAACATTACGACCACCTGATCAAACCCGACATCGTCGCGCCCGGCAACAGAATCATCGATGCAGAGTCGCCCGATAATTATCTGGTGACACACAATCCATGGCTTGATGCCGGCGTGAGTCAGGCCGAACAGCGGCGCATGATGTACATGAGCGGGTCCTCGATGGCTTCGCCAATCGCCGCGGGCGCGGCGGCCCTGTTGTTCCAGGCCAATCCGCGTCTGACGCCCAACATGGTGAAGATGATTCTGATGTACACCGCGCAGTCGTTGCCCGGCTACAACATGTTCGAGCAAGGCGCCGGAGAAATTAATATCGAAGGCGCGATTCGTCTGGCCCAATCAATTCGCATGGACCTGACGCCCAACACGCCTGTGGGCACGCCGCTCCTGACCTTCGCCGGAGCCCCGTTTCCGGAAACCAACATCGCGGGCCAGTCCTTTAGCTGGTCGCAGGGAATCATTTTTAAATACAACTTCGGTACGGGCTCGGATTTAATGACGAAGTATCAGGCCATATATGGGCTCGGCGTGCTGGTGAGCGACGGCGTCCTGGTCAGCGATGGGGTGCTGGTGAGTGACTCGATGCTGACGAGTGGAGTGACTCTGCGCGACGGCGTGCAGCTAGGCAACGGAACGACCCTGGCCGGCGGTTCTCTGTTCCTGAGTTCCGGAGTCCTGGTGAGCGACGGTGTGCTCGTCAGCGACGGTGTGCTGGTCAGTGACGGAGTCCTGGTCAGCGACTGCACGCTCGGCCCTGATTCGAATCTACAAGCAATGTCGGCGACGACACACGGCGACCCCAGCACCATCACGGTCGTTCCAGTCGACACCGGCAACGACTGTTTCAAATACTGATTCGTAGCGGCGCTGAGATTGAGGAGTGAACCCGATCAGTGATTTCTACTGCAGCAGTTTCGATAAACCGTGTGGAGTTCTGCACGCCTCGGCGTCATCCCGGTCAATGTGTCATGCCACGACTGACAAATTTGTCCCGTGCCGTCAGCGTCAATTCCAGCGCATTTGGGCGCGGAATCGAGTGTTTCATTAAAGTTTTCGCGGGCGACCACGGTTTGGCAGCCGATTCGATCGAAGCAGGCACAGCTGTTGCAAAATGCTGAGTCACAAGACTTCAGTTTCGCTGTGCCGGATCGACGACGCAATATAAGGCAGCGATGCGTATTGATGGAGATGTATTCGTCAAAACAGTCGAGGTTGCCCCTGTTTTACTTTTGACGATACGAGCGGCTGACCGTTAAGATGACGGGCCTTTGTCAGCCTCTCCGTGTAGCTGCCGTCGATTTTGGGCGGTTCTTTTCAGACTCAGTTCTTCTTCTACGCCTTTAGACTTTCCCTTTAGGCATAGGAGTCAGGTTGGTACATTCCCTTAAAAGTGCCACGCACGATTTCAGAGTTAGCTAGTGCCGTTATGCTATCTGGAATCGTCGAGAAAACGAGGTGCTCATGAAATACGGTTGCCCCACCGTGAAATGGTTGTTTCTTCTTTTATTCATAGTCTCTGTTCTAAGCTTTAATTTCATTCCGCAGCGCGCGGCCGGTGTCCGCGGCAAGCCTTATCCGAAGTCTCCGTTTGGCCCACAAGGTCTCGCGCGACGTAGTCGATAAAGCGCGCACCGTTGCCCCGACTGCCCAGATTCCCGTAATCGTTCAGCTCAATGACAAGGCCAATCAAAGTTTTGAGTCCGAGGTAACGAAAAAATCGGGTCAACTCAAAGCTACGCTGCGACAATTCAATGCTCGCATAGTTGATTTGCCGGCGAAGTCCGTCGACGAGCTGGCCGCCCGGCCGGACGTCGACTTTATTTCGCTCGACCGGCAGAACATTTCATTTGGCCACATCTCGTCGACCACGGGCGCCGACGCCGCGCGGATGACGGTGCCCAATTCAACTGGACTGGATGGCACAGGCATCGGCATCGCAGTGCTGGACTCGGGCATTGATGCGAACCATACGTCGTTTCTCGATCGTCGTGGCCGCTCGCGGGTGATCGTCAGTTATGACTTCACCGGTGAAAATCGCGTGGACGATCCTTTCGGTCATGGAACGCACGTGGCCTCGATCGCGGCGGGCAATGGACGAATCGCCAACGCCCAGTTCACGGGCATCGCCCCGAATGCGAACCTGATCAATCTGAGGGTGCTGAACGCCAGCGGCTCAGGCAAGGTGTCGTCGGTGTTAACCGCGCTCGACTGGGTGCTGGCGAATCGCAATACCTTCAACATTCGCGTCGTGAACATGAGTCTCGGCGCGCCGGCGGTCGATTCATACATCTACGATCCGGTCTGTCGCGCGGTCCGCAAGCTGGTTGACGCCGGCATCGTGGTCGTCGCCGCGGTCGGCAACAATGGCATCAACAACGGCGGGAAGAAAATCTACGGCCAGGTGCATTCGCCGGGAATCGAACCGTCTGCGATCACGGTTGACGCCGGCATCGTGGTCGTCGCCGCGGTCGGCAACAATGGCATCAACAACGGCGGGAAGAAAATCTACGGCCAGGTGCATTCGCCGGGAATCGAACCGTCTGCGATCACGGTCGGCGCCTCGAATACCTTCGGTACCGATGAACGGAAGGACGACGGAGTCGCTACGTACAGTTCGCGTGGTCCGACGCGCAGCAGTTACCTCGACTCATCCGGTGTCAGACATTACGACCATCTGATCAAACCGGACCTGGTCGCGCCCGGAAACAAAATCATCGACGCCTCGGCTGCCAATAATTACCTCGTTGCCCACAACCCGTGGCTGGATGCCGGCGTCAGCAAGATGGAAGGCCGCCGCATGATGTATCTCAACGGCTCGTCCGTGGCGACACCGGTGGTCGCCGGCGCGGCAGCTCTTTTGTTCCAGGCCGATCCAACGCTGACACCGAACATGGTGAAGATGCTCCTGATGTACACCGCGCAACCGCTGGCGGGCTTCAACATGCTCGAGCAGGGCGCAGGTGAGGTGAACATTGAAGGCGCAGTTCGGCTGGTTAAGCTGATGCGCAAAAACGTCGCGGGCATTCAGGTTGGCTCGCCGCTCTTATCTATTACCGGCACGCCGATTCCCCAGACGATGATTGCGGGACAGACCTTTACCTGGGCGCAGGGAATTATTCTCAAACACAATTTCGCTACCGGACTGGATCTGATTACGAGGTATCAGCAGATCTACCGACTGGGCGTATTGATGGGCGACGGCGTGATGGTCAACAACGGCACGCTCGTCAGAAATTCCATGCTGTCCGATGGAGTTCGCCTGAGTGACAACGTGCTCGTCAGCGACGGCAGCAAGATGGCGGCCGGCACGCTGTTCCTCAGCTCGGGTGTCCTGGTCAGCGACGGCGTGCTGGTCAGCGACGGCGTGCTCGTCAGCGACGGCGTGCTCGTCAGCGATGCCATGCTCGGACCTAATGCCAACGTTCAGGGCATGTCTACGACTACGAAAGCCGATCCCATGACTCTGACTGTGGTGCCGACCGATAACGGCCGGGATTGTTTCAAGTATTAATCGTTCGTCTCAGCCCACGGGGGTAAGGAGTGAAATGATAGCTGAATCACCCACACTTATTGAGCAGCCGATAACGGCAGTCTCTCCGTTATCAATGCGTCAGCCGTCGGCAACGACGCGCCTGAGGAACGAGAACGAGACTGAGGTGCTGCGCTTTCTGACAGAACGGGCGCTGCACAACGCGGTGATGACGGGATTGATTCGCGACAACGGACTTGAAAGCAAGTTGAATCGCGGGACCTTCTACGGTTGTCGCGACGGTTCAGATGCATTGGTCGGCGTCGCCCTCATCGGTCATGGCGTTTTCATCGACGCCCGCTGCGACGATGCTTTGCAGGAGTTTGCCAGATTGGCCCAGGAATTTCCGCGCGTTCACTTGTTGATGGGCGAGCAGGACGTGGTTGAGCGGTTCTGGAAATACTACGCACCGAACGGCCAGGCGAAACGCCGCCTGTGTCGCGAGGTGCTGCTGCAATTGAATGAGCCGCCGGCCCGGCCGGACCAATCGGCGAATCTGCGGCTGGCACATCTCTGGGATTTATCCCGGGTCGTGCCCGTGCACGCGACGATGGCTTTTGAAGAGAGCGGCGTCAATCCCCTCCTCGTCGATCCGGTGGGATTCCGTCAACGTTGCCGCCGTCGCATCGAAGAGCGTCGCACCTGGGTGCTGGTCGAGCATGACAAGTTGATTTTCAAAGCCGACGTTATCAGCGATTCCGCGGATGTGGTTTATCTCGAAGGCATCTGCGTGCATCCCGAATATCGCCGGCAGCGATACGGATCGAAATGCCTGGCGCAATTAACGCGCAGTCTTCTGGGTCATACGCGCTCTGTCAGCGTCCTGGTGAACGAGGAACGCCGGCCGGCGCAGGAATTTTTCAAACAACTGGGATTCGTTTCGCGTGGTCTCTATGACACGATCTTCCTGCGAACCGAGACGGCACTTGTATAGCCGGGCCCCGCGTGGCGCCGGCTTTCAGCGAAGGAAACTTCATGAATCGACAAACAGTAATTCGCGTGTACATGGTGACGATTATCGTGGCCGCCCTGGGCGCAGTTCTTTATTCTTTGCGCCATTTTCCCGTCGATCGCATCGACGGGCGACTGCTGGCGCTCACGGTTTTGACCATCGCCGTGAGCTCGCGCCTGACGATTCGCATCCCGCGCATCAGCGGACACATCTCGGTCTCTGACACATTCTTCTTTCTGACCATTCTGATTTACGGAGGCGAAGCCGCAGTGCTGCTCGCGGCGTTGGAAGCCTTCGCTTCGTCGTTCCGCTTCAGCAAGAAATCGATTCCGATTAGCCCGCTGACAATTGCTTTCAACGGCGGGATGATGGCGTGCTCAACCTTCGTCACCGTCATGGTGGTGCGGCTGTGCTTCGGCGACATCGGGGCACTCCGGCATGGAGCCTTCTCGGCAGAATTCGTGGTCGCGCTCTGCGTGATGGCGCTGGTCCAATACGTCTGCAACTCTTCGCTCGCCGCAATCTACAGCGCACTGAAATCGAATGAAGCGGTCTGGCATACATGGATCAAATATTATCTGTGGGCCTCGATCACCTATTTTGCCGGCGCCTCGACTGCGGGCATCGCCGCCAAGATGACTGACACGGCGGGTTTCTTCGCGCTGGTGGCGATGACCCCGATCGTAGCGATCGTCTACTTCACCTATCGCACCTATCTGCGCAACATCGAAGTGATGGCCGCGGCCGCTACCGCCGAGGCCGCCGCCGCGCACGCCGCGGAAGCCGAACGCCACGTCGCCGAACTCAACCATTACATTGCCGAACAGAAACGCATCCGCGAACAGTTCACGCAGATCGAAAAGATGTCGGCGCTGGGCGAATTGGCTTCAGGGGTGGCGCACGATTTCAATAACACCCTGGCCGGAATCCTGGGCCGCGCTCAGTTGTTGCTCGATACGCGAGACCCGCGAAAAGTCCAGGCCGGCCTCAACATCATCATCAAGACCGCGAAAGACGGCGCCAAGACCGTCAAGCGCATTCAGGACTTCGCGCGGCAACGCCGCGATCATGATTTCCAACTAGTCGACGTGCGCCAGTTGCTGTTCGATGTGGCCGAAATCACCAGGCCGCGCTGGAAGAACCGCGCCGAAGCTGCCAACGTCCATATCAATCTCGAGATGCACTGCCCGCACGATCTGATGATTCGCGGTGATGAATCAGAAATGCGCGAGGTCCTGGTCAATCTCGTATTCAATGCCGTGGACGCGATGCCCAAGGGCGGCGACCTCGTGCTCTCTGCGAGAAAAGCCAAAGACGCCGTCGAGATTTCCGTCGGCGACACGGGCACCGGCATGTCCGAAGAAACGCGACTGAAGGTCTTTGATCCGTTCTTTACGACCAAGGATCAACTGGGCATGGGTCTCGGACTCGCCGTGAGTTACGGCATCATCCGCCGGCACGAAGGCACCTTCGATGTCGAATCGCAACTCGGTGTCGGTAGCACATTTCGCATTCGCCTGCCCATTCCCAAGGCCACCGAAGAAGTCATCGCAACTCAGAGTTTGTTTCCGCTGCCCGCAAATCGTGTGCGGACGTCGCGGCCGCGCATCCTCGTGGTTGATGACGAAGAGCACGTACGCGATCTGCTCCGGGATATTTTGATAAAGGAAGGCTGCGATGCCGTCGTCGCCGGCGGTGGTTACCAGGCGCTCGCGCTTTTCGATAAAGGAAATTTCGATGCGGTCTTTACCGACGTCGGCATGCCCGACATGAATGGTTGGGAGTTATCGCGCGCGATCCGCGAACGCGACCACCGAATTCCCGTGGCCGTGATCACCGGTTGGGGCGAAGCCTTTGGTTCACATGACCGGCAGGCCGCGCATGTGGACTGGGTGGTAGCGAAGCCGTTTGAGCGTCAGCAGATTGCCGAGATGACTCACGAAATTGCCAGACGACGCCGGCTCAACGCGAACTCCGTAGCCGCTTAGTTTTTCTTTAGCGTGCAGGAAATTAAGAAAGCCCCGTTCAAAGGGGCTTCTTATATTTAGACTCTTATTCACCCCTGGCTTCAGCCAGGGGCCACGAACCTACATTTTGTGAGGAAACCGTTTAAAACGGTTTCCAAACCGGAATCATCTTACAGTACCACCTGGCTAAAGCCGGGTGTGAATGAGAACGGATTGAATCTATCAAGATCCGTTACCGTTCGCTTCCAGATCGTACCGCTCTAACTTGCGCTGCAGCGTCGTGCGATCGATTCCGAGAATCCGTGCCGCCGCCTGCTTGTTGCCGCCGGTGCGCGAGAGCACCCGCAGAATGTGACGCCGCTCAATCTCACTCAGCGGCAAAAGCACTTCGTCATCCTCGAGCGCTTCCGCACGCACGCCGTTGGTTTCTTTTCCAATCGATTTGAACGAACGCCGCACTCGCTCAGGCAGATCCTCCGGGCGCACGATCTGGTCGCAAAGCGCCGTCGCGCGCACGATGGCATTTTCCAATTCGCGAATGTTGCCCGGCCAATCGTAATTATCGAGCATCCACAAAGCTTCCTTGGAAAAACCGATCGGCCGCGCGTCCGCACCGAGCGTGCGCTCAACAAAGTATTTCGCCAACGAACGAATATCTTCGCGACGCTCACGCAAGGCGGGCAAGTGAATCGTCACCGCATTCAAACGGTAGAGCAAATCCTGACGAAATCGTCCCTGACGAACTTCGTCTTCCGCATCGCGATTAGTCGCCGCGATCACGCGCACGTCGACGCGCTGCGTCTGGTTCGATCCGACGCGGCGAATTTCGCCTTCCTGTAACGCGCGCAGAAGCTTGACCTGAAACGCCGGGGTCGTCTCGGTAATTTCATCGAGGAACACTGTCCCGTTATCGGCTTCCTGCCAGAGTCCGCGACGATCGACCGTCGCGCCGGTAAACGAACCGCGCACGTGGCCAAACAATTCCGACTCGATCAATTCGGCCGGCAGCGCGCCACAGTTGACCGCGACAAAAGGCTTTTCGCCGCGCGCGCTGCGACGGTGAATCGCGCGCGCCACGATTTCCTTCCCCGTGCCTGACTCGCCGGTGATCAAGACTGGAAGATTGGTCGAGGCGACCCGGCCCACCAACTTCATCACTTCAACAAAGGCCGCGCTCACGCCGACAAGGTCGATGTCCGACGTATAGACGGAAGGTGTAGGCAAATCACCACTCGTGCTGTGTCGCGCGCGCTTTTCAATGCCGCCGCGAACCGCTTGCGAGATTCGCTTGACGTCGGAAATCTCAAACGGCTTCATCAGATAGTCGTAGGCGCCGGACGAGACGGCATCAAGCGCGCCGACGGCTGAACCGTGGCCGGTCATCAGAACAATCTGCGCGTCCGGCTGCTCTTCAGTGAATTTGCGCAGCACGTCGTAACCTTCAAAATCGTTATTGCCGCTCAACTTCACGTCGCAGAATACGAGCGACCACGCATCACCGCGCAACAGATCCAGCGCGCGGGCGGCGGACTCGGCTTCAGTCACATCCCAGCCATCGTTGCTCAGAACTTCAGCAACGTTGCTGCGAATCAAATCGTCATCGTCAACTACCAGGGCTTTTAATTCGGGCATTTTTCTATGATTTATTACCTTGTTGGTATGAATGTCAAAGCCTTCCGGCCGGTCAGGCCGGGGCCAATCCAAAACTGTTCGTCCAGACATCGAGGGCGACCTCCAGGTGTATTAATCAGCGGGAAGGCGATTCCTTCCAATTCAAAGGGGGTTCCGTGGCGGCTAACCAGGCGCGTGCTGATCTCCAGCGGCAGGGGTTGTCCATCTTTTGTATAGAGTTCGATTTCATATACAGCCCCCAGCTCGCCATCGACGGCCCGCGCAATCTGGCCTTGCAGGCAATGAGCAAACCCGGGCGCCACTAAGTCAGCGATGTTCATAAAAGACAACTCTGTCGCGGTGTAGCCGAGCAGTTCTTCGGCAGCCGCGTTCGCATATCTAAAATTTCCTTCCAGATCGAGCGTAAACAGAATCTGCATTTCGTCGGTCGCGCCCGAGTGGCGCATTTCACAATCAACTTTATGAGTCATGATAGTTCGGGTACCCGCACACTCCGAGACCCAACACGGACTTCCGCTACGTTCAGACCGAAGGGTTAGCAAAGCGAGCCGGGCAAAAGACAGGCAGTGCAAAAAGAGACAGGTTGTTGCATTCAACCTCAGCGAGATGCTGCGGGAATGACTGATTATTCAATTAGAATCGCGGTTTCAGCGATTCGCACACCCTCCTTCGCATGAGTCGTGCCACTGGACTTTGCCTCGATTTTAAAACGGCACATCGGTTGCCCTGAGATGCGGCGAACGCTCCGTTGCCCGCCGCGTTTGTTGACATGGATCCACTGGTAGAACTTAAGCAGTCGGACTACCACCTTAGTCAATAGAGAGTACCTGCCCCGAAAAGCTTCATCTTTCGCGCAGACAAAATTGATCGGCTGAACGTCCCGACACGCCGATTTACTCAAGAGTTGACGACCTCGGAACGTCGAGCGTCATCTCCTTTCGTCAAACTTACACGGTGAAAATTACATGCTGATCAACCGCCTCCGAATTTCTTACGTGCGTGGCATCCTGGTAGGACTCGTTCCGATCGTCGCTTTGACAGTTATGCAGATCGCCGCGGCAAAAACAGTCACGTTGCCCGATCGGTCAGTCGATTCGACCGCCAGCTCGGACATCGGCGCGTCGTACCAATGGAACATCGGCAACAAAGAACTGCCGCTACTTGGCCTCAGCGCCGCGCGGCTTAACGTCGGCTTCGATCAGTCGTTGAGCTATCCGACCGGCAAGTTTGATCTGGCAATTACACACAGTCTGAATTTTGATGAAGACGGCGGCGGCAAATATTTGCTGCCGACTCTGACGAAAGACAAAACGGTCGCGTTCATTGAACTGACTCGCACCGGCACGCCCGGGACTTACATGTCGATTGAGGGACTTCAGCTCGTCGAAAAGAGTGGCATGAAAATCGTCAAGACATTCGACGGCACCAGCTATACGTTCACGCAATATCCGGATGGCGAATTGCGATGCTCGACGATCAAACAGGTGAACGGGCCGACGCTGTTTCTGCTCTACACCGCCAATGGTTTGATGTTGCACGGCGTCAGCGATTCATCCGGCCGCAGCGTCACCTTTAATTATGGTAAGAACGGAATTCAGTCTTTGACGCAAACGTGGATGGCGAACCTTGAGGGCATCACCCGAACCTGGAGCGTGGGCGATGACAGCGAAGACAATGCAGTGAAGTACGCTCACGTCGTGAAGAGCGGAAAGTTTTTGCCCGGCAACGCGTTGGTTCGTGAGTACACGAGCGAGATGGCGGAATGCGACAAGTTCCTGGCACATGTCTTCGGCGGCCCCAACGCAGTCGCCGGCGCCAATGGTTTTGAGCCCGCCGGACTGGGCGCATCGTATCCGCTCTATCGCGGCGACACGGTTGGCGACGACGGAAAAGTGCGGCGCGGCCACTTGTCTTACGCGATGCACCTGTACGGAACGCCTGACGGCCGCGGTGAGTCGCCTCTGTACGTTCCCGCCGGCTTTGCTTCGCATAGCGCCGAACCAACGCCCACCGACGCGGCGGTGACCTTCTACTATCCGAAACTTGGAAACTTAACCGACGTCACGCTGGCTGTCTTTCATGTGACGGATTTTCAAATCACGTCCGAAGGTGATCGCGTGAGAATCGGGAACCTGGGCGGACCAGGCGGCTCGTCTCCGCTCTACAGGCATTCACATATCGAGTTCTACAAAGGAAATGTCGGGCTACCGGCAGCAGCGGCACGTGCAGCGCTCCGGATTAATCCGGCAACCGTCTTCGCAAAATAAAAACCTCCTAAAACGGAGTTCTAAGCAGCGTTCGGGCAATGCCGAGAGGCATTTGCGGTAAGCCGAGACGCGTTTTCGCAGAAGCGAGGCGCGTTTGCGGGAAGCCGAGGCGTGTTTTCGCGGCGGCGAGACGCGTTTCCGCGGAGGCGAGACGCGTTTTCGCAGGGCTGAGACGTGTTTTCGCGGACGTGAGACGCGTTTTCGCGGAGGTGAGACGCGCTTTCGCGGACGTGAGACGCGTTTTCGCGGACGTGAGACGCGTTTTCGCGGCGGCGAGACGCGTTTTCGCGGAGGTGAGACGTGTTTGCGGGAAGCCGAGGCGCGTTTTCGCGGCGGTGAGGCGCGTTTTCGCGGCGGTGAGACGCGCTTTCGCGGCGGTGAGACGCGCTTTCGCGGCGGTGAGACGCGTTTTCGCGGAGATGAGACTGTCGTGGTGGCCCTTAACAGGGCATATAGGCTTCGTGTCAGGTAAGCATTGAAATAAGAAGAGCACCCTGCAGGGGCAAGATGCTTACGGGGATGTCTGACACCCTTTCAGGGTGCGCGTCGGGACGACTCGGTACCGGTGGTCTCCGACCCACCGGCTACTCTCTCGCAACCCTTCGGGTTGAATGGCGGCAGAGCCGCGACTCACAACCTGCAAATCAGCAACTCCCGCTCATAAATCATCTCGGGCGGCAGGCGGTCGTGCAGATCCAGGAACAGTTCTTCATGGCCCAGCACTTCCTGACGCCACGCTGCATGATCGAACTGCTGAAGTTCATCGAACTTCTCTTTCGGGAAATCCATCCCTTTCCAGTCGATGTCGGTGTAGTGCGGCGTCCAGCCAATCGGCGTTTCTTTGCCGAGGGTGCGGCCGTGCGCGCGATCGACGACCCATTTCAACACGCGCATGTTTTCGCTGAAGCCCGGCCACATAAACTTCCCGTCTTTATCTTTGCGGAACCAGTTGACGTGAAAAATCTTCGGCGTCTCGTCGAGCGAACGCTGCATGCGAATCCAGTGACGGAAATAATCGCCCATGTGATAGCCGCAGAAAGGCAGCATGGCCATCGGGTCGCGGCGGACTTTGCCAATCGCGCCGAACGCCGCCGCAGTCATTTCCGATCCCATCGTCGCGCCGATGTAAACGCCTGAGGTCCAATTGAATGATTGATAGACCAGCGGCATCGTCGTCGCGCGGCGACCACCGAAAATGATTGCGCTGATCGGCACGCCATTCGGGTTCTCCCAATCCGGATCGATCGTCGGACATTGCGCCGCCGGCGCGGTGAAGCGCGCGTTAGGATGCGAAGCCTTGGCGCCAGTCTCTTTCGCGATCTCCGGCGTCCACTTGTTGCCCTGCCAATCCAAACACTCGACAGGTGGCTCATCGGTCATGCCTTCCCACCAGACGCCGCCTTCGGGCGTCAACGCCACGTTCGTGAAAATCGAATTCTTCGCCAGCGTCGCCATCGCATTCGGGTTTGTCTTGTCCGAAGTTCCGGGCGCCACGCCAAAGAATCCCGCTTCAGGATTAATCGCATGCAGACGGCCATTCGCATCCGGCTTGATCCAGGCGATGTCATCGCCCACGGTGTAGACCTTCCAGCCTTCGAAACCTTTCGGCGGAATCAGCATCGCAAAATTCGTCTTGCCGCAGGCGCTCGGGAATGCGGCCGTTACGTAAGTCTTCTCGCCCTGCGGGTTCTCGACGCCGACGATCAGCATGTGCTCCGCCATCCAGCCTTCGTCGCGCGCGATGTTCGAAGCGATGCGCAGCGCGAAACATTTCTTGCCGAGCAGAGCGTTGCCGCCGTAACCGGATCCGTACGACCAAATCTCGCGAATCTCCGGAAAGTGACAGATATACTTTTCGTTGTTGCATGGCCACGGCACATCCTTCTCACCGTCGGCGAGCGGCGCGCCCACTGAATGCATGCAAGGCACGACGCGCTTGTAATCCTTGTCGATCTCGCCATAAACCGGCATCCCGATACGCGCCATGATGCGCATGTTCACAACCACGTACGGTGAGTCGGTCAGCTGCACGCCTATTTGCGACATCGGTGATCCGACCGGGCCCATGCTGAACGGCAGCACATACATAGTTCGCCCACGCATTGAGCCGTCGAACAAATCCTTCAATTTGCGGCGCATCGCAAACGGCTCTTCCCAATTATTCGTGGGACCAGCCGCATCTTTCGACAGCGAGCAGATGAAGGTGCGATCTTCGACGCGCGCCACATCTGACGGATGCGAGCGCGCGTAGTAACAACCCGGCCAGAGCTCTTCGTTAAGTTTTATAAAAGTGCCGCTCTCGACCATCTGGGCCTTGAGCATCTCGTCTTCTTCGATTGAGCCATCGACCCAATGAATCGCTGCCGGCTTGGTCAGGGCCGCCATTTTATCGACCCAATTGAGCAGATGGACATTCGTGCTCAGCGGCTGCGCAGGGTCGCGTTCGATTGTCTTTTGTACAGGAGAACTCATTATTTACTCCGATCTAATGAGATGAATTGCAGTGAAATAATTAAATCTAAGTGTTACATCAGACCGGAGGGAGACGCAAGCGGCTGTGACCGTGGTTTTATGTGGAGTGCGGTGACTTGTCACCGCTTTCGTTGACGCGCGTGGCGAAAGCGCCGACAAGTCGGCGCACTCCAAACTAACGCCTCACGGTCGGGCTTCTGATGCAACTTGGATTATGCTAGCCGGAACTCATGAAGACGCCACCGCCACGACAGGCTTTCACCGCTAAGGAGTGGCGGCTGATTCAGGACCTGACGACACCGGCGAAGGTGCAAGCGTGGCTGACAGCGATGCCCTACAACTGGGAACGCGACGGCGGCACCATGCGCTCGTTCCGCGAAATCGTCAGACGAAACGAAGCGCATTGTTTGGAAGCCTGCGTCTCGGCCGCGGTGATACTCGAGCAGCATGGTTATCCGCCCTTGCTTTTGGATATCGAATCCCGCGACTTGCTCGATCACGTTATCTTCGTGTTTCAGAAGAACGGTTTGTGGGGATCGATTGCGCGCTCACGCGACATTGGTTTGCACGGGCGCAGGCCCGTATTTCGCAATCTGCGGCAACTGGTTTGGAGCTATTTCGATCCTTACATTGATATGACGGGGCGAATCACGGGTTATGCGCTGACCAGCCTCTATGAACTTGGCAGATATGATTGGCGCTTCAACTCGCGGCACATGCGCAAGATCGAAGACCACCTGCGCGTCATCCCGCATCGCAAACTTAAATCATCCGACCGGCGCTATGAGTACTGGCATGAACGATATAAGAAATATAAGAAACGTTTCCCTGATCGTTCGCCTTCTTATTATCCAAATCGTCATCAGTGGATGCTGTGAACGAGTGATATAATCCGCGCTCACAGGTAAAGGTAAAGGTCATGAATGAGCAAGCACTCGGTGCGCACTTTCTTGAAGATGCGCTGAAGTCTTTCCGCGATTACAAGAAACTAGCGGAGGGCGCGTTGGAACAACTCGACGATGCCGAATTCTTTCGCGCGATTGACGACGAATCGAACACGATTGCCGTCAACATGAAGCACATGGCCGGCAACATGCTCTCGCGCTGGACAGATTTCCTGACATCCGACGGTGAGAAACCAAACCGCGAGCGCGACATGGAATTTGTCATGCTGCCCGAAACCACCAGGGCCGACATGATTGCGTACTGGGAGCGCGGGTGGCGATGTCTCTTTGCTGCGGTCGAGCCGCTAACCGCCGACGACCTGATGCGAATTGTAAAGATTCGCGGCCAGGATCATACCGTCGTCCAGGCCATCAATCGTCAGATCGCGCATTACGCTTATCACGTGGGTCAGATCGTCTATCTCGCCAAACATTTTAAGTCGAGCAACTGGCAAACGCTGAGCGTACCCAGGAATCGATCAGCAGAATTCAATAAATATCTGGAAGAGAAAGTTAAGTCCGGTACGTCTGCCGATGAAGGACGATTCGATGTCGGTCAGGAGTTCGCAGCGAAGCACAGATAAGAGGTCGGTACCATCCCCGTGAGGGGATGGATCAAGTCGCGCCGGCCTGCAGATATTCATGATCCATCCGCTCACGCGGATGGTACTGACCCGTCAGTCATCCGATCACCATGGTCACAATTCTCCATCACGTCAACGTCACGGTGCCTTCGGAACTCGAGGAAACGACGAAGTTTTTCTACGGCTCCGTGCTCGGACTTAAGCAGGTGCCCAAGCCGGCCGCGGCGCGCCAGACGGGCGCGTGGTATCAAATCGGCGACAATCAATTGCATCTGTCGGTGGAAGATGAAGCGCAGGGGCCGCTAAGTTCGCGTCACGTGTGCTTCAAGGTTTCGGACCTGGCAGAAACTAAGCAAAGATTCCGGGACGCGGGCTTTGAGATTATTCCCGATCCGCGGCCCATGCCCGGCGCCGAACGTTTCTATGTCCGCGATCCGGGGGGCAACCAATTGGAGATCGTCCAGCAGAAATGAGCATACGTCTGATTAATCCGGAATCGCTCGGCGCGCCGCGTGGTTATTCGAACGGCGCTTTAAGTAACCCTGGCGCGCGCATCCTGTTCATTGCCGGCCAGGTCGCCTGGGATGCGCAGCAGCAGATCGTCAGCGACGATCTGGTCGAACAATTCGATCGAGCGCTCGCGAATGTGATCACCGTCGTGTCCTCGGCCGGAGGGCATCCTCGAATGATCGCTCGTCTGATTATTTACGTCACCGACAAGAACGAATACCGCGATCGGATGAAGGAAATCGGCGAGCGCTATCGCGCGCGCATGGGCAAACATTTTCCGGCGATGGTCCTGGTCGAGGTCAAGGGTCTGCTGGAAGATCGAGCCAGGATCGAGATTGAAGGGACCGCGGTGCTGTGACGCGAACAGAAAAAGAGACTATCCGCAGATTACGGTGATACAAAACCGGCCGTCGAGGGCGTCTGATTCTTTTCAGCTTCCTGTTTTTTCTGAATCTGCGGCTCGTTCTTAAATCATGGAACCACCGAAATCATTTCTTTACGAACAGGCGAACGGCATCGGCACGATTACTTTGAACCGGCCGGAGCGGCTGAACGCGATCACGTTTGAGGTCTATCACGAACTGACCGATTTTTTCGCGAAGCTGCGAGATGAAAAGAGTGTGCGCGTCGTGGTGATCACCGGCGCCGGACGCGCCTTCTGTTCGGGCGGCGACGTCCGCGACATCATCGGCGCGTTGCAGGGCCGCGATGCCGAAGGACTCCTGGAATTTACCAGATTGACCTGCGATCTGATTCGGAACATGCGCAGCCTGCCCAAGCCAATCATCGCCAGTCTCAATGGCACAACCGCGGGCGCGGGCGCGTGCATTGCGCTGGCCTCCGACATTCGCATCGCTGCTGTCGAAGCGAAAATCGCGTTCATCTTTGTGAAGGTCGGCCTGGCGGGAACCGACATGGGCGCGACCTATCTGTTGCCGCGCGTCGTAGGTTTCGCGAAAGCGACGGAGCTCCTGATGACCGGAGACTTTGTCGAAGCGAACGAGGCTGAACGCATCGGACTTTATAATCGCGTCGTGCCGCGCGACGAACTTGAACCGGCCACGCGTGAACTCGCCGCCAGATTGGCGAATGGACCAGCGCTGGGAATCGCCAAAACAAAAGAGATGCTGAATCGCGAATTGCACATGAGTTTCGAGTCGGCGCTCGAAGCCGAAGCCGTCACGCAGGCCCTCTGCATGCAGACGCCTGATTTCAAAGAGGCCCACGCCGCCTTTCTTGAAAAGCGGCCCGCGAAGTTCAGGTGATTTGGAGTGCGCCGGCGGCGACGGCGCTTTGGATTAATTGTTTAATGACCGCAACGCAACGGACGAAGTTGAAGCTTGACAGTAACTCTGATCCAAAGCGCCGTCGACGCTTCGCTCTGCCGGCGCACTCCAAATAATGGATTCATTCATCGCCACCACGCCATTTTTCTCTGCCGAACACCTGCTGCTCGCCGATCGAATGGCCCAGTTCGTCGAGCGCGAAATCGAAGTACACGCGGCTGACGATGAGCGCGATCCGGAGCAAAGCTTACGCGACTATGTCTTGCGGCTCGCGGAAAATGACCTGCTGCGATACGCAGTGCCCACGCCCGGTCAGTTGTTCGATCTACGCGCGTTCTGCCTGATTCGCGAAGCGCTGTCCTACTCATCATCGTTGGCGGATCTTGCTTTCGTGATGCAGGGACTCGGCACCTACGCAATCAGTATCTCGGCGAGCGAGCATGTGCGTGATTTCTGGCTGGCGCGCGCGCGTACCGGAAAAGCGATCGCCGCTTTTGCCTTAACCGAACCTGACGCAGGCTCTGACGTGGCCGGTTTGAAAACCACTGCGCGCAAAGAAGACGAGACCTACATCATCGACGGCCGCAAGCGATTCATCTCCAATGCCGGCGTGGCTGACTTCTACACTGTCTTCGCGCGCACCGGCACGCGCGACGACGGGCGCGCAGAGATTTCGGCGTTCATCGTCTCGGCGCGGATGCCGGGATTCAGCGTCGTCGAGAAGACCGAGCTGATCGCGCTGCATCCGATCGGCGAACTCGAATTCAGGAACTGCAAGATACCCGCCGAAGATATGATCGGCGATCAAGGCGATGGGCTACGGCTGAGTCTGCAAACGCTCGATACGTTTCGGGCCAGCGTCGGCGCCGCGGCCTGCGGCATGGCGCGACGAGCTCTCGACGAAGGCTTGCTGCACGCCAAGACGCGCGAACAATTCGGCAAGCCGCTCGCCGAACATCAGATAATCAGGGAAAAGCTGGCCGACATGGCGACCGAACTCGACGCGGCGCGCCTGCTGGTTTATCGGGCCGCTCATCTGAAGGACACCCGAGCCGTAGCATCGACGCGCGAGGCCAGCGAAGCCAAGCTGTTTGCCACCGAAGCGGCCGGCCGCATCATCGATCAGTCGGTGCAGATTCACGGTGGCAGCGGATTGGTGCGCGGCTCGGTCGTCGAACGTCTGTATCGCGACGCGCGCGCGCTGCGCATCTATGAAGGCACATCAGAAATTCAAAAGCTAATCATCGCAAATCAACTCTTGAAAGAGTGAGCAGCAACTCAACTCCATCTGATTCTCAGCTGGCCCGGCGGCTCGGCCTGTTCGACGCGACGATGATCGTGATGGGCGGGATCATCGGCGCGGGCATCTTCACCAATCCCTACGTCGTAGCTCAGCAGGTACACACGCCCGCGCTGATTCTCGGTGCCTGGGCCGTGGGCGGATTGATCGCCCTGGCGGGCGGCTTCATTTACGCGGAATTGTCGTCGCAGGTCACCGAGTCGGGCGGCCAGTACGTTTACATCCGCGAAGCGATGCATCCGCTGGTTGGTTTTCTCTACGGATGGAGTCTGCTGTTTGTGATTCAAACGGGCGGCATGGCTGCCGTCGCACTCATCTTCGCCAATCATCTGTTTGAATTGATCGGGGTGCACGCGAGCGAATTCAGCGCGGCCCTGCTTGGTTGTGCTGCCCTGGTCCTGCTCACGATCATCAATTGCATCGGCGTGCGAGCCGGCAGTGTCACGCAAAACGTTTTTATGGTTTTGAAGCTGGTGGCGATCGCCTTATTGGTGCTGTTGGGTTTGTTGCTCGCTAAGCCTGCTACGAGCGTAGCGGCGCCGGCAACTCACGCAGCGAACACGACCTGGCAGTTGCTGATCGCATTTGGCGCGGCCTTGATCCCGACACAGTTCGCATATGGCGGCTGGCAAACTGCCTGTTTCGTCGCCGGTGAGGTTCGCGAACCGCGCAAGAACCTGCCGCGCGGATTACTGCTCGGCGTCGTGGGCGTCATCATCGTCTACCTGTCGGTGAATTACGTTTGTGTTCGCATCCTGGGCGCTGACCTGCTCGCGCAAACCAAAACGCCGGCGACAGCGGTGATGGGATTGGCGCTGGGGAGCAAGGGTGCGCGGTTCATCGCCGCCGGAATCGCAATCTCAACGATTGGATTTCTGAGCCAATCGATGTTGACCGCGCCGCGGGTGTATTTTGCGATGGCCGAAGACAGATTATTTTTCAAGCAACTGGCCTGGCTGAATCGCGCGCGCGTGCCGGCGGTGGCGATCGGCTTGCAAGGCGGGCTGGCAATCGTCATCGCGTTAGTCGCCAGCAAGTATGAACAGATCTTGAATTACGTTGTTTCAGTCGATGTGATTTTCTTCGCCTTGTCGGCAGCGTGCGTCTTTGTCTTTCGCAAGCGCCGCAGAAACTCGAGCGTCAGCAAGGGTGCGCACGGTAGCGCTGCTGACGGCACCCTCCCTAACGGTCGGGTTTCTGAATCAGACGTCTTTCGCATCCCCGGGCATCCATTTACTACGCTATTCTTCATCGCCGCCTGCGGCGTGATAACTTTCAGCTTGCTTTACAAATTTCCGCTGAACAGCGGCATCAGTTTCGGAATAATGTTACTCGGCATCCCGGCTTATTTTCTTTGGGCCCGGCCGCAACGTTAGTCGTCGCTACGATTCTTATATGAAGACTCAATCAACTTACATGCACTGGGCCAAGACCCGCGCGAAGGTCAAGTATGATCTCGCGTTGAGCGGCATCTTGAATCTACCGTTCGGCGAACTCGGCGCCACGATCGAAGATATTGATATCAACGGCGACAACTCCTACGGGTATGCTCCGTTAGTAAACGCGCTGGCGGCGCACGCGAAAGTCGCGCCCGACCGCGTTGTGACAATCTCAGGCGGCACCTCGATGGCGAACCACCTGGCGATGGCCGCGGCGATCGAACACGGCGATGAAGTCCTGATCGAACAACCGACCTACGAGCCGCTGCTCGCGCTCGCAGATTATTTCGGCGCAAAGGTCAAGCGTTTCGCAAGGCGTGCCGAAGACGCTTATCGCGTCGATGTCGCCGATCTGGAATCGCAGATGAGTTCAGCTACGAGGTTGATTGTCCTGACGAATTTGCATAACCCGAGCAGCGCACTGGTCGAGGAAGACACGTTGCGCCGCATTGGCGAGATGGCCGGCAGCGTCGGCGCGCGCGTGTTGGTCGACGAGGTCTATCTTGAAGCTTTATTCGAGGACGCGCCGCCATCGTCGGTTCATCTCGGGCCGCAATTCATCGCGACCACCAGCTTGACGAAGGGTTATGGCTTGAGCGGTTTGCGTTGCGGATGGATTCTGGCGGAGCCTGAAATTGCTCAACGCATGCGCCTGCTGCACGACGTTTTCGGCGCAGTCGGCCCGCATCCCACCGAAAAACTCAGTGTGTTGGCGATGACGAAACTTGCCAACTTCATCGATCGTGCGAAGGACATTGTTACGGCCAATCGTGCGGTGCTGAATGACTTTTACGATGCGCGCGAAGATCTCCAGGTCACGCGCTCGAGCTTCGGCACGACATCCTTCCCGCAGCTTATGCGAGGTAACGTGGACGAACTTTACGACGTGCTGGTCAATAAGTACGACACAGCCTTCGTCCCGGGACGGTTCTTTGAATCGCCAGAGCACCTGCGCATCGGCATGTGCGCCGAGCCGGCAGCGTTCGCCGGCGGCGTCGAGCGTTTGGGCCAGGCGCTCGATCAACTCTCTTCATGAAAATCAAAATCATCGGCGGCGGGCCGGCCGGAATGTACTTCGCCATTCTGATGAAACGGGCCGACGCCACCCACGACATCACGATCTACGAACGCAATGGGCCTGACGATACGTTTGGGTGGGGCGTCGTTTTTTCGGGCAAGACGCTGCGCAATCTGCAGGCGGCCGATCCCGAGTCGCACGCGGAAATCACCCGCGACTTTGCCGCCTGGGACAACGTCGACGTCGTGCATCGCGACGCCAAGATTACAATTCACGGCAACAGCTTTTCGGGAATCGCGCGGCTGCGGCTGCTCAAGATTCTGCAAGGCCGTTGTGAAGCGCTGGGGATCGAAATCAAATTTCGAACTGAGATCGACGACGTGGCGGCGCTGGCGCGTTCGGCTGATTTGCTCGTCGGAGCGGACGGCGTCAACAGCACTCTGCGAAAGTCCTTCGCCGATCACTTTCAACCTCAGTTGAGCGTGCGGCCCAACAAGTACATCTGGTACGGGACGAACCAGTTGTTTCATGGATTGACGCTCACCTTTCGGGAAAGCGACGCGGGAGTGTTTGCGGCCCACTCTTACAAATTCAATCCGACGACCAGCACCTTTATCGTCGAATGCGATGTCGACACCTGGACCAACGCGGGTTTCGAGAGGATGACGGAAGCGCAGACACTTGCTTACGTCGAAGGCGTGTTCGCGCGTGATCTGGCCGGGCACCAGCTGCTTTCCAACAGCTCGAAATGGATCAACTTCCTGCTGGTCAGGAATGCGGCCTGGCATTTAGAAAATGTCGCGCTGCTTGGTGATGCCTTGCACACGGCGCATTTTTCGATTGGCTCGGGCACCAAGCTGGCGATGGAGGACGCTATCGCGCTCAAGGAATGCTTTGCGACGACCTCCGATCCGCGCGCCGCACTGCCACATTTTCAGGAACTGAGAAAGCCGGTGATTGAAGACTATCAGGCGGCGGCTTACGAGAGCATGGTCTGGTTCGAACGCGCGCGAGATTACATACATCTCTCGCCTCTTGAACTGGCTTACGCGTTAATGAAGCGGAGCGGTCGCGTTGATGATGAAGAATTAGCTCGGCGCGATCCACAGTTCCTGGCTCAATACCGGCACCGGCATGACTCCTGAAACCCGCTCGCGAGTATTGCATTACCTCGTCCGCTTCCATTTCGCCTACCTGATCACCATTCCGCTACTCGGACTATTCAGTTGGTGGGTTATCTGGCGTCAGGCGCTGCTCGTGATGATCGCGGCGGGTTTCGCTGCGATCGCGGCGTTCTATTCGTTGCAGATCGAACGCTATCATCTCACTACGCATTTGCCTTCGGCGCTCTGGGTGGTCCTGACCGGACCTTTGCTGCTCTTAGCGGCCAGCGTTTTCGGTGGCGGCCTGTGGTTCTTCTTCGTCGATGCCACGTTTGTCGAGATCGGCTGCATGTGCGTCGGCATCGTCTATGCGGCGACGATCAGAGGCATTGAGGAACGCGAATATAAGATGCCCGCGGTCCTCTATTTATTCATGGGTGGGTTCGTGGTTGTCTGGGGTTGGGGCATGGTGCGGACGCACGGCGGCTTTCACTGGTATGACAACGTCTGGTTGGTGGCGGCGTTCGTCAACGGCGCGTATGGCTGCTGTCGCATGTTCGTGTCAGGTGAAATCGAACTGCGATATGGGAACACCCGCGCAGCCGCGCGCGCCGGGGCTGAATGGCTGCCGGGACCGCTGCAGGACGACCAGGGATTTTCACTTATCCTCGTTTTCGCTATCCTCATCATCCTGTCGCCGTTTGCACTCGGGCTTTTAGATTACTTTTCAAAGAGAAGATAACGGCGGAAACATTGTTCAGACCATCAGCAAGTGATCAGCCGGCCTTAATCAGATCCAAACCATGCATGTAAGGGCGGAGCACCTCCGGCACGACGACTGAGCCGTCTGCTTGCTGGAAATTCTCCAGCACTGCCACCCAGGTGCGGCCGATCGCTAACGCCGATCCGTTAAGAGTGTGGACAAACTCGGGCTTGCCGCCGCCGCGACGAAAACGAATGTTCGCGCGACGCGCCTGAAACGATTCGTAGTTCGAGCACGAAGAGATTTCGCGAAACGCGTTTTGCGACGGCAGCCAGACTTCGATGTCGTAAGTCTTCGCGTTGCTGAACCCCAAATCGCCGGACGCCAAAGTGACGACCCGATAATGAATGCCCAGAAGTTGCAGCACCTTTTCAGCATCGCGCGTCAACGATTCGAGTTCATCGTAAGAGTTTTCCGGCAGCGCATACTTCACCACTTCGACCTTTTCAAACTGATGCTGACGAATCACGCCGCGCGTGTCCTTGCCATAACTGCCGGCCTCTGAACGGAAACACGGCGTGTAAGCCACGAACTTCATCGGCAATTGCGAGCCGTCGAGAATTTCCGACGCGTAATAATTGGTCACCGGCACCTCGGCCGTGGGAATCAGATAAAAGCCGCGCTCGTCCTCCAGCTTGAAAAGATCCTGTTCGAATTTCGGCAGCTGGCCCGTGCCGAACAGCGCATCGCGATTGACGATGAACGGCGGCAGTGTTTCGGTATAGCCATGTTCGCGCGTGTGCAACTCCAACATGAAGTTGGTGAGCGCCCGCTCGAGCCGCGCGCCGGCGCCGTTGAGAATTGCAAACCGTGCGCCGGTGATCTTGGTGGCGCGTTCGAGATCGAGAATCCCCAGCGCCGTTCCCAAATCGACATGGTCCTTCGGCTCGAAATCGAATTCCGGCTTTGAGCCCCAGCGCCGGAGCTCGACGTTTGCCGATTCGTCATCGCCGACCGGCACACTCTCGTGCGGCAAATTCGGCAGAGTCGAAAGCAGTTCGCGCATCCGGGCCTCGGCTTCGTCGCGTTTGGCGTCCAGCTCGCTGATTCGATCCTTTAGCTGCCCCACCGCCTGGCGACGGGCGTCCGCTTCCTCGCGCTTCCCTTCCTTCATCAGCGCGCCAATTTCACGGCTCGCAGCATTGCGTTCGGCGTTTAGTCGATCTGATTCAGCGATCACGTGCCGCCGCTCTTCGTCGGCGCGCGCGAAATCGTTGAGCGCGTCAGCGGGCATTCTGCGCTTCGCCAGAGCTGCGCGCACCGCTTCGAGATTCTCTCTTACGTAATTCAGATCAAGCATCGATCGGGTCCCTCATGTGATCATTAATTCGGCTGTGAAAAGATTCGATTCGCCTCTTCCAAAGTTTCCTTCGAGCCGACGTCGAACCAGATACCCGGCACACGCCAGACATAAAACGGCGTTCGCGGATACAGCCACTGCACCAGTCGTCCCGGCTGATCCGGATTATTTCCCTCGGCGATGTATTGCTTGATCAGCGGCAGCACGGACCTGGGATAGTAATACAAAGCGATACCCGTCAGAGTACTTTTTGGATCTTGCGGCTTCTCTTCAAAATAAGTGATGCGGTCCTGGTCATCGATTTCAATCGCGTTGTACTTCTTGATTTCGTTCAGATCGCCGACGTCGTAGACTCCGGTCACCGGGGCTGCGCGCTCGCGGCAGAAATCGCCAAACGCTTCCAGACTTTCGCTGAAGAGATTGTCACCGCCAACGACCACGATGTCCTCGGTGATTTTGGCTTGTTCGATCACGAGATTCGTGTCGCCGATGGCCCCGAGCTTGTTTGAATCGTCGGTCGATCGATCATTGATGATCTTTATCGGCCGCACCTTATGTCCCGTCTTGTATTCGCTGGCCCAACGCTCGAAGTGACCGTCGAACTTCGCGTTAGTAACAATGTAGATCTCGTCGATTTCATCGATGGGCATGAGGTTATCCAGGACATGCTCCATCATCGGCTTGCCGGCGACCGGCAAAAGCGGTTTCGGCTGATTCAAAGTCAATGGATACAACCGCGTTGCGTAACCCGCGGCCAAAACAATTAGCTTCACTTTCCCCTCCTGACTTAGTGCTGGCACTGAACTTGGGGGTCTAAAAATCGAATGCTATCGAATGCTGTGGTGAAGGTCTACAATAAAAGAACGGGGGGTGGAAAGCGAGCAGCGAGACTGAGGCGGTCAGTACCATTTGCGTCAGCGAATGGATACACACAGTTCCCGCAGCACTGATGGTACTGACGTGTGACCTTTGTTATAGTGCGCCATTCTGAATCGAACAGATCGAGACGAGGTAAAGACATTGAGTACGGAAAAACAGTTTGCGGGACGCGCAGCTATAGTAACCGGAGCCACGCGCGGCATTGGCCGCGCCATAGCATTGGAACTGGCGCGGCGCGGCGCGGACGTAGCGTTCAATTACGCCAAAAGCGCCGAAGCCGCCGAGAGTCTAAAGTCTGAGATTGAGGCTTTGGGCATTCGCTGTCTGGCTGTGCAAGGCGACGTCGCAAACACGGACGCCGCAGCGGAAATGGTCAAGCAGGTGAAAGACACGTTCGGGCGCATCGATTTTCTCGTGAACAACGCCGGCATTGTGCGCGACACGCTCATCCTGCGAATGAAAGAGGCGGACTGGGACGCTGTGATCGATACCAACCTGAAAGGCGCGTGGAATTTTGCGAAAGCGGCGCTGCGCGTGATGCTGCGGCAGGACGATGGCGGATCGATTCTCAATATCACTTCAATCAGCGGCGTGGTGGGAATGGCGGGCCAATCGAATTATTCCGCTTCAAAAGCCGGCATGATCGGATTGACCAAAGCACTGGCGCGCGAAGTCGCCAGCCGCAAAGTCACAGTTAACGCGTTAGCGCTGGGCATGGTGGCGACCGACATGGCTTCGGCGCTTGACGAAACGTACCAGACGAAACTGCTTGAGCAAATTCCGCTGGGCCGATTTGCCGAAGCTGATGAAGTCGCACGCATCGCCTGTTTCCTGCTATCGAACGAGGCGCGTTACATCACCGGACAAGTGATTCAGGTTGATGGCGGATTGGCGATGTGAATTTTTTGGTTTCAAGTTCCAGGGTTCAGGTTTCAGGTTCGCATGAATCAACTTGAAACTTGAGACCTTAAACTTGACACCTAATCTGGACAGAGAAGCGCCCCGCCAATTTCTCAACCGGCGGGGCATAAAGCAGGGGTAGGTTCGGGAACACAGGGATGGCTAGGCACAGACTTGAGAATCGTCGCTTACGTGCGATCCTGTAACTTCAAAGGTGGTGCTATGACGGCGGTAAAAAGTCTGCGGCGATAAAATGAAAAGCTGCCGCGTCGCTTTGTAAAAGCCTGCCGCCTTTGAGCGCCTGTTCTTAGCTATCTCTGTCAAACACCTGAAAAGCACCCTCAAAGTACACCCGTTCACACTCACGGTCAAGTAAAAACCAGACAATCGTAACAGCTCTGTGACAGACGCTCACGTCTTGTCTTCCGAAGTCGACTCGGTTGGAGTATCGTCCTGCTCAAACGAACGCCCGCGCGAGCGGCCCGGTTCAGTTGTAACCCGACATGTCAGGCAAGACGCTGCGCATAGTAATTATCTGGGCCGTGGCGGCGGCGGCATCTCTTATTTTCTGGTTCCCTCATGCTTCACAGCTCAGGGCACAGCAACTTTCCATTCGACACTACGACGTTTCGGACGGCCTCGCCCACAGCCACGTATCGGCGATGTTTCAGGATGCAAAAGGCTATCTCTGGCTGGCCACCTGGGAAGGGCTGAGCCGCTTCGACGGTTATCGCTTCAAGAATTATGGGGCGGGCGATGGATTGCGTGATCCGATTGTGAACGACATTACCGAAGACCGGCGTGGGCGCGTCTGGGTGGCCACCAACGGAGGTGGCGTAGCCCGGTTAGTCGACGGCCAACCGTCAAGCGGATCTCAGAAGTTCGTTAGTTTTAAGGTCGGCGATTCGGCTCGTGCGAATCGCGTGAACGCACTCGTTTTCGATTTCGCGAACAATCTATGGTGCGCGACCGATGGCGGTCTTTTTCGCGCGCAGGAGCAGAATGGCGAACTCAACTTTCAACTCGTCGTTCCCTACGAAGGCGAAACCGGCATGGTGGCCCTGGCCGATCACCGCGGCCGTTTCTGGTTCGGAATGGACCAGCAGTTGATCGAAGTCGTCGGAGACCACGTCGTCAAGTACGGCCCGGAAGATGAAATCGGTCGTCGTCACATTGCCGGGATTGTCGAGGATCGTCAGGGTCGCATTTTCGCCGCTAATGAGTTCAACCTGTTCGAGTTCGTGAGTGACCGCGATGACAAACTGCCCGGCAGTTGGCGCAAAGTCCCGTTGCAGCTGAGGGCGGATCAAGGCATCACCGTCTTACGCAGCGATTCAGCCGGCGCTCTTTGGATCGGAACCTGGGATGGTTTGATCAAATACGCAGACGGACAACAGACGCTCTACACCAACGCCCAAGGACTGAGCGACAATGCGATCGCGTCTTTGGCCGAAGACCGCGACGGCAACCTTTGGATTGGCAGCGTTGGCGGCGGCGTTTGCAAGCTCTCGAGCGAAATGCTGGTCAGCTACACGACAGCCGAAGGCTTGCCAAATCAGGATGTTCGCAAAGTATTTGAAGATCGACAGGGCCACATTTTCGCCAGCATCGCCAAGGGCGGACTCGTACAGCTCGTCGATGGAAAAGCGTTGCCGGTTCGAGAATCGCAGGTCTCGCCGTTCACAGATTTTGGCGAGCGCATCGTTCAGGATGGCGGCGGCGACTGGTGGATCGGGACCGATGCCGGGCTTTTCCATTTTGGCGGGCCCGAACTGCAACTTCGCAAGGCTCGGAAAATCACAGCGCGTGATGGCCTTCCGGAAGTATCCATGGGAGGTCTCTACGCGGATGCGACCGGCAGGTTCTGGGTCAGCCCTCACGAGCAAGGCCTCTATGCTCGAGATTCCACGGCAGGAAAGGTCGGCTTCGAGCAGCTTGTTCCGCCCAGCACCGCAACTCTGTTCAGAGGCGCGCAGCAGGCAATCGAGGACGGCTCGCGAACGCTCTGGCTGGGCGGTCATGAATGGCTCGGCAGATTAATCAAGAACCAACTGGTGATGATCGAGCCCTCGGACGGTCTTCCGGAAACCAGACCGCGTGCTTTTTTCGTCGACAGTCGGGGTTGGCTTTGGATAGGTCTGCGATACAAAGGCGTTTCAGTAACCAAAGACCCGGCCGCAACTCAGCCGCATTTCAATAATTATTCAACCCTGAACGGACTGGCGAGCGATGCCGTGTGGGCCATCGCCGAAGATAACTCGGGCCGAATGTATTTCGGCACCGGAAAAGGACTCGATCAATTCGATCTCACAACTGGTCGCATTCGTCATTTCAATACTGACGACGGACTCGCCGGCGATATTGTCAATTCCTGCTTTCGAGATCGCGCCGGGAATATTTGGATTGGCACAACGCTCGGCCTATCGCGATTCAATCCGGACGCCGAACGCGTCCAGTCATCTTCAGCGCCGGTATACCTGAGCCGCGTGCAGATTGCCGGCGAGGAGTTGCCCTTGCCTGAGAATGGCGCCCAGGCAATTCCGCAAATTGAGTTGCCCGCCTCGCGGAATAATGTGTCGATCGATTTTGTGGCGTTGAGCTTTCAGGGCGAGAACGAATTGCGCTATCAATACAAGCTCAATGGAGTTGACCAGGACTGGAGCGCGCCAACCGAATCTCGCTCGATCAATTACGCCCGGCTGGCGGCGGGAACTTACCAATTCCAGGTGCGCGCGATCAATCAGGACGGAACTATCACGCCGCAAATGGCGTCGTTTCAATTCCGGATTCTGCCTCCGATTTGGCAGCGTTGGTGGTTCCTGGGTCTGGCGGCCTTGCTCATCGGCCTGATTACGTATGCGCTGTATCGCCAAAGGCTCGGGCGACTGCTCGAACTTGAGCGCGTCCGCACCCGCCTCGCCACCGATTTGCACGATGATATTGGTGCGAACCTTTCATTAATTGCCATGCTCAGCGAGGTTTCGCGCGGTCAGATTCAGGATGGGGATTCGCGCCTGAAGGAGTGGCTGGCAACAATTGCCAATACGTCACGCGACACCGTCGATTCGATGAGTGACATTGTCTGGGCGGTGAATCCGAGCCGAGATCATCTGCGTGACTTGACTCGGCGGATGCGCCGCTTTGCCGATGACATCTTTGCGGCGCGAGATATCGAGCTGGATTTTCGCGCGGCTGAATCTGAAAAGGACGTGAAGCTGGGCGCCGACCTGCGCCGTGAGGTCTTCCTCATTTTCAAAGAGACAATTAATAACATCGCCCGTCATTCCGCTTGCACGAATGCGTCGGTCGATTTGCGGATTGAAAGCGGCTGGCTGTCGCTGACGATGAGCGACAACGGCAGAGGGATTGGGGCCGGGCCGGCAGATGATGGACACGGTCTGAACAGCATGCGCACTCGTGCTGAAAAGCGCGGCGGCAGGTTCGATATCTTTTCCGATGGCAAAGGGACGCGAGTATCCCTGAGAGTGCCGGTCGATCAGCGCGCGCGCAGTTAGCCCTGGAAAAGATTGCCGCTAGGAAAATACCTGGTGACCCTGCACCGGGAAGACAACTATGCTTCGCGCAAACCGCGTACTATGGGCCCTGCAAAGAAGAACGATGACCCTCCCGTAATCGAGGAGATTAGTGCCGCGCCGAAGATTGAACTGATCAAAGTCGGACTCATTGAAGATAATCACAAGTTCCGCGAGGCGTTGGAATTCCTTCTCAATCACACGCCTGGATATCAATGTGTCGGTAGCTTCCGTTCGATGGAAGAGGCGGTCGAAAGGATCCAATTCAATTTACCGGACGTCGCGCTCGTCGATATTGGCCTGCCGGGAATGTCCGGCGTCGAAGGCGTGCGCATACTGAAAGAACGATATCCCGCGCTCGTGATGCTGATGAATACCGTCTATGACGATGATGAGCGAATCTTTCAGGCGTTGTGCGCCGGCGCTTCAGGTTACCTTTTGAAGAAGACTCCTCCTTCTCGTTTGATTGAAAGCTTGAACGAGGCAATTGCCGGCGGCGCTCCGATGTCGCCCGAGGTCGCCCGTCGAGTGCTGGCTCTCTTTCGGCAAATCAATCCGCCCGAACACGAAGACTATCGACTCACGCCTCATGAGCTGCGCTTGCTGAAACTCCTGGTCGAAGGCCACAGTTACAAAACTGCGGCAACTCAACTCGGCGTGACGGTAAAGACCATTTCCTTCCATCTGCAAAAGATCTACGAGAAGCTCCAGGTCCATTCCAAGACCGAAGCCGTGGCCAAGGCGCTCCGGAACCGTCTGGTGTAACTCAGCCACCGGCATCAGCCGAAATCCTGGCCATATCGCTAGGCAAATACCCGGTGACAAGGGCTGCCGGTCAGCGAGATTATCGCCAAAACTCCAAAGGACTAATCCCGATGAGATACACCACCATTGCAGTTCTGTTACTGATTTTGGTCTTCAGCTTTCCGGCGGTGCGCAATCATGCCGCACAGCGTCGCATTCAAATTGTCGGCCCGGTGGAAGATCTTAATTTCGGGCCGCTCGAGAATGCACCGAACGGTCACATCTCGTTTCAGAAGAATCCCAGCGGCTTTCGCATCTGGGTCCCGGGCAAGATGCAACTGACTTCCGACACTCACGATGAAGGCGGATTTCTCTTTGACATTCCGGATTGGTCGTATGACGTTCTGGCGCAAGCCCAGCCCACGTTTGCACTCGGGCACTTCGTAGACGAGAACAATCCCGACTGTGGCGACTACGTTTTCGATCGCAATTACGCGGCGCTGAACGCGGTGGTCCCGGCAGCGGAATCGGGGACGCTGTTAGCGTTCTATGACGCCGAATACCATGTCGATTGGAAATACGGGGCTGGTGAACCGCTGCTCTCCTCGATTGGCATCGCAACATCGACCGACGGAGGTGTCACGTGGCAAGACCGCACTAAGATCATCAAGGGGCTTGACGAAGCAAACTTGAAAGCGTCGGCGGTCACGCAGGCGCAAGACGATGCATTCCAGGAGACACCTTCGCGCGTTATCGACTGCGGCGCGTCGGGGCCTTCGGTTATCGAACGCTACGCTGATGGCGCGGAATATCTTTATCTCTATTACGCCGATCGCACGCCGCTCACCGGCGGCCGCGATTCGATCTACGTAGCACGCGCGCTGCTCTCAAGCGATGGCCAGCCAGGTAACTGGCAAAAATGGAGCGGCGCGGCGTGGGGAGCGATCGGCGATCAGAAAATCGCGTCGCCGATCGTTCGCCCGCCGGCCGGAGCAATACTGGCGCTGCAGCCGCACGTCAGTTGGAACCGGACGTTGCGCGCGTGGCTGATGGTCTTCAAAACAGCGAATGATTTCGAAGTCACCACCTCCACCGATGGCGTGAATTGGGAAACCCCCGTTTCGCTGTTGCCGATCGACGACACACTTTTCGGATTCCCGACGCTCGTCAGCACAGGTGGCGGCGCGTGTGATGGTTGTGAAGATCGCAACAATCAAAACCCATCGTCGCTGCTGAACTCGAGGAATGAAGCATCGCAGCAGGTTACCGGCGCCAACGGCTATCTCTACTACTCGAGCGTGCCCAGCGGAAAGCATCATTACGTCGGTCATCGCCTGCCTTTCCGAATCTCTGCTGATTGAATCGATGAACCATGCGTAGACGCCGGAGGGGCGATGTCCGTGTGCGCCGCATTGTGTCTGAGGAGTCCGCTCATACACAGAGATTAACGAAGCGAGGCAAAAGGAGTGTCGCAATGAAACAGTTGATTAAAATCGCATTTGTGAGCGCCGGCATGGGATTGCTCTTGACGGTGTTCATTGCCAGTCATTTTGTTCGAGGAGCGGGAGCGAAGAATTCAGCGGCGGGAAGATTGACCACAAGGCAACCAACTCCGCCGGCGATTGTTTCAATCTCGGTGTGCAGTCCCAATGATTTCGGGGGAACCGCACTGCAAGGCACTTGCGATCCTGGAACTTTCGATTCGCATCAGTTGGTGCTCGGGCCGGGGGGTAACTCGGTAAATTCAAGTCCCGCATTGGGTGGCGGAATAGGCGTGGTGGCGGACCAACACTCAACCGTGTACGCGCCGAACACGCTCGACAATAACCCTGATTATCTTTTCTTTCTGGCAACAGGAGTTGGGGGTAACGCTCACATCGGAGTGTCACTGCTATCGGGCGGCACCGGACCGGATCCGAATGGTCAATGGACTCTGAAGCTTCCGAAAGCCGACGGCTATGGATCGTACCCGAGCGGCTTCGGCCCCGTGTTCAATCCCTCGAGTAAGGGAAGCATCTGTCCCGCCGCACCCAAAGGCGACGCCACCAGGCAGGATCAAACATTTGATATGCACTACGCCTCAGCCGGTTCGATTGTGAAGGATCCCACCGCCGCGGCGGGTTCTATGTTGATGGTTTACGAGGGAACGAATGCCTGCATCGGCAACCCGGGCGGGGATGCATTCGGAGATAACGACGATTATATCTCTCTCGGCATTGCCAACTCGCTTGACTACGGCAAGACCTGGCCGGCATATCGTGGCACTAACTCTTTCGACTTTGTCCCGCTCCCCGACGTAAATCAAACTCAAGCTCCGGATGCGCCCATGGGTAAGGTGTGGCCGATGGTATGTTTTGGTAACGATTGCGCTCGCGGGAATGATGGCATTACCCCGGCGCCAAAATTCTACGGTCGCTATCCGGTGGTTACCCCGACTGTATCACTCGACACTCTGATGAAGGCCGGGGTTCCGTTGACCTCCAAGTATGGGGAGCAGGAAATATCTGGATTCGTTGATGACGTGTCGAATTCAACCCCTTATATCTACGCGAACTCAGGCAACGTGAGAGTCGCGCGCGCTCAGCTCAACGGCGGCAAGGGCAAGCTGAGCTTTAACAAGTGGGATGGTCAAGGCTTCAATTCGCCGGGACTTGGCGGCAGCGAAGTGAGTGTCCTGCCGGTAGGTGCATTTAAAAACTGCGAAGCCCCGGAGCAGAGTCAATACGGGAGCTCAATCAGTTACGTTGAGGAAACGCAGCAATACCTCCTCACCTTCGTCTGTGTATCGACCGGCGATCCTGAGTTCCCCAAGGGTCCCGATAACTCGACCAGAGGAGCGTCATGGTTCTGGTCAACCAGCTACGATCTTTCCGATCAGAAGCAATGGACGCCGCCGCTCGAAATCCAGGGATCCTGGGGCCAGATTGACGATACGGGTGGCTGCCCTTATTACAAAGGCTTTTATCCGAGCTTTATGTCGTTGGGAAAAAGCGCTGGCCATCTCTCGCTGGACGGCTACGTCTTTTATCTCTGGGGTTGTCAGCCAGGCGGCGCGCCGCCCCCTGGCCGCCAATTCTCATCACGAGCTTTTAAGATCACAACGGGCTGAAACCGCGAGCGATATAAGTCGTCGAGTTAAACGCGCGTAGCGGCAGGCGGACCGCAATCATGGCCGCCGGAGAGAGATACCTAGTGTTGCGGCCCGCGCATCTGGGTCAATCGATACGCTTGTCTCCGCACGGCTTCCGACACGTTTCGATTCTGTGAGATCGCGTTGAGGTCCTTGGTGCGAATGCGCGGAAGTATTTGCACGGCCGTGGCCATGGGCGTGCGCGGGTTGCGCGCGAGGTTGTGAATAATCGGATACGAGCGCGCCCACGCCCGGTTCATTCCAATCAGGCGCAACACTTCATCCGAGATCTGGCGCATCGCGGCTATATTCTCAACCTCCTGATCGGTCAGCCGCGGATTATGAATTACGCCGGTGGCCACAATCTTGTTTGAATCGCGAATCAGAATGCCGCGCGCTTCGCGGTCACCTTTGATTGCCAGCTTCACCCGATCCTTCACGGTCATAAACATGATTCGGCGGATCAGAGAAATGCGTTCCGGCGAAATATCGCCTTCCATCTTTTCGGCATTGATGACGGCCTGGGCGTTGGCGGCGAGCTGCTCCGGGGTTTCGATCATCATCTCGGCAATGAACTCGCGCGCCAGCCACGAATCATCAATGTCGACATCCGATACTTCGATGTGCTGGGCAATCAACCACGCGTCGTCCATGGACATCTGTCCCTGGAATGTGGTCAGCTCAGCGCTTTCAAAGAACTCGGCGGCGGCGGTGTTGCCCTGGGCGCGCAGCTCTTCGGCAATCTGGCGGGCCCCGCGCTCCTTTTCAAAAAACTCCTCCCGAACTTCTTTGACGCGGCGTTCGGCCTCGGCGCTGCGGGCAGGATTCAGCAGCACCGCGTCGATAATTTCCGGCGCCCGAATCAAGCGCTGCTGATTCATCGTGATCAGCTCAATCAATGATGCGTTGGTGGTCCCGCGCGCCAACAGCGCAATCGCTTCATCAGGAGTGTTGCCATTGCCGGCGATAGCTTCGTGTATTTCACGCGCCGCCGTGCTCAATGAGGCGAGATAACCAAGCACGGCCGGCGCAGTCGTCTCCGTCGCCGCAATTTGCTGGAGCTCACTCGCGTCCTGCGATGCGAGCGTCTCCTGCGCGGCCTGCGCGATCGTCGCGTCGTTGTCCGCCGACAGATGGACCAGCGCTTCGAGCAAGTCAGCCTGCGGCAAGGGCAACAACCCGCGCGCCGCCGCCGAACGCGCTGTCGGCGGAGCGTTCCCGGAAATGATCGATTGCACTACGGGATTAGTTGATGCCACCTGGTTGCTTAAACTTAAAATCGCGACGATTGTTCAAAATATCGTCTTCGGGACGTAGGGCACTGCGGTTTCGCCATTCTTAAACTCATAAACCAGCGTGACAAATTGCGATGCGCGTTGGCCGTGGCGAATTGCGGGATCGAACTTGATTCGGGACGCCGCAGTCATCGCGGCATCGGTCAAACCGTGGGGCAAAGATTTAATCGGGAATACATCTTTCACGGTGCCGTCAGCCGCAAAGACAAGCCGCAAGCGGACGTCACCGTGCACTTTCTTTGCGCGGGCTTCGTCAGTATACGCGGCCGCCGGCGCATCGACGATGCGGGCGGACTGGTCCATTTCGCCGGCGCCAAAGACGCTGCGCTCATCCGGACTGCTGACAGGTTGCGCGTAAAGCTCCAGCGTCTCCAGACGGTCTTTCCAATAATCGCTGTCGGGATTTAATTTAAGAATCTGCTTGACGGTGTTCGCGGCCGCGGCAAACGCCTGTGCCAGGTCGTCCTGCCACTCGCGCAGGTGCCGATGATAGTCTGAGGCGACGAAGTACTGGCGCGGACTGGGAGGCTGGCGAATGGTCTGTTCGATCTTGAGGTACTGCGAGTTGAGTTTGGCTTTCAGGTCATCAATCGAATCCTGCGGCCTGCCGTAAACCGTGCCCGCCGCTCCGACAATCATCAAGAGCGCCCAGCCGCTCGCGGCCCTTTTGATCCATTTGCGGTTAGAAAATGAGACGTTCATCACTGAGCGGAGTCAGCCTACCCCGTGGCACTTCTTGTACTTCTTGCCCGATCCACAGGGACACGGATCGTTGCGGCCGACCTTTGGTTGATCGCGCACGACGGTTTTGACTTTACCGGCTTCCTCGCCGGCCGCAGTTGCGCCCTGGTTTGGCCCGGTGAACTGCATCGAACCGGCCCGGCGACGCGCGGCTAAACGTCGGCGCTGAATTTCTTCGGGCGATTCTTCCGCGACAACCTGGAGGTTGAAGAGGGAACGAATGGTGGTCGTGTCGATGCGATCGAGCATCGCCTTGAAGAGATCGAAGCTCTCTTTTTTGTATTCGACGAGCGGATCTTTTTGGCCGTAGCCGACGAGGCCGATGCCCTGCTTCAAGTGGTCCAAGGCCAGCAAGTGGTCCTTCCACTGGGCATCGATGATGTTGAGCATGATGATGCGCTCATAGGTGCGCATCGCTTCGTCGCCGATCTGTTTTTCCTTTTCGGCGTACTTCGTTTTCAGTTTGGCCCAAATGACCTCTTCAATCTCTTCGGACGACGATCTCTGAAAGTCGATGCCTTCGGTTTCGAGATCGAGCGCGTAGATCGTTTGAATCTGGACTTTGTAATTCTCGATGTCCCAGTCGTCCGGCGAAGCGTTTGGATCAAGATACTGCTGAGTAATATCGGTGAGCAGATCGCGCGCGACGCCGGTTTCGCCCAAAAGGTATTCGCGCTGATCGGGCTCCTCCATCAACTGGCGACGCAAGCCATAAATAGTCTCGCGCTGCTTGTTCATCACGTCGTCGTACTCGAGCAGGTGTTTGCGCGTCTCGAAGTTGCGTCCTTCGACTGATTTCTGGGCGGCGGCGATGCGCTTCGAGACCATCTTTGATTCGATCGCCACGCCTTCTTCCATGCCCAGCCGGGCCATCAAAGCCTTGACCTTGTCGCCGGCAAAGATGCGCATCAGATCGTCTTCGAGCGAAAGGAAGAAACGGGACGATCCCGGATCGCCCTGGCGGCCGGCGCGTCCGCGAAGCTGATTGTCGATGCGGCGCGACTCGTGACGCTCAGTGCCGAGAATGTGAAGCCCGCCGAGTGAAACGACCTCCTTGTGCTCATCCTCGACGATGCGTTTTGCTTTCACGAATTCCTGCTGCCATTGCGATTCGGTGGCTTCGTCCGGATCGACTTCCTGTTCTTTCAGAAACTCTCGCGTCATGAAGTCAGGATTGCCGCCGAGCAGGATGTCAGTGCCGCGGCCCGCCATGTTCGTCGCGATCGTCACCATGCCTTTGCGACCGGCCTGGGCCACGATCTCAGCTTCGCGCTCGTGATACTTCGCGTTGAGCACGTTGTGAGGAACCCCAATGCGCTGCAGTTTGCGGGCAATCAGTTCAGAGTTTTCGACTGAGACCGTGCCCACCAGGACCGGCTGGCCCTTCTTATTCAACTCTTTGATCTCTTCAACGACGGCGTCCCATTTCTCCGGCAGGGTCCGATAGATCATGTCCGGATTGTCCTTGCGGACCATCGGCATGTGCGTCGGAATTACGATCACGTCGAGCTTGTAAGTCGAATGAAACTCAGCCGCTTCCGTTTCCGCAGTACCCGTCATGCCGGAGAGTTTTTCATACAGCCGGAAATAATTCTGCAGCGTGATGGTCGCCAGCGTCTGGTTCTCGCGTTCGATCTTCACGCCTTCTTTCGCTTCGACGGCCTGGTGCAGACCATCAGACCAGCGGCGGCCTTTCATCAAACGGCCGGTGAAGTCATCGACGATGATCACCTCGCCGTCCTGCACGACGTACTGATGATCGAGCCGGTAGAGCGTGTGCGCCTTCAGAGCCTGTTCGACGCAATGCAGCAATTCCATGTTGCCGGGATCGTAAAGATTGCCGACACCCAACAGCCGCTCAGCCTTGTCGACACCGTCTTCGGTCAACACCGCCGAATGGTTTTTCTCATCGACGACGTAATCGCCCGTCTTCTTGTTTTCTTCAAGCTCTTCACCGCGGATGAGCTGCGGAATGATCGCGTTCGCCTGGTAGTACTTGTCAGTTGATTCTTCAGATGGACCGGAGATGATCAGCGGCGTGCGCGCTTCGTCAATCAGGATTGAATCTACCTCGTCGACGATTGCGTGATAGTGGCCATGCTGCACGCACGTCGCGAGATCGAACTTCATGTTGTCGCGCAGGTAATCAAAGCCAAATTCGTTGTTGGTGCCGTAGGTGATGTCAGCGTTGTACGCGGTCTGACGTTCAAAGTCATCCATGTCGTTCTGGATGCAACCGACGGTCAACCCGAGAAAGCGATGAATCTGGCCCATCCATTCGGCGTCGCGCGAAGCCAGGTAATCGTTTACGGTAATGACGTGGACGCCGCGCCCGGTCAATGCGTTCAAATAAGACGGCAGCGTTGCCACGAGGGTCTTTCCTTCGCCGGTGCGCATCTCGGCGATCTTGCCCTGGTGCAACACGAGGCCGCCGATCATCTGCACATCGAAGTGGCGCATCCCGGTCGTGCGCACGCTGGCTTCACGGACCACCGCGAAGGCTTCCGGCAGGATCTCGTTCAGCACTTGCTGCTCGCGATACTTGCGATCATCTTTATCGCGCGCGTCTTTAACCGCGTCGGCAATCCGCGCTTTGTATTCCACGGTTTTCTCGCGCAACTGTTCGTCAGTAAGCTGCTTGACGGCCGGCTCAAACTCGTTGATTTGAGCAATCATCGGCCTGACCGTCTTCAGAAAGCGCTCGTTACTACTGCCAAAAACTTTAGTTAATACTTTATCGAAACTAGCCATAACTGCCTGTCCGTACGAGGTGGGCTTTCAGTTTGTTTCGCCCCAAGTCCCAGCAAATTAAAACACAATTTGAGATTGTACGGGTCGCTCAGGCCGCCAATCAAGCGACGCTGGAGCGCAAATTGAATTTGCGTCGCACCGCTCAATCGTGACGAAATCGCAGATTAACAATTTGCGCGACATGGTGTTTTATGCCGTGAACGCTTCTCAGAATTGAAGAGCCAGTCGTATTCTCTACGACTGGCTTTGTTTATGGCTCCGACCGTAATGAAATTTGGCGGGACTTCTGTCGAGGACGCCAGCGCCATCCGCAACGTCGTCGGCATCGTCAGGCTCGCGGTGAATTCGCGGCCGGTCGTGGTCGTGTCCGCGCTCGGCGGGTTTACCAATTCGCTTTTGCGCAGCGTCGAGACCGCGATTGACGGGGATGCGCGCGGGGCCAGCAAATCGCTGGAAGCCGAATTTGCGCGCCATCTCACCGTTGCCGAGGAACTCCTGCAGAATGAAAGACGCTCGGCGTTTGTCTCGGCAGTCGGCGATGCGCGCAGCAAGATCCGGCAGTTGCACAAAATTATCGCGGCGCATCCGGTGACCAGTCCGCCGCTTCAGGATGAGATCGTAGCGTACGGCGAGCATCTCTCTTCTCAGTTGGTGACGGCCGCGCTGACCGAAGCCGGCGTGAATGCACGGCACGTCGACGCCCGCTGCTGCATTAAGACGGACGACGCCTATGGCGCGGCCACGCCCCAGGCCGAAACGGCTGCCGCGATTCGCGCCGAGATCGAACCGCTGCTGACGGCGGCCAAGGTCCCGGTGCTTGGCGGATTTATCGGCAGCTGCGCGCGTGGCGTGACGACGACGCTCGGACGTGGTGGCTCTGATTATTCGGCCGCGATTGTGGGAGCAGCGCTGGATGCACGCGAGATTCAAATCTGGACTGATGTGAGCGGCGTGCTCACGGCGGATCCCAGGCTCGTACCGAACGCCCGCACGATTCCCATCCTGTCGTATCAGGAAGCCGCCGAACTCGCTTATTTCGGTGCGAAGGTTTTGCATCCCAAGACGATTCAGCCGGCGATCGACAAATCGATTCCGGTGCGGGTTTGCAACTCGCGCGCGCCCAAACAAGGCGGCACGCTGATCGTCGCGGAGTCCAAAGCTGCACCGCAAACCATCAAAGCCATCGCGCATAAAGACGGAATCACGACGGTCCAGGTCACGTCGGCGCGGATGCTGGGGGCCTATGGTTTCCTGCGAAAGTTGTTCGAGGTGTTCGACGATCATCGCATTGCGGTCGATGTAGTGACGACCTCGGAAGTCAGCGTGTCTCTTTCCATCGACGATACCGGCGGTTTGCCTGACTTGCTGCCCGATCTTGAAAAGTTGGGCGCGGTCCAGGTCGAAGAGAATCGCACCATGATTTCGATCGTCGGCGAAGGCTTGCGCGGCACGCCCGGAATTGCCGCACGAGTTTTTTCAGTCATCAACGACATTAACGTGACGATGATCTCGGTCGGCGCGTCGAGCGTGAATCTGACGTTCATGGTTGACGGCGCGCAGGCAGCGGAAGCGATTACGCGGTTGCATCGAATCTGTTTTGAAGAAGAGGCTGCCGTCGAGGCGCCAGCATGATTGACGTTTTCCGATTAACGCGCGAACTGATCGACGTCCCTTCGGTTACCGGCGAAGAATTTCAGATCGGGACTTCGATTGGCGACCTGCTGGTGCGGCTCGGCTATCATGTCGAAGCGCAGGACATCGCCCCCGAGCGCGCCAACATCATCGCCACGACTGAAGCTCCGCCACGCATCGTGCTGTCGACGCACATGGACACCGTGCCGCCGTTCATCGAATCGAGCGAAGACGAAGAATTCATTTACGGACGCGGTGCGTGCGACGCCAAGGGAATCATCGCCGCGCAGATCGCCGCCGCCGAGAAGCTGCGCGCTGAAGGTGTCAAAGACATTGGACTGCTCTTCACCGTCGACGAGGAAGTCGCGAGCACCGGCGCGCAGGTAGCGAACGATCATCCAATCACCGCGTCGTGCGAATATTTGATCAATGGCGAGCCGACCGACAATCAACTTGCCGTCGGGACCAAGGGTTCGCTGCACGCGACGATTTCGACAACCGGCCGGGCCGCGCATTCGGCCTACCCGGAAGCAGGTGAATCAGCCATCGAAAAGTTGCTCGATGTCCTGGCCGACCTGCGAAAAGTTAATTGGCCCAGTGACGATATTTTCGGCGAGACCACGTGCAACATTGGAGTCATCGCCGGCGGCAAGCGCGCGAACGTGATTGCCGATTCTGCGGAAGCGACAATTCTGCTGCGGCTGGCGGTCGAATCAAATCGAGTGCAGGCGATCCTCGACCAAACAATTGCGGGACGCGCCACCATCGATTACAAGTCCGGGCATAATCCGGTTAAGCTTTCGACGGTGCCCGGCTTTGACTCAATGGTGGCGCGCTTCGCGACCGACATTCCGTACTTGTCGAAGTGGGGCCGGCCGTTGTTGATAGGCCCGGGATCGATTCTGGTCGCGCACACGGATCATGAAAGAGTCCGCAAAAGCGAACTGTTGAAGGCCGTCGATCTGTACGTGAATTTGGTGAAAAGCCTATGAAAATCGGGCTGATTGGGTATGGCGCGATGGGGCGCCTGGTGGGCGATCTGGCGACGCAACGCGGCCACGACACTGCCGTGAAGATTGATCTCGACGGCGCGGACCGCAGCGTGGAAGACCTCGCCCGCTTGATCGGCGGGTGTGACGTCGCGATCGATTTTTCAATTGCCGGCGCCGTGTCGAAAAATGCCGAGGCTTGCGCGCGCGCGCAACTGCCGCTGGTGGTAGGCACGACGGGCTGGCTGTCTGAAGTTGAGCACGTGCGGCAAATCGTAGAAGAAGCTGGTGGCGCCTTAATCTATGGCGCGAACTTTTCTATCGGCGTGCAGGTTTTCTATCGCATCGCGGCGCGCGCGGCCGAATTGTTTCGCCAGGTGGAGACTTACGATCCTTTCATCGAAGAAGCTCATCATAAACGCAAGCGCGACGCGCCCTCGGGGACGGCGTTGCAGCTCGAGAAGATAGCTACGCAAGCGCTTGGTCGCGAGATACCGGTGGCTTCAACCCGCGCGGGTTACATCCCGGGCACGCACCGGATCGGTTTTGATTCGGCGGCCGACCAGATTCGCATCACGCACGAAGCTCGCTCGCGCGAGGGCTTTGCCGCCGGTGCATTGATGGCGGCAGAATGGATCCTCGGTCGAAAAGGATTCTATGAATTCTCGGAAGTGTTCGATGAGATAATCAAATCATCTTGAGTTTAGAGGCGAGCGCTAGCCCGCCCTCTTGCGTCAACACGAAAACGGCGGGCAGTAGCCCGCCTCTAAACGGAAGCAACAAGCCAATGACCATGAAACTTGATTGGATGCGCGGCTGCGCTACCGCACTGGTAACGCCGTTCAATGCAAATGGCGAGATTGATGAAGAGCGCATGCGCGCACTCGTCGATCGTCAGATTAACGGCGGCGTTCGCTTGCTGGTGCCATGTGGCACAACCGGCGAGAGCGCGACCATGACTGAAGACGAAGACGCGCGCGTCATCGCGATCACGATCGACGTTGCCCGCGGACGCGCCAAAGTAATCGCCGGCGCCGGCAGCAACTCGACAGCTTCCGCCATCGACTATTCAAAACGGGCCAAAGCCGCCGGCTCAGACGCCCTTCTCCAGGTCGCGCCCTGGTATAACAAACCGACTCAGGAAGGTCTGTACTCGCACTTTCAGGCGATCGCTGAGGCGGTGCCCGATATGCCGATGATGCTCTACAACGTGCCCGGCCGAACGTCGTCGAACATCGCGGCCGAGACGACGCTGCGGCTCGCGCGCGATTGCGAGAACATCGTGGCCGTCAAAGAAGCGTCAGGGAATCTCTCGCAAATCATGGAGATTTTGCGCGAGCGGCCCGACGGCTTTGCGGTTTTGTCAGGAGACGACGCAGTGACTCTGCCTTTGATTGCGCTGGGCGCGGAAGGAATCGTAAGTGTCGCGTCGAACGAAGTTCCTGACTTGATGTCACAGATGACGAACTTCGCGCTCGACGGAAAATGGGATGAAGCGCGAGCGCTGCATTATCGGCTGCTGCCGTTGATGGAAACTAACTTTATCGAATCGAGTCCCGGACCGGTCAAGGCGGTCATGGCAATGATGGGATTGGTGGAAGAGAATTTCCGTCTGCCGTTGGTGCCGGTCACTGAGAAGAGCCGCGCGAAGTTGAGAGAGGTGATTAGCGAACTCGGATTGATCGAAAGTGCCACGGCTGGTGTGAGCAGAGTGCTATAAACATTCGGCCGTTACGTCGACCGGGTTCGCCGGAACTAAATGTCTTTGCAAACACAAATCGAAGCTCTCGCGACGCGCGAAACACCAGAGTATTCAGATGATGATCGCGCGCTCTTCAACCAATTCAAAGCCGCGCTCAATCGCGGCGAAGTTCGCGCCGCCGAACGCGATGCGAACGGCCGCTGGCAAACGAACGCCTGGGTCAAGCGCGGCATCCTGCTCGGCTTTCGCATGGGCCTGATAATTGAACAGACGCCATCCGGCTCGCCGTTGCAATTCCTCGACAAGGACACTTATCCCATCAGGAGGTTCTCTCCCGACGATCGCGTGCGCATCGTTCCCGGCGGTTCGAGCATTCGCGACGGCGCGTACATCGCGCCCGGGGTCGTCTGCATGCCGCCGATGTTCGTCAACGCCGGCGCTTACGTCGATGAAGGCACGATGATCGACAGTCACGCGCTCGTCGGATCGTGTGCGCAGATTGGAAAGCGCGTGCACCTTTCGGCCGCAGCGCAAATCGGCGGCGTGCTGGAACCGGCGGGGGCCATTCCGGTAATCGTCGAAGACGACGTCATCGTGGGCGGCAACTGCGGCATTTACGAGGGCACGATTGTGCGCGAGCGGGCGGTCCTCGCAACCGGGACAATCATCACCGGCTCGACGCCCGTCTTCGATCTGGTTCGCGAAACCGTCTATCGACGCAGCGCGGACGCGCCGCTGGAAATCCCGTTTGGCGCCGTCGTCGTACCCGGCGCGCGCGCAATTCAAAGCGAGAAGGCGCGCGAGTGGGGCTTGTCGCTCTACGCTCCGATCATTGTTAAGTACCGCGACGAGAAGACCGATGCGGCAACGCAGTTGGAGGAGGCGCTGCGGTGAGCCAATTCCAACCGCCTCCATTCCTCCGTGGCATTGAGAAAAGCATGATCCGAAAGATTTCGGATCGCGCGAAGCCGGGCAGCATCAGTCTCGGACTGGGCGAGCCTGATTTGCCGACGCCGGAAGTGATCCTGCGCGAAGCTGTGCGCGTCATTCAGGAAGAGCAGAGCGGGTATACGTTGCAAGCGGGCCTGCCGCAATTGCGCGAGCGAATCGTCAGCGATTACCCGCACATGAATTTGAATCTTGATCAGGTCATTGTCACGGCCGGTTCGCAGGAATCGCTTTATTTGATTTTGCGTACGCTGGTCCGGGATGGCGATGAAGTCCTGATTCCCAATCCGGGTTTTATTCCTTACCCGATGATCATTCGCATGGTCGGTGGGCGGGCAGTGACATATCGATTGCCGGCGGCCAATGATTTCGCTTTCGATGCGGAAGATTTTCGGAAGCAACTCACGCCGCAGACCAAAGTCGTGGTTTGTATCAGCCCTTCAAATCCGACTGGCCGGGTGCTGTCGAGAGACGATCTGCGGGCCATGGCTGACGCAGTTACAGCGGTCGCTCCGGATGCGTTCATAGTCAGCGATGAGATCTATCGCGAACTTTATTACACTGCGGAACGTCCGCCATCGATTTCAGAGTTTTATCCGCGCACGATCATCGCCAGCGGTCTCTCAAAGTCCATGCGCATGACGGGGTGGCGCATTGGCTGGCTCGCCGGCGATGAAGAGGTGATGAAGTCAGCGCTGGTGCTGCATGGCTACGTAACCACATGCGCGTCAAGCATCTCGCAGAAGGCAGCGCTGGCGGCATGGACCCACGAAGCCGCCGCCGCGCGCGAAGAGTATCGCGCGATCTTTCATCGCCGCCGCGATCATCTCCTCGGTTTGCTGCGCCACGAACTCGGGTTGCGCTGCGTGACGCCGGACGGAGCGTTCTACACGATGGTTGATGTCAGCGGTTACGGCGAGGACATGAAAGTCGCTGAGGCCGGACTGGAGCAGGGTGTGGTTACAATTCCGGCCGCGGCTTTTGGCGACCAAAGCAAGGGCTTCCTGCGTATTTCCTTTTGCGCCGACGAAGAAAGATTGAGCGAAGGCGTAAAGCGATTGGGCGCGGCGTTGCAGTCGTTGAAAGACTAACCACCGAGGACACAGAGAAGAACCGCAGACGGATTAGCGGAAGGTTCCTGCGTGGTTCTGTTTTTCCCAACTCGTTTTCCTCTCTGTCGTCTGTGGTAAATTCTCTTACATGATCAGATTTCGCGTAGGCATTCTCGGAGCGACCGGCGTTGTCGGTCAGCGATTCATTCAACTGCTGCAGGGGCATCCGCAGTTTGAAGTGACCGCGCTGGCGGCTTCCGATCGTTCACAGGGGAAAACGTTTGCCGAGGCGTGCACCTGGCGTCTGCCGGGCGAAATGCCTGAATCGGTAAAGTCGATCGAGGTACAAGCTCCGGCGCCGCCACTTGATTGCGACTTCGTCTTTTCAAGTTTGCCGGGAGAGATCGCGGCGCAGACAGAAGAGGATTTCGCGCGCGCGGGTTATCCGGTCATCAGCAATTCTTCCTCGCATCGAATGAGTGCCGATGTGCCTCTGCTGATTCCCGAAGTCAATCCGGATCACATCGCGCTAATCGAGGTGCAGCGAAAGAACCGCGGATTCGATCGCGGATTCATCCTCACGAATCCCAACTGTTCGGCGATTGCGATCGTCCTGGCGCTGGCGCCGTTGCACGCAAAATTCGGCGTCACCTCGTGCGTGGTCACTACCATGCAGGCGCTTTCCGGCGCGGGTTATCCCGGCGTGGCTGCGCTGGACGCCACCGACAATGTCATTCCGTTCATCGGCGGCGAGGAAGAAAAGGTCGAAGCTGAAACTCTAAAATTGCTCGGCCGGGTCGATGGCGCGTCAATTCAACCGGCGGCGATGACGGTGAGCGCACAGTGCAATCGCGTGAATGTAACTGACGGTCACATGGCATCGATCCGCGTGAAGCTGGCGCAAACAGCGACGCCGGCAGATCTGCGCGAGACGTTGGCTTCGTTCAGCGCCCTGCCGCAGCAATTGAAACTACATACAGCGCCGAGCCGGCCAGTAATTATTCGCGATGAAAAGGATCGTCCGCAGCCGCGGCTCGATCGCGATGCAGGCAACGGCATGAGCGTCACAGTCGGGCGCATCACGCCGGATTCGGTTTTTGATTATCGCTTCGTGGCGTTGGGCCACAACACGATCCGCGGCGCGGCCGGCGCGGCGATCCTGAATGCAGAGTTGTTGGTGGCGCGAGGGGTCCTGTCCAAGTAATTGCCGCAGGATGGCGGCGAACCGCAGGCAAGGATGCCTGCGCTCCAGCGGCTGATGTTCTCAGTTGCCTTCATCTGTACAGCAAACCGGTGTCGCAGCATCATGGCGCACGCCATTCTGTGTGACGAAGCGCGGAAGCGATCCCTGGCTATCGATATCTTCTCGGCAGGCACGCTTGATTTTTCAGATCAGCCGCCACTGATCGAGACGTCGACGACCTGTGTCCATTTCCACACTCCCGTTCCCAAACAGACACCTACGTGGGTGGCACAATTACCACTCGACTCCATCGATCGGTTTCTGGTGATGGAGCAAAGACATGCCGACGCTTTGTGCGACCAATTTGGAATATCTGCCGATCGCATCTCACTGCTGGGAACGTTCGATCCAAAGCGGCGCGGCGCTGAGATTGACGATCCTTTCTTCAGCTATAGCGAAGAGGTCTATCGAAGTGCTTACCGGAAGATTCGTGACTGTATCATTCACTACCTTGATACTACAGATGAGCTGAAGTAACGGGTTCGTACTTCCTGCCTAAAGCATCCAGTCGGTGATTGCTGTTTTCAACTCGTTCAATTGATCGTCGAAGAAATGACCTGCGCCTTTGATGATGCGCAGTTCAGCGGGAGCATTCTTCGCGAGCCGCGCCACCAACTCGCGTACTTTGTCGACGTTCCCGAATTCATCGTGCTCGCCGTGCACGAAGAGAATCGGCTTGCGGCATTCTTCAAGAAAACTGAAATCGTATTTATCGACCGGAGCGCCGATGGCGATCATTCGAGTGACCCGCTCGTCTCGCATGCCAACTTCCAAACCAACTCGTGAGCCGAACGAGAAACCACACAGGGTGATTTCCTGATTGGGATAATTGGCGGCCAGGTAATCCAAACCCGCGCGCGCATCGTCGCGCTCGCCGCGGCCTTCGTCGTGTTCGCCGGTGCTTTGGCCCACGCCGCGAAAGTTGATGCGCAGCGTAATCAGGCCGGCATCGTTCAAGGCTGCCGCCGCGCGGAACACGACTTTGTTGTGCATGGTGCCGCCGCCCAAAGGGTGCGGATGCAGCACCAAAGCAACGCCTTTCGCCGGCTGTTCGGGCGGCTCTTTGAGAATCGCCTCGAGCCGGCCATGCTCGGCGGGAATGAAGAGATTTCCTGCGGGATACATACGTCAGTGGCCAGTGCCGACCAACTTCGGCCATCGATTCTTGATTGTGAATTTGTTGTTTGTCAAAAGAGTCCGCCCGCAAAGATTGACTCGCAATTCAGAAAAGGATTAGTTTTTTCTTCACCACATGGACACGCCGTCCACAAATCAGCTCCAGCAGACCGAGGCCAGGCTACGACAACTCGAGCGCCGGCTGGCAATGCAATTCGAAGCGGCGCGCATTCTAGCGGAGACCGAGTCGTTGTCGAGCGCCGCGCCGAAACTGCTGCGAGCGATTTGCGACGGGCTGGGTTGGGACCTGGGCCAACTTTGGGTAGTCGATCATCAGGTGAATAAACTGCGCTGGGTGGCCAGCTGGAGCTGCGATTCACTAAAGGTGGAAGACTTCATCGCCGCCAGCCGTAATCGGTTTTTCAGTCACGGCGCGGGCCTGCCCGGCCGGGTCTGGGACAGCGGCGCGCCGGAATGGATCGACGAGATCGCCAACGATCGAAGTTTTCCCCGCGTGACCTTCGCGGTGCAGGCGCAATTGCACTCGGCGTTTGGCTTTCCGGTGAAAGTCGGTGACGAAGTTTCCGGCGTGATCGAATTCTTCAGTGCCCAGCGTCAATCAATCGACGACTCGCTGCTGGAATTAATGAGCGGGATCGGAAATCAAATCGGCCAATTCATCGAACGCGAGAGCGACGAGGACGAGCATTCGGCCTTGTACGAGCGCGAACAGCGCGCCCGGCTGGAACTCGAGGCCACCATGCAGCGCATGCGACAGGTGCAGATTGTGACTGAGGTCGCGCTGTCGCATCTGTCACTCGATAAGTTGCTGGTCGAGCTGCTCGACCGCGTGCGCGACGCAATGGACGTCGACACGGTCGTAATTCTCTTGCTCGAACCCGACAACAAACTGGTTGCCTGGGCCACTAAGGGACTTGAACTCGACGCGAAGATACGGGTGCCGATGGGCGCCGGTTTTGCCGGACGCGTAGCCGAGCGCAAAGAGCCCATCGCCATCGACGACATCAGCCAGGCCGACATGCACACGCCGTTTTTGCGCGAGCGCGGCGTGAAGTCTCTGCTGGGCGTGCCGTTGCTGTTGGAAGGACGCGTGCTCGGAGTGGTACACGTCGGACGGCGCACGCTTCGTCCATTTACCGAGGACGACACGCGCTTGTTGGAGCTGGTCGCCTTTCGTGTGGCTCTGGCGATCGATAATGCGCGCCTGTTCGAAGAAGAGCGCGCCGCGCGCCGTGACGCTGAAGCCGCCAGCCGCGCGAAAGATGAATTTCTGACCACGCTTTCGCATGAACTGCGGACGCCGCTGACGCCAATCATCGGTTGGATTCACATGATCCGCAACGGACTGCTGCCGGAAAAAGAATCAGCCCACGGCCTGGAAGTAATCGAAAAGAATTCACATTCATTGAAACGGCTGATCAATGACCTGCTGGACATGTCGGCGATTCTCAGCGGCAAGATGCGCATGGAACAGAAGCCCGTCGCGGTCGGCAGTGCCATTCGCGAAGCCGTCGAGATGGTGCGGCCGATCGCGAGCGCGCACGAAGTGCAGCTTGAGATCAAGTGTGACGATTCCGCCGGCGCGACGGTCACCGGCGATCGCACGCGGCTGGTCCAGGCCTTCTCAAATTTGCTCGACAATGCCGTCAAATTTTCGAGCGCCGGAGGCAGAGTCAAAATCAGTTGTGAACGGAATCAAAATGACGCGACGGTGCGAGTGGAAGATGAAGGACTCGGCATCAGCCCGGATTTTCTGCCCTTCGTCTTTGAACGTTTTCGCCAGGCGGATGGCTCAAAGACACGCGCGCACGGCGGTTTGGGCCTGGGTCTGGCGCTGGTTAAGAGTTTCATCGAGGCGCACCAGGGAACGGTCGAAGCGGCCAGCGCCGGCCGGGGCAAAGGGAGCTGCTTCACGATCACTTTGCCGTGCACGAAAGAGCCCACGCAGCCAACTTCGCCAGCGACGATCGAAACTCAGCCTGAGGCCGCGGCCGCTCACCTGATGATCATCGAAGACGACGAGGACACTTTGGAAATGCTGCGCGCGACGCTGGAGATGCACGGCTTTAAGGTCACGGCGTGTGAATCGGCAGAAGAGACTCTGCGGATTGCTCGCGATCAGTCGGTCGATCTGATCATCTCGGACATCGGCATGCCTCACATGGATGGTTTCGAAATGATCCGGCGATTGCGCGAATACGAAAGCTACAAGTCCGTCCCGGCCATTGCATTGTCCGGCTACGCCACTCAAAAAGATGCGAAAGCCGCATTATCCGCGGGCTTCGACGCTCACATTTCAAAGCCGGTAGATCCCAAAGAATTGTTGACGACGATCAGTAAGTTCGTGCGCCCATCACCCGGCACCGAAGGCAGCGAGTGATGAGGTAGAGTTTCGTAAAGACGCCTATCGAATTGTAATGGGCAACTGAAGCGTCTTCGAACCCTTCAATCCAAACCACGAGACGCCTTCCTGAACCACATCGATCTCAAGTTGGTACTCACCGCTTTGGGACGGCGCGTTAACTGTCAGGGGAAGGTCGAGGATTCCTCCAGGCGGCAGGTCGCGAGTCAGGGGGGCGCGGCCATCATCATTCACCACAACTTTGCCCTGGCGATCGAGCCAGTGATTGCCGGCGGCGATCTGATATGGATCGGCGTGCCACTCGCGACCCTTCCAGGTCACGTCACTGATATTTCTGATCGAGAGCATTAAGGTCACCGTCTCGCCGCGTGAGAGTTGAGTCGGCGGATTAGTTATTTTGATCTCGGCACGAAAGCCGGCATCCGGAAGTGCGCTGCGATCATTTGACGGCCGGCCAGCGATGAAGAGTGTATATGGTGGATTCTCAGCGAGGATGTTGCAGTTTGCGCAAATGTCTTTGGTGGTGATCGCCAGCGAGTCAACGGGCGGCGCGTCTTCGATCGGCAGATGAACGAAACTCGAAAGCGGAATTCCTTTGAGCGTGGCGTACCAATAGGCCTGGATGTAGCCGGGGATCCCACTGGCATCTGAGAGATAAATGGGACGACGGCCGTTCCTAAGCGCTGCGTCGAAAATCATATTCGGATATCCGGCATCGAAAACGTGCAGACGCAGCGGAGAATTTGCGGCGGCCGCATAACGCAACTGAAACGAGGCGCCTTGTAAAAGAGTCAAGCCACCAAAGACGATTAGCGCTCGCCGTTGCCATCGATTGCCGCCTGCCAGCCAGGCCACCGCCGGGGCCGAGAGCACCAGCAGAAAGACCGGCACCGGCGAGAGGTGAAGCATGTGAAAGTTCTCAGCGGTCAGCGATGCCGGAATGATCGAGACAATTAGCCCATAGCCAATGAACAGCCACCATGGGTCCGGTTTTTTTCTGAAGACGATCCAGGCGCTGCCGGCCACCATCAGCAAGGTCGCCGCCAACATTAGTTCCGCGCCGTAAAGGTGGGCCATCTGAAAGTAATTCGGATCGCCGGTGACTAATAACCGCCAGGGATTAATGTTGCCGAGGTAGTGCCGCAGAAAATCGAACAGTGACCGCCCGAGGGAATTCTCGGCTTTCAAATACGTTATCAACGAGAACCTTGCCGTCAGCGCGCCGGGATGGCGAAGATGAAAGACTCCCAGAGGCGTGAGCGTCACGGCATAAAGCGCCCAGGTCCAGGCGATGCTCCGCCATCCTGCGCGACGCCCCAAAACCAGCAGCCCTAACGCCAGCAGCGGCGCCAGCAACCTTCCGATGGAATAAGTGTAGGTGAGCAAGCCGAGACTTAAAGCGAGGGGCAAAGTCTGGGACCAGGACCATTTGGATTTCTGTGATACGCGATAGACACACAGCAAGAACAGTGTCAGCGCCAGTGGATAGAGACTGACCTCAACTACCACCCGGCTCAGTTCAAACAGCCACGGTGTCAAAAGCGCCGAGGCCATCACCAACAATCCCACCGCGCGCTTGCCGGTGATGTTCGCGCACAGCAAACCCAATAGCAGGGCCGTCAATACTCCTGCGGTTGCGCTCAAGAGTCGGGCGCTGAGAATAGCGGGCCCGGTTAGGCGAAAGATTCCGGCGAGCAGATAGACATAAACCGGATTCTTGTATTCGCCGAACGCCCGGAAATACAGGGGCCAGGCGATGCCAAACTCATCGCGGCCAGTTTGCGAAATCGAATATGCGTTATAGGCAATGGAAGATTCGTCAAGGAAAAAACCGGCCGGATTGGCTTTCAAGCGACGCGCATATATGAAGACGCCGCTCACGAGAACAATTGTAAGTAAGATTACAAAACTGCGCCGGCGAAGAGATTCGAGGTTAGGCGGGCTCATGCTGCGACATTATCAATCGTCTTCGCGATAAAGATAGATCGAGCCACCGAAGATCGCTTCCGGCGTCTTGTTCCGGTACCTATCGAAATAGTTTACCCGCTCCTCCTCTGACAGAACGCGTTCGAAAATGACGCCAGGCACAGTCGAGCCGTTCAGATAACTTGCGCCGATCGCTGCATAGCGAGTCTTTGCGGGTGCTGCGCCTCGGCTGTTGGCAAGCATCAGCGACTCGACGCCGTAATGGTGCAGCACGAGGAAGTCTCCCAGAAAAGCTGAGTTCACTCGGGTTTCGCCCCGAGCCCGCAAATAAGCAGCGAGCGCGGCAATGTCATCGCCCCACTCAACGTTTGAGTCAGAGAGATACCACCAATGCGGTTTACCGGCGGCCAGCTGATTCATGTAGCTGGTGTGATCGGGAAAGGCGCGGACGGCTTCGACCGAAACCCAGGCAACGATCAAGATTACCGTGATCGCACCGAGGCCCACAGCCTTTCGCGACTTCCATAGAGAAACTATTAGCGCTCCCCCGAGAATGCTGAGAAACGAATAGGCCGGAAGATAATAACGAACGCCTATGTCGATGCGGCTGAATAACACAAACACCGTGTAGATCAAAAACGGCGCGAGCATCCAGACATGATTCGCGTCGCGTTTCTTGATCGCCTTGAATCCGCTCCAGCCCACCGCTGCCAGTGACAGCAGCAGAAACGGAATTGTTGTTTTGAAAGTGAACGCAACCGGAAAGTAATACCACCACCCGGTGCCGCTATACATTCCCAGCAGCCCCGCCGGATGGCCCGCGCTGTTATGCCAGAACTGACGAAGGATGCCGAGCACGAAATCCACCGGAAAAATATACGAGAGTACGCTGGTCAATATTGTCAGCGGCCGGGCGATTGGCGAAAAGGTCGACTGAATCCATTGGACGTCCCAGGGCTCGAGACGGCGATGCCGGAAAAAGTACGCGGCGTTAATGGTAAGGAGTGAAACCACCGCCGCCATCGCACAATCAAACAGTGGCCTGCTCGGCGAGTCCTGCTGACGGAGCGACTTCCAGATTCGCATCGCGAAATATCCGACGAGCATTGGTCCCACCAGCAACATTGAAAATTTTGTGAGTATCGCCAGCCCGGCCGCGAATCCCAGCCAGCCCGCGCGCTTGATCGATCGATCGCGTGCATATCGTCGCAGCATGAAACAGAAGAACAGAAAACCAAACGACGCGGGGATATCGGTCTGGACCACGCGTCCGTGGGCGAGTACGGTCGGCTCGAGCGTGAATAGAAAGACGGCGAAAAACGCCGCGGCAGGCCCAAATAATTCGCGCGCAAAACGAAAGATCAGCAAGCCCAGCGCCACGCTCAGCCCAACCATGAACACCCGCGGCCAAAATGACAGCGCGAGAAATTTATCGGGATTGTTCTCCCAGAAGCTCTCCATGTGGGCCCAACGCTCGTCGATCGAACCCGGCTCGCCAGGGATTTGCTCCGGGCGAATCTCTTCGGGCTGGATGAACAGCAACGGAATTGCGGCGAGGATCTTCGAGACTGGTGGGTGATCGTTGATGAGCTCGAAATTCTGCGCGGCTACGTGGTAATAGCCGGACGGAATCATCACGATCTCGTCGCAGGTGATGCTCTTGCGTGAGATCACGAAGAGCATTTGCAGCGACATCAGGATCAGCATGACAGCGCATCCGAGCTCAGCCGCATGCGCTACCGACCAGACCCGTATCGATCTCAAAACGCGACGAAGGTCGACAGCTTCTTCGCCCAGAGTGCTCTGTCTTAAACGCTCATCCATGCGGCTTGCCGCCGGCCAGTGCGGTAAGGCTTGCCTTACCGAGTGGCCGGAAAACTTTCCGAGGCTACGCCTCGGGTGTTCGAGGCGTAGCCTCGAAGAATGTTAACCAGATGTCGGAAAGGCAAAGCCTTTCCGCACTGGAGAGCGGCCGAGCCGCATTTATTCCTCTGCAACAGACCTTACTCTACCGTAAGTTGATGAGTCACAACCTCTGAACCGAGATCCTCGAACCACGCCAGGTGCTCTGAGACCATGTCGAACTGAAGAAAGTATTGTCCCGGCGACGCCGGCGCCTGCAAAACGATTTCCAGTTCGACAGCCTCGTTCGGCGCGACGTCGTGCGGCAGGAAGGCTCCGGCCGCATACCACGACACGGGATTGTTTTCCTGGTCCAGCACGTGCGCCACCAGATGCACATCTCCCTTTTCAGTGCCCGCGTCGCTGCCACGCAACCAGCGCGCGTAGCCGGCGTTGTGCGCGCGTACCCGGAACCGCATTTCGTCATTGGAGTTGCTGTGCGATGGCCCATCGACGATCGACAACTTCGATCCGAGGTAACTGATCGAGCGACTGTCGGGAAAAGGTTGATGCTTCGTGCACGCAATCACGGCCCGATCGGAATTTTCAGTCGGCAGTAACTCGATTTCATCGAACCCGACGTTTCTCAATAGTGCGGACAGGGCGGCGGTACTCGGCAGGAACCAATTGTAGACAGCCTCTTTTGCTTCCGGCCGGTTCTCGACATACGCGAGCGGGTGCAGCGTCGGACGTTCGCCACCCTCTTCATATTCAAATGATTCGGGCGCTTTCTCGGGCGGATAGATTGCCGTTTCGAGCACCAGCAGCCGCCGCGTGATGAGAAAAAGTTTCTCGAGCGCCAGCACCAGATGCTTGCAGTGATAAATCAATCCGAGCGCGAGCGTGACATCGAATTGTCCCATTGCGAACGGGTCAAGATCGTAGACCGACTTGCGTTCGTATTCGATGTCGAGTTCGAGCACATCGCGGACAAACTCAGCCTGCCGGATAAGATCGCGTTGCGCATCAAGACCCAACACGCGAGCGGCGCCCCGCCGTTTCATTTCGATCGAATAGAAGCCCGCGTTGCATCCCACGTCGAGCACGGTTTGACCGGTGAGGTCCGACGGCACCGCAACCTGCACACTCTCCCAGGTCGGCCGTGGATGTTCGACGGGCTCGCCAATCGCGCTCTCGGATTTGGTGAAGAGGCCGTCGCCCAGATCGATGCAGTGAAACCAGGGCGCCAGGCGCTGCACCTCGGTGACGAGGTCAGCGCGCGTCATTCGCCTGGGTATTAGCGAAGCAGACATGTGCGGCTTCAAGGCTATTTTTCAGCGGCGTTTAGTCGTTTCAAGACAGCGCTAAGGTGACGTGACGGGCGAACATCGCGGTCAGGAACGTCAGCAACACGATAAATATCAGACGCAGGACTTGATCGACTTTGTCGTTTCGTCCCGCCACTCCGAGGACCAGATAAACGGGAAACACGACCATCGCATAACGAGCTTGCGATTGCAACAGGGTTGACGACAGGGTCAACACCACGGACAAAATTGAATAGGTGGCCAGCGCAAACTGACGGCGCTTGAAAAGAACCACGGCGCACACCACGACCATTACAGCGGCCACGAAATTGAGAGTTCTGAAGTCCCATTTGGCGACGATCTCAGCCGGGTTTGCCAAATAATCATACAGAGGTGTCAGGAAGAATCCCGGCCGCCGTGACCATGCCGCCTGTGACTTTACAAACGCCAGCGCGTCACCGGTAATCGCGTGCAGGTACGCCATAAAGGCAACCAGGCCGGACGGAATTATCAACAGCCAGGCTAGCTCTGGCCCGAGTTTGCGCGGCCTGTCCCGTCCGGATTCGAAATACAAAACGACCAGAGCGGGCAGCAGCAACACACCGGAGAACCGGGTTGCCGATGCCAACGCTCCGATTAATCCGGCCAACCACCACTTCTTCAGCTTAGCTGAAAGAAAGCTCGCCACCGTTAACAGCAGGAACAGCGATTCAGTGACCGGCAGCGAGAAGAAATAACTGACGGGAAAAAACGCCAGATAGAAAACAGCGCGCGGTGAATTCTCGGCAAATCCAAAAACCACCGCCAGCCGATAGAGGAGCAACAAGGCAAAGAAGAAAAAGATATGCGAGAGCACAGCGCCGGTCAGCGCAAATTCTCCGGTTAAGTAATGTGCGAGGTGAAGCACCAACGGAAACAGTGGAAAGAAAACCCAGTTGTGTGGGACCTGGGCGTCAGACGGGCGGTGCTCGTAACCATGCTCGGCAATTCCGATGTACCAATTGATGTCCGCGGTTTGCACCTCCTGCCGCAGGATCCTCGCCACCTGAACCTTCTCCGCATTGAGCGACGCATCGAAGTGGCCCGGGAAATCCGGATCTGGTGTGATTTGCAGGAGCGCCGTCAGAAGGAGGATGGCGAGAACGGTCACCCGTGACAAGGTGAAAACAAAAGCAACTGTCCGCAGGCCGGGATCAGCGGCAATCCGAGACGCACTCCGAGCGCCCGGAAGTCCGCTGAACAGCCTTCGGGCAAGCGCTCGAAAACGCGATTCAGATTGGACGGCACTCATCTTACTGAACGGTAATGTTCAGGCGCACGGGTTGGGATCCTTTCTCGCGAAACCAGGCGACGCCCTCCTGGACCAGATCGATCTCGACGTTGAAGTTTCCAGCCTGGTTGGGTGCTACCAGAGTAAAAGGAATGCTCACCTCTTCGCCCGGCTTGACCGCTTTCGGCAGGAATGCCCGCTCATCCACCTTAACTTCTTTTCGATCCGTCTGGAACCAGTGATCTCCCAGATTAATCTGGAACATGCCATCGGCGACGCGACCGCGCATCGGCCATTCCGCCCCGCTGACATTTTTGACGCGCACAATTAGTTCGGCCTTTTGCCCGCGGGCGAGCGATGACGGTGGATTCCCGACGGTAACATCGGCTTTAAAACCGTTATCCGGAAGAGGTTTCAATACGCGTTGGGCCGCCTCAGGATCGGTAGATGCAGTTGCTTGGGGCGGCGCAGTTGGTTGGTTCGCTGTTTGATTGCCGCCACAGTCTGTTACTGCCAGCAAAGCAAACACAACAAACCATCCGCGCAAATGTATCCTCATGGAGAACCCCTCCCTTGAATTCGAATCGCTAAGATAAATGGGCCGAAGCTAACACTTCGCCCGCTAGAATGGCAAACCTGCGGGCCCGGGCTTCGGAAATTGGAGGTCGCCCGCTCGAATGATAATATCCGCGGGACGATTCAACAGAGTTTCGCGGCGCGAGAGCAACGACGTGATTTGCGAAACCAACTGCATACCGAACTTCCTGATTAATGTCACGTCTCGCAGAGCGGTCGTTTAAATTCAGCGCCAACAACGCTGCTGCGATAGCCGTCACCATCGCTCCGATTGTTTATTTCCTGCCGGCATTGATGCAGCGAAGGGTCCTCTGCCCCGCCGATGGTTTCCTTCAGAACGTACCGTTTCGCGTGGCGGCGGCCCGGATGATTCGCGCGGGACATCTGCCGTTGTGGGACCCTTATATCTTCAGCGGCATGCCGATGTTTGCCACTGCCCAGGTGGGGATTTTATATCCGCTAAATTGGTTCTACGTGTCATTCTCACCGGCGACGGCGACGAACCTGATGGTGATCGCCACGTACGTCGTAGCCGGGCTCGGCGCTTATCTCTACGCGCGGCAGCTTAAAGCGTCCGTCGCCGGCGCGGTGATCACGAGCGTCGCGTGGCAGTTTGGCGGCGCGGCCATCGGCCAGATCAGCCACATCAACATTGTTCACACCGCGGCGCTGCTACCATGGATTCTGTGGTCCATCGATCGCTACGCGCAAGGCGGTCGCATAAGGCGCGGCGCGATCATTTCAGTATTCATCGCCGTTCAATTTTTCGCCGGCCACCAGCAGGTCTTCGTTAATTCACTTTTGCTGGTGTCTGCGTACGTGGTGGTGATGACGATTGCGAACCGCGACCTGCGAAAGCGTTACCTGACCTGCTTCGGCTTTATCGCAATCGGCCTGTTGCTCGCCGCGGTGCAAATCTTTCCAACCTTCGAACTGCTGCGACGTAGTGAACGTTCAGCCGCGACGTACGAATTCTTCACGTCGTTTTCAATGCCGAAGCGATTCATCCTGAGCTTCGTCGCGCCCTACGTGATGGGCGGTGGCGACGGCCGTCTGTTTCGCGCGCCGTATGTCGGCCCACCGTTTTATTCGGAAATGGTCGGCTATGTCGGCGTGCTGGCGATCATGCTCGCCGTCACGGCCGTGCTGATTAAGCCCGACGTGCGCACAAAATTCTGGAGCGTCGTCGCGATAGTCTGTTTGCTGCTGGCGTTTGGCGGCTACGCGCCATTCTATTTTTATAAGCTGCTCTACTATGTTCCGCTGCTGAACCTGTTTCGAGTTCCGGCGCGGCATTTAATGGAAGCTGATTTTGCCCTGGCCGTGCTGGCTGGCCGTGGATTCACAGTGCTTGCCGAACACCGTAATCAACTGCGTACGCGAATCGTCGTAATCACCGCGACGTTGGTTGTGTTTCTGTTCACGCTCCTCGCCGTTACGGTTTTGCGACCGGCGGAATTTCATCTCGCGCGAGCGATTCCGGTGACTTTGCTGCGCGCGCCGGAGTTGTTTCTGCCCATTGGCATGGCCGGGTTGAGCGCCGGCGTGCTCTGGCTCTTCCTGCGCGGGAAACGCGGCGCGACTGGTTTGATGATCGGCGTGCTGCTGCTCGATCTCGTGGTGTGGGGACAGTCGAGTGGTTGGTTTGTCGAGAGCCTGCACACCACGGACGAATACTTTCATCAACCTGAAATTATTCAGACGCTGGACCAACTCGCCCCCGCGGACAAATCGTCTTTCCGGATTCTGACGGCTCCGCATCATTTCGATCCGGCCGTGCCGCCGGTGCCGCCTTCAGTTTCCCATTCACCTGATTGGGTTTTGTGGACCCAACCCGACGTTTATATGATGCACGGTATTCAGAACGCCGCGGGTTACGATGGGTTTGGATTGGCACGTTACAGTCAATTGGCTGGACGGATGAAAGTGTGGGGTGAGTTGACTGATCCGGATCTAACTCTCCGCAGCGGCAGTCGTGAAATCGATCTGGCCAACGTTCGCTTCCTGATTTCAATGCGGAAACAAAGCGAGGTCGATGGTGACACCAGAGGTTTTCTCAAAACAGATCAGAAACTTGGCGAATACCTCTTCGCTGCAAACGATCTCGGCCTTTCGAGTCTGTCAAAGCAGAAGCCTTTGAAATTTTCAGTGCCGCCCGTCGCAGCCGATCGTGTCGGTTTGGTGACCAACATCGCCTGGTCCGAAAATGTTCCCGACAACACAACTGTCGCGCAACTGCACCTGCATTTAGCGGACGGCCGTACGTTGGAATTCCCTTTGCGCGCCGGCGTGGACACCTCTGAGTGGTCCTACGATCGCCACGACACCAGCGCGCGGATGCGTCACCAGCGGGCGACGATAGCGACCAGTTACACCGTCAACGATGCGCAGCAGGCTTACGACGCGCATACATACGTCACCTCGATTTCCCTGCCCCAAACAGCGACCGTCGTGGGGGGCGAAATCGTCCTTGAACCGGACCCGCGATGGCCGGACCTGAGCATGGTTGTGTTCCGAATTTCATTAATAAATCAGTCAGAGAACCAGAGCTACGCGCTCGCGGGAAGCATGGTCAGCATGGATGATGAAATCGGTGAGCGCAGTACGACGTCGTCCCGATGGAAGCTGTTGACGCAAACATCCTGGGTCGACGTTTATGAAAACAATCGGACGCTGCCGCGCGCATGGCTGGCGGCGCAAACGAAGGTGCTGAACGAAACCGAGATTTCGGCCGTGATTCGCGATGGCAAGTTCTCTGACGGGTCGAAGTGGGACCCGTCCACGACTGCCTTGCTCGAATCGCCGCTCACGGGAATAACGCCGTCCGGCGGCGGCACGGCCCAAATCACTCGATACGAGCCAAATCAAATCGATCTCGTCACCAAATCCGAAAGCCCTTCGGTACTCGTCTTGAGCGAGAATCATTATCCCGGCTGGCGCGCCTACGTAGACGGCCTCTTTGTCGACACCTTGCGCGTTGATTACAACCTGCGCGGCGTTGCCTTGGGACCGGGCGAACACAAAGTCGAATTCATCTATCGACCAAAGTCAGTGCTGATTGGTGTCGTGATTTCCATGCTGACGTTAATCGGCCTTTGCGCATTGTCGACAAAGGCTGTCGAATCGCGCATCAGTAACGTTGCGCGACGCGTTATCAAACGATAATCGAATTCATGCCGGCCACCTTTACACGCGCGTTTTCCCGGCTCGATGAGAGCGTTCGCGAGTCGTTATTCGTGTTTCTATTGAGCCGCGGCCTGGTGCTCGTGATCTTTATCGTGGTCGGGCAAATTAAGTTTGGTGCGCCTGAGATCGGCTTGGGACCGTCGGGGCCAATCACTGCGCGTAATGCGGTCGTCTCATTGAGTCATGCGCCGATCGGACAAACACTGCGCGAAACAATCGCGCAGGGTGACGTGAACCATTACGTAGAGCTCAGCCGGACGGGCTATGACGCGCGGCCCTTCGGCACTGACGCGCACACTGCGAGCCTTTATGCATTTTGCCCGGTGATTCCGGCGCTCCTGTGGCTCATCAGCAGGATCGGGCTCGATGTGTTGCTGGCGGGAAGTCTCTTGTCGAATCTATTCTTCTTCGGCGCGTTGGTTCTGTTTCATAAACTGGTAATCGCGCTGGGGTATAACACCTCGACCGCGGGGCGCGCGCTTTTTTATCTCGCGTTCTTTCCGGCGAGTTACTTCTTTTCGCTGCCGATGACTGAATCGACTTTTCTGCTGCTGACCGTTGCCAGCTTCTACACCGCCACCAAAGGCAGATGGCTGGCGAGCGGAGGCATCGGCGCAATTGCGTCAGCCACGAGGTTGAACGGCATCTTAATCGCGCCGGCCTTGGCCGTGATGTGGTGGGAGCGCCGGCGCGAGCGTTCAGTCTGGCAGCTGGTCAGCGTCGCGCTCACGTCTCTCGGTCTGTTGCTTTATATGTTCCTGTCGTGGCGTTGGTCGGGCGATGCGCTGGCCGCGACCAAAGCCGGCGCAGACCGGCATGGCGGATTTTTCCTGACGCCGCTGTGGGAATATCTCCGCGCGCCGGGAACGATCGCGCTGCCGTGGAATGTTTTGCCCTTGAATTTCCTGGCGGCCCTACTGGCGTTCGCGGCGATCTATTTTCTGATACGGCAGCGGCAGAAGGCTCTGGCAGTCTACGTCGCTATGATGGTTCTGGTGCCGCTTTCCACTTCGACGCTCGTTTCTCTGGCGCGCTACATGTCCGTGTGCTTTCCGATTTTCATCGCGTTCGGCGCAGTCGGCAGCTCTGCCCGTACGGATCAGATAATTCGGGTCGTGTTCATTAGCTTATTCGTGTTGATGACGGCTGCGTTTGCCGCACGATTTACAATGGCTTTAACTTAAACCGCGACGGCCGTATGCCAATCCAGCAAACAGATCAGAACTTGTTGTTAGCGCCTCCGCGCTTTGTAGAGCGTCTGGAAGATTGCATCTTCTATCACACGATGGACCTGCCCGGTTTCGGAGTCGTGCGCGGTCAATGGGACCTGCGCGGACGCTTCGACGACTACATCAGCGGCGTGCCGCTGCGGGGCAAATCGGTAATCGACATCGGCACGGCCACCGGCTTTCTCAGTTTCGAAGCAGAAAAGTGCGGCGCGGCGCGCGTCGTGTCCTTCGACATGGCTGATGCGCGACAACAGATGTTCATTCCGTTCCAGGACAATCTGTACTATCGCGACTACGAAAGCTTTGTGAAGCAGCACGCCGCCGAGGTCGAGCAGTGGAAGAATGCCTACTGGCTCTGTCATCGACTGTTGAAATCGAAAGCTGAAGTTTTCTACGGCGATATTTTTCATCTGCCCACGGCGCTGGGCCAATTCGATGTCGCGATTGTCGGAGCGGTGCTCGAACACTTGAACGATCAAATCACGGCGATGGCTTCGATTGCGCGTCTGACCAAAGAAACGATGATCATCGTGACGCCGGTGTTTGAGACTGAGGAACGCATCGCCCGGCTCGAACCGACCGCGAACAATCCCGATTACGCGTTCACCTGGTGGCGTTATTCAGTGGGCGCCTATCGCGAAATCCTGAAGATGCTCGGATTCAGCATTGCCAGAATCACAACGGCGCAGTACCGGTACGAGCACGGCGACCGTCCGGAAACGCGTTCGACGATCGTTGCCGTGCGGGACTGAATTGCTCGCACGCCGCGGCATGCTCTGCTCCCTCTCCCTTTGGGAGAGGGTTGGGGTGAGGGACGAAGTTAGCGGCACTAAGCCCTCACCCCCGACCCTCTCACAAAGGGAGAGGGAGCAGATCCGTACTGAGACAGAGACTAATAATAAATTGCACGCCTCAGGCGTGGGTACTCACATGAACATTCTGATTTGCACAGCTCAGGTTCCCTTCGTTTCCGGCGGTGCTGAGTTGCACGTCGCGAACCTGAAGCGTGCGCTGATCGAAGCAGGGCACGAGGCGGACGTCGTCGCGCTGCCGTTCAAGTGGTATCCGCCGCGCGAGATTATTCGCGGCGCGATGGCGTGGCGCATGCTCGACGTGACTGAAGCCAACGGCAAACCGGTCGACATGGTGATCGGCATGAAGTTCCCGGCCTACCTCGTCGAACATCCGCGCAAAGTTCTCTGGGTGATTCATCAATATCGTTCGGCTTACGACATGGCCGGCACGGACTACGATGATCTTCACAGCTACGCGGACGGCGCGGCTACGAAAATGTTCGTTAAGCACGTCGACGAGAAATTCATTCCGCGCGCTGTGAAGGTTTACGCGAATTCACAAAATGTCGCCGCGCGCATGTCGCGCTTCAACAATATTCAGAGCGAGCCGCTTTACCATCCCCCGCCGCGCGCGGAATCGCTTTCGCCCGGCCCGCAGGGCGATTACATTTTTTATCCGAGCCGGCTCGAGCCGCAGAAGCGTCAGGAAATTTTGATTGAAGCTGCGCGTCACCTCAAATCGGACGCGAAGATCGTTCTCAGCGGCGGCGGCCGTTATCTGGCCCAGTACGAATCTCTCATCAAAAGCGATCGCACAATTCGACAACGGGTCGAGCTGCGCGGTTTTGTGTCCGAAGCCGAGATCCTGAAACTTTATCGTGAAGCGCTGGCGGTTTGTTATCTGCCGTGGGACGAAGACTACGGCTACGTTTCGCTCGAAGCGATGTATGCGGGCAAACCTTTGATCGTCGCGCGCGACGGCGGCGGCGCGACTGAATTCATCGAGGACGGGAGCGAAGGGTTGCTGGTCGATCCCACACCCGAGGACGTCGCACGCGCGATTGACGAGCTTTATCTCGATCGCAAACGCGCGCAGCAGATGGGCGACCGCGGGCGTGAAAAAGTTCTGGCGATGAACCTGTCGTGGCCGAACGTGGTTGAGAAACTGACCCAGCCGGTGATCGATCTATTCAAATGATTTGAGGGTGCGCGACAGAGCGAGCCATCAATTGCCACTAGCTTTAGCTAGCGGGAGATTGGGAGAAGACGGTCGGCTTTAGCCAAAAGGTAAGTTGGGTTAAAGCCGATGCAGATTGGGATCTACCTTTCCCACAGCTAAAGCTAGTGGCAAGTGACGTCGCTCTGCCGGCGCGCTCCGGATTAGTCCAGGACTTCGAACTCAATCACCAGCGTCTCCGATCCTCTCTGCTCAAACCACGCAATCTGCTGATCCACCAGATCCAGCTTGAGCCGGTATGTCCCGCTTCTTTGTGGCACTTTGAATTCGAGTTTGATGCGCACGGTCTCGCCCGGCGCCACCGCATGCGGCAGCAACGGCTCACCATGAAATTCAGTCACCATCAATCCGTGCTGATCGAAAACGCGCACCGCAGGCATCACGATCCCGGCCGCGGGAGTCGAGCCCGTCAACCACAGAGTATCGCCCGAGTTCTTAATTGAAACATGAATCGACAGCAACTCACCGGGCGCCACTCGTTCGGCCGGAGCTGAGAGCAGGTTGAGTTGCGCGCGCAGCACACTCGGCCTGCGACTGTCGGGGACCGTCGTCGCCGTCTGCCCGCTTTCGCGCACGACTTTCTTACCCAAAAGATAATTGACTTCCGGCGGGCGCACGCGCAAACGATCGCCTTCCAGCGATTCGCGTTCGAACAGGCCGTTGACGCTGACGTAATCGCCGACCAGCGCGAAGCCGTGTTCGTCGAGCAGCGTCTTCAGGTACTCGCGACTGAACGGCGATTCGAGCGTCCCGTATTGGCGCATGGCGTCAATCAACTCGCCTTCTTTGATCGACCCGGCAGTGGGACGGGCCCCCTCGAGAATAAAGAGCACACCGCCATACGCGGTCGCGGCCGAGAGATTCGCCATCACCGCGTGTTCATCTTCGAAGTGATGCAACGAGTCATAACAAATGACTCCATCGAACTGCTCACCGATGGGCGAGCGCTCGATATCGTGCTCGGCAAAAGCACAGCGCAGAGAGGTCTCGTGATCGACATCGTAGCCGACCGAGGCCATGCGCTCATGCGCAATGCGAATCAGTTCCGGACTGATGTCGATTCCTTTCACCACGTAGCCAAGACGCGCAAAGTATTCGCTCAGCCATCCGGCGCCGCAGCCGACATCGAGAATCTTACTGCCCGCGGGCAACGCCAAAGCGACGGCGATGTTCGCGAAGTCACAGAAGTGACGAAACGTTTCCGCGTCCATACCTTCGCCGGAATGGTGCGGTGGTTTGTTCGCGAGGTTGTAAAAAGGCTTGGTAAAAAGATAATGCCGATGCTCGGGGTCGAGCTTGTCGACGTAATCGATCGCGGCCTGGCGATAGTCGATGCCCTCCAGTTTTCCCAGCCGACCGTTGTCGTGATTGGCTCGGGCCGGCGTTGGCGTGGACAAAAGAGATCGAATCGCGGCTGGTTGAGCGTTCGATCCATTTGCCGGCGGCGCGGTCACCAATGAACCAACCGCCGCGACTATTTCGCTGACGGCTCCATTGTCTTCCGTCGGATTCAAGCCGATCGCCTGAAACTCGCTCGCCAAAGTATCGACCACATCGTCATTGACGGAACCTTCCACGATTCGCGAAATGAACGCCAGATAATTTTCCGCGCTGCGCCGAATGTGGTTGTGAGCGAGCACGTGACGACGCGCGTTCGCACCGATGCCCTGCCGCAATTCTCGATCGACAATCAAGGCTTCCAAATACGCTCGCAGTAGTTCATCGGTCTTGTGATGCATGTCGACCTTGACTACCGCGTCGCCCGGCAGTTCACCAAACCAACCGGCATTGGCCACAATGGCCGGCACTGCGGCGGCCATGATCCGGCACAGACTGCCGGAAGTCTCGCCGATGATCGATTCGCGCAGATTTATCGCGATGTCAGTCTCGGAAATGTGCCGCTGAAAATCGTTTAGATCGATATGGCCGGTGATCTCGACCCGATCCTCCAAACCATTCTCGCGAATCAGCGATCGCACATCGAAATACTGATTGGGTTCGCCCACCAGCGTGTAGCGGAAGTCGCACCGCTGTCGCAAGGCCGACAACGCGCGCAGCGCGCGGGCAATTCCTTTGTGCGGAGTGATCAAGCCAAACGAGGCGATGCGCACCGGCCCGTCGACACTTGCGCGCGTCGCCGGCTCGCGTGTCGCCGCACTCTCGGTGATGTGATGTGGAATCGTTTTGACCAGCGAGCCCGGCGCGATTGACATTACGCGCTGACGACTCCAATTGGAGTGGACGATGACGCCCCGCGCCGCGCGCACGAGACGATCGTTGAGCGGAAATCTTACCGGGTTCGTCGCAATGCGCGGCGTGGCGCCGGTAGCGAGCGCCTCGCTCGTCGCTTGCTGCACCGCTTGGCCGTAACACAGACCGACTTCATCGAGAAAAATGCGCCAGTCCTTTCGCGTCTGCGCGAGATTAAGAAAGAAATCCTGCAACGCGAAATCGTGCAGCACCAGGATGCCCGGATATTCAATCATCGTTTCGAAGATGCCGGTGTGATAACGATGATCGTTTCCCATGTGATAGATGATCACATCGTGCGAATCAAGCCGTTTCAGGACGTCCGGCTGTTTGCGATAATCGAGAATCTCGAAACGAGAAAGTATTTCGGAGTTGGCCGGCTCAAAGCCGTCGACAAACAGAGTAATCTCCGCGCGCTCGGCCAGATAAGGCAACAGCTCTTCGCTGTAGTCCGCGATGCCTGAACGTTTTGGTGAGAGCGGACTGAAGTAAGCGATTTTCATTCGAGGTTAGCTGGTTGTGTTAGAAGCCCGACCGTCACGGAGCGCGATTACGTTTTGATTTCGATATTGCAGACTGCGATCGAAATCTCACGATCGTCGCGGTTCGCACTTTCTGATGGCCGCGGCTGCCAGGTTCTATCCGCGCGAATTTCCAATTCGTATTTACCGGCTGATTCAATAGTCACGCGCTCAGGAACAATCAAGTCGACGTGCACCCAGGCGTTGCGAACAATTTTGAGAGTCGTCAACATCTCGCCGTTCAGAATGAAGTCGATTGAAAGCGGACGCTCGCGCACATCGGGCACGTGGGTCGTCAGATCCAGACTGATTCCTGCCAGGCGATCCGCATTAAAGCGCACCCGGGCTTGCCGGCTCATCCAGCGCGCGACCGGCGGCAACAGATTGGGTTCGTACCACCCGTCGTCGAAAACGGTTTGAGGGTCTCGATCGAGACAAGTGGCGGCATTGAGCGGTTCGTCGCCCGGAGACAACGCGCGGCGATCGCGATGCTCATTATAAAAATGGCCCAGCGGAACATTCGACGCCTTCAAGAAAACGTACAGTCCGCTCTTCGGCAAAGACAGATTCAGATCCGAGATCTTTCCGAACACATAGCCCATCGCCATATCGAACGCTCGTCGTTCTTTGAAAGACAGACCCCGCAGATATTCCAGAAAGTCTTCCTCGAAATCGAGGCCGTACTTCTCTGCTTGTTTGATGAATTCCTCGCTGCTGAGGTTAAGCGTGTAGCGCGGCTCCCAGGCGACATGCCGGAAGAACTTCAAGAAACGCTGCCCGTGCTCCTGCTCTTCTTCCAGACCGACATGGCCGTCAACGTCGACGAAGTCGCGCAATTCATCGGCGGTCATTTCGTCATAGTTCTTACGCGTCGCGTGGTCGGTGCACTCGATGCCGTGCAGGGTGACGCCGTCAGGGCGCAGCACTCTCTTTATTTCGGCCAACACCGCATCCTTTTCTTCAAAACCGATGTGGCCGATCACATCGAGACTCACGACATAATCAAACGAGTGATCGGGAAACGGCAGTTGCGCCAGGGTGTTAGCGGCGGTGAAGTCATAACCATTACGGCGGGCGGCCAACGCGCATTCCGCGGACAGGTCAACGCCGGTCAGGGTCACGCCCTTGCGCTTCAGCAGCGCGAGCATGCCGGCGCCGCAACCCAGATCGAGCACCGTTGAGCCCGCGCGCACGTTGTCATAGACCCACATCGTGCGGGCAAAGCGAATATCAAAACGATCGAGGGCTTTGAAGTAGCGCGCGTCCAGTACTTCATCCGAGACAAATTTGGTGCGATAGAAATCGCGCACGTCGCCGACGCCGGCCCGGGAGTACAGGTTGTCCTCTGCGTTCGACATCAAGCTTTATGCGGGCGGCAAGGCCTTCAGCGACTCTTCCAACTTTTCCAGACGCGTCAACAATTTGCGGCGGGCGCGATCTTCAAGCACCGCCGAATCCGTCGCCTCTAATGAAAACTGCCGGAAACAAACTCGCTGTTCGTCTTTGAGTTCCGCCGCGAACTCCGACAGACGCTTATCGATGTCCTGGCTCTGTTGCGTTTTGATTTGCTGATCTTCCGCCCGCAACTGCGCCGCGAGGTCGATTACTTGATCGGCCAACTGCGACTGCTGTGTCTCGACCCTGGAGCCAGCCTCAGTCAGACCGGTAACGATTTCGCCGATTTCGGTTACGCGCGTCAAAATTGCGTTGAGGCGCATCTCAACTTCACGTCGTTCGTTTGCTGCGTGCGCCAATTGCGCACGCAGCGTCGCCAACTCCTGCGCGTCGGCTTTCAGAATGTCGACCACGTCGGACAGGGCGTCCTTGATCGAACGATTGAAATTGATCTGCTCCCAGGTAAACCAACGCGTCAATGGCTTGCTCGCTCGTTTGAGCCAGAGTTCGAGGCGCGCGAATGGGCCACGACGATTGGTGAAGACCGGCGGCAGGCGATCCCATGCCCGCGTGGTGACGGCGAGATGCGCCGAGACTCTGGCCAACGATTCACTTTGGTTTGAGTGCGGCGCTGAACCATTCGACGTTTCTGATCCGGAGCTCACCTCAGGCGCGCGACCTTCGGACACGACCCGGTTCCGGATTTCTTTCAAGATTGCCTCTACGTCCATAACTAAACCGAGATAGCGTCGACCAATTCAGGCGCTTGGGTTTGCGAGCTGCGCAGCCGCCGCGCGCTGGCCGTGGCGTTTAAGTTCGCAATGCCCTCAGTCACGCGCAAACTGGTGATACTAAAAAAGTGCACCCCATCGAGCCAGTCGTAGGCCTCGCCTTCGACACTGTGAACGGCGCAGGAAATCGAATAGTTGTCGACCCCGAGCCAACAGGTAAATGCGAAGGTAACTTCGACGACTTCTCCGCGGCGCGCCTGACCCAAAGCCAATCTCAGCTCATGCGTGTTCGTGCCGTAAGCACTGATGCCGTGACGATTGCGAATCAGAAATCCGATTACCGGATCTTCGACGTCAGCATTGAATCGCGCCGCCACCCTCATCGTCAACGGCGCACCGGTCTCGATAATTTGCGCGCGGCGGCCGTTGGCATCCGCCAGTTCCGCGACCACCAGTTCGGCGCTGCCATTTCCATGACGGTACGTAAACGACAGCGGTTCGAACTTCGCGGCATCGGGGTGCGCGTCGTCCAAGGCTTCCGATTCAGCTTCATACGTGCGCTCCCGCTCCATGACGATCTCTTGATATTGATTGAGCACGTCGGTCGGCGCGCCGTCGCAAATCATTCGCCCGTGATTCATCAGGATTGCGCGCGAGCAGAGCGCGCGAATGGCGGCCGTGTCGTGCGATACGAACAGCACCGTAGTGCCGCGTTCGTGAAGCTCTTTGATGCGTCGCAGGCAGCGATGTTGGAAGACCGCATCGCCGACCGCCAGAGCTTCGTCAATGATCAGAATGTCCGGCTCGACACTCGCGGCAATTGCAAATGCCAGCCGCACGTACATCCCGCTCGAATAGGTCTTTACCGGTTGATAAAGGAAGTCGCCGATCTCGGCGAACCGTTCGATCTGCGGAAAGAGCGCGTCAGTCTCGCGCCGCGAAAAGCCAAGCAGCGACGCATTCATGTAAACATTTTCGACGCCGGTGAATTCCGGATCGAAACCTGCGCCGAGTTCAAGCAGCGCGGAGATGCGACCCTGGTGCCAGACATCGCCGTGGGTCGGCTGCAAAGTGCCGGCGATAATTTGCAGGAGCGTCGACTTTCCGCATCCATTCGGACCAATTATGCCGACGATGTCTCCCGCGTTCAGCTCGAACGACACCTCGTGCAACGCCCAGAACTCTTTATGTCTCCGCAGACGGCCGCGGCTGAGTGATTCTTTCAGACGATCACCCGGTCGCGCGTAGGTTCGATATTGCTTCGAGACGCCTTGAACTCGGAGGGCGCAGGTCATGCGAAAAATGTATCAGCACAGCGGCAAAGGGCCAAGGGGAAAGAGTCAGAGAGAAAAAGCAAAGGAGCCAGGATGCATTTCCCGGCTCCTTCCCTTTTCCCTTTTCCCGTTTTCGGTCTTAGCTGGGACCGAACCGTTGACGGTACTCACTTGAGGTGGTGAACGCCTTGACCATCTCGGCGTTGGTAAAGCTGCCACCGAAGCCGTTCAGTTTGCCCAACCAGAAGTTAAAACCGGACGTGTCCGGATCGCGCCGGAGATAGCCGAAGTACTGCATGGTCACAAACGCGTTGTTGAACTCACGCGTTTGCAGGAACTGAAACTCGGCGACCTTGCGCAGGACGGTGGCGCGAGTGTCGGTCGCAGCGGCCAAGCCCGCGACCAGCGAGTCACGGAACGCCTGAGTCGCCGGGAAGTTGCCGCGGATTTCACCGCCACCAAATTGCGTCGTGTGGAAGTTGATGTAGGCTTGTCCCGCTCGCATGTTGGCGATTTGCGCGGCCAACGTTGTGCCATTGCCTTCAGGCGCGTCCCATTTGTCACTGAAGGAGGCCCCTACCCCGGATCCGAACGGTGTGACCACGTGGTCGTCCGGATTGTTGTCGTTGAAGGGCGTGCCGAAGAAACCCCAGACGACCGCTCCGTTAACTCCGGGCTGGACTGAGGCTCCGGCGTGGATATGCGCCGCCACGAGGTTGTCATTCGCATCGGCGGTCTGCGAACCGGTCACATCGAGATTGGTCACCGTCGCTGTCATGGTCATGGCCGTATCTGCCGCGTTGAATACAAAACGGGCCGTACCAAATGAGTTGGGCCGCCGCGCGCCGCCACTCAAAGTCGGGTTAGTTGGCGGCACTTCCTGAGAGTTGGTCAGGTTGACGGTGAAGTCTTTCGGCGACAGGCCCGCAACCGTCAACAAATTATCGACATACTGATCATTGGTCAGCGTTGACGGATAAGCCGCGACAAACTCCGGTCGTGTAACGAAGTCGTTAAAGAACGCCACCTTGTTGGCTTCGAGCTGGGCGTCGGCGCCCGCCTGACCAACAATGTAATCCTTCTGCAGTGCCTGAGTGTCACGCTCAAAGTTGCCATACAAAACTGGCGCTGGTGATCCGAATGCCGAAGAACCGAAAGCTGCACGGTGCGTCAGATAGGCGAGATAGCCGGTGTTCTGAAATTCCGGTGACAAGAAGAAAGCCCCGCTCACATTGATGCGTTTGACGTCGCGGCAGGCGGCATCAGCTCCGCAGGATTCAATCTGATTGACCCAGAAAGCCAGACCAGAAGAATCCGGTTCACGGTTGAGAAAGTCGAGGTAGTGTTGGCGCACAAAGAAGGTTGAGTCGTCGACTATATTAGTCGCCGGTGCTCCAGTGTCATTATCGTTGATGGTCAGTGTGGCCACGTTGGGATTTCCCATCCCCACGCCCGCGCCGGTCGGATTAGAGAGCACCAGATTGACCGTCTCGTTGTTCTCGTCAAAGGTATCGTTGACGATCAGGATGCGGACGGTCTTAACGGTGTCGCCCGGGTTGAACGTGAGTTTGCTGAGCGCAATCTCATAATCGCTTTTCTGCGAAGCATGATCGGGTTGCGACTCGTCGAAAGTACTGACGTTGACTGTCGCGGTGCCGGAAGCATCGCCGGCGCGAATGACGCTGATATCAATGTGGCCGCTGCCTTCGCCGATGACAAAAGAGTCGGTGGCGAATTGGATCAGAGAAGTTGCCGAGGCGGTGGTTGGATTCAACTTTCCAAACAAGCCGTGCTCTTCCTCGCCGATGCCGGCGGAGAAGTAAATCGTATTCACATCACCGCCCGCGCCGCCGTTGCCGACGGCGAGCGCCCACAGCTCGTCTATCACAATGCCATTACCGCTCTCATCCTGTAAGGTCCCGAGAAAGGCGCCGGTCGTAGGGTTGTAAGCGTGGATCGAGGGGTTGCCCTCGCCGAAGTTGCCGACCAGAAGTGCGCCGCCGAAGATGCCGAAACTTGCCGGGGCGAGGGCAATCCCCCAGGGAGAATTGAGCGCCCCATTGTTGATGCCGAAGGTCAGGTCGCGCACGCCGTTCGCGTTGAAGCGACGGACGAAGCCGTTGCCGACGCCCTCCTGGTCGAGACCCGTCATCGGATCAACCTTGGCGTACATGACGTAGAGCGAACCACCGATGGCCTGGATATTGAATGGGTGATAGGTGTTCCCCACTGTCGTCGGGATCGTCGGATCCGCAAATGGGAAACTGGCAGTGGGCTGTAGCGCGAACGCATTGTTATAGACGTCGATTGTGCCGTTGGCGAAATCGGCAGCGTAGAGGAAGTTGCCGGCGCCGTTGTTAGCCAGGGCGAGCCCCGTGTAGACGTGGCCCGGATGGCTCGCGGCGACGGTTGCGGTAGTCGAACCGGCAGCCGGCGCATTCGGACTCCATCCCGCGATATTTCCCGTGATTGATGCAAACAGGAAATTCGCTCTGCAAGGCGGGCTGGCGCAAGCTCCAGGCAGGACGAAGTCAGTAGCCGAAGGATTGGCGACGGTTCCGGTCGGAAGGCCTCCCGGGATCGTTACGGTTTGCGGACTCGCGTTGAGAACGACGGGCGAGCCCGACGGCACGTCGCCGCGGATGAGCTGTGTCGTGCTCGTTCCGTTGTTGGCCACCCAAAAGGGACTGCTGGCGGTCATCGAAATGCCCCATGGGTTAACCAGTAGCGGATCCAGAACCAAGGCAAGCCCCGGCGAATCGGAGATGAAATTTGTCTGCCGGTAGGCTGAACCCGGCGGAATCACCGGAATATTTGGAATGATCTGAGTCGATTCCTGGGCCCGGACCCCTCTGCCAAGAGGCGCCGGCCACAGCGCCACGACTAAAACGAAGATCACAATAAGACCCGCAAGAATTGGGGTTCGGTGTTTGTAGAGATTGGCTCTCATTCTCTTTCCTCCTGAATCGAGCTTTGATTATGCCGCAAGCGAGTAGACTATTTTTGGGGAAACCAAGGGGTGATAAGTTCTATGAATAAAGCCCGGCGACTGTTGGTGAAGTGCTCACTCTATTTCGGGCTTGCGGTAGTGTCAAGCGAATTCAAGTCTCGAAGAGTTTACGAAATCGTGTCTTTCTGGATTGGCCGTAAATAGAAAGGGCCAGGAGGTTTCGCTCCTGGCCCCGGGCGTTTTGCTGATCGCCTGTCTTAGCTCGCGCCGAAGCGTTGCCGGTATTCAGCTGAGGTAATGAACGCCTTGGTCATTTCCGCAACGATGTAGTCGCCGCCGAACGAGTTCAGCTTATTGAGCCAGAAGTTGAAGCCCGCCGTATCGGGATCACGACGCAGGTACCCAAAGTACTGCATGGTCACAAAAGCCCGATTAAATTCGAGCGTGTTGAAGTAACTCGCTTCGGCGATCTTGCGAAGCACCGTGGCGCGAGTCTCAGTGGCGGCGGCCAGCCCATTCACCAGCGAATCGCGGAAGGCCTGGGTCGCCGGGAAGTTTCCACGAATTTCCCCGCCGCCGAATTGCGTCGTGTGGAAATTAACGTAAGCGCGGCCGGCACGAATGTTCGCGATTTGCGCAGCCAGCGTGGTGCCGTTGCCTTCAGGCGCGTCCCACTTGCCAAAGAAGTTTCCGCCGACGCCGGGTGCGACGAACGGTGTATTGCTCGCGTCGTTCGGAGTGGTGTCGTTGAATGGAGTTCCGAAGAAGCCCCAGACCACCGGACCGTTAACGCCGGGTTGCACAGTTGCACTGGCGTGAACATGCGCCGCCACCAGATTGTCGTTCGCATCAGCCGTCTGTGCGCCCGTAACGTCGATGTTGGTAACCGCAGCGATCATCGTCATCGCGGTATCACCGGCGTTGAAGGTGAATCTGGCGTTGCCGAATGAGTTCGGTCGACGAGCGCCGCCCGTCAACGTCGGCACAGTCGGTGGGACTTCCTGTGAGTTCGTGAGATTGACACGGAAATCACTGGTCCCCATGCCTGCATTCGCCAACAACGCATCGACGTATTGCGCGTTCGTCATAGACGATGGATAGGCCGCCTGAAAGTCCGGCCGAGTGATGAAGTCATTGAAGTAAGCCGTCTTGTTAGCATCAAGTTGAACGTCGAATCCCGGCTGTCCAAACACGAGATTAGTCTGAAGTTGTTGCACGTCCTTTTCGAATTGCCCGTACAACACTGGCGCTGGACTAGTGGGCGTGTTCACTCCAAATGCCGCTTCGTTGGCGAGAAACGCAATCATCCCCGTGTTCTGAAATTCCTGAGACAGGAAAAACGAAGCGCTCACGTTGTTGCGCTTGACCGCCAGACAAGTCGGATCCGAGCCGCATGAGTTTATTTCGTTGGTCCAGAAAGCAAAGCCGGCTGGATCAGCCTCGCGGCCGAGAAAATCGAGATAGTGTTGCCTGACAAAGAATTGGGCCGTGTCGATCGGGTTCGTGGTCGAAGCCGATATGTCGTTATCAAGGATAGTAACCGTCGCCTGGTTCGGAGTGCCCAAACCCACGCCGCTGCCGGTTGGATTGGACAGCGCGAGACTGATGACTTCATCACCTTCGACAAAGTTGTCGTTAACGATCGAGATGCGGAAGGTCTTCATCGTCTCGCCCGGATTGAAGGTAATCTTCCCGAGCGAGATTTCGTAATCAGACTTCTGTGAAGCATGCCCCGGTTGTGATTCATCGAACGTGTTGAAGTTCACCGTTGCCGTCGACGAGGTATTGCCCTGACGGATCACCTGAAAGTCAACTTTGCCGCCGGATTCATCAACGAACTGGTTGGCGGTGCCGAACTGAATCAGCGATGTAGCCGTGGCGGTTGTCGGGTTGAGCTTGCCGAATAATCCGTGCTCTTCTTCGCCGGTTCCGGCCGTGAAATAAAGCGTGTTCACGTCGCCGCCGTTGCCGCCGTTGCCGAATTGCAGGGCCCATAACTCATCGATAACGATGCCGGTGCCTGATTCGTCCTGTAACTCGGCTTGCGGGTTTCCCGCGGAACCAAGGACCGCGCCGGTCGATGGGTTGTACGCGTGTATGGAGGGATTGCCCTCGCCAAAGTTGCCGACGAGCAGCGCGCCACCGAAGACACCAAAACTGGCCGGGGCGATTGTCAGACCCCACGGCGCATTTAGCTGACCCTGGTTAATTGCGAACCCGAGATCGCGCACGCCGTCGGTGTTGTACTTGCGGACGAAGCCCTTACCGACGCCGTCCACGACATCGCTGCCCGCGGTTCCCTCGGCATACGTAACATAGAGCGAGCCGCCGAGGTTCTGAATGTTGAAGGTCCGGCATTGCGGACACGCGACGGTGATCGCCGGATCAATGACGAAGCTGCCCGGCAGCGCCGCCGCAAAGGTTCCGTTGAAGACGTCAATTTTATTGTTGGCAAAGTCGGCCGCGTAGATACGGTTATTTGCACCGCTCGCGCCGATTGCCAGGCCCGTCCAAACATGCCCCGGCATGCTTACGATGTTTTGCGCCGAAGTCCCGCTCGCTCCGTTCCAGGCATTTATGTTCCCGGTGATGGAAGCGAATATGAAATTCGAGGCCAAAGAGACGCCACCGCCTGGCGGTGGGATCTGAAAATCATTAGTCGAGTTCGCCACCACACCAGTCGGCAGGCCGCCCGGAATATTCACTGTCTGCGGACTCGGGTTGAGCACGACCGGCGCCCCGCCCACATCGCCCTTAATCAGTTGCGTCGTGCTGGTGCCGTCGTTCGCCACCCAGAACGGGCTGGTTCCGCGCGAGGTCATTCCCCACGGGTTTACCATCAACGGATCCAATATGGGCGCGAAGCCCGGAATATCGGACAGCAGCGTCGTGAGGCGATATGCCTGGCCGGCTGGAATCGGCGGCACCACGTCTGGACCAACACCACCTAACTGCTGCGCGTGCGCCGGCGGCGTTGACCGCTGCGGCGCCAGCAACACCAACAACAACGCGGCGACCATCACCGCAAAAAGAAACCTATAACGTCTGAACCGAACCTTCATTTTTGCCCTCCCGGCATTTTGTTTCTCTTCGAAACACAACTGTGCGCGCTGGTGAATCACGCGATCAGCAATTTCGAGGTAGGAACGCCTCACTCTATTGGTTTGAATTCAGAACTGTCAAGAATAGATTAGTCATCAACTATTCAAACACCAATTTCGCGTTTCGTCCGGCCCTCGGTACAATGAGCGTCCGCGCCAAAAAGAAATAATGTGTGCCCCTGTAGCTCAACGGTTAGAGCAGCAGACTCATAATCTGTTGGTTCGGGGTTCGAATCCCTGCGGGGGCACCAATCAACTGGCGAGTGCGCGATTCTTTGTTGTTGGTCGTGTACTTGAACTATTGATTTGCGCCTTGGCGACTTATTAGTTCCAGTAGGCTTCGGCAATTAATTGGTTCAGGCTGGGTTTTCCATCTCGCTCAGCGAAAGTATTTGATCAGGATGACGTCACTAGCCTGCGTCCCGCGCGCCAGCGCGAGTTGACGACCCTCTTGAGACCAATCGAACGAAAAGGTGCGATCAGTTTTGAAGTCGGTTAGTTGTTTTCGCGCACCGCCGTCGAGCGGCTGAGTTAAGATATTTGAGACACCGTCCCTCGGATCAACATAGGCGATGGCGCGGCCGTCGGGAGTCCATCGAATCCTTGAAGGAGGCAGCCCATAGTCGAGCATCTTGAGCGGCGGCCCTCCTTCAAAAGGTATGATCGCAATTTGCATGGCCCCGTTCTGGTCCTGATAAAGGCAGGCCACCCGCTCGCCGTCTGGCGACACGGTCGGGGACATTGATGGCTTGTCTGTTAGTTGCACCGGCTCGCCGCCCGCGACGGGTATTTTCCACACCGTACTCCTTTCACCAACGGTCGAGTAAACGATCCAGCGACCGTCGGGTGAAAACTGAGGCAGCTCTTCGCCGCTTCCGTTGGTCAACTGTTTCTGTTCAGTGCCGTCAATCTTCATCTTCCAGATATGGGGAACGCCGGTGCGATCAGAGAGAAAAAGAATATCGCGTCCATCCGGAGATACCACGGGCCCCACATTAATGCCGGCCTCGGAGGTTAGTTGGGTTGGGCTGCCACCCTCCGTGCCGACTATCCAGATATCCGAAGAGCCGCTGGCGTTAGACCTATAGACGATCCTGCTGCCGTCCGGCACTGAAGCTACCTGATCATCGGCTTTTTCCGGACCGGATGTTATGGGTCGGGCGCGGCTGGCGTCGTTGTCCGGTGCGAGCCAAACGCTCGCTTGTTTTTCCATTTTGACGACGGCCAGAGTGTTCGAACCCATGGCCAGGCTCATCCCGACATAGTCGTTCAAATCATTGGTGAGTTGGTCCGCCTCTCCGCTCGGGTAAGAGATCTGCCAGATTTGACAGACAAATTGGTCGCGGCCAGCGAGCATCAATAAACCGCTGCCGTCGGATAGCCACGCCAGCCCGAAAATCCTTCGCCATTTTTGCGTTGTCAACGGCTTTCTTGACCCGTCCGTTACCGGCGCTTCAACGACGGTCATCTCATTACGGCGGTAATCGAGAACCGCGTAAGCGATCCGTAGTCCGTCCGGGGACCACGTAAAATAGCCTATGCCTTCATGAGGCGGGTAGGTGGTGACTGTCCGTTCGCTTGTCCCGTCCGCGTTGGCGATCGTTAACGAAGTCTCTTTGTCGGCCCCTTGCCTTAAGAAAGCGATTTGTTTCCCGTCAGGAGAAAAACTCACGGTTGCATGTACCGCATGGTCGATGTCGCGGTTTAGATCAACCAAAATCTTTTTTGGCACGCCGCCGAGCGTCGCGACCTGGAATAGCGTCAGCCGAGGAGCATCCTTTGAGGACACGCTGTAGTAAACATAATTTCCGTCAGGCGAGAAAGTCAGGCTATGGTAGGTGACGACGGCGGGCGCGACGATCTCGACGTTGCTCTGGGTAGCGACCT